>ENA-OROZ01000018-OROZ01000018.1-human-gut-metagenome-genome-assembly--contig:-NODE-18-length-168288-cov-7.885962_pt1 | contig 168288 bp, 139 predicted proteins | sample MGYA00242138_ERZ509066 | MGnify/ENA primary metagenome ERZ509066 (study PRJEB26280, sample SAMEA2338691) | human gut metagenome | biome: human gut; feature: human-associated habitat; material: faeces... | reverse complement strand
ATTTTGACTTCGTCAAAGTTATATTTCGGCTTTCAGCCGAAGTTAAGGTAAATCCGCAACTTGCCCAAAGGGCAAATATCACTGCAACGCAATATCACTGTCGAAGACAATATCACGCCGAAGGCATATCACTGCCGTTAGGCTTATCGCGCCGAAAGTGCATCGCTTTTTCCGGAGGCAAAAACATCGTATCATCGCTTATTATTTTGTTTTTATCGTATATAATTATTTTTATTATTATATAAAGCAAAAAAATTTTCGAAAATGTTTGTTTTTTGCTTTACAAAACCTTTTTTATATGGTATTATCCATTCATAACACTTTATTACGCTAAATTACTAACGCGTTAAACCGAGGTAAAAATATGAAAAAGAAAATCACCGTTATCGTTTCGATTATTTCAATAGTTTTCGTGATGGCGTTTGCGCTTGCAGCCTGCAACAAGGAAACAAAACCCGGCTACACCGCGCTCTCGGCGCAGGCAGACGTTTTCAAGGAACTCAACTCCAAAACCGCCGACGTTGGCATAATGGACTACACGATGGCGAACTATCTTCTGAGCGTCGACTCCGCAATGGCGAAAAATCTGACGATTGCCGACGTGGAATTTGAAAAGGAATACTACGGCATCGCTTTCAGAAAAGCAGCCGACGGCAAATACAACGCGCTCACCGACCTTGTCAATCAAGTTCTTGTTGAACTTAAAGACGCCGACTACAAAACAATCGCCGACAAATACGGCATTTCCGCGGCAACGCTCGACCTTGTCTACTCCAAACCCACGGGCGAAGCGGACAATACGGAACTTGACTATATCAAAAACAAAGGCAAAATCGTCATCGGATTCACCTTGAACGCGCCCATGGCTCTCGGCTCGGGCGACAAAACGACGGGCGGTTTCGACACCGACCTTGCAAATGCGGTCTTTGCAAAAATCAGCGAGAAAGTCGGCAAGAAAATCGATGTTGAATTCAAACTCATCGATTGGGGCAAGAAGGAATCCGAAATGGAAGCAAAAACCATCGACTGCGTATGGAACGGTCTGACCGTAACGCCGGCGCGTGCCGCACAATGGTCGATAACGATGAACTACCTTGAAAACAAACAATGCGCCGTCGTCAGAAAAGCCGACAAAGATAAATACAACTCCTACGATGCTTTGAAAAAAGCGCGCATCGTGGCGGAAGACGGCTCGGCAGGCGAAGACGCCGCAAAGGAAATTCTCGGCATAAAATAATTAAACAAAAAAATACTTTTTCGATTTCGCCGTGCAAACGGCGAAATCTACCTTTTTTACGGACTTATAAATATGGTTTTATCGGCAGCAACAATTTCATTTTCGGAAGTGACGAGGCAACTTTTCACGGGGTTCGGGACGACGTGTCTTCTGTTTATTCTGACGCTTGTCCTGTCCGTGCCTTTGGGGCTTATCGTCTGCTTCGGCTCGATGTCGAAGTTCAAACCGCTTCAATATCTTTCAAAACTTATCGTATGGATTATCCGCGGCACGCCGCTTATGCTTCAAATCATCGTGGTATTTTACGTGCCGGGGCTTTTGTTCGATTATCCGATGCAATCGCGATTCACGGCGGTACTCGTGGCGTTTGTGATAAACTACGCCTGCTACTTTTCGGAAATTTATCGCGGCGGGATCCAGTCGATACCGCGCGGACAAACGGAAGCGGCGGCGGTCTTAGGCATGAAGAAATCGCAGGCATTCTTTTACGTAACCCTGCCGCAGGTCGTGAAGCGCATTATGCCCCCGATGTCCAACGAAATAATCACGCTTGTCAAGGATACGTCGCTTGCGCGCGTCATAGGCGTTGTGGAACTCATCAAATTCAGCGAGCAAATCGTCAACAATTACGTCGTGTTGTGGCCGCTTTTCTATGCGGGCGTATTTTATCTCGTATTCAGCGGACTGCTCACTCTTCTTTTCCGCTACATCGAAAAGAAACTGGACTATTATAAGGTATAAAAAATGGCAATTCTGGAAGTTATAAATTTGAAAAAATCGTTCGGCGCGCAGGAAGTGCTGAAAGGCATAAATTTTGAAATGGACAAAGGCGAAGTCGTGGTGATTATCGGCTCGTCGGGCAGCGGAAAGACGACGCTCCTTCGGTGCTTGAACTTTTTGGAAACCGCCGACGACGGGCAAATTATCGTTGACGGCGAAACTCTTTTCGACGGCGCAAGCGACAAAAACGAAAAATACAACGACCTTCGGAAAAAGCGGCTTCACTTCGGACTTGTGTTCCAGCAGTTCAATTTGTTCCCGCATATGAACGTTTTGAAGAACGTGAAAATATCTGCGGAACTACTGGCAAAAGACAAGATAAAACAGCAAATTAAGGAGTTAAAACAGCAAAAAGTGCGCGGTAAAGCGTTGAGTTTGCAAAAAAAACAACTTAAGGAAGCCGAGTTTTCGGCAATTGACGCCCGCGCGAAAGAGACTCTTTCAAAGGTCGGGCTTCTGGACAGGTGCGCGGCATATCCTTGCGAACTTTCGGGCGGTCAACAGCAGCGCGTCGCAATCGCAAGAGCCCTTGCGCTCTCCCCCGATATCTTGTGCTTTGACGAGCCGACGTCCGCGCTCGATCCCGAACTTACGGGCGAAGTCCTGAAAGTCATAAAGGGGCTTAAAGGCGACAGCACAATGATTATCGTAACGCACGAAATGGACTTTGCAAGAAAGGTTGCCGACCGCGTCGTGTTTATGGCGGACGGCGAAGTCGCCGAATACGGCACTCCCGACGAAATCTTCGACAATCCCAAAACCGAGAAACTGAAAGCATTTTTGTTGAACTCCACATCGACGTTTGAATAAATTATAAGCGTTTTTGCTTTTCTTTTTTGAAAATATTTGTATAATAACGTTTATGAACAACGTTGAAAATCACAAGAAAAACAAAGAAATCGCGACGCTTGGGATAACGCTTGCCCTTGTCGTCGTGTTGCAGGCTCTTGCGGAAATCATACAAAAATTCGGGCTGCCGATAAGTTTTGCGCTGGGGCTTATTCCCGTCTTCGTCTGCGGACAGGTTTACGGCGTGAAATTCGGCGCGATCTCGGGCGGCGTATTCGGGCTTGTAAGTTTGTTTATCGCGCTTATTTATTCGGGCAGTATTCCCATGTACGCCGTTGCGATAAACCCGCTCGTATCGGTGCTTCCGCGCATATTGTGCGGCACTGTCTGCGCGCTCGTATACAAAGGGCTGAGCAAGGCGGCGGCGAAATCGACAAAACCGCGCACCGAAAAACAAAACCGCGCCGTGAACTTTGCAATCGGCTGTTTTTCAACGATTTGCGGCGTTATCACCAACACGATATTGTTCCTTTCAATGTTTCTGGCGTTCGCGCACGGCAAAAACTACGACGGACTTGTCATAAATTTCAAGTGGCTTTTGTCAAGCGTGGTTGCAATCAACACCGTTGTCGAACTTTGCCTGTTTGCGGTAATCGTGCCGTCGATAACCGTAGTTTTGAATATTATTGAAAACAAACGTCACGAAGAAAACGGGGAAATTTAGCGATATTTTGCCTTTTCGACAGAACCCGAAAATTCGTGTACGCTAAGTACACTGGAATTTTCAGAACCTGCCGAGAAAAACACAATCTCATCTAAATTTCCCCGTTTTCGGGAGCATTTTAAGTTTTCGGGGATTTTGATAAAATATATTTTTCCCGTGCAGCGCACTTTATGTCATTGCGAGCAAAAAAGGGGACCCCAAAAGATACTTTTGTACTTTTGGGGAAAAGGCGCACACAAGCAAAAGAGTGAGCATTGCCGCAAGCGACAATGCGATTTCAAAAGTGCAGTGTGCGCCGCGCGGAAGGGTCACCTTATAATAAAAACCCTCGCGATTTTGCGAGGGTTTTTTAGGTTTTATTCTTTCTCGTCGTTTGCGGTTTGTTCTTCCGCAGGTTGGTTTTGTTCGTTTTTTGGGGTATTTTGTTCCGTTTCGGTCGGCGCGTCCGTTTTCTTTTTGCGGCCTATCAGCTTTTCAAGTTTCGGGAAAAGCGGGGTGTAGTCGAAAACTTTGTCAAGCCCTTTCCCGATTACCGCGATTATCGGGGCGTTTATCAACGTCGTGACAATCGTCCCAAGCCCCAGACTATGATAACTTGTCGATGCGATATTTTTCCAGTCAAAGGTATTCGCGTCCCTGAATATCGTAAGAGCAAGCACCACGGACAGCACAAGAAAAGACATGTCGAAAACGAGTTTCACCCTGTTTATTTTCAATGAATATCTGTCGGACAGTTCCGCAACGAAAAGTTCGTGCACTTGAAGCGGCATATACGTCCTGAAAAAGCACGCCACGCCCGCCGCCGTCATCACGTCGCCCGCGATAAGCATAATCCATTTTAAGTACGCTTCCGTGAGCACGACGTTTTTGAAAACCAGCATCCACATGTCCATCACGTAGCCGTATATCACCGCCACCGCAAACGCCAGCAGGTATCGCCAGTTCACCCGTTGCACGACGGCGCACATTATAAGGAGAATCGCGCCCTGCACAAGATATTCGACCGTGCCCACCGATACTGCCCACAACGGTCTTATCGCCTCGTACACGATAAACGTCGGCGCGGCAATCATCGAAACTCCGAGATCGGCTTTCTTGCTCATCGTCACGCCAAGCGCGACAAGGAATATGCCCAGCACCCACATAAGTTCCGCGGTCTTCGGGATTTTTTTAAGCGGTTTTTTCATTAGTTCACCTTGAATTTTTCTCACGATATATTATCACCGCGGGGGAAAAGTTGCAAGCGATTTTCAAAGAAATATGCGCCCTTTCGGACGCATACTTTGTTTTTTGAGATCGGGCGCGGTTATTGCCACGTTCCGTTATTGTAATTATAGGTTTTGTTTGTCGCCGCCGCAACCGTCGAGTCGTCCGCATTTACAACCTTTGCAACCTCGGAAATCGTGGCAATCGTTACAAATTCGCCTGCTCCGATAAGCGCCTGAAAGGAACTTGTACTTCCGCTATTGCCCTCTTTTTCGGTTATCGAAAGAATTGCATTGTTTCCTATAACTACTTTTCCGCCGTTGCTTCCGAATATTTCGCCCGCTATTCCGCCAGTTACGTTAACGACGCCCTCAACGTTAAGTTTCGCCGCTCCCTTGTTGGGATAAACAGTACCGCCAAACGGCGTATCCGTAAACGACTTATAAATCAACAACGTTCCGGTGAGATTTACCGTTGCGCTTTTCTTGACGTTTACTGTTGCTCCTGTCATCATTTTGTAGTCGTCAGGCAACGTAAACGTTGTGGGGTTTAAGCCGTCGCCTACGTTAATCGTAAAGTTCCAAGGCATTGGGAATCGAACTTCGTTCATAGCAACGGTTACGGTGGTTGTTACTTTAATTTTAAGCACGCCCATTTTTACTTTTCCCGTCATCGTCAAAGTTGTTTCTCCGATTAAGTTACCTGTTCTTTCATAAGTTGTTGTAATATGCGCGGTAGAATCTTCCATTATCATCATCGCAGATCCTTTCCCGAAAATTGTTGCGACTGCCGTTCTGTGTTTATCCGACGCATATAAATCAAGGTAGCCTTTGTGTTCTGCTCCATATAAAATCGAATAGTTGCACTGAACATTTGGCATTTCATAAATACGGAACGGCGCAATCTTCGCTTTTTCATAAACAGTCTTAGTATTTGTTCCGCCGCGATAATCATATACAACAAACGGACTGTAAACTATTGCTCCGCTTCTTGCTTCAATTGTGCCTGCTCCCTTGATATATCCGCGCAAATCAAGATTCGCACCGCTGTTCAGATTTATCGTTCCGTTGTTGATAATCTGACTATGGTTACCCGACGTATGTCCCGACAAGCCCGGCCCGTTTACGCCCAACAATCCCTGAATGAGAATATTTCCGTAAACTTCAAGCACGGTCGATTCGTTGAGAATAAGTTTTTGTTTTATCTTTGACGAATCGGTGTCAACATAATTCCTAACTCCGTTTCCATAAGTGGGTTTGCCTATCTTTGCGGAACTGTCTTCGTCGCTTGCGAGTTTCAGGGTTACGCCCGCTTTTACTGTGCGATATGCGTTGTCGGCATATATCGCCGTGGCAATGTCAAGCGGTGCGAACGATACTTCCTTTGCGGCGCTGATAAACTCGACCGTATCGCCCGACTTCGAATTGAACAGTGCGTCTTCGATTGTGTAATAGTTGTTGCCGACTTTCACGCCCTTGACCTTTACGTAAACGACGTTGTCGGACAAAGCGAAGTTATCCGCCGTAAGCGTCGCGGTTGTTTTGTGCGTGCCTGCCGCAGAAAACTCCTTCTTTTCAAACGTCAGGGTGTAAGGCTCCGTTACTGCGATGGTGCCATACTTCACGGTCGTGCCGATTTCGTGCGACGTGCCGTCATAATTGAACTCGAAAAGATTTTGCGCGAGCGTTACCGTCGCCTTTTGAAGGACGAGCGTTACCGTCGTTCCAAAATCTTCGTAGTTGTCGCTGTCGGCATTGTAGATTGCCGCGTACTCCGTCTTTGTGCAAACGGGGACTTCGCTCGCGTCAACCCAGGTAAACCCTGCTTCGAGCGCGTAATTCCCAAGCGTTTTGTTGGGATCGTACGTGCCGGAAAGAGAAAGCACGGGAGCCGCCGTGTATCTTGCTTTATTGATGACGATTGTTTTTTCGTTATTCGTTAGGATATAGTTGTCGTCCGCCACGGTTACCGTATAAGTGCCCGCGTTTTTGAACTCGCAAGCCTTGCCGTCTTTTGTGAATATAAGGCTTGCGGGATTGCCGTCGTACGTTGCCGTGGGCGAGGGCTGTCCGTCGTTGTAAACGTAACTTTCCGCAATAGTCCAGTCGACTTTGGCTTCCTTTTTGTTTATCGTGAGTTTGCCGGGGACAAAAGACACGTTATAGTTCTTGCTTGCGGAAAGCCCCGAAACGGAAATTTCGTAATCGCCCGCATCCGTGCCTGCGCCGCTGTAAACCGCTTCGCCCGAAAGAGTTTCGCCATCTACAAGCCCCGTGACGGTGTACGAAAATGCGGGCGTTTCGCCGTAAGTTATCGTGACGTCGTCAACCTTAATTTCAACCGCTTTCCTGTTTATCGTAAGGGTAACAGATCCGACATAGTCCGCGAGGGTTTCGTTGTCAACAACCTTAAAGTATATCGTGTATGCGCCTGCGTTTGTATACTTGGGTGATTCTTCGAGATTGCAGTTTTCTGCACTTTCGCCGTACGTTATCGTGTAGTTTTTGGTTGCGTCGGTCTTTGTGACCAAAACGCCGTGTGGCTGCCCGTCATACGTCAGCGTAACATTGGGGAAATCGATTGCGAATTCGCCGACCTCCACAAACGTAACGCTCATTTCGTACGCGATTTCGTAACATGCGGTAACATATTCTCCCTTGGCGTTTTTAACTCTAATGAATTTGTCGAAGGACTCTGCGTTATATGTGCCTTTGACGTCCTTTGTTATCGTGACGTGTCCCGTGACGGTGTCGCCCGCAACAAGTCCGATTTTTTCCAGGTGTTCTGCCTCGACCTTGTATGTTTTCCCAACCGCAACGGTCGCCGTATTATTGAGTTTTATCGTAATCTTCTTTGTGCCGACGTTGAACGTTGTGCCGGTTGCGATGATTGAATAGTTTTTGTTTGCTTCGGCGTTTTCGTCATACTCGACGCTTGCGGTATAATCGCCGGGTTTATTGCCGACCTCATAGTTGGGGTTAAGCGTGTATGAAAGGCTGTCGCCGTCAAGCACGCCTTTAACTTCAACCTTTGCCGACAAATCGGGCACTTTGTCGCCGTATTCGATATCGTCAACTTTGTTTATCGTGATTGTCGCCGGTCTTTTATTGACCTTGAATTCGGCATCGTTCACGGTGATATTGTAAAACTTCGTCTTTTCGCCCGAAAGGGTTACGGACGCCATATACGTACCCACGTCGAGTTTTTCTGCAAATTTCGTTTCGGTAATCGTGAAGTTTTCTTCCGTATCCGAAAGTTTCAACCCATCGAATGTATAAGTTATTATTGGCAAAGCTTCGCCGTACGTGAGTTCGGTTTTGTCCAGCGTAACGGTTACCGTAAGGTTCGCCATATTAATCGTAATCGTGCCGACGGTTGTGAGCGCAATGTTATAATTCTTTTCGGGATACTTTGCGCGTAAGTCCGAAATATCCACGTTTTCGATTTTGTACGTGCCGACGTTATTTGCAAATTTGCCCGTTATCGAGGTCATCCCTAAGTGCAATTCGTATTTGCCGCTTTCAATCGTATACGTTTCTTCGCCGATTTTTGCGGTAAGGCTCGGCAAAGCTTCACCGTACGTCAACATGTCTTTGTCGGGCGTAACGATGGCGGTAACTTCCGCTCTATTTATCGTTACCGTGATTTTTCCCGACGTGAACGGGTTGTAGTTGTCGCCTCTTTCAACTCTTACATAGTAATCGTGTTCGCCGCAGTCGAGCACCGACAAATCGACGTTTTGAAGCGGGAAGGTTGTACCGTCGGTGCCGTATGTTACGACGTCGCCTTCCAAAAGTTCGCTTATTTCGATTTTTTTGTTTTGATCGCCGTACGTCATTGTGACGTCCGTTACCGTAATGCCCGAAATGTCCGCGCGGGATACGATAAGCGTTTCGCCTGCCGAAAAGTCTTTTCCGACAGAGCCGCATTTTTCCACTGACGCGACGATTTTGACGTTTGCGACGTATGTTCCGGCGTCGGGATTTTCAATCTTTATCGAACCAGAAGTCGTCGTTTGCTTTTTATATTCTTTTCCGTCTTTGAGAATCGTCCACTCGTATTCGTAATTTACGCCGTCGTACGTATCGCCCGACACCGTGAACGTTGCCGATTTTTCGCCGTAAGTAAAGCCTTCCGGCACCGTAATCGCCGTATTATCACCGATTGCGGAATCCATAAGCCTTAATTTCAGCGTAAGCGTAAAGTTTTCAGCCGGCATTGTCGGCAAATCGAGCTCGTCGATTCTCGTTCCGTCCGCTTTGTACCAGCCGACGTAATCCAGAATTTTATCGTCGTACGTCGCGGCTTTGTCTGCCTTTTCAAAATCGCTGTCGATGGACGCGCCGTACTCGACCTCCGCCGTGTGAACCGTCGTGCCGTCAAAGTTAATAAACGTCAGCGTGAACTTCTTCGTTTCAAACTTTGCGTTGACGATAAGGTCGCTTGTGACGTTGTCGAACGGCTTATCCCAGCCGACAAACTTTTCCGTTGCGCTATCGAACACGTTCGGCGCAGTTGCGGCAAAGCCGTGTTTCACCCTTTCGTTTTTAATCATCGTTTCGCCGTTTTTGAAAGTGACCGTATAAACGTTAAGCTCGTACACTGCGGAAACTTCAATATCTTCCGTCACCTTTGAAAAGTCTTTGTCCCATTTTGCAAAATGCATGCCTTCGGGCGGCGAAAGCCTGGCGGTATCGGGCGCGGTCGCGGCGGCTTCGTATTCCACCGTCTGGGTTTCAAGCACCTTTTCGCCGTCCTTAAACGTCACCGTGAACGTGTCGACGTCGTACACCGCGTTTATCGTAAGGTCGCTTGTGACGTTGTCGAACGGCTTATCCCAGCCAACGAATGTCTTGCCGTCCTTTTCAGGGACTTCGGGCGCGGTTACGGCAGAGCCGTGCGGGACGTTTGTAAAGGTTTCAAGCACCTTTTTGCCGTCCATAAACGTTACGGTGTATTTATTGATCGTCCATTTGACGTAAACCGTATCGCCGTTTTTGACTTTGGAATCCTTTGTAAGCGGCTTCAAAAAGTCCGCGTCGCGATACAGTCTTCCGGTGTATCCTTCTTTTTGAAGACTGAGCGTGAATAAGTCGGAAAACACGACGTTTTCCTTGTAAATGCTGCCGTCTTCGTCTTGGATTTTCACAATCACTTTCGTTTGTCCGTCTTTGTCAGCCACACCGCTTTTGTTGCATGCAAACAGCGTAACAAGCCCTATTAAGAGCACGATACACACGAGCATTGTTTTTAATCCTTTTTTGCTCATTCAACATCCTCCGCTACCACGGGATGAATTTTCATCCCTTGGTTTCCTTGGTTTTTTATGCTTTCCTGCCATGACAGGTTTCTGCTCGATTTATTATTATAAAGGTAAAATCTGAAATCGCCCGCGCCCGCAGCCAAAGGCAACATTTTGCCCTGATTTCGGATATTCTCGTCCTTGCTGTTTTCAAGCACCGAGATATTGACGTCGTACACGCCGAACTGCTTTGTTTCGTCGTTCGCTTCCGTCAGGTCAAGGTACGAATAGTTATATCCGCCGCCGTAAAACGCTATGCCGCCGTGGACGTATTCCGTCCCGCCGACGTTCAGGATTATATCGCGGCATTTCTTATCTACCTTTGCGACTTCTTTCATCATTTCCGCAACGTTCATCGAAAGCCACGGATTTGCGTCGCCGGTAACTTCGATAAGCGTGCTGCTGTCGACGTTTGAAAGGTTTTTCCAGTCAAGCATTTTCACGTCGCCGACAATGCGAAGCGCCGACGCATACGAAGTCGCCGCACAATCCTTCCACGTCGTTATCGTGCCGCCTAACAAGAATTCGCCCGAGAAGTGCGTTTCCATACCGACCGAGAACAACCCCGACGTTTCGAGCACCGAGTTTTTAAGCGTAACGTCGTTGATAAGATAATTGTCGTTAAAGTATTTGTCCGTCTTGTTGCTCTCATCGTAAGGCGAATAATATTCGTTCTCTTTTTCTTTACGGAGTTTTCTTTGCACTTCGTTTGTCTGTTTCAGCGCGCGGTTGCTGCCGATTTTCAATATGAATTCGCGCGCGTTTGAAAGCACGCAACTTTCAATATGCACGTTTATCTTCTCATCTTGCACGTTAAACGCCGATTCTTTTTCAACAACGGGACTTCCCATTGTGGATCCGCCCGCAAAAATTCTGACGACGGTGCGCCCGTTCGACACGCGACTGTTTAGAAGTGTTGCGCTTTTTGCGATTTCAAGCGTCGTGCCGACGTAGTTGAGTTTCGACAAGTTGAATTGTCCGTCTTCTTCAAGAAGGCTATCGTCGCTGCAACCTTTTAAGACGACGTTGTTTATAAGCACGTTGTCCGTCCTTACAAGGAAAGAAACGTTGTCCTGTCCTTTGACGCTTGCGGACGCTATCGCGACGAAATTCAAAGGACCTTTGAAAATTTTCGGAACCCCCGTCGCGTCCTTGCACTGCGTGAACTTGTCGGCGTTGATTTCAAAGCCGTTGCCGTAAACGTGGTTTCTGAACTCGATAAGGTATTGGACCTCCTTGTATTCGTTGTTTTCGTTGTTTTTGTTGCTGTTTTCAAGATACGTTTTGTCGTACGTGGTTATGAATTTTTTGACGTCTTTTTTGAGTTCGTCTTCGGTCATAGCCGTGCCGTCTTTTTTGACGCCCAGCATCACGTCGCTTGTCAGCACGACGATATGCCCGGCTTCGGTCACCGTTTTCAGTTCCTCGTAATTGCCGACGTTCCTGCCGTCTTTGACCGCGCGAAGTCTGATTTTCGCGCAGATGTTCGTGCCGAAGTATTGGTTATAATTTTTGAGTTCCGCATTAAGCGTGGTAAGCCCCGTTCCCATTGCCCTGATTTCCGCAGAAACCGCGTCGGCGTTCGTCGCCGGTTGCGCCTTGCAGGAAAAGAGCGAATTATCGTCGGAAAACGCGACGTTCATAAATTCGTCCGTGAACGTTTCGGCGCCCGCTTCCGTGACAACCCTTACGAAAATCGTCCTTGTGTCCGGTCTTCCTTTGTGGTTTTTGCCGCCGATTGTCAGTATGTTTTCGATGCCGTACTCTTTCGCGCTGTCCGCAAACTCCATCGAATACACGTTGGGCACGACGCGGATTGTCTTTTCGATTTCTTTGATGACTTTTCCGTCGTGCTCGGCAGTGATTTTGATTTTGGCAAAGCCCCTTTTCGTTGCGGTAATGTTTGCAAACTGCCCGTGTTGTTCAAGGGTTATTACGTCCGCGCCGTCGATTATTTCAAATGTCACGTCCGCGTCGTCATCGCTTTCGGAATATGCGACGTAGGTGACTTTCGTGTTATTTTTTTGCTTGATTTCGTCGCCTTCGCCGTCATAATACGACGTACGCACGTCAAGGTTATATTCGGTAAACTCCAAAGAAAAGTCCGTTTCGCCGACCTTTCCCGAAATTGCTTCGTCCGAAAATTCTTTGTCAAAAGACAAGGTTAATACGAATTTGTTTTCGGAAATCCTTTCGATTCCGCTTGCCGTGACTCCTTCGGGCAAGGTAAGGTCGGATATTTCAAGGGCGTCGTTTTTGCTTTCGACGAAAAGTTTTGCCGTTGTTGCGTTGTTTTTCACGGTGACTTTCGCGCCACTGCTTTTTCCGTTGACCGCAAAGCCCGTGCTGTCGGTATCGACGTTGACCTTGACGGTCAAAACCTTTTCAAGCCCTTCCCGTCCTTCGGGACAAGTAATTCTGACCTGCGTCTCGCCCGAAAACAGCGCCTGCGCCACGCCCGTGACGGCGTTGAGTTTCAGAATGTGATTGCCGCCGATTTCTTCAAATATACTTGTTTCGCCCGAAAGGTTTTCGGGGTACAGTTCTGCGGAAAATACGTTTTCGCCGCCGTTTATCGAAACTACGTCGCTCGCGATTTTTTCGCCGTTGACTTTGGGATAAATTCTTAACACTTTCGTGGAATATGCGGAAACTATGACGCTGTCTTTAAATCCTTTTTCGGCGGAAATCGCCGTGATTTTCACCTTTCCTACGTTATCTATATGAAGTTTTCCGTCGATTATTTCAAATCCGTCGGGGGCTTCGTCGCCGCCGACGCCCGATATTTCAAACGAATATTTCTGATTCCTTGCATTGACAGGCTGCACCTGCGCCAAAAACGCGATGGGGTCGTAATCGGCAACGTCCACGTCGATAAACCCGTCTTCGTTCTGCGTCGTGATTTGTATGCCCGTCACGGGAATGTCCGCGTAAACGCCCGCCGCTTTTCCCACGGAGAACAGCGCGATCAGAAACACAATCGGTATTATCATTATAAGCGCGATTATTTTCTTTTTCATATCAATCCCCCTCCGTTACTCTGTCAAAGCGGGCTTTTATCCCGATAAGGTAATATAAAAACGAGCCGACAAACTCCGCCGCCGCGCACACGCTCACGAAAACGTAAGTAAACCAGCGCATATCTTTGCCCCTGACGTTCGACAATACGTTGACGAAAAGGGGTATTCCGCCAAGAAGCATCGCGGACACAAGCCCCAGCACGACGATTATCGACACGTTGTTGTTGCTTTCCCTCACGACGTTGTCTTCTTCCAGCGAGAACTGCGGACTGTTCAGATCCTTTCTTGTGGCGTACAGTATCTGCGACAACGCCATCATCGCGCCGACGAAAAACACGAATACGCCTTCGCCCGCCGACACGTATTTCTTTGCAAGAAGCACCGTCGCCGCAATGCCGACGGACAAGACCGCCACCGCAAAACTGAGTGCGATTTTCGCGCCCATAATCTCGTTTATCGAAAGCGGCAACGTCTTTTCGACGTAAAACGACTTCCCGTCGCGACTGACGTTCGTCGCGCAGAACGTGTTCGTAAGCGCGCCGAAAAGCACCGTGAGCAAAATCGCCAGCTCGAAATCGCTCTGAACGAAAACGAGCGACGTCAGGAAGTTTTTGCCGATGCCCATACAAAAATATACCATAAGCGGCATTATCGCCGCCACCGTGAAGTACTGCACCGCGTAATCGGGCGTGAACAGCACGAGATTGAATTCCTTTTTCAAAAGACTTAAAAACGGCGGGGGGTTTTTTGCCGCGGATTTTTTTGCAAAAATCATTATTGCGCCCGCCGTCGCGCGCGTTTTCATCGCCTTGTTGTACAAAAGCGACGTTATGAGAATGCCGATTGCGCCCGTCGCGACGGTTATCGCCACGATTATCCCCAGATTTTTCCAGACGTCCGTTTTCAGTGTGAACGCCGCGATAAAGTTTGCGGGGACAAGTTTTTTCGTCAACGAAATTATCGTCGTCATCGTCTTTTCGGAAAAGAAAAACTTGATTTCGCCCGTTGACATAAGGGTTTTTAAGAAGTCGAGCACCGTCGCATAGCAATAAAACAGCGCGAAAAGCACCAGCGTTACTATCACCAGAAGACAAACGTACTTCGACGAGAAAAACTTTTTGACGTAATAATACGGCATCGCAAGCACGCTCGACACCGAAAGCGACATAACGGGAATAATAAACGCCGCAAGCAACCCAAGGATCACGTATCCCGCGCCCTGTTTCGTCACGCTTGCGAACACCGCCACGAACGGCACGAGAATCACAAACGCCGACAACACCTGTTTTGCGTAAATGAAAATGATTTTTGAGTACAGTACGTCCGACGCCTTTACGGGAAGAGTCTGGATAATCATTCTGTCGTCGCTTTCAAAAATCGCGCGGTATATTGCAACGACGCCGCCGATAACGTCGACCGCGAAAACGAATTCGTACACGAACGTCATTATTTCATATTGCCGCGCACGCACGTCGCGTACGCCGTTGAGCCTGATTTCGGTATATTTCGCGACAAACGCGCCGAACACCTCGACAACGACGTACATAATAAACGCCGTCATCACAAGCGTAAGCAACGCGCCGACGATATCGATGCGTTTTTTGTCACGCTTGAAATAAGACAACTTTTCGGTCATCTGTTTTTTCAGAAGTACGCCCAGCATCAGTCTTCCTTATTAGTATCGTAATACTTTTCGATAAGTTCGTCGCCGTCGAATTTGTCCTTGCCGGTGACGATGATTTTTTTGAGTTCGCCCGCGGCAATTATAATCACCCTGTCGCAAACCCTTTCCACGACGTCGAGATTGTGCGACGAAAACAAAATGGTTTTGCCCGTCTGCACGTACTCGCGCATATAGTTTATGACGGCGTTCTGCGTGCGGGGATCGAGACCGAGCATCGGCTCGTCAAGAAGCCACAGCCGCGGCTCGTGAATGAGCGAACCCATCATACATATTTTCTGTTTCATTCCGTGGGAGTATCCCGAAATAAGTTTGTTTATGCTGTCGCCGAGTTTGAATACCCCTTCCAGCTCGCGGATTTTCTCGTCGCGCTTTTCGTACGGCACGCCGTAAACGTCGCTCATAAAAGAAAGATATTGCATACCCGTCATTTTTGTGAACACCGTGTGATTGTCGGTGACGAAAGAAAAATTGCGTTTTGCATCCACGGGATTTTTCGACACGTCGTAACCCGACACGGTTATCGTGCCGGAACTTAACGGGATCATTCCAGTGATGCATTTAAGAGTGGTGGATTTTCCTGCGCCGTTTGCGCCAAGGATACCGACGACTTCCCCTTCCGCACAAGAAAAGGAGATGTCTTTTACGGCATAATCGGATTTTTTGCCGTACTTTTTGAAAAGATTTTTTACTTCAAGGGGCAACGAGCCGTCGATCGGCGTGCCAAGTGTTTTTTTATTGTTTTTCATTGTGTCCCTTGTCTTCAAGTAATGTATCGCGTATGCACGCGTGCGTGTTCTAATAAAAATTATTAGATACCTTATCATATAACCAAAAAACATATTTGTCAACGATAAAACCGCCCGAAACGCCTTTTGTTTCGTTATTCAACTTTTTGTATAGTATTTGCAAAAAATAAATATCGCCGCTCTTGACAAATAAAAAATATGGTTTTATACTATATTTACATACCCCCATAGGGTATATTGAAAATTAACGGAGAACAACAAAATGGAAAACATAAAATGCGCCGAAATATCGTGCGCCGATTGCTGCAAAAAGAAGCACACGCCGCGCGACGAAAAATCTCTCAAATGCCTGAACGACAGGTTAAACCGCATAATCGGACAGTTAAACGGCATAAAAAATATGTTGAACGACAATCGTTATTGCGGCGACATACTCGTGCAGTTGTCCGCCGCCGAAAGCGCGCTCTCCTCCTTCGGATATGAAATTCTGTCCGACCATTTCAAAACCTGCGTCGTCGAAAACGTGAAAGACGGAAACACCGCAATCCTTGACGAGGCGGTTGAACTCATTAAAAAACTGAAATAGTTAAATTATGGAAAAACTTAAATTCAACGTTTACGGTATGAGTTGCTCGGCGTGCGCCGCGCGCGTCGATAAGGTCGTAAGGGAACTTGACGGCGTAAAAGACGTCGCCGTGAACCTTCTCACAAATCAGATGGTCGTCGACTTTGACGAGCCTGCCACTGTCGAAAAAATCGAACGCGCCGTTTCGGGCGCGGGGTATAAAGCCGCTCTTTTTAACGACAAATCGCAAAAAAAGGAAAAAGTCAATCCGCTTATCCGCTCGATAATCCGCCTTGCCGTGTCCGCCGTCCTGCTTATCCCCCTTATGTACGTTTCGATGGGCGGCGTTATGTTCGGCTGGGATATGGGCGCGCTGAACGGCAATCCGATGGGTATCGCTATATACGAACTTGTGTTCTCTTTCGTCATACTTGTCATCAACGGAAGATTTTTCGTGAGCGGCACAAAGGCGATTTTCCACCGCGCGCCGAATATGGATACTCTTGTGTCGATGGGCAGCGGCATTTCTTTCATATACAGCGTCGCGCTTATGATCCGCGCAGGCGCGAATACCGCATATCTTCATCATCTTCCGCACACCTTGTACTTTGAGTCGGCGGCGATGATACTTGTACTTATTACCCTTGGAAAAACACTGGAAATTTACAGCAAAGGAAAAACCACGTCCGCGATAAAAGGGTTGATGAACCTTGCCCCCGAAACCGCAAGGGTTATTAAGGACGGCGAAGAAAAAGAAATTCCGCTGTCTTCACTTTCGACGGGCGACGCGTTTGTCGTACGCCCCGGCGAGAACTTCCCCGCGGACGGCGTAATATTGTCGGGGAGCGGCTCCGTCAACGAATCGGCGGTAACGGGCGAAAGTATGCCCGTCGATAAATCCGTCGGCGATAAGGTTATTTCCGGCACGACGAACGTCAACGGTTATATCACCGCAAAAGCCACTTCCGTCGGCGGAGATTCCACGCTCGGGCGCATCGTCAAACTTGTGCAGGACGCGTCCGCTTCAAAAGCCCCGATTGCAAAAACGGCAGATAAAGTGTCCGGAATATTCGTGCCAAGCGTCATTTGCGTCGCAATCGTTACTTTTATCGTGTGGATTGCCGTCACGAAAAACTTTGCGACTTCCCTTACGCACGCCATATCCGTGCTTGTCATAAGTTGCCCGTGCGCCTTAGGTCTTGCAACCCCCGTCGCCATTATGGTCGGCAGCGGAAAAGGCGCGAAAAACGGACTTTTGTTCAAGACGGCAACCGCCCTTGAAGAAGCGGGAAAAACGGATATCGTCGTTCTGGACAAGACGGGCACCATAACGAAAGGCACGCCTGTCGTCACCGACGTTTCGGCTTTGTCGGGTGAGTCCGAAGACGAAATTATCGCGCTTTCCGCAAGCCTTGAAAAAGGCAGTTCGCACCCGCTTGCGACGGCGATCGTACGCTTTTCGGAAGAAAAAAACATAACGGTTTTCACCCCGGAAAAGTTTGAAAACCTTTCGGGACACGGCGTGAAAGGAACCGTTCGCGGCGACGAAATCGTCATCGGAAACGCCGCCCTTATGAAAGATATCGGCGCGGCGGCAAACGACGCTTTCCCGACGGGCGAAAAGTTCGCGCGGGACGGCAAAACCCCGTTGTACGTTGCGAAAAACAATAAAATTATCGGCGTCATCGCCGTGTCGGACGAGCTGAAATCAGATAGCGCGGGCGCGATAAAACGAATGAAAGAACAAGGTCTGTTCGTAACCATGCTTACGGGCGACAACGCGCTCAGCGCAAATGCGGTTGCAAAAACCTGCGACGTCGACTGCGTTATCCCGGACGTTCTTCCCGACGAAAAAGACGCCGTTTTGTCAAACCTTCAAAAGTACGGAAAGGTTGTCATGGTCGGCGACGGAATCAACGACGCTCCCGCCCTTACCCGCGCGGACGTCGGCATTGCAATCGGCGCGGGCACCGACGTCGCAATCGACAGCGCGGACGTCGTGCTGATGAAATCGGAACTTTCGGACGTGCCGCGCGCGATAAGCCTTTCCCGTCGCACCCTTCTGAATATCCGCGAAAACCTGTTCTGGGCGTTTATTTACAACGTCGTGTGCATTCCCATCGCCGCAGGCGTGTTCTCTCCGCTCGGCGTTACGCTGAATCCCATGTGGGGCGCGGCGGCAATGAGCCTTTCAAGCGTATGCGTCGTGCTGAACGCGTTAAGACTTAATCTTATCAACCTTGACAAGCCCGTAAAACACAGGAGAAAAGTCGTGAAAATCGACGTGAACGATATTTCAAAAACCAAAAACACCGAAATTAAAAAAGGAGAACAAAGTATGAAAAAAACATTGAAAATCGAAGGTATGATGTGCGCGCATTGCGTGGCTCACGTGAAATCCGCCCTGCAAAAAGTCGACGGCGTCAAAGACGTCGAAGTGTCGCTTGAAAACAAAACGGCGGTCGTAACGCTTACGTCGGACGTAAGTAACGACGTGTTGAAATCCGCGGTAACAAGCGAAGGCTACGAAGTCGTCGAAATAAAATAAAAACTCGCCAAAAACCACTTTCTCGTCAAAAACAAATCTTTAATTTGTCGTTTTTGAAAGATAAACGTTGAAAAAGAAGGGATAACGCTTTTTGCGTTATCCCTTCTTTTATTCCGAAAGTTCCGTCCACTCGGTTATCAGCGGATCAAGCTTTTCTTCAATCGTTTTTATTTCTTCTTCGACCGCCATTACTTTTTTGTAGTCGGTGTTGACGGTTTCGTCGTCGAGTTTTGCCTGCGCCCGGCTTAGTTCTTCTTCAAGCGCGGTGATCTTTTTTTCCAAAAATTCGACGCGGTGTTTGCGCCGCGCTTCTTCCTTACTTTCGACGTAGCGTTCCCCGCCCGTTTTTTTGGTCTTTTCGGGCTTTTCCTTTGCGACTTCTTCCGCGGTTTCTTTTTCTCTTTCTTCGTACTCGTCGAAAGTGCCGTCGAAGTATCTCACCCCGCCGTTTTCAAACACGATAAGGCTTTTTGCAACGCGGTTTATAAGATACCTGTCGTGCGACACGACGATGACCGTGCCCGAAAAATCCATCAGAAGTTTTTCAAGGGTTTCCTTGCCGATGATGTCCATGTGGTTGGTCGGCTCGTCGAGAATCAGGAAGTTGGGACGACGGCGGAATATTTTTGAAAGCGCAAGGCGCACCTTTTCGCCGCCCGACAAATCTTTGACGCACTTGAAAACGTCGTCGCCCGAAAGCAAGAATCCGCCCAGCGTTTTTCGTATTTCCCCGTCGTTAAGTTCCGGAAACTCCGCGCGGAAGTCTTCAAGGACGCTCAACTCGCTTTTCGTTGCGGCAATGGTCTGGTCGAAGTACCCGACGCGCGTTTTCACGCCGAATCGGACGTCGCCCGAAAGCGGCGGAATAAGCCCCGTTATCGTTTTAAGTAACGTAGATTTGCCCGTGCCGTTGCTGCCGATCACGCCGATTTTCTGTCCCCTTTCGACGGCAAGCGATATTTCGCCCAACGGTTTATCGTATCCGAAAACAAGGTCTTTCACAAACAGCGCGTCCCTAACGCTTTCGTACTCGGGCTGGAAAGACGATGCAAACGTCGAGGTGTCGAAGCGGCGCGGGGTTTCGACAGTGCCAAGCCGCTCGATTTCTTTCAGTTTCGACTGCGCCATTGCGGCTTTCGTCGCCTTGTAGCGGAATCTTTCGACAAGTTTTCGGAGCCTGTCGATTTCGGCGGATTTCCATTTCGCATCTTTAAGCGCTTTGTCGTACGCCTGTTGTTTTTGCGAAAGAAACGCCGTGTAGTTGCCCTTGTATCTTGTCGTGACGCCGTACTCGATTTCGTAAACGACGCCGACGATGCGGTCCAGAAACATGCGGTCGTGCGACACGATGACGACCGAATTTTTATAATTTTTAAGGTATCCTTCCAGCCACTCCACCGCGGCGATGTCAAGGTGGTTCGTGGGTTCGTCCAGAAGTAAAACGTCGGGTTTTTCAAGCAGCAGTTTCATAAGCGCGATTTTTGTGCGCTGTCCGCCCGAAAAGCACGAAAGTTTTTTGTCAAGGTCTTCGGCGGAAAACCCGAATTTGCTCACCGCCGTCAGATATTCCTTTTTATAAAGGTATCCGCCGATATTTTCAAACCTTTCCATTGCGCGCGAATACGCGCCGACGTTTTCGTCCGACGGGTTTTCGCTCATTTTGTCAAGAAGGTTCTGCAATTTGTTTTCAAGCCCGACGACGTCCTTGTACGCCGACAAAATTTCCTGCCGGAGAGTCAGTTCGTCGTTCAAAGACACCTGTTGAAGATATCCGATTTTCGGCGCGCCCGATATCGAAAACGAGAATTTTTCGTCGCCCGTGCCGGACACAAGCGGCACTTCCCCGCTAATGCACTTCAATATGCTGGTCTTTCCGGAGCCGTTCCTGCCGACAAGCGCGATCTTTTCCTTGTCCGACACCGAAAAATTTATTTCGGAAAGCACCGTATTGCCGTCGTACTCGACGGAGCCGTTGATAATCTCGATTCTCATACGTCCGATTATACAAAACTTTTGTTAATTTGTCATTCGTTATGAACACAAGATAATAACGCGCTCTTTACATATTTTTAAATCGGTGCTATAATCCTATCAAACGAGGTAATGATAATTATATGGTCGGTTTAACGTCAAACAATTTAATGAACCTTAGCATGGCGGAACGCTTCGATAAGTTCAAAGAAAAAGGCTTCGGCTCGGTCATGATATGGCTCGGCCCCGACGCCAAAGAATCCGCGGACGAACGCGCCACCCTTGCCGAACGCGCCGGGCTTTTCATTGAAAACTTCCATTTAAGTTGCGACCACCTGAACGAAATGTGGATCGACTGCAAGGAAGGGGACGATCGCATTTCCCGCTTTAAGGACGAAATTGCGGCAGCCTCGAAACACGGCGTGAAAACGGTTGTCTGCCACCTGACGCACGGCGATTTTCCGCCTTTTGTGTCGACAATCGGCACGAATCGTATCGAAGACCTTGTGAAATTTGCGGAAAACGCAAACGTGAAACTTGCGTTTGAAAACGTCATCACGAAAGACCACGTCACCTACGTTCTGGAAAATTTCAAGTCGCCTTACGTCGGGCTTTGCTATGACGTCGGACACGACCACTACTGGCGCGTTCAGGATTGGCTGGAGCTTTTCGGCGACAGGGTTTTCGCCCTGCACCTGCACGACAATTTCGCCGATAAGGATTCCCACTTCATACCCTTTGACGGCAGCATCGACTGGCAGTACACGCTGCCCCGCCTTGCGAAAACGAGTTACCGCGGCACGACCACGCTTGAAACGAAGGACGCCGCCTACGTTTACGACGCCTCTCCCGATAAATATCTGGAACATGCGTTAAGCGTCGGCAACTATATCGACAAATTCCTTGAAAGCAACCGCTGAACGGCAAAATAAAAAACACAAAACCGCGTTGGTTTTGTGTTTTCTTTTTGGTTGAGTTTCTTTTTGGTTGTTTTTTCGTTGTATTTTTTCGGTTTTATTGACCGATGACGGCTTTGATACGCCTGACTCCCGCGGAGCTTGACTGTTCTTTCGTGATTTTGAAAGATTTTAAGTCGCCCGTGTTGTTTGCGTGCGGTCCTCCGCAAATTTCCTTGCTGAAATCGCCGATGGTATAAACTTTTACCTTTTCGCCGTACTTGTTGTCGAAGATACCGATTGCGCCCTGCGCTTTCGCTTCGTCGACGGTCATTTCTTCGCACACGACGGGGATATTCTTTTTGATTTGTTCGTTGACAAGGTCTTCAACCGCCTTTATTTCGTCCTGAGTCATTGCGCGGTCAAAACCGAAGTCGAACCTTAATCTTTCGGCAGTGATATTGCTGCCGCGCTGGCGCGCCTCGCCGCCCAGAACTTTCATAAGAGCGGAATGTAAAAGGTGCGTTGCGGTGTGGAGTTTTGCGGTTTCTTCGGAATTGTCCGCAAGCCCGCCGTGGAATTTCTGTTCCGCGCTTGCCTGCGATTTTTTCTGATGTTCCTTGAACGCGTCTTCGTATCCTTGCACGTCGACTTCGAACCCGTTTTCGTGCGCGAGTTCTTCCGTCATCTCGATGGGGAATCCGAAAGTATCGTAAAGACGGAATGCGGTTTTCCCGCTTATCGTCTTTGTGGGAATGTGCGTGATGACTTTTTCAAACTCTTTCAAGCCTTGTTGCAAGGTGTTGGAAAATCTGATTTCTTCCTTGTCAAGTTCCGACACAATCCTGTCTTTATTGGTCAAAAGATACTGATAAACGTCCTGATATTGCGAAATATACTGTTCCGCAATTTTGGAAAGCGAACGCTCGGGAAGGTCGATGATGCGTCCGAAACGCACCGCACGACGGATAAGTCTTCTCAAAATATAGCCTTGGTCGACGTTGCTTGGCACAATGCCTTTCACGTCGCCGATAAGGAAGGTCGAGGTGCGGATATGGTCGGCGATTATTCGCATCGCTTTCGTGACGGTTTCGCTTTCGTCGTACTTGTGTCCCGAAAGATTTTCGATGAGCGCGATCGCGGGTTTGAACAAGTCGGTTTCATAAACCGATTTGTATCCGTTCAGAATGCAAAGCATACGTTCAAGCCCCATTCCCTCGTCGACGTTCTTTTGTTTAAGCGGCGAGAAGGTGCCGTCGGCGTTTTTGAAGTATTGCATAAAGACGTCGTTACCGATTTCGACGTACTTGCCGCAGTCGCACGCGGGCGAACATTCGTCCGAACATTTGGGTTTTCCCGTGTCGATGAACATTTCGGTGTCGGGACCGCAAGGGCCGGTAACGCCGGCGGGACCCCACCAGTTGTTTTCTTTCGGAAGGAAGAAAATGCGATCTTCGGGGACGCCCATCTTTTTCCAGAATTCCGCGCTTTCGTCGTCGCGGGGGCAATCTTCGTCGCCCTTGAAAACGGTAACCGCGAATTTGTCTTTGTCAAATTCCAGCCGGTTCAGCAAGAAGTCGTACGAGCAGGAAATTGCGTATTCCTTGAAGTAATCTCCGAGCGACCATCTGCCCAGCATTTCAAAAAACGTGCAGTGCGTCGGATCGCCGACTTCTTCGATATCGCCCGTGCGGACGCAGATTTGCACGTCGGTCAGACGGTTGCCCGCGGGGTGTTTTTCGCCGAGAAGGTACGGTACGAGTGGGTGCATGCCTGCCGTCGTGAACAATACCGTCGGATCGTTTTCGGGGATAAGCGACGCGCTGGAAATAACGGCGTGTCCCTTTGATTTGTAGTAGTCGAGATAAATTTTGCGAAGTTCGCTGCTTGTAAGATTTTTCATAAATATCCTTAAATTAAATTATCTTCTGATAAATTGCCCTGAACCCGTGCGGCAATACGCCGAGTTTGATGAGATAGCCTTCCGCGCCGTCGCCCTCGCTGACGGTGAGTTTGTCCGCGCCGAGATATTTCAGAATAAGCGAATACATGAGTATGCCCGGGGCGATAATGTCCGCGCGCTTTTCGGGGAGTCCTTTCACATGGCGGCGTTCTTCCATCGTCATTTTGCTGATTTTGTCGTACATGTTTTCGATGTCGGAAAGCGTCAGCACCGAGCCGTTGACGACGTTCGGATCGTATGTTTCAAGTTGGTTTTTCATTGCTGCCATCGTGGATATCGTGCCGCCGATTGCGACGACGTTGTCAAACGGCGGAATTTCGCCGTATCCCAAAAGGCAGTCGTTGATGAACGGCGTCATTTCGATTCTTTCGCGCTCGATTGCGGAAAGCCTGACGATGCCGTACGGCAAACTTTTGGAATATAATATGTTTTCGCCGTCGCCGACCGAAATTTCGGTGCTTGCTCCACCCATGTCGATAACGCAGCATCTGCCTTTCGTGCTTGCGCCCAAGAACCCGATTTCCGCCTCGGTCTTTTTGTCCAGAATGTCGATTTCAAGCCCGCAAAGTTCCCTGACTCTGTCGACGAACCTGTATTTGTTTTTCGCGGAGCGCACCGCTTCCGTCGCGTAGGCATAGACGTCTTCCGCGCCGTTTTGCATCGCAACGAAATAATACTCCGCAACGGCCTGAGCCGTACGTTCGATACTGACGGGTTGCAACGTGTTCATCTCGTCCATATTCTCGGCAAGACGCGTCGTGTTCACCCTTTTTTCGACCTTTTCGCCGTCCGTCATCATAAGCCTTACGGACGTGCTGCCTATGTCGATTACTCCGAATAACATAAGTCCCTCACTAAAATAATACAACTATTATAAACAAGTAATAAGAGTTTGTCAATTTATGAAAACTCAATGCATACATTGTTTTTATGGAAAACGAAAAAAGAGGAGCGCTCGCGCTCGAAAACGACCGCCTGACCGTTACGTCCGTTTCAAAAGTAATTTCGTCGGGCGACAAGTCGATTGTATTGATGCAAAACAAGGAAACGTTGACAATCACGGGCGAAGGGCTTTCCGTCACCGAAATCAACCTTGACTCGGGACGGCTTTCGGCAACCGGCAGAGTGAAAGAAATCAGGTTTTCGGAAACGCTCACGAAGGCGGGACTTATCAAAAAGATTTTCAAATGACGCACTCGATAATTTCCGAAAGTTTTATCTTTCTTTCGATGATTCTTTGCGGAATGACGTCGGGCGTACTTTACGCCTTTCTTTACGGATTGCGCCGCGTCGTGAAGAAAAAGTTTTTCGCTCTCTTTTCCGACGTTATTTTTGCGGCGGCAACGCTTGCAATGCTGTTTTTCGCGCTTGAAAAAACCTGCGGCGGTAACATAAGATTTTACCAAATCGCAGGCTTTATTGCGGGATTTTGTATCGTTGAACTGTTATTTGCGCTGATTACGCAGCGGCGCCGATCATAATCACCAGAACGTTTGAGCGTATTATCGCAAAGCTGTATCCTTCAACGCGCCCGGCCTTCTGCATCGCTTCTTTTGCGTAAATCTTCGCCGCGTCTTTGGTTAAGGAAAACGCAAATTCAAACTCCACAATCGTCGATTTCGGGAGCGTTTTCAACGCACGCGCCATTTGCTGTGCCGCCAGATTTCTGTTTGTAATAACGTAATTGTATTCCGTGCCGCTTGACGTATAAGTTTCGTGCGCGAAGTAATCGAATTTTCCTTCCGCTTTCGGGTAACCGTGTCCCTGCTTTTCAACGTGGGTGTTTTTCACTTCGTCGTCGGACAACAGGAAGTAGGCGTGCGACAAAAATTCCTTGCTGTCGTCGCCGACGTCGCCCCAGGTCGTGTCGACGAAATACCATTCCTTGTCCCCCGTGCCGTTAAGGTCAAGCAGGACTTTGTTCCAAGCGTGTCCGCCGAAGTTTTTTCCGTCGCTTGACGCTTCGCCGCTGATACGTACGGCGGTGATACCCTCGATTCCGCACATTAAAACGAACGCTTTCGACTTCCCGTCGCAGACGGCGTGCATATCTTTCTTATAAAACTTATTAAGGAATATCCCTTCAAGGTAATATCCGTAATATTTCATTTTTTCGTTAAGGCTGAGATTTCCGCTTACATATGCGTCTTCGGCGTTTGCACAGTCGTGGTCGTAGCGCACGTTGTAGATTATGTAGTCGTAGATTGCGTGAACTTTTTCGTATTCGCTCATTTCGTCGGACACGATATAAGACAGCGCGTCTTTCGCGTTTTTGTAAATTTGTTTCAAATTGTCGGCTTGTGAGCCCATAAACTCGGGCTTGTAGCCCCACGCCACCGCCTTGTAAAGCATGTTGCTTGTCGACACGCTCATCGTTTCTTTCACGCCGTCGATATAAAAGTTTCTTGTTTTCTTTACGTTGTCGTAATGCGGTTTCGAATACGTGTTTTGCACGGCGTCGGTAAAGCCGTCGGGTGCGTCGTACTCGGGCGAATTGACCGTCGGGATAAGCCCCGCCTCGTCGGCGAAGAACCTGAATTTTATCGTGAACTCGTTGCCGCTCGTTTCAAGCGAATATCCCGGGATAATGCCCGACTCTTCAACGCAATCCCTGACTTCGGACACGTCTTTTTTCACGGTTTCGGGCGTCGCGTATCCCGCGTAAAACTTGATTTCCGCGATTTTGTTTTCCAGAACGAAAAGGATAAGGTTTTTAAGTTCTTCCTTGGACGTTATATATCTGTTTTGCGCGTATCCGCCGTAGTCGTGGAAGTGCGAGGCGTAGTACCACGCTTCGTCGTGTTCCGAAAGATATACGATAGTTTTCGTTTTTGTGATTTTGTTTATTTCCGCCGTTACCTTATGTTCGCCGCGGTTCGTCGGCTTAAACGAAAATGTCTTGCCCGTCGAATAATACTTGTCGTTGACGTACCATTTGACGCTTTCGACGTCGGCTTTTGCGGGCGAAAGAGTTGCCGTGAACGTTACCGTTTCCGCCGTGGTCTGGCTGAGATTTCCGTTTGCGACGACTTCGATATGGTTTGCGGCAACGTTGTCCTTGACGACGAAATTAACTTCGCGGCTTACTCCGTCCACAACGACTTTTAAGGTGAACGTCCCTTCTTTTCCGATTGCGGCAATCGTGTCGTTGACCTCGCCCATGCCGTTTGAACGGATTGTTTCAAGAGGCGTCGTGGAAATCAAATTCCCGCCTTCGTCGTAAACGTACGCCGTCGCGGTTTTGCCGGTTTGGAGAAGAGAGTTGTCGAAATATCTTGCGCGCACGACGATTTTTTCTTCCGTCCCGACGCGATATTTGTCAAGATATACAAGAAGTTCTTCAACGGCGCAGAATCCGACGGTTGCGGATTTTCCGCCCGCCGTTACGGTGGCAAAATATATTTCGCCCGCCGTGGGAAGGTACGACGCGGTTTTACCGCTTGCCGTCGCGACTTCTTCGCCCGCGCCGTTCGTGAATTTCCACGAAAAGACGGTGGCGGGTTTCGTGCCGTCGTTGAGCGTTGCGGAAAAATCGACGCTTTTCGGCGTTTCGCCAGATTGTAACAACTGATATTGATTTTCGACGTCGATTTTTACCGTTGAAACGTCGGCGTAATCGACGTTTACTTTAAGTTCCGCCGTGTCGCCTTTGCCGTTGGTTGCGGTAATCGTGACCGCGGTTTGGGTTTTCCCGACGGCTTTTATACTTGTCCGCCCGTATATTTCGACCTTTGTTTTGTCCGACGTGGACAAAGTGAACTCGTCGGTGCGCCCGTTGCTGAGCGTTACGTCGTACGTTTCTCCGATTTTCAGCGTTATTTCGCTTTCGGACAGCGCGAATTTCCCTTCCGGGTGCAAAATTCCTTGTATAAGACTGCATCCGCAGAGCGCGGCGCAAAGAAGCGCGACAACCGCGGCAATCAGCGTTATTTTCAAAAATCTTTTGTTTTTCATAGTAAATATATTTTATACTAATCTTGTTAAAAGGTCAATACGATTTTTTCTTGTTAAAGCCACTTCGATGTGATATAATCGGTCTTATGCAAGATACCATTCCTTTTCTTACGACGATAATCACAAAAGCCGAAGCGGACGAGATGAATCCGCTTGTTCTCGCTTTCGTCGGCGACTCCGTACAACAACTGTACGTCAGAACGCGGCTTGCCATTTCGTCCGACAAAAAATCGGGCGCGCTCCATAAACTCGCAACCAAGGAAATCAAGGCGGAAGCGCAGGCGGATAAAATCGAAAAACTGCTGCCGTGTCTTTCGGAAGAAGAAGTCGCGGTTTACAAGCGCGCAAGAAACGCGCATTATTCGTCGTCGGCAAAAAACGCAAGTATCGGCGACTACAAAAAAGCAAGCGGATTCGAGGCTCTTCTCGGATACCTGTATCTCACGGGAAAACACGACCGCCTGAACGAATTGCTTTCAATCGAATAAGGAGAAACCATGTTAATTACGGGAAAAAACGCAGTGTATGAGGCGTTGCGCTCCGACGCAACCGTTGAAAAACTTTACGTGCAAAGAGGCGAAACGACGGGCGTCGTAAAAAACATAATCGCCCTTGCAAAAGAAAAGAAAATCGTCGTGTCCGTCGTCGATAAAACCGCGCTCGACCGCATCACGCAAAACGCAAAACATCAGGGAGTCGCGCTTACTCAGACGGAGTTTGTTTATTCGTCTTTGGACGACATTTTGTCTTTTGCGAAATCGAAAGACGAGCCGCCCTTTATCGTGATTCTGGACGAACTTTCCGACCCCCACAATCTCGGCAGCATTATCCGTACGGCGGAGTGCGCGGGCGTGCACGGAATCGTCATCGGAAAGCACCGCGGCGTTACCGTGAACGACACCGTTTTAAGGTGCTCCGCAGGCGCGGCGGAACACGTGAAAATCGCGAAAGTTACCAACGTCAACGACGCGATAAATTATCTTAAATCGCAAAATGTGTATGTTTATTGCGCGGATATGGACGGTGAACCTATGTATCGTGCAAATCTTACCGGAGCAATCGCATTGCTTGTCGGCGGCGAGGACAGCGGCGTAAAACGCCTTTCAAAGGAACTTGCCGACGGCGTAATTTCCATTCCGATGAGCGGAAAAATCAACAGCCTGAACGCCTCGGTTGCCGCCGCCGTCGTGATTTACGAAAAGGTACGACAGGACAGAAAATGACATACGAAACTTTGCCCGACGAGGAACTTGCAAAACGCGCGCAGTCAAACGACTCCGCCGCCGTAAACGAACTGTTGCATCGTCATAAATCGCTGGTCAACAAGGCGGTGCGCCGCTTCTTTTTGCCGTCGGGCGACACCGACGATCTTGTGCAGGAAGGAATGGTCGCGCTGTTCAACGCGATTATGAATTACGACGAAAAAGCCGGCGCGAGTTTCACAACGTTTGCCTACATCTGCGTCAGAAAAAGAATTATCGGTTTAATCAGGAAATCTTCAAGCGGGAAAAATCGCGCGCTTAACGACAGCGTGCCGCTTGACGACGTCGAAATCGCGTCGGGCAATCCCGAAACCGTTTATATCGAAGAAGAGAGGGAATCCCTTTTAATGCGGGAAATAGAAAGCGTTTTGTCGGAAGAAGAACAGCGGATTTTTTACGCTTATCTTGACGGCGACTCGTATCGGGAAATCGCAGCCTCTCTTTCGGTTTCCACAAAAAAAGTCGACAACACCCTGCAAAAAATAAGAAAATCGCTGAAAAAATCGTTAAATCGCTGACTTTTTGACCGATTTTCGCTTTACATAAACGAATAAATTATTTATAATAATTGCACGTTGATATATTACCAACGAATTTCCTTGCCTGTTTAAGCAGGCCACAAAGTCCACAAGGAGGTATAAAAAGATGAACAAGTATGAAATCCTTTACATCATCGACAATGACGTTTCGGAAGAAGACAAGGCTGCTCTCGTCGACAGGTTCTCGGACCTCGTCGTAAAGCTCGGCGGCACCGTTGACGGCATTGACAAGTGGGGTACCCGCAAATATGCATATCCCATCAACGATAAGAACGAAGGCTACTACGTCTTGATGAACTTTACGGCAGACGCATCCGCTCCCGCCGAAATCGATCGTCAGATGAAAATCACAGACGCAATCGTACGTCAGATGATTATCCGCAAATAACCGCATAAGGGGTCATTTATGAACAAAGTATTTTTAATCGGTAATTTAACAAAGAATCCCGAACTCACCAACACCGGCTCGGGCATTCCCGTTTGCAGATTCACGCTTGCCGTGTCGCGCAGATTTTCCAACAGCGACGGCGTAAGAGATACCGACTTCCTTCCCGTTGTCGTATGGAGAACGCAGGCGGAACATTGCAACAAATACTTGAAAAAAGGCAGTAAAGCGGCCGTATCCGGATCGGTTCAGACCCGCAGTTACGACGCTCCCGACGGAAGCCGCAGATACGTCACCGAAATCGTTGCCGACGAGGTTCAGTTCCTCAGCACCAAGGCCGAAGACGAATCCGCCTCGAACGACGGCGTGTTCGACGACCTTAAAGCCGTTGACGAGAATCTGCCCTTCTGATTTTCGCCCGTATATAGGGCTCAATAATTAAGAGGTATATTAAAATGAGTGAAGAAGTAAAACGCCCCGTTCAGGGCGGCAAAAGAATTCCCAAAAAGAAAGTCTGCCAATTCTGCGTCGATAAGGCAACCGAAATCGACTACAAAGACGTTGCCAAACTTCGCAAATACATCACCGAAAAAGGCAAGATGATGCCCCGTCGTATGACCGGCGTCTGTGCAAAACATCAACGTTTCTTGTCCGACGCAATCAAACGCGCCCGCGTTATGGCATTGCTTCCCTACAAAGCAGACTAATTATTAAACCAATCAAAAACGCACCGTTTCCACGGTGCGTTTTTTGCTGCGCGCAAGACGTTTACATCTTTTTTTCTTGACTGTCAATAGGACACTCTTGCTATATAGCAATAGCCCTTTTTCTTTCGAGGTATTGTTTTAAATATATGCGTTGGCGGTTTTATGGCTGTTCGGTATTTATAAATGACTTTCACGCATATCCGTTGCGAAAAGCAAAGCGGAATAAAACACCAACAAAAAAGCACCGTTTGGTGCTCTACCCATAGGGCTTTTTTAAGACATTATAAAAGACTAACGAAAATTTTTCGTTAGTCTTTCTTTTTGCTTTGCAAAACACACGACTTAACAGGGTTAAGTATAGTGTGCTACACTTTTTAAAGGTTAGGCATTATATTCATGTTGAAAACCACATTTTCCACACGCATACCATACTTTCTTTTTCCCTAATGCGCCTCCTATCAAACCTACGGGACCGAGTAAAATTCCCCCCAAAGCTGCTTTTCCTACGCTAAATCCTTTTTTCTGTGTATCAACTTGTTTCCACATTAAAGATTCTCCACACATTGGACATCTGGCTGGTGCTGACATAAAAACCCTCCTAAATAGTATAAATAAAAATGCGATATTTTATCGAATTCTCAAAACGGCGATAATTTGATTAAATAATTTCTTCCCCAAAACCTCTCATTTATGCTTTTTTTACATAACCGGAAACTGAAATAATTTCATAATATGTGTTAGCACTAATAGTTCTTCCGGATACAGTAGAAGGAATAATATAATAATCGTTCTTTTTGCAAATCAAAAAAGTTGTTGATTCGTATGCTTTTCCTCCAACATTCAAAGACAAATCAATTTCCGGATCAGCATAATTAGTACCATCATCAAAGTTGATTTTTACAGTAATAAATACGTTTTCATATTCATATCCGGCTATGCCCTCTGTTGACGCACTTGCAAACAACCTTGAATAATAGCCGTTCTTATAAGAGCTAGGGTCGCCATATCCCTTGCAGGACAAATTTACATATTGTTGTACATTGTCAACGGTCAAAGCAATGCGATTATCGTCTTCTTTATCACAAGCGACAAATGAACATGTGACAAACATCGACAAAATCAATACCAGAAAAATACATACTATTGTAGTTTTACGTTTCATTATTTTCTCCCCGCAATTATTAAGTACTTTTGTACTTTATTTCAATTATATTAAGTCTTTTAATACTTGTCAAGTACAAAAATACTTATTTGTATTATTCTTTGAGTATGTTCAAAGATATCATAAAAGATTTGAGGGAATCACAAGATATGAGCCAATACGAACTCGCAAAGGCGCTGCAAGTGAGTCAGTCCGCCGTTGCGAAATGGGAACTCGGAAAAACAGAACCCACGTCGTCGGCTCTTGTTTCGATTTCAAAATTCTTTGGTGTCAGCGCGGATTACTTGCTTGAATTGGAAGACGAGTTTGGCAACAAGAAATGATTAAATGCCACCTGATGATGTAAACCCATTGGTATGATATAAACAAATCCCACCTATGCGAGGTGGGTTTTTTTAAATATAAAAACTTTCTCCCCAAAACGGCGAGAATTTGATGGATTTTTGGGGTTCTTTGCAGGTTCTGAAAAATCCAGTGTACTTGGCGTACACGATTTTTCGGGTTCCGCTGAAAAAGCAAAATATCGCGAATTGTCGCCGTTTTGCTTAATTGTATTGGTTTTGAAGCAGATCGAGCATCTCCCTGCTCCCGCCGACAAGCAACGTATCGCCGTCAAGCAAAGGCTCGTCCGCGGCGAAGTTGACGATGACGTCGTTGCCGCGCTCGACCGCAAGAACGTTGACGTCGTATTTTTTGCGGATATCCAACGTCACAAGGGAGCTTCCTGCCCAACTTGACGGAAGTTCCATTTCGATAATGCTGTATTTGCTGCTTATGGTCATTATGTCGTGCAGCAAGGGGTTGGCAAGGCGTGCGCCCATTTTTTCGCCCATTTCCATTTCGGGAATGACGACCTCGTCCGCGCCGACGCGTTCCAGAACCATTTTATGTTTAAGGTTTTCTGCCTTTGCGATGACCTTTTTGACGCCGATTTCCTTGCAGGTGAGCGCGCACAAAACGCTTGCTTCCAGATCGCTTGCGATGCCGATAATGACGACGTCGAAGTTTTCGATGCCGAGCGCGCGCAAAGTGCGTTCGTCGGTAACGTCGGCGACGACGGCGTGCGTGGTGTACTCGTGCGCTTCCGTGATGACCTCTTCTTTTATATCGACGGCAAGGACTTCCTCGCCTTTTTCAAACAAGGTTTTCGCGACGGTCGAGCCGAATCTGCCAAGTCCGATTACCGCAAATTGTTGATTTTTCGATTTTTTGTTTTTCATAAAATAAACCTCCGCTTATCCGATAAGAATTTTGGCATCGGGGTATTTGATATTTGCCGATTGTTTTTTTGTATTCAAAAGCGCGGTGCCGATTGTCAGCGGCCCGAGACGACCGATGAACATCGAAAAACACAGCGTAATGAGCGCGGGTGTATGGAGCGATGTCGTGAGCCCTGCCGATACGCCGACCGTGCCGAACGCGCTGAACGCCTCGTACATGCTGTCGATGACGGACAACCGCACGCCGTACGCCGCTTCCGTCGCCCAGATTATGAGAGCCTGCGCGAAAGATCCCAGGAAATATGCCGTCGTAACGACCGCCGCGCGTTTTATCGTCCTTGTGTTGATTGTTTCCTTGCCGACAACGACTTCGTCGCGGCCACGGAATACGGACGCGAACAACATAATCATAACGAAAATGGTTGTGGTTTTTACGCCGCCGCCCGTCGATGCGGGACACGCGCCGACGAACATAAGCACCATCGTCGCGACTTTTGCGCCGTCCGTGAGATTTGCCTGATCTATCGACGTCCAACCCGCCGTCCTTGCCGTCGTCGACTGGAAAAACGCGTTAAGGACTTTGTCGCCCCAGTCCATCGGACCGAGCGTGCCGGGATTGTTCCATTCGATACCGAGTATCACCGCCGCGCCAACAACAAGCAAAATCGCCGTCATCGAAAGCGAAACGCGCGTGTGAAGCCGAAGCGGTCTGTTTCTCTTTTTCCTTAATACGTCGTTGAAAACCAAAAAGCCGAGCCCGCCCGATATGATAAGCACCATTACGGTGATAAGTACGACGGGATCGTGCGAAAATGCCGAAATGCTGGAAAACGCGCCGTAGTCTTTGCCCATTATGTCGATGCCCGCGTTGCAGAACGACGAAACCGCCGTGAACAACGAAACGTATATGCCGCGCGCGCCGAGTGCGGGGACAAGCCTTGTCATAAGCATAAGCGTGCCGAACCCTTCAAAAATGAACGTGAACGCAATGATTCGTTTTGTCAGTTTCACAACGCCTTTCAGGCTGTCCTGATCAAGCGACTCCTGAATCGTCATGCGCTCTTTCAGGCTGATTTTCTTGCCGACAAGCATAAACATGAACGTCGTCGTGGTCATGAACCCGAGACCGCCGATTTGTATGAGCAACAAAACGACGATTTGCCCGAAAATCGACAGCTGGGTTGCGGGATCTATGACGGTAAGCCCCGTCACGCACACCGCGGTCGTCGACGTGAACAGCGCGGGTACGAAGCCGATTGTCTTTCCGCTTGCCGAAGAAAACGGAAGCACCAACAATATCGTCCCGACGGCGATAACGCCCAAAAACCCGAGCACGATATATCGCGCGGGAGTCATAAAATTCTTAATTTTTTTGCCGACAGCCTTGAACAACTGCCCTGTTTTTTCTTTCATCAATCCTTAATTTCCCAGTCGATCGGCGCGATACCGTTTTTTTCCAAAAACTCGTTCGTCCTTGAAAACGGCTTACTGCCGAAAAACCCGTTGTATGCAGAAAGCGGACTTGGATGTGCGCTTTCGATAACGTAATGTATCGGATTTGTAATATATTGCTTTTTCGAGCGGGCGTTTGCGCCCCACAGAATAAAGACTATCGGGGTGTCCCGCTCGTTAAGTTTTTTGATAATATCGTCGGTAAAAATCTGCCAGCCGCAGTTTTTGTGGCTGTTGGCAAGGTGCGCGCGCACCGTCAATACCGAGTTCAGAAGAAGCACGCCCTGCTTTGCCCAACTTTCAAGACAGCCGTGCGGCGCGGGCGAAATGCCCAGATCGCTTTTCAGCTCCTTGTAAATATTGACAAGCGACGGCGGAATATCCACTCCTTTTTTCACCGAGAAGGAAAGCCCGTGAGCCTGCCCTTCTTCGTGATAAGGGTCTTGTCCGATTATCACCGCTTTGACGGCGTAATAATCGGTGTATTTCAGCGCGTTGAATATGTCGTACATCGACGGATAGCAGACGTGATGTGAATATTCGTCTTTCAGAAATTCGCGGATTTTAAGGTAGTTTTCGCCCGAAAACTCGTCCTTCAAAATCTCGTCCCAGCTGTTGCCGATGCTCACCATATATTATTTCAGTTCCTCGTATTTTCTTGCCATCATGGCGTCGATATAGGAAAGCGCGTCTTCGTATTTCACTTTGTCCGCCGAAAGCGTCGCGCGGTCGGTAACTTCGATTTCGTCGTTTTGAAGTCCGCGGGGGCTTACCACGACGCGGATAGGCATACCCATAAGGTCGGCGTCGGCGAATTTCACGCCGTTTGAGACGTTTTCGCGGTCGTCAAGAAGCACGTTCACTCCTTTTTTCATAAGCGCATCGTACAGCGCAAAAGCCTTTTCGCGGACGTTTTGATCGTCGATACGCAAGGGGCAGATATGAACCTTGTAAGGCGCGACGGTAATTGGCAGAATAAGCCCCGCTTTGTCGTTGCTTTCCTGCGCGATTGCGGCGATTGCACGGCCTACGCCGATACCGTAACAGCCCATAATGGGGTTGACGGCTTCGCCTTTTTCGTTAAGCACGGTCATGCCCATGCTCTTTGTATATTTCGTGCCGAGCTGGAAAATGTTGCCGATTTCGATGCCGTTTTCAAGGTGCAGCGGTTTTCCGCAAACGGGGCATTTGTCGCCTGCTTTCACCTTTGCGATATCGACGAACGATTTGGGCTTAATATCGCGCGCGACGTTCACGCCTTTCACGTGGTACAGCGGCTTGTTTGCGCCGGTTACCATATTGTGCGCGCCTTCCAAAGACTTATCGAAAACGACGATTCCGTCTTTCAGGTCAAGCCCGATCGGTCCGATATTTCCCGCGACGAGCCCCGATTCTTCGTCGGCTTCCCACGGGACGATGTTTTTCATAATCGCTTTTTTGAGTTTGGCTTCGTTGACTTCCAAATCGCCCCTGATAAACGCGACGACAACCGTCTTTTCGCCCTTCACGGCGTAAACGACCGCCTTTATCGTCTGATAAGGCTGCACTTTCAAAAACTCCGAAACTTCCGCAATGTCTTTGGCGTCGCCGGTGAAAACTTCTTCCTTTTCCGCGTCCGCGCCGAAATCGACCTCGGGACGTACGCCCGTCGCGACTTCCATATTCGACTTGTATCCGCACTCGTCGCAAAGCACGAGCGTGTCTTCGCCGACTTCTGTCAACAGCATAAACTCGTGAGCGATACTGCCGCCCATCATACCGCTGTCCGACTTGACCGCGATGAATTTTTTCAGCCCGATACGGCGGAATATGTTGTTGTATGCGTCGTATTCCTTGTAATAATGCTTTTCAAGGTCCTCCTGAGTCATGTGGAACGAGTACGCGTCTTTCATCGTGAATTCCCTGACGCGGATAAGTCCGCCGCGGCAACGAGGCTCGTCGCGGAACTTCGTCTGAATCTGATAAATCATGAACGGAAGCTGATTATAACTCGAAACGGTGTTTTTTGCAAGGTGTACCGCCGCTTCTTCGTGCGTCATTCCGAGAAGCATATCTTTGCCGCTTCTGTCCTTAAACCGCACCATCTCGCTGCCGATGCTTGAATATCTTCCCGACTGCTCCCAGAGTTCCCTGGGCATAACGACGGGGAATTTCACTTCCTGTCCGTCGATTTTGTTCATTTCGTCGCGGATAATGTCTTCGATATTCTTCGCCATAAGTTGGGCGGGAGAAGTAAGCGAGAAAATGCCGTTTGCAACCGGCTTGATATACCCCGCGCGGGCAAGCAGCGCGTGGCTTAAAATGGTAACGTCCGCAGGGGCTTCCTTAACGCGTTCCCCCACAAGTTTCGATAAAAGCATAATGCCTCCGATAAAAAGTCGTAAATATTAAAGATATACAAAGTATATACTTATTTTATAATTTAGGCAAGGATTTGACGAAAATATAAACTTTGCGGGATTTTTCAAACTTTTTCGGAAAAATAAAAAGACGTGCGAAACGCACGTCCTGAATTATTGATTAAGATTCTTTTATAGCAAGCGTGAATAATAAGAACGACTCCGAAAGCGTCGGGATTTTCGATGATTTTTGAAAAATGCGAACGCCGTCGTACTTTCCCGTACTACAAGCGAGCATTTTCAGAAAAGCGCGGAAATATCGGCGTTTTCGTCGTTTGCATTGTTCACGATTGCTATATTACACATCGAGTTTCATCCACTCGCCTTTGATCCAGCCTTTCTTTTCAAAAAGGATTCTAAGTAATAGCGACACGACTGCGGGAATTACGAACATTAAAAGCACTATGGCAAGCGCGATATTCGCGTCCGACACAACTCCTTTCGACGCCTCGACCGCGCCGAACACGCCGACGAGTCCGCTTGTGCCCATGCCGCCGCCGCCCGCGGTACAACGAAGTTTGAACACGCACGTCGCAATGGGACCGACGATTGCGGAAGCGATAATCGGCGGCACGAAAATGAGCGGGTGTTTCATAATGTTGGGGATCTGCAACATGCTGGTGCCGATACCTTGCGAGATAAGTCCGCCGACGCCGTTTTCTTTGAAAGTCATCACGGCAAAGCCGACCATTTGCGCCGCGCATCCGACGACAGCCGCGCCGCCCGCAAGCATCATCGCGTCCGACGTACTTCCCGACGCAATCGCAATCCATATCGCCGCAGAAGACGTGGGCATCGTCAAAAGTATGCCCATCACGACGGATATCACAACGCCCATAATAAAGGGTTGCGCCGTCACCGAAATTTCAATAAATTTCTGAATTACTTTTATGAACCAGATTGCGGGATATGCGACAAACATTGAGATTATCGTCACAAACATCACCGTTAAAGGTACGATTAAGATATCAAGTTTGGTTTTGCCCTGCACCAACAATACAATTTCCAAAGCGATAAGCGTCGACACGTACGAGCCGATAGGGTTGCCGGGCGCGCCCACTTTGAACGCAGTTATCGAGCCCGCCACCGCTTTCAACGAAAAACTTCCGTCGGACAAAAGATTGTAAACTTTGTCGGGCAAGAACGCTCCCAGAAATCCCGCGACCGCACAGGCAAAAACCACAAGGTCGGGCGCTTTCAGTTTCTTGGCGATACCGACGCCGATGCCCGCGCCCATAAGCGTGCAGGCGATGTTTCCGATGAGAATAAGCAGTGCGCCGAATCCCGAATTCGCGCCGCACCAACTGCCGATCTGCTTAAATATCGTCCCTGCGATAAGCGTGACGAACAGTCCTTGCGCCATTCCCGAAAACGCGTCGATGAAGTAACGATTCGCATACTTTTTGACGACGGTTTTCCACTTCTTTTCGGGTTCTTTCTGCTGAAATACGACGGGGTTTGTTTCGATTTCGGGAATAACGTTCACGGGTTCGGATTTCATTTGCCTTTCTCCTTTATGCAGACTTTGCGTTGCGCCTTTTGTCCGCGACCTTATCAAGTTAATAAGATTTTAATGAATTATCTTATAAAAGTCAAACCTTATTCCCCCTTTCGGCGTTTTTCCGCCGTATCTTTCGTCGTTTTTTGTTTTTTAATAAAAAATCCCGCAATCTCGTTGCGGGAATTTCGTTTTGTTTTGAAAAATTAGAGGGCGGTTCACATTATCGTCTTTTCGCCGCGGAAAAGTTGCTGGCGTTCCTGCATATACTTCATCGTATCGACCGTCACGTTAAGCGCGCTTTTGAAGGCTTTGTCGTATGCCGACGAAAGTTCGTTGTCGCCTTTTTTGAGTTCGATCGTTGTCGTGGGGATTTTGCGCCGCGCAAACGGCGTGCTGTCGGTGAAAAGCGTTTCGCTGTACCTGAACGCCACGTCGTCGCACACTTCCTTGATCGCTTTGAACGCCACGTTGTTGATTTTCAGGTCATAAATGTTTTTGTACTGTCTGTCGCCCTGTATCACGACGTTGTCGCAATCGCCTACTTTTGAAAAGTTTATCACGACGGGATTTATCAGTGATTCGTCCCTGCCGTAGTGTTGCAATATGAGTTGTTCCGCGCCCTTTGCGCCGCATTCTTTCGCGCCGAAACACGCAAGCACGACTTTCGTATTGTCGGGGATAAGTTCGGGATGTAGCCTTAAATAGTCCGCAACCGCAAGGGATACTCCCGCCGCCTGCAATCCTTCGTGTCCGATGTTGCTGTTGCGCTTTTTGTATGAAAACATCGTGACAAGATAAAATATCGCAAGTCCGCAGAATATCGTCGGGAATAAAAACATCACCGCTTTGTCGCCGACGTTTAAGTGCGGCAGACACATCGCGATAATTTCAAACACGAGAAGCACGGGTATGCTGATAATCGACAACGCCTTGAACGCGCGCGAAATCCATTTCGGCAGGTTTTTGTCTTTCAGGAACATTACGACGTCCGACCTGTCCATATCGCTGTCGTAGTGGCTGCCGATGACAAGCGTGTTTTCGGCAGGGGCTTTCGCCTCGATCGACGACAATACGTTGTACGACGTGCGCTTCGGGAAAAGCGCGTTGAACGTGTTTTTGTTTGTCAGAACCTGTACGAAAAGCATTGCGCCGACAAAAACGGTAACAAGCATTGACAGCGCAAGAAAACCGTATGCGACGGCTTTGTCGTCGATAAGCACGCCCACAATATAAAACGCAAGCGCGATCGCGAAAATCACCCCGTAAACGGGTATGCCGAATCGTCCCGCAAGCGGCGCGACGGTGGTGGGTTCCGTCCTTGCCGGAAGCCCCAGAATCTTTTCGTAAAGCTCACGGATTTTTACCGCGCCTTTCTTCTCGTCAATGCTTGTCGCAATTCTGACGGGCGCGGCGGTTTCAACCTTTTCCACAAAAGTGTCGGCGATGATGTTCGCTCTTTTAAGGTCGACTTCCGACGGCGTTATGTTGCCGTTTTCGGGCTTTATATTGTCGTTTTCAACGTTTAACATCGTTTTTTACTCATAGAACAGAATGTCGCCGTAAGACGGGAACGGCCATTCTTTCTTCTCGGTGATAAGTTCGAGCTTGTCCACGCTTTCACGCAGTCTGTTCATTGCGACAAGGACTTTGTCGCGGTAACACACCGCCTGTTTTTCAAAATCCTCAATCGACTTTGCCTTTGCAAGAGCGTGTTCAAGGTCGGTCGTGCGACGATCGGTTTCGTCGATAAGTTTATCGGTTTCGGCAAGCAGTCTTTCGTCCGCCGCCCCGAATTTCTGATTTATTTTCCTTACGTCTTTCAGGTATGCCGCAAGTTTTCCTTCCGTCCTCATTACCGCGGGCAGAATTTGTTTCCTTGCGATATTTCGCATTGCAAGAGCCTCGATATTGACGGTCTTTGCGTAATTTTCGACAAAGATTTCATAGCGGCTCGTAAGTTCCTTTTCGCTTAAAACGCCGTTCCTTTCATAAAGATTGACAATATCTTTGTCCAGCATACATCTGAACGCGTCAAGGCTGTTGGACGTCATATGAAGACCGCGGCGTTTCGCTTCTTCCACCCATTCCTTGCTGTAATTGTTGCCGTTATAGATAATGCGGCCGTGCGCGCGGATATAAGACACGATGATTTCCGACAACGCGTGGTCGAGGTCTTCGCCCGATTTTGTCTTTTCTTCGATTTCGTCGGCGATACGGCGCACCATTTCGGCGGTTATCGTGTCAAGGACGATTATGGACGTCGCAAGCGACGCGCTGCTTCCGACCATGCGGAATTCAAACTTGTTCCCCGTGAACGCAAACGGCGAGGTGCGGTTTCTGTCGGTGTTGTCCTTTTTGAGTTTCGGGAAAGACGGCAGCCCCATTTTGATGTACTCTTTGACTTTCGTAACGGCGGTTTTGCCTTCTTTCAGCGTTTCAAACGCCGAGTAAAGGTCGTTGCCGACGAAAACCGAAATTATCGACGGGGGCGCTTCGTTTCCGCCCAGACGGTTGTCGTTTCCCGCGCTTGCCGCGCTCATTCTGACAAGGTCGGCATATTCGTCCACGCCCGCGATGACCGCAAGTATCATAAGCATGAATATGCGGTTTTCGGCGGGATTGCTGCCGGGCTCCAACAGGTTCACACCCGTGTCCGTCATTATCGACCAGTTGTTGTGTTTGCCGCTGCCGTTGACGCCGTTGAAAGGCTTTTCGTGCAGAAGACACGCAAGGTCGTGCTTTTCCGCAACCTTTTTCATCGTTTCCATAATAAGCTGGTTCTGGTCGGTCGCGATGTTTGCGGACGTGAAAATCGGCGCAAGTTCGTGCTGAGCGGGCGCGACTTCGTTATGCTCCGTCTTTGCGGCGATGCCGAGTTTCCAGAGTTCGCGATTCAGATCTTCCATGAAAAAGGCGACGCGGTCACGGATTGTCGCGTAATACTGGTCGGACTTTTCCTGTCCTTTTGCGGGGGGCGCGCCGAACAAAGTACGTCCCGCGTACTTCAAGTCTTCGCGCTGCATATAGTGGTTTTTGTCAATCAAAAAATATTCCTGCTCTCCGCCGACGACGGGAGTAACTTTTTTGGTTTCGTTGTCGCCAAGAATCCTTAAAAGCCTTAAAACCTCGCGGTTTAAAACGTTCATACTGCGAAGAAGCGGGGTTTTTTTGTCAAGCGCCTCGCCGGTGTAGGCGCAAAACGCCGTCGGTATGCACAGTACGCCCGCGCCGCCCTTTGAACGCTTGATAAACGCCGGGGAACTGCAATCCCATACGGTGTAGCCGCGCGCCTCGAACGTGGCGCGGATTCCGCCCGACGGGAAACTCGACGCGTCCGCTTCGCCCTTTGAAAGACTTTTGCCCGAAAAATCCAGCAGTACCTTTCCGTCTTTGTCAACGGAAATGAAACTGTCGTGCTTTTCCGCCGTGTATTCCGTCATCGGCTGGAACCAGTGCGTGAAATGCGTTGCGCCCTTTTCAACAGCCCACGTCTTCATTGCCGCGGCAACCTCGTCGGCAAGACTCCTCGGCAGTTCGTCGCCGCGCGCGATAACGTCTTTCAGCGCGCGATACGCGTCTTCCGACATATATCGCTGCATCACTTCGTCGGTGAACACTTCTTCCTGAAAAATATCTTTGATGTTCAGTCTTTCGTAATAAGCCATAAAAAATCCTTTTTCGATTTAATTACTATATTATAGCCTTAATAAGTTAATATAGTCAATGATTTTTCCTTAATAAAAACGGGCGCGGTTTTCGCGCCCGACCTTTTTCGTTATGCCTTTTTTATCGTGAATCCGTCTTTCGTGTCGACAAGAATAAACCCTTTGTCCGCGATTTCTTTCCTGATTTCGTCGGCGAGAGCGTAGTTCTTTTCGGCTTTCGCCGCCTTTCTCTTTTCCGCAAGCGCGAAAATTTCTTCGGGGACGGACACGTTGTCTTCGGCGTCGGCTTTGTCGTATTTTTTCAAAAATTCTTTTGCGTCCGCGCGGAACAATCCTAATATATCGTAGTTTTCACGGATTGCGTTGATATCTTCGATTGCGGTTACGTCGCCGTCTTTCAACTTCTTTCTGACGATTTTGAAATATCCGAAAAGATTGCTTATCGCAAGCGCGGTGTTGAAGTCGTCGTCCATGCAATTTACAAAGTCTTCTCCGATTTTTTCGGTCTTTTTGCTGCTTTCAAGCCCGGATTTTTCGGCTTCTTCCAAAACTCTGTAAAAGTCGACAAGGTGTTTTTCGGCGGTGGGGAACAAATCGTCCGTAACGTTAATGTCGGCGCGATAGTTCGTCTGCAACAGCGCGAATTTTATCGTTTCCGCCGAATACTTTTTCAACAAGTCTTCAAGGAGCAGACTGTTGCCCAAAGACTTGCTCATTTTTTGTCCGTTGACCTTGATAAGCCCGTTGTGAATCCAGTATTTCACGAATTTTTTGCCGGTAAGCGCCTCGGACTGCGCGATTTCGTTTTCGTGATGCGGGAAAATAAGGTCGCGGCCGCCGCCGTGTATGTCAATCTGATCGCCGAACGCCGCGCGGTTCATTGCCGAACATTCGATATGCCAGCCGGGACGTCCTTTGCCCCACGGGCTGTCCCACGAGATTTCGCCTTCTTTTGCGGACTTCCAAAGCGCAAAGTCCAGCGCGCTTTTCTTGTTGTCTTCGTTTTCGATGCGGACGCCGGAAAACGCTTCTTCGGTTTTTCTGTTGCTGAGCGCGCCGTAGGACGGGAATTTTTCGACGGAGAAATACACGTCGCCTTCGGGCGTTGCGTAGGCGTACCCTTTTTCTTCCAGCCCCTTTATGAAGTCAATGATGTTGTCGATATTGCACGTCGCTTTCAGCCAGATGTCGGGATCGTCCACGTCGAACTCGCGCATAACTTTGTCGATGCGTTTTATCATCATTGCCGCGTACTTGTCGGCAGGGATTCCCGTTTCTTTCGATTTTGCGATAATCTTATCGTCGACGTCGGTGTAATTCCTCGCATACGTTACGTCAAAGCCCCTTTTCACAAGGTACTTTCTGATGATGTCGTAAATGAGCGCCTGATATGCGTGACCGATGTGAGCGTCGCCCGAAACGGTGATGCCGCACGCGTACATATTTATTTTGTTGCCCGAAAGCGGGACAAGTTCTTCCTTTCTTCTTGTCAGCGTATTGTATACTTTAACCATACTTTTTTCTCCTTTAATCTGTCGTTTCGGTTGAGTTAGTGTTTTCTTCGTTTGCAATCGAATAACGCGAACAGTTGATGCCCGAAAGGTTTTCGATTTGCGTTAGCCTTGCGTTTATGCGGCGAAGTTCTTCCAGCACGGGGTCGGGAAGTTCCACCTGGTTTAGGCTGTCCACGCGCTTTCCGTCCTGCTTTACGATGCGCCCGGGAACGCCCACGACGGTGCAGTTTTCGGGCACCGGTTTCAGCACCACACTGCCCGCGCCGATCTTACTTCCCTTGCCGACGGTGAAAGGCCCAAGGACTTTTGCGCCCGCCGCAATCACGACGTTGTCCTCGATCGTGGGGTGTCGTTTGCCCGCGTCTTTGCCCGTGCCGCCAAGCGTTACACCCTGATAAAGCGTAACGTTGTTGCCGACTTCCGCCGTTTCGCCGATGACGACTCCCGCGCCGTGGTCGATGAACACTCCCTTGCCGATTGTCGCGCCCGGGTGAATTTCAATGCCCGTCCAGAACCGCACGTGTTGCGAAATTACCCGCGCAAGGAATTTCATTTTGTGTCTGTAACACCAGTTTGCGGGACGATGCCACATAAGCGCCTTTACCCCGGGATAGGTAAACAGCACCATAGTTTTGCTTGTCGCGGCAGGATCTTTTTCCATTGCCGCCGCCACGTAACTTTTGAGATATCCCGACATTTTTACCTTCCTTTAATAAAAAATCCGTCCGAAAAGTTTCCTTTAAGGACGGGCTGAAATTAACTCCGTTGTTCCACCTCAATCAAGGATAGCGCAATAACGTTTGCGCGCACGCACGGGCATTTCCTCCCGTAAGGCTCAAAACCGCACTTCCCGCATTTATCCAAAAAACCTTGCAGCCAAAGGGTTTTCTCTCTTGATGGCGTCCTGCGCTACTCTTGTTTCTCATCGCCTGTGAGTTTAGTATATTATATTTATTATTATGCGCGTTGTCAACTAGTCGCACACGCGTCGCAAATTTCACTTTTGACCAAACAAACTCTTTTCAATCGTTTCCTTGTCTTTTGCTCATTTGCTCCTTCTCCCCAAAAGTACGAAAGTATCTTTTGGGGTCCCCGATTGCTTCGCTTTTGAAATCGCATTATCGGGGGCGATAATGCTCACTCTTTTGCTTGTGTGCTCCTTCTCCCCACGGGTACACAGTATCCCGCGGGGTCCCCTGCCCATAAAAAGTCAGAATTTTGATGAGATTGTGTTTTTCTCGGCGGGTTCTGAAAAATCCAGTGTACTTGGCGTACACGATTTTTCGGGTTCCGCCGAAAAAGCAGAATATCGCAAAATTATGACTTTTTAATTTGTTTGGCAAAGACTTTGCCGAATGAGTTAAAGTCATGTATCATCGTAAATCCGTACTTTTCGTAAAACCTGATGCCGCCCGCGTTGTCGCCGCCAACGCCCAAATGCACGCCTTTCACGCCCTTTTCGGCAAGGTAATCCATAAGCGCGTCCATAAGTTTCGTGCCGTATCCCTTGTGTTGCGCCTCGGGTAAAATGTCGATATGCAGGTGCGCGGGATATTTTTTCGCGTCCATATACAAACTTTGGCGGAATGCGAAAAAGTGCGTGAACGCTTCAATCCTTGAAAGTTTTCTGACGCGCGGCATAACGTATTTGGTGAACGTTTTCACAAAGGTTTTGTAATCAAGACTTGACAGGATATATCCGACCGCAACGTCATCTTCGTCCCGCGCAAGAATAAAGATTCCGTCGGGCTCGAACTCGGTATAATAGTCGGCGTAAAGCGTTGCGACAAGTTCCGGATTTTTGACGTATGCGGGCGCGGTCGCCGTAAGATGGCAAATCTTCCTTACGTCGTCGCGATCCGATTCTCTGTATTTCCTGATATGGCAGGTCATGGATTTGTTGCGAATTGAATCGCTAATTTCAAAAACTCCGCCGCCTTCATGTCGCCCACTTTTATCGTCGTTCCTTTGACTGTCTTGTTCAATTCTTCTTCGGTCAACCCGAGATTGCCCCAGGCGTTAAGTTCACGCAAGGTGGCGTCTTTTATTTTGTCGGTCACTTCGGCTTCGATTGAAGAAATCTTGCTGTTGCCGAGACCGTATAAAACGCTGTTTTTGTCGTTAAGTTCCATCACGTCGCCGATACGCATATCTTTCACGATTTTGTCCATCGTGCCGCTGTCGGCAAGGTCCTGAACGGTCATTGTTGCCATTTTTGAAAGGATCTTGTCGGATTCGCCGTCGTAAATGCAGGCATAGTATTCGGCCGCGGTTTCGCCGTCAAACTTATAGCGTTTATAGTCGGACAATTTATAAAGATTTCCGTTGTACTTAAAGTATGCTCCGTCGGCTTCTTCTACCCCGTGTTCGTTGTAAAGCGTCCCGAACTTGATATGGTCGTTGACCTGCGTGCCGTCTTGCTCTTTGTCAAGATATACGTAATCGCCGTTGTTGTTTCTGACGTAGCCTGCTTCCAGGAACAGGTTGCCGTCCTTATAATATGCGACGTGTTGTCCGATTTTATCGTGGCTTAATGCAACCGCCGCGTCGAAATCTGTCGCTTTGACGTAAACTTTGCCGTCGATTTCCAGAACGTCCGAAAGCGTTGCGCCGTTGACGACTTCGTCGACGCCCGTCGAAAGCGTGCCGATGGTTTTGTCCTGCAATCCGACAAGCACGCCCGAACTTGCCTTATCGACAATCACGTACTGCGTGACGGTTGCGGCAATCGTTCCTCTTGCGCGCACGAATTTAATGTCCGTATTGGGATCGGTCTCCACGTAACCCACGTTGAACGTTCCCGCGTATTCGGGGGCTGCGGGGGCTGCGTAAACGTCGGCAAGCGAGATATACTTCCTGACGCTTGTGTTGTCGATTTCCGTCGCCGTCGCGACTCTTAATTTATATCTTTCTTTAACTTCGACGACTTCCTTTAAGAGCGTGCTGTTGACAACGTCGTCCATACGGGCGGCAATGTTGTTTACGCCGATTGTCGAAAGTTTTTTGACGACAGCGTTCCCGTCGCCTTCGTATACTCTCTTATATTTATATTCAGCCGTTTCGCCCGCCGCCGCAAGACGGAAGAATCCGTTTTTGCCCGCGGAGTCAACGTCGAGGACAAACTCGCCCGACGCGTCTTCAACGAACACGTCGCCGTCGATATCCATTACGCTTGAAAGCAGCGCGGTGTTTATAAGGTCGTCGATACCTGCGGTTTGCAACTCGCCGATGGTCTTGTCTGCAAGCGCGACGACAACGCCGTTGCTTGCCTTTTCGGTGATGTTGTATCTGTCGCCAAATCCTGCAAGTCCGTCCTTGTATTTCACAAGATATACGGTTTTATCCCCGTCTTTTGCGGTGATAAACGTGCCTTTGTATTCTTTGCCCGCGGAAAGTGCGGGAAGCGCGATATATGCGCCGTCCGTCGCTTTTTCTGCGGTCGTGACGGAAACAACCTTCATAATATCGCCGACTTTGACGTTCTTGACGTCTTTGTCGATTTCGGAAATTTTGCTGTCTTTCAGTTTTTTCAGAATGTCCGCGCTGTCGTCGGTAATCTCGATGACCTGACCGAGTTTCATATCGCCGATCGCGCCGTCAAGGGTGTTGAGAGTTTCGTCCGCAAGCGCTTTAAGGACAGGCTCGCTCTTCCCGACGTGGACAAGCGCGTATCTTGCCAAAGAATCGGTTGACGGGTGTTCTCGGAGTTCTTCGTCGGTGACCTTTCCGTCTCTGCTGTAACCGTAAGTTTTCCACGGTTCTGCCTCGAAATAGTCCGCTTTCGTCGTCTCGACGTATCCGCGCCATTCAATGATTTCGGCGTATTTTGCGGGTTCTGTTCCGGTTGCGTCCTGAATCTTCGTGCGGACTGCCGCGCCTACACGATAAAAATATTCAACGCCCGCTTCCGTCGCCGTTACAAAATCGTATTCGTAATAGAACAAACCGCTTTCATTCTTCGTCGAATAATCGGCGTCGTATCTTTCGGTAACGGTCATACCGTGACTGTCTTCGGGCACGACGTATGCGATGCCGAAACGGTTTTGGTTGCCCGATTTATCGTATCTGTTTTTGAAATAAGGCAGTTCCGCCCCTGCTTTGAGTTTCCAGTTGCCGTCGTCGCTGACTTTTATCGTGCCCGCGTCGGCGTCAAGAAGATAATAAGTTTCGCCGCTGACTTTTTTGTCGTTCGAAACGTACTCAAAGTATTCGCTCGTGCCGTTTGCTGCGATGAGCGTTTTCTGCGGGAACTGCGCGCGCGATCTTCTGTACAAAACCGCCGTGTTGTTTTGGTAATCCCATTCGGCATAAAAATCACGGTCGAAATCGGGCAAAACGTCTTCAAACTTAATGTTGTTTATCGCGGAATTGAGATCGCCGATTTTCACGTTTGCGACCGTGTCCAGCACGCCGCCCGCGCCAAACGACACGCCGAGAAGATATTGCATTTCGGCAATGGTCATTTCGTTGATTTCCAGCGATTTAAGCAGCGCGTTGAATCCGTCGATGACGGGCTCCGAAATATGTTCCTGCACAATCGGCTTGCTTGCAAGCCCCGAGGTCGTGTCGATACCCGTCTTTTTCAGAACGTCGCCAAGCGTAAAGCAGTTAAGTACGACTTTCAGATTATCGCCTTTGAAAACGTCCGCGACCTTTAATGCGCCAAGCGTTTCGCGACTTTTGTCGTCCACCGTGATTTCAAGCGAGTTTTCAAGGATTTTGATGATGTCGATGCCGAAAATACGCTTCGCGTCGGACACCGTCGTCTCCTTGATGTTGCCGCCTTTCACCATATCGTAAATGTCAAGTATGGATTTGTTTCGGATTTCAGCGTCCTTGTCGATGAAAGTGAATTCCTGCTTTGTGTATTTTTCCACGTCGTTGACGGAAACCGCCGCCACCGCATAGTACACCACGCCCGCAATCGTACCGCCGACAAGCAATACGCCCACGACAAGTCCTAAAATGAATGTAAGAAATTTTCCAAAACCGCCTTTCATAGTTCCTCCGATATATCGTAACGAAACAATATCGCATTATTTACTAATAATTATAATACTATATCAAAAATATATTTGCAAGCGATATGTATTTTTTATATACAATATAGAATTCCACCATTGCTCGGGGTTTTGAAAACCACGCTTTTCAAAAACCGTGAAAGGAGAATTCAGGGTTAGCGGCGCGCAAGCTCCCTGAATGGGGAAAACAACACAAAAAAAGCACCCACTTGGGGTGCTTTAATGTTTTTGTTAAAACGGAAAGAAATCGATAGATTTTTGATGTTTCTTTTGGGGTTCTGAAAATCCTAGTGTACTAATGCGTACACGGATTTTCAGGTTCCCGAAAAAACTCAAAAAGGTGCGATTTATTTTCGTTTTTGGTCTTCTTTTGCGCCGATTTTCTTGATGGTCCTATACACCGCTTCGATACCGCCCTCGAAAACGCTGGTCTTTAAGCGATCCGACTTATCGTTGGAAGTGTGGTAATAATTGGTGGCGATGGGGTTTTGTGCGGCGAAGGTGATGGTTTTCACGCCTGCACGGCAGAACGGGGTGCTGTCGCAACCGCCGACGGGATTCCAAATTCTGCCCGTCTTTTTAACAAGACCGAGTTCCTGCAAGGATTCGTAAAGCATATCGCCCAGTTCCATATCGAATTTGCACATTTGCGCGGCGTCGCCCTGAATGACTTCGAAGTAGTCTTCGTCGGAGATGCTGTCGACGTTGATCTGATAGCAATTTTTGAGCATGCCGTCGTCTTTATGGTGTTTCACGAACGCGCGCGAGCCGCGGAGACCGGATTCTTCGCAAGCCATAGCGGCGCAGATAAGACGGCAGTTTTCGGGCAAATCTTCGGGATGCGCGCTGAAATGTTTTGCGATTTCCTGATTCAAGCCGATGCCCGTAAGGTTATCCATACAACCGGGGGACGCGATGGTTTTGTCGTGCGACAGGAATTGCGTGATGAAGTAAAGCCCCGGAATGCAGACGATGGGAAGGATATATCCGACGTATGCGTACCATTTCCAGGTGGTGATGGTTGCGGCGTTTGTCCACAAGGGATGAGCGTACGCCCCGCCCGCGGCAAATTGCAACACGAATCCGAACACAAGAATCGAAAGGAGCCCTACGACGCCGTAAACGATTTTCGGAATGAACGTTTTGGGGTTTTTCTTTGCAAGGTTCCAGTTCCAGCTGCTGTCATAGTGCGCGGACAACACGATGGTATAGTCTGTCTTGCCTGACAAAGGCTCCTGCACGGTATAGAAGTTTTCGGTGTCTTTCTTTTTCCAAAGGAAGTCGAAAATCTGCGTGTAAAAACCGCCCATAAGCGCGAAGTATATGAAGCAAAGCGCAGCGATTACCGCGCCCGCTATCGGGTAAATAAAGAACGCGATAAGCGCGATAAGTCCGCCGATACCGATGTACGGGATCGAGCCGATTCCGCTTTCGGGTGCAACCTTGAACGGCTCGGACACGGGCTTAATTCCGATATTCTTTTCGTATTCTTCTTTGATGAGTTTGGCGCCGGCGCGTTCTTCGTCGGAACCCGGGAGACGCGGACCGATTTCCGTTTCGACTTTCTTAATAAAGTCCATCATACTTTCGGAAGCGGCTTTGAAGTCAAAATCTGCCATAATTTCCTCCAACATTATTAAAAGATAAAGTAATTATAGCACAGTGAAAAGGTTTATTTCAATATTTTTCGCGCACAAAGTCCTTTTTGCCCGAAAAAATTTTTCGTTTATGTTCCTTTTTGAAAGAAATACCGCGTTTGTTTTGTATGTTTAATTGTCGTTTCTTTCAATATAATTTCAAACACGATAATAAAAAATGGCTGCTCTTGCAGCCCTTTTTTCTTTATATTTTGCCGTTCTCTGGCGGCAAATTATCCCAACACTCCCGGCTGAAACAGTATGAAAACTATCAACATCAATATAAACACTATTACGTTTATTGTAACCCCTGCATACGAATATCTTTTGTCCACGTTCTCCTGCACTAACGATACCCCCGAAAACACCGCTCCCAACATGCTTTGAACAACCGCCGCTAACCAGAAAAACCACGCGGCGAACAACGCCTTTATTGACATAATCGCTTTCCATACGTCTGCGGCATCCATGTTTTCTTTTAACCCGATTGCAATTATGTTTTTGAAAAACGTGCCAATTAACGCATAAAAAATAATCATACACACAGCCGCCGTTATGCCCAAAATAAACCCTGCTTTCGAGGAGTCTTCTTTGTTTTTCGGACAATCGACGGTCGTTTTTTCTGCTTTTTCTTCTTTTTCCGCACTTTCTCGCACAGACTGTTCGTTTGCAAAATTTGCGTTTCTTCCCCCGCAATTCGGACAAAATCGGTCTGTCTCGTTCAATTCGTTTTCACAGTAAAGACATTTCATTTTTACCCCTTTTTGTGCAAAAAACTATTTCCTGCACCTTTTTCTTTTGATTTCACTGGCAGATTGTCAGTATTAAGTTTATTATACTGGCAGTGTGCCATAATGTCAATATGAATAAAGATTCTTTGGCACAATCTCTTTTGTTGAAAGACAGAATTGCGGAACTTAGGAAAGAAAAAGGTCTTTCGCAAGTCGCACTTGCAAAGCAACTTGACGTCGACTCGTCAACGATTGCAAAGTACGAAACGGGCGACCGCTTTCCCGACGTTATTATGCTGATGAAACTTGCGGATTTTTTCGACGTTTCCGTCGACTACATTATCGGAAGAAAGAATTTTTAAGACGATTTAATATACAAATTTATCCCACGCAAGATACTTTGTTCTGCGTGGGTTTTTTCGGGGACCCCGCGGGATACTGTGTACTCGCGGGGAAAAGGCGCACACAAGCAAAAGAGTGAGTATTATCGCCCCGATAATGCGATTTCAAAAGTGCAGTGTGCGCCGTGGGGCAAGACAATACCACCGCAACTGCGGTGGTATTGTCTTTTGATGTGTTTTAGGATTAAGGAATTATGGATTGTGATCAATGTTAATTTCTTGGCGCGGGGGAATTTCCGCCCTGTCTGCCGTTCGACCGCACGCCGATTGCCGTTATCGTTTCGGTCACCGAAAAGCTTGCAAGAAGGTTTTCGTCCGCATACAGACTATACGTGCCGTTGGTTGCGAGTTCGGGCGTTGACAGGATTATCGCCTGCGCCTGTTTTTTGAGCGTTATGCGGACCATTTCGCCGCCGTCCGCGTTTGTCAGAATGATTTCCGAGCCCGCCTGAACAGTGTTTACGCCGTACACAAGCACGTTGGATTTTGAGTTCGACGCGGGGATTTCAATCATTTCTTTGGACGACGCGACGAATACGTTACCGCCGTCGATAAGGATTCCGCCGTCTGCGTCAAGCCCTGCGTCCGCGCCCGTCGTGGGGCCGTATACGATAAGCGTGCCGCCCGTGACGTAAATCGTGCCGTTGCTGTCGATGCCGTCGCCCGACGCGTCGACTGTTATCGTTCCGCCCGAGATAATGATATGTTCGTTCACACTTTCGTCGTCGCTTGCGGCGTTTATGCCGTCGTCGCTTGCGGTGATGTAAATCGTGCCGCCGCCTATTTCAACGTATGCGCCCTCGATTCCTTCGTATGAGCCGTTCACGGTGATTTCGCCGCCGTCGATTTTCACGAGTTCGTCGGCGTGGATTCCGTCGTCGAGGGTGGTCAGGTCAAGTGTGCCGCCTTTTATAAGCACGTTTCCCGAGTTCGTATGGATCGCGTCGTCGGACGAATTGATTTTCACGCGTGCGCCGTCAATGACGATAAAGTAATTCGAATTTTTTGTGACGGCGTATTCCGTGCCGTCGATTTCATATTTGATTTCGCCGCACCTGATGCCTTTCGCGCTTTGAATCATTGCGTATCGCGCGCCTTTGGTCGCTACGTCGTCGGCAACCTTTTTATAGGTATCGCCGCTTTTGATATATCTGAAATCGTCCTCGGAAAGATTGTATGCCGCCATGCTTTCTGCGCTGTAACTCACAAACGTTGCCGAGGTTTTTATGTCCACGTTTCCGCCCGTGATATATACGAACGTGTCCGCCTGAATTCCGTCGCCCGAAACTCTTGCAAAAACTTTGCTGCTTTTAAGAGAAACGTATCCTTCGTCCAAAGTAAACTCTTGCGTTTCATCGTCACATTCCGCATTTAACGCGTCTTTCCCAGCGGATAAAACGTTAATTTTGGCGTTTTCCGCCTCAATAAACCTTGCGGATAAAGCGTGGTTTCCGGCGGTCAAATTTATCGTAGAATCCGCAATCGAAAGCCCTTTTGAAACCTTTATTCCGTTCTTTTTCGCACTTACTTTTATCGTGCCCGTGCCGTTGATTTTCAGCGTGCCTTTGACGTGGATCGCGTTCACGTCGTCCGCCGTGCTCGCAACTTCGTTTTCGGTGTTTTCGCACGCGGTGATTATAAGCGTCGATTTTTTATTCGTGTTTGAAATCGCGATTCCCGCGCCGCCCGATATCGTCGCGTTGTTCAGAAACAAATGCACCGTTTCGCCGTCGCCGACGCTCACGGTTATCCCCGCGTACGCGCCCGTCAATATATAACTGCCCGCGCTCGTGATCGTCGTTACGTCGTTTGAAAGCACGGTCGCTCCGTCCGCGTTCACGTCTTTTGAAAGTGCCGACAAATCGACGGTTGCCGCGCGTTTCACCGCGCTTTCTTTTTCGCTCACGTCGTAAACTATCGGCGCGACGGCGGTCGTTTTTTTCAGTCCGCCGCTTTTATAGTTTCCACCGTTGCAGGCGACAAGCAAAAACGAGCATATCGCAATTTGCGTTACAGCCAAAACTTTCAAAATCCTCTTTTTCATGTCCCTGCTCCTTTTTCCTTCATTTTTAAGCATAAGCCTTAAATTTATTAAAAATTTTTCATAAAAGATACTTAAAATTTCAGCGAGTTGTCTCTTTATTAAAATCTATATCGACAAATTACTTGAAATCCGATATATCCATACACTATAATGTTTTTATGCACAATCAGGGAGGAAAAATATGTCTTTACCACAATTTCAAAAACAGGATATTCTCAAAGCATTAGATTATATTGACAAGAACGGAGTTCCGTCACATAACGAAAGTATAAAGTATTCGCTCATATCGGATAGCGGGAAAAAATATCCGCCAAAATACGTAATCGCCGTAGCACGTCATTTGAGATACGGAACACCTATAACAACCCAGGACTTCGTCTCTGTGGACGCCGTTAAGCGTTTAAAATCTCTTGGGTTTTCTTTTGACAGCGATTTTGAATTGCGCATAACCGCGGAAGGCGTATCTTCTTCCGACGAAAATTTCTCGTTAGATAACCTTTCTCTCGGTGATAGTTGTGTACAAATCGATACATACTTTGAAAAGGCAAACGGCGAGAGAATAACCCGACATCGTGACAAAGGCGAAAAAAAGAAAAGTAACAGGAGTTTGCCGCTTCTCGCTTGTCAATTATATGAAAAGCAACTTTCCGAGTTATCGGATGAAGACAAAGCAAGTTTCCCCGTATATAGGCCTACTAACGGCCATTTGATCACCGGCATTTACCCAAGTATAGAAGAGTTCCAAAAAGCAAGAAAAACTATTGAATATTTAGCCTATCAGTGTAAAGACGGACAACAATTGGTTATTTATTCTTGGAATGTTTTCTCGACTGTTCTTTTTGTCCAAGAATGCTTGAAACGTTTTGGCGAACCCGGTGATTCGTTTGTTTTAAAGTACTGCTATAAAAATGAGCAAACCGAAACGGATGCGGATTCGCCCGACGAGCAAGCCGCCCCTGCTCCTGCGTTCTACGAGCAAGCCAAATATTCCAAAATATTGTTGCAATCGAAAAACTTGATTTTTCGCGGCGCTCCCGGCACGGGCAAATCGTATCTTGCAAGGGAAATCGCCACGTATATTGTCAGCAAAGGAAAAACAATAAAATACGACGACCTTTCTGCCGATCAGAAAAAGCAAATCGAATTCGTTCAATTTCACCCGAACTATGATTATACCGATTTCGTCGAAGGTTTAAGACCCAAAATAAATGACGACGGAACAATGGGTTTTGAATTAAAAGACGGTGTGTTTAAAAGATTTGTTACTCGCGCCAGAAGGAATCTCGAAAACTCCAAAAAATCCGACGAAACGATAAAAAAAGAAGTCGGCGTTCAGCAATCGATAAGCGCATTCTTTTCCGATGTCAAATTCGGTTTGGATAAATTCAAAACAATCACCGGCAACGAGTTTACCATAACAAACGTCGATGATGACCACATATACATTTCTATACCGGGTAACGCCATCGTCAACAAACTCACCTTGAACCTTGACGAGATAAGAAAGATGTTGATGGCTTCCGATCATAAATTCAACAAAATAAAAGATATCACGGACTTTTTCGGAAAATCATTCGCTGTACAGGCATATTCTTATGATTTTGCCATTTACAAAGAGATTAAAGCAAAGAAAAACACAAATTTGAAGATTTCCGCCACGTCGGAAGAAGAGAAAAAATACGTATTTATCATTGATGAGATTAATCGCGGCGAAATCTCAAAGATTTTCGGCGAACTGTTCTTCGCAATCGACCCAGGCTATCGCGGCAAAAGCGGAGAAATATCCACACAATATTCTAATCTGCATTCCGATCCGGACGAGAAGTTTTTCATCCCCGAAAACGTTTATATCATAGGCACTATGAACGACATCGATCGTTCTGTTGATAGTTTCGATTTTGCAATGCGCCGTCGCTTCCGTTTTATCGAACTGAAAGCAAGCGATAAAGATAGAATCAAGGAAATTCTTTCCGATTTACAAGACAAAGAACTCATCGACCGTGCAATAAACAAAATGAACGCTCTTAATAAAGAAATTAGTAACGTTGATGATTTGAATGATAATTATCAGATCGGCGCAGCGTATTTCTTAAAATTAAGTTCGGTGGACAATGATTTCAGCAGACTTTGGACAGATTATCTACTGCCCCTTTTGCAAGAATACGTCCAGGGAATGTACGACGAGAATGAAATTATTAAACGATTTAAAAAAGCATATGAAAATCAATCGTCCGATAATCAAGGTGATATAAATGAATCTGCTCAGAATCAAGGATAACTCTCAGCAAAACAAAGAGTTGTTTTCAAATATCGAAAAACTGACCGAGAAGATTGCGGATAAAACGTTAAAACAACTTGAATGCGAAGGCATCTTTGTGTTTCCGGAAATCATAAGCGACGCAGACGATATTACACAAGACCAGACGATTCTCCAAAGCGTAAACAATGATTTTCGCTCTGGAAACGTTATGGGCTTTCTTGGCAAAGGCGACGAACGACTGATTATTGAATCCAGATTTTGTAAAAACGGCGAGGATTACTTTTTTCAGTATCTTTTAGACAAAGTTCTGGATCTTCCGAATATCGTCAATTTAAAATCGGACGCCAACCAATCCGAACGCCTTTTTAATTTTTTGCTGTTCTTGTTTCCGTATCATCTGAAAACGGCTATGCGTAAAGGCATTTTTAAGACTTATATACGATACAAATACAATGACGAGAATATCAAAGGCACTATCGACGTTGCAAGGCATATTTCGAAAAATACACCGTTTACGGGAAATATTGCTTATAGTCAACGCGAGTTTTCTTATGACAATCCTTTGACGGAACTAATCCGTCATACCATCGAATTTATTAAGAAAAAGCCTTTTGGCAACCAACTTCTTTTCAAGGTTAAGGACGAGGTAAATCTTATTCTCGCATCGACGCCGAGATATGAACTTTGCGACCGCCAAAAAATAATCGAACAAAATAAAAAATACATTATACACCACGCTTATTTCAAAGAATATCTCTCTTTGCAACGACTTTGCATTCTGATTCTTCAACATCAGAAGCATAGCATAGGATCCGGTTCTCAACGTGTCTTCGGCATATTATTTGACGGCGCGTGGTTATGGGAAGAGTACGTAAACACTCTTGTCAATGAAATCTTCTACCATCCGTTAAATAAGGCAAAAAAGGGCGCTCAGCGCCTTTTTAACAATAACAATAACACGGCGGGTTTAATCTATCCGGATTTTATCAGCCGAGACAAAGAAAATCGAATAATCGCCGACGCAAAATACAAACCGATTAAAAACATCGGAAATCACGATTATTTGCAACTTTTGGCATACATGTTCCGTTTTGACGCGAGTGTTGGATATTTTCTGTATCCCGAGACAGAAAACAGCGATGATTTAAAGCTATGGATGAATTGCGGCTCAACCTATGAATCAAACGTTCGACCGCGTAATGATATAAGCATCACAAAACACGGATTAAAAATTCCTTTGGATGCCCTGTCGTATTCGGATTTTTCCGAAAAGATGAAACTTCGCGAACAAGAGTTTATCCATGTGTTTTTTAATTGTTAAACTCGCAATTTCTCAAACCAAAAGTTTTTTGATTTTTTCAAGTAAACATAAAGGCACGCAAAGTAGCGTGCCTTTCGTTTTTTATTGTTTTTCGGTTATTCTTCGTCGGAAACGGTTTCGTTTACGGCGTTGATTTCGGCGTTGACTTCCGCCGCTTCTTCCGAGCTTTCGTTATCGACGGGGAATTCGGAATCCGTCGAGGACGTTACTTCCGTCACGTCTTCACTCGTCGTCACGGGATTGCCGTTTTCGTCAAGCACGACTTCTTCTTCGGGTTCTTCGTGCGGGACGACCGCAATCGACATAATCTTGCTGCCTTCCCTGAGGTTCATGACTTTGACGCCCTTGGTATCCCTGCCGATCTTGCGGATTTCGTCCGCCGCGACTCTGATAATGATGCCGTTGTCGGCGATAATCATAATATCGTTGTCGGCGTTGATCATTTTCAGGCACACGAGTTTTCCGGTTTCCTCGTTGAACACGCCCGCTTTGACGCCCATACCCGCACGGCCTTGCACGCGGTATTCGTCGGGCGAGGAGCGTTTTCCGAAACCGTTTTCGGAGATTGTCAGAACTTCTTTGTCTTCTTCAACCATTGCCATATCGACGGCGTAGTCTCCGGAGTTCAGTTTCATACTGCGTACGCCCTGGCAGTCTCTGCCCATTGCGCGGACGTCTGCCTCGCGGAAGCGGATACACTTGCCTTCGTGCGACGCGATGATAAGTTCTTCTTCGCCTTTCGTGATCATTGCCGCGATGAGTTCATCCCCGTCAACCAACCGAATCGCCTTTTTACCGGTCTTTCTGATGCTTTCAAACTCGGATAATGCCGTTTTCTTGATAAGCCCTTGTTTGGTTGCGAGCATCAGATAGCCTTCGCCGCGTTCGGGCACGGGAAGGAGCGTAGCGACTTTTTCGCCGGGATCGAGCTGCAAAATATTGATGACCGCGCGCCCGCGGGAGTTCCTGGACGCCTCGGGAATTTCATACCCTTTGATGACGTAAACCTTGCCGAAGTTAGTGAAGAACATAAGGTCGTCGTGGGTGGACGTCGTGAAGATGCTTTCCACAAAGTCTTCGTCTTTCGTCTTATGCGCGGTGATGCCCACGCCGCCCCTGTGCTGGCTCTTGTATTCCGCAACGGGCTGACGTTTGACGTATCCGCCGTGAGTCATCGAAACGACGATGTCTTCCTTTTCGATAAGGTCTTCGATATTGATTTCGGAATAATCGTAGGAAACTTCGCTGCGACGCGGCGTATTGTACGTTTCCTTGACCTCTAAAAGTTCTTTCTTGACGATGTCGTTGACTTTGTTGATGTCGGCAAGAATTTCCTTGTAGTTGGCGATTTCGACTTCTTTTTGGGCAAGTTCGTCGTTGATTTTTTCGACTTCCAGAGAAGTAAGTCTGCGAAGTCTCATTTCAAGGATTGCCGCCGCCTGTTTGTCGCTGAGAAGGAACCTTTCCATAAGGGCTTTCGCGGCGGAGTCGTTGTCGGCGCTTTCTTTGATGACCTTAATGACCTCGTCGATGTTCGCAAGCGCGATTGCAAGACCTTTTAAGATATGTTCCCTTTCTTCCGCCTTTTCAAGGTCGAACCTCGTACGGCGGGTGATGACGTCTTCCTGGTGTTTGATGTAATAAGTCAGGATTTCTTTCAGATTGAGAATGCGCGGTTTTTTGTCGGCAAGGACAAGCATAATCATACTGAAACTGATTTGCATCTGGGTTTGTTTGAAAAGAGTGTTCAGAACGACCTGCGCGTTCGCGTCCTTTTTGATATCGATTACGACGCGGAGACCGTGACGGTCGGATTCGTCCTTAATGTCCGAAATGCCCTCTATTCGCTTGTCTTTGACCTGGTCGGCGATATTTTCGATAAGGCGCGCCTTGTTGACCTGATACGGAAGTTCGGTAACGACGATTCTCGTCCTGCCGTTTGCCATTTCTTCGATTTCGGTGCGTGCGCGGATTATGCAGCCGCCGCGACCGGTTTTGTATGCCTGACGAATGGACGCACGGCCGAGAACGATGCCTGCCGACGGAAAATCGGGCGCGGGAACGAATTTCATAAGGTCTTCGACTTCCAGTTCGGGATTTTCCATAAGAGCGACGGTGGCGTCGATAACTTCGCCGAGATTGTGCGGGGGAATGGACGTCGCCATACCGACGGCGATACCGTCCGAACCGTTCACGAGAAGGTTGGGGTAACGCGAAGGAAGCACGACGGGCTGTTCACGCGTGTCGTCGAAGTTCGGGCAGAAGTCCACAACGCGTTTGTCAAGGTCGCGGATCATTTCGTTGGCGATTTTGGAAAGCCTTGCTTCTGTGTAACGATAAGCCGCCGCGGGGTCGCCGTCGACCGAGCCGAAGTTGCCGTGTCCGTCGATAAGCGGACAGCGGATCGAGAAGTCCTGAGCAAGCCTTACGAGAGCGTCGTAAACCGAGCTGTCGCCGTGGGGGTGATATTTACCGAGAACGTCGCCGACGATAAGCGCGCACTTTCTGAACGGCTTGTCGCAGGTCAGATTAAGTTCGCTCATGCTGTAAAGGATACGGCGGTGTACGGGTTTCAGACCGTCCCTGACGTCGGGAATCGCACGGGATACGTTAACCGCCATTGCGTAGGCGATGAACGATTTTTTCATTTCCTGGTCAAGGTCGATTTTGACGATTTTCGACATCCCGAGATGTTCGACGAAATCTTTATCTTTCTGAGAATCGTTATTTTTGATTATCATTTTTCATCTCTCCTTAAATGTCAAGTTCTGTTACGAGCGTCGCGTTGTCTTCGATAAACTGACGGCGCAGTTCGGGCTGTTCGCCCATAAGAACGGTGAATATTTCGTCCGCGGCGATTGCGTCGTCCATATTTACGCGCAGCAGCGTGCGGGATTTCGGATCCATCGTGGTTTCCCAAAGTTGTTCGGGGTCCATTTCGCCAAGACCTTTATAACGCTGAATTTCGTTGCCCTTTCTTCCGACGGAATCGAGATATTCGTTAAGTTCGTCGTCGGAGTAGCAATATTTGACGGTTTTGCCCTTCGTGACTTTGTAAAGCGGGGGCTGCGCGATATAAACGTGGCCGTTTTCGATGAGCGGGCGCATGAAACGGAAGAAGAACGTGAGCATAAGTATGCGGATATGGCTGCCGTCAACGTCGGCATCCGTCATGCAGATGATGCGGTTGTAACGAAGTTTACTTTCGTCAAAATCTTCCTTGATGCCCGCGCCGAACGCGGTGATCATCGTCTTTATTTCTTCGTTTTCAAGGACCTTATGGAGCCTTGCCTTTTCAACGTTCAGGATTTTACCGCGGAGGGGCAGTATTGCCTGAAAACGTCTGTCTCGCCCCATCTTTGCGCTGCCGCCTGCGGAGTCGCCCTCGACAAGGTAAATTTCGCAAAGAGAAGGATCTTTGTCCGAACAGTCGGCAAGTTTGCCGGGGAGCGTGGTGCTTTCAAGGGCGGATTTGCGCCTTGCAAGGTCGCGCGCGTTCCTTGCGGCTTCTCGTGCCTTCTGGGCGAGAACGCCTTTCATAATCAAATCTTTGGCTTCTTTGGGGTGTTCTTCGAGATACGAGCCTAAACCTTCGGTCATAGCCTTTGCGACGACCGTACGCATTTCGCTGTTGCCGAGTTTCGTCTTGGTCTGACCTTCGAACTGCGGGTTGGTGAGTTTCACGGAAATAACCGCCGTCAAGCCTTCCCTGACGTCGTCGCCCGAAAGTTTTTCGTCGCCTTTTAAAATATTGTTGTTTTTGCCGTAATCGTTGATGATTTTGGTGAGCGAGTTTCTGAAACCTTCCAGGTGCGTGCCGCCTTCTTCGGTATTGATGTTGTTGGCGAACGCGAAAATAGTTTCCGAATAACTGTCGTTGTACTGCATCGCGATTTCGACCTCGCCGTTTTCGTAACTTTCGTCAAAATAAATGACCTCCGGGAAAACGGTCTCTTTGTTTTTATTCAGACTTTCGACAAACTGGACGATACCGCCTTCGTAATGGAAAGATTCGTCGCGTGCGGGCTCTTCGCGGCGGTCGATAAGTTGAATGGTCAACCCGCGGTTGAGATACGCAAGTTCGCGCAGGCGGATTTTCATCGTGTCGTAGTTGAAATCGAGCGTCTCGAAAATTTCGGGATCGGGATAAAACTGAATCGTCGTGCCGGTGCGGTCGGTCGTGCCGACTTCCTGCAACGGACGTTGCGCGATGCCCCTGTTGAAAATTTGTTTGTATATTTTGCCGTTCTGGTAAACGGTGGCTTCCAGCCATTCGGACAATGCGTTCACGCAGGATACGCCGACGCCGTGCAACCCGCCCGAGATTTTATAGCCGCTGCCGCCGAATTTTCCGCCGGCGTGCAACTTCGTCAGAACGACTTCAACGGCGGATTTGCCCTCTTTCGGAATAATGCCCGTGGGGATTCCGCGGCCGTTATCGATGACTTTGCAGCTGCCGTCCTTTTCAATCGAAACGATGATTTTGTCGCAGTATCCGGCAAGAGCCTCGTCGATACTGTTGTCAACGACTTCCGTAACAAGGTGATGCAAGCCCCTTTCGTCGGTCGAGCCGATGTACATACCCGGTCTTTTACGGACGGGATCCAGCCCTTCGAGGACCTGTATCGCGCCCTGGTCGTAAGATAAATTTTGTTGTTCCATAATACCTCCGTTTATATGAAAATAAAACCGTGTTTTTCAAAATGTGAAAAAAGCGCGCGCCCCGACAGATTGCTTATGTAAGCATGTTGTTTTCCGTCTTCGCCGTCGTAAAAAACGACGCTTCTGGGTTCGCCGGTTTTTTGTACCTTTACCGAGCCTTTTGAAATGATTTCGTCAAGAGCCAGGGACAAGGTCGAATTTCCGACGCCTTCGTCAAATATCGCGACGACGTCCGTGTAAAACACGCGCATACGCTCTCCCGCGTACGCAATGCGTGCGCACGCATAAAGTAATAAGTATAATAATTATAACATATTATCAATAAATTACAAAACGTTTTTCGCGTCTTTTTGATAAATTGTCCTTTTTTACGGGATTTTCGGGGCTTTTAAGGGCAAAATTCAATTTGTCGTGGGGGAATATATCCGTTTTTCTTATTTCGGTTCTGATAACCCCTGCGGCGCGGACGTCTTTTTTTACGGTTCGGTCGCGGATAAGAAACCGCGCGTTTTGCCGATATTTCCTCAAAATTCTTTTACTTTCTTTTCCGATATGATATAATAACCGTATGTTTATCAAATCGCTTCAACTGAAAAATTTCAGAAACTACGACGCGGCGTCCGTTACTTTCGGACAAGGCATCAACGTGCTTTCCGGCGAAAACGCAAGCGGAAAGACGAATCTGCTGGAAGCGATTTATCTGTTGGGACTTGGCAAATCCCCCCGTACGAGCCGCGAAAAGGAACTTATTTCGTTCAACGCCGAGCGCGCGTATATCAAGGCGGAAATCGCAAAAAAATATCGCACGCACGTCATCGAAATCGTAATTGAAAACAAAGGCGCGAAAAAAATAAAAATCGACAATCTTCCCGTGAAAAGACTGTCCGAACTTATCGGTATCGTCAACGTCGTTTACTTCTCCCCCGACGAAATGCGTTTCGTGAAAGCAGGCCCCGACGAACGACGGAGATTTTTGGACATTTCCCTTTCGCAACAATCGAAAACTTACTTTAAGTCGCTCGCAAAATACAACAAAATTCTGCAACAAAGAAACACCCTTCTCAAAAACGAAAACCGCAACGAAAACCTGAAAACCCTTTTGTCGATATGGGACGAGGGTATGGCGGAAGTCGGCGCGAATCTGATTCTTGCAAGGAAAAATTACGTAAAGAAACTTTCAACCCTTGCAAAAGATTCCCACTTTGAATTGTCGGACGGAAAAGAAACTCTGTCACTGCAATACGAGTGCGCGATAAAAGGCGACACTTACGACGAAATTTACAATAATTTACTTTCCGCATTTTCGACGTCGGTGGAGCGCGACCGCGCCCTTATGTATACGTCGCAAGGTCCTCACCGCGACGATATTAAAATAATATTAAACGACGTGGACGCAAGAAAATTCGCGTCGCAGGGACAGCAGCGAAGCGTGTCGCTTTCGGTCAAAATCGCGGAACTCACTCTTTTCAAAAACGAAACGGGCGAAGCCCCGATTTTACTTCTGGACGACGTTCTGAGCGAACTTGACGTGGCTCGTCGCGAAAAACTTATCGAACTTGCAAACCGCACGCAAACGGTGATTACGTGTACGGAATTTGACGTTAAACCCCTTAATTTGTCAAAACTGTACGTCGTAAAGAACGGCACCGTCGCTGAAAAAAAGATAAAATAAGCGCAAAAAACTTTCTTAAATAAATATACTTTATTTTTATAATATATACCGATTTTGTTTGTTTTTTTCGGTCAATAATGTTATCATATATTTATTATGATCGATATCAATACCCTTTGGAACGACACCAAAATCAAATTATCCGCAAGACTTCAGGCGATAAGTTACGAAGTATGGATTGAAAAACTGGAACCGATTTGTTTTATCGGTCATACTCTCGTGCTGCAAACGGGAAGTCAGAGCAGTAAAAACACAATCGTGAAAAATTACCGCGAAACAATCCTCGAAGCGGTGAAAGAAGTCAACCCCATTATCTCGGACGTGAAGATTATTATCGAGTCCGAAAAAGCCGATTGCCTGAAACAGCAGGACTATACCCTGGGGGACGAACTTGTCGTGAAAAAGGTTGAAAAATCCGATGACGCGGGTTTTTCGTTCAATAAAAAATATACCTTTTCAAACTTTGTCGTCGGGAAATCCAACGAGATCGCCTTCGCGGCGGCGCAAGCCGTGTCCGAGCATCCCGGCGGTCGTTTCAATCCCCTGTTTATATACGGCGGAGTCGGGCTTGGAAAAACCCACCTTATGCACGCAATCGGAAATTACATAAACGCAAAATTTCCTCAAAAACGCATAATGTACATCACGACTGACAAGTATATCGCCGACTATGTTGAGTCGATAAGAGATTCCAAAACGAGCGTCGCTTTCCGTGAAAAATATCGTTCCGTCGACGTGCTTATGATTGACGATATTCAGTTTATCGCGTCGAAACAAGGCACGCAGGAGGCGTTGTTCCACACCTTCAACGATTTATATCAGAACGATAAACATATCATCATTTCGTCGGATCGTCCGCCAAAGGAAATCGCGCCCCTTGAAGAAAGGCTTCGCACCCGTTTCCAGTGGGGACTTCTTGCGGACATTCAGCCGCCAGATATCGAAACGAGAATCGCAATTCTCAAAAAGAAAGCCGACGCCGAAAACTTTTATCTTTCGGACGACGTCGCGTCGTTTATCGCCAGCAATATGGAAAACAACATTCGCGACCTTGAAGGGCTGCTGAATAAGGTTATGTTTTATTCCCAACTTTCGGGACAGCCGGCGTCGCTTGCGATTGCGAAAGAGGCTCTTTCCGGGTATATCGAAACGAAAAAGGAACACTTTGACGCATACGACGTGCTTTCGACAACCTGCAAATACTTCGGCGTTTCCGAAAACGACGTCATCGGTAAAAAGAAAAACAAGGAATTTGTTGAACCGAGAATGATCGCGATTTATCTTATCTGTGACATGCTTTCCGTTCCCCTTGTGTCGATCGGCGGGATTTTCGGCGGCCGCGACCACGCGACGATAATCCACGCGCGCGACAAAATTTCGGACCTTATTTCGTCGAATAACGGCGCGTCACAAAAACTAAAAATACAAATCAACGACATAAAAGATATGCTCTATAAACGCTGATTGTAGATATGTTTATAACAATTAAAAGTTTTCAACAAAGTTGTTAACATTAAAATCCACAACTTGTTGTTGGCACAAATCCGATTTTGTCAATATCTTGTGCGAAACGTTCACCTTCAACTTTTCCACAACCCTTATTAACAAAATCATCATCAAGTATAAAATAACAATAAATAATTAAGGAGAAAACGATGAAACTTTCTTGCGACAGCCTTGACTTATCAGACGCTTTAACACAGGTGGGAAAAGCCCTTCCCTTAAAGAAAGTAATGCCGATATTGAACGGTATTAAACTGAAAGCGGAAGGAGATACTTTGACGCTTACCGCAACTGATCTCGAACTTTCAATCGAAAAGAAAATAAAGGCGGATATTTTCACCGAAGGAGAAACTGTTATCCTTGGAAAATATTTTACGGAATACGTCAGAAAAATCGATAAGGAAGACGTTATTATCGATACGTCCGGGGAAAACACCCTTAAACTTACCTACGGCGAAAATAACGGCTATATACAGACAATGGAAGCCGACGAATATCCCGCTTTCAAAAACGTCAACGACGAAAACTCTTTTTATATTGTAAAGAAAGAGTTGAAAAACCTTATCGAAAAAATTATATTCTGCACCGCAAGCGAAGATAACCGCCCAACGCTTAAAGGTTGCAGCATTGAAATTTCCGACAATAAAATCATCGGAGTCGCGTCAGACGGATACCGCCTTGCTTATTGCAAAAAAGAAATCGAATACGGCGGAGCGGATATTAAAATAATTATCCCCGCAAGAAGTATGAGCGAAATTTCAAAACTTCTTGACGACAGCGACGAAAACGTAAAAGTGAGCATCGAGAAAAACTATTTTATGGTAGATCTCGAAAACACCAAAATCGTAACGCGACTTATCGAAGGCGAATATATCAACTACAATAAGATTATTCCTTCCGACTTCACAACCACCGTGTTTGTCGATAAAAAGGCGTTGGACACCGCAATCGACCGCGCGTCGCTTGCAACCCGCACCGAAAAGAAAAGCGTCGTAAAACTTGAAATCCGCGAAAAGAGAATGTCGATATCTGCGGAAAGCGAAATCAGCGGCATCAACGAAATCGTCAATATCGACCTTTTGGGACACGACCTTAACATCGGGTTCAATGCAAGATATCTTTCGGACAGCCTGCGCGCGATAAGCGACGATTTTGTGAAACTTTGCTTCACGACTTCGACCGCGCCCGGCGTCATCGTACCTACGGAAAAGAAAGAAGATGAATATCTTTACCTTATTCTTCCCGTGCGTATTATCAACTGATATAAAATTATTTTGAAACAAAAAAACACACTGCGATTTTTTGCAGTGTGTTTTGTTTTAACCTTTTTTTGTTACTTTTCTTCTTCGACTTTTCTTATCGGAAACATAAGGAAGTTTTCGTTGGTTTTCGGATTGGTGAAATTCTGCACGCTTCCGACAAGGTTTATCTTGTTTGCGATAAGGTATCCGATAAGTTCCTTAAAAGTTTCGGTCGACTCCACCTTTGCCTTTATATATTCAAAAGACGGTATCTCCCATTTTGTCCAGCCGCCTGGCGCGACGGCGTCGTCGACGGCTTCGACACCCGCAAGATAAAGGCCGTTTTCGTATCCGCCTTCCCACGGCTTAAAAGACAGCGTTTCGTCGCTCATAGCGCCCCACAAGCCTTTAAGCGCGCCCGACTCGTCCCACTTTGCAAGATAAGATATTTCCGAAAAGTTTTTGTTTAATTCCGTCCATAAATCTCTGACGAAATCTTTGCCGTCTTTCGACGAACCGCACTTCCCGACTAATGTAATTTTCGGCAAGGTTATTCTGGTGGTTTCCATACTTTATCTTAAAAATTAACGTCTTAAACTGTCGATTAAGTCGTAAATGCGTTGCAAATCGTCGTTGGAATAATAATTGATGCGGATTTGTCCTTTTTCTTCGCCGCCAAGGATCGTGACCTTCGTATTGAAGATTCGTTTCATATCGTTGACAAACCCTTTGAGTTCCTTCGATTGCTTTTCTTTTCTTGCGCCGGTCGGGATAAGTTTTCTGCCGAGATAAAGTTGGATTTGCTGTTCCAGATCCCTTACCGACATTTTATTGTCGCACGCTTTGTTGGCGTAATATACCTGCACTTCGGGGTCGGTAACGACGACAAGACATCTTGCGTGGCTTCCCGAAAGTCTGCCCGCCCTTACGAGTTCCAGAACTTCTTTGTCAAGCGACAAGAGCCTTAAAAGGTTGGTTACGACGGGGCGGCTCATACCGATACGTTCCGCCGCTTCTTCCTGCGTCAGGTCGCACGATTTGATAAGTTCCGCGATACCTTCCGCCGCTTCGACGGGGTTCAGGTCCTCACGTTGAAGGTTTTCGATAAGGGCGATTTCCCTCATTTCGCGCGGGGTAAGTTCCCTTACGACGCACGGCACCGAGGTAAGACCGGCAAGTCGCGCCGCGCGGAAACGCCTTTCGCCCGCGATTATGACGTATCTGTTGCCGCTTCTCAAAACTATCAGAGGCTGGATAATACCGAAAGTCTTAATCGACGCCGCAAGTTCTTCCAGAGCGGCTTTGTCAAAAACTTTACGCGGCTGATAAGGGTTGGTGTCGATAAGGGAAATATCGACGTTCATTATTTCGCGGGATACGGCGGATTCGCTTTTTTCCGCAATCGTTTCTTCTTCCTTCATATTGCCGAGCAAGGCAGCAAGACCTTTTCCGATACCTTTGTTTGACATAAAACACCTCGTATGTAAAAGTATTTTTTTTCAGTATAACATTAAAAAAGCGAATAAGCAATTATTTACAAAAATTTGTGAAACATTATTTTTGTGAAACATAAGAAATTAAAAACGGATAAAACAAAAAATCGCTGTTTTCACAGCGGATTTTTCTTGATTGTGCCGAATTTCCTCGGATAAATTTTCGGAGTGTCTTCAATCTTTTCGTAAACGACGACATTTCTTTCGCCGGCGTCAAAAGGAAGACAGAAATTGAAAACTTCGGTTTTTTTCGCGTTGAGCGCTTCTTCCGCCGTCTTTGCGGTTTCCACGTCGGACAAATCCTTGCCCTTATAATTTATAAAAACGCCGTGCTTTTTAAGGAGCGGGATTGAAAGTTCCAGAAGGATATTCGTCTGACCGACCGCCCTTGCGACGACGACGTCGGCACTCCCTCTTAAAAGTTTTTCGCCCGCTTCTTCCGCCCTTAAATGTTTGGCTTTTGCGTTTTTAAGGGAAAGTTCGCTTACGGCAAAATTCAGAAAATCCACGCGTTTTAAAAGCGCGTCAAGCATAATTACGGCAATATCGTCACGGATTATTTTAAGCGGTATCGACGGGAATCCCGCGCCAGCCCCGATATCGACGACGGCGGCGTTTTCTTTTATGAATTTTGCGGCGGAAATACTGTCGACAATATGTTTTACGATAAACTCTTTTTCGTCGGTAATGGCAGTTAAATTGACGTTTTTGTTGTATTCAACCACAGTTTCGTAAAATTTGTAAAGTTTTTCGCATTGGTTGTCGGTAAGGCTTATGCCGACGGATTCAGCCGCGGTTTTAAGAGTTGTAAAAAAGGATTCAGTCATTCTTTTTCGCTTTCCTTTTTGTGAAATATTTTTTCATGTGGTCGCGCAATCCGCCGGTTGCATAGTCGGATTTCACGATAAGAATGCAGACAAGCGCAACGAGTATCGCGACGGCGCAGTACGGGAACAGCACGCTGTAATCGCCGACTTTCACGACCTCGGTATTGACGCCGTTTACGATTTGTTCGATGACGTAAGTCTTGCCCGTTTTCTTGCCGACTTCCTTGATTACGTAGCCGGCGAGTATGGGAGTGACGACCATTGCGGCGGTTGTAGAGCCCGCAAAGATGCCCGTGTTTTGCCCGATGTTTTTGGCTTTGCTGAGTTCCAGATAAAACGGATACAGATTAGCCATCGCAAAGCCGTAGCCGACGCCTGCGACCATAAAGAAGAAAACAAGCGGGATTTTCAGTTCAAGCCCCGAGTCTTTTTTGGAAAACGGCATCGCGGCAAGCAGCGCGACCATCATAAGCGCAAGTCCGATCGTTATCGTGTACTTACGGCCGATTTTCTTTGCGACGTGAGAAGCGAATATAAACCCGGGCAGCGCGCCGATTATGACGAATACCAGCGGCAGTTGCGGCATTTTGAAGCCGAGCATTACGTCGCTGTACACGGTGAAATTCGACACGAGCGCGTTGTACGCGATATAAAAGAAGAACACGCTTGCAAGAATGAAAATCTTATTGAAAAGATTGCCCTTCATCTGCTGCTTGTCAAGTTCTTCCACAACGACGGTTTCGCTTTTGTATTTTTCGGGGTAGTCGCGTTTATATTCTTCCAAACGACGATTGAAGTCGTCCGTCACCCGTTTTTCGCTGAAAGTGAACGAGTATGCGGCAACCGTTATAAGACTGCTGCCGACAACCGCAAGACAAATCGGCAAAAATTGCGCGTTTTTCGCGGCTTTAAGGGGCATGAACGCCATCGCCAGCACGATACCCACGGCGGTGAACGCGACGGACACAAGGTTCGCAATCGAGTTTGCCCTGCCGCGGGCGGGTTCGTATACGAAATCGGGCACGAGAGAAAGCCCCGCGCTTCTGTACGCCGCCATCGCGACAAGCGTCACCGTCAGCGACACGATATACGGGGCAAGTTGCCGTTTTGAGGCGAATACGCCAACAAGACACAGTCCGATAAGCGATATCGCCGTGCCGACGTAAATATACGGCGTGCGCTTGCCGAAACGGCTTTTGCATCTGTCCGAAAAGTGGCCGAAAAGAGGCAGAATAAAAAGCCCCACAATATTGTCGATTGCAAGAATCCACCCGCTTTCGTACGGTTCGAGAGCGAATGAATACGTGTTTATTGATTGAATAAGCTGATCGTATACGTTCCAGAAAATCGAAATCCAGCCGAATACAAGTGATGCGAGCGCAACGTTTCTATTATCGAATTTCATAAATACCTCTTCAATCCGAAATTATACCATACGCCGCGACGATTTAACAAATCATTTGTTTGAAATTTCGGGAAGATATGGTATACTTATGTAAAATATATCGACAAAAAAGGACTGTTATGAAAAAATTCGGAATGGTTATCGCAATCGGACGCGAAGTCAAAGGCGTGCTCGAAGCCTTCGGGAAAGTCGAAAAAATTCAAAATAAGCCGTACGACACGTACCTTGTCAGCCGCGAAAACGCCCTGATTTACGTCGCGGTGTCCGGCATGGGCGAAATATCGGCTGCGGGAGCAACCGAGTTTTTAATCGCGAAATACGACGTACGGGCGATATTCAACTTCGGTTTCGTCGGGACGCTTACGAAACGCTTCGGCTGCAAGGACGTCGCGGTTGTCGAAAAAGTCGTGCATTACGAAATAGACACGTCGGCAATCGACAACGTGAAAGCGGGCCATTACGACGAAAATCCCGACCCGTACTTTTATTTCGACAAAAATCTTATTTCCGCGGTGAAAAAGGATTTTCCAAAAATTAAGACGGCAAGGCTTGCTTCCGGGGACAAGTTCATTTCGTCAAGCGAAGTTAAAGATAAACTTATTGCGGATTTCGACGCCGAAATCTGCGATATGGAAGGCGCGGGAATTTGCATTATCGCAAACAAAAACGGAGTGCCTGCGCTGAGTCTTAAAATCGTCAGCGACAACGCCGACGAAAAAAGCCCCGCCGACTTCAACGAAATCGCAGACCAAGGGACAAGCGATTGTGCGAAAATAATCGTCGACGTTATCGACGCGATTGCGCGCGAAAAATAAAAAGTCGAAAAGCCGAAAAATCACGAAAAAAACAAAGGACAAAATTTTATATATTATGTAATAATATATAAAATTCAAAAACTATGGAAACCATCAAATCTTTTATTATAAATCACGACGCCCACCCGGAGGGGGTTTACCTTTCTCACGCGGAGCACAATATCTATACTTACGACCTTCGTTTCAAAAAACCGAACGCGGGCGATTTCCTTACGACTGCCGCGGCGCATACCGTTGAGCACCTTTTCGCAACCGTGATAAGAAACAGCGCGGTCAAAGACAAGGTTGTTTATTTCGGGCCGATGGGCTGCCGCACGGGCTTTTATCTGCTTATGCTCGACACCACGCTTGACGAAGTAAAGCCTATTGTGAAAGAGTGCTTTGAAAAGTGTCTGGAAATGACGGAAATTCCGGGCTCCAAGCGGCAGGAATGCGGGAATTATCTCGACCACGATCTCGAAGGCGCAAAGGAAGAAATCAGAGCGTTTTTGCCCCATATTATTTAATCGACATAAAGAATGCTTTTAATCGGCGCAGACTTATAAATTAAAGGTAAAAAAACCTTTACGTGACAAAGTCTGAGCCCGGCGCAAACAATGTCGGAACAACTCGCAGAAAAAAATAAAAACATCGGAATGGCGTCAAATAAGACGCCTTTTCAATAATTATAACGTTTTGTAAGACGATAACGCGCTAATAATAAACCGCCCGAAACGGCGGTTTTTTGTTATACCGAAAATAATAATAAAAAAGCCTTGACGTCAATTATTCAAGATAAAAAACGATTATAAAATTATCGAAACAACATTACTTTTCACATTCCTTGCCGCAACATCAAAAAGAAAAGAATAATCAAATCCGCAATGCAAAAGACTTTTATCCTGGTTTTTATACTAATTTTTATACAAAAACACGGTGAAAATAAACAAAAAACCCGTCTAATACCAATATAAAAAAGACAATAAAAACCGTGCCAAAAACGACAATGTTTTACGTGAAACGCCCGTTTTTTCCAAGAAAAACGGCACTTTTTAATTCAAACGATCAAGGGTTGTGCCGCATTTCAGGCATGAGTTTTGGTTGTTTTTCACACATTCTTCGCAAAAACAAGCGCCGCATGACTTGCAAACGTACATTTTGTCGGGTGAAAACGACTTGTTACACGACGTACATTTCATAATAATTACCGCCTTTTCCTAATATAATTTATTGCAATTATTCCCAAAAAATCGCGATATATACCTTGTCCGAAAAAGCCGAAAGTTATCCACAAAACCGCACCCTGAAATTTACACGGAGAAAGAACGGAAATTTACGAAACAAAACGATAAAACAATTAAAAACAGCCCGAAAAACCCAAAAAAACAGCCCAAAAACCGCTCAAAACAACGGTTTTTGTTCCACGTGGAACAAATGTGGACAACTAATTGTTTCACGTGAAACATACAAAATCAATATATATCAAAACAGTCAAATTATCCCGTTGTTTCACGTGAAACGTCGCTTCCGTAAAATGTGGATATCTTTTAATCGTTTTACCAGTAAATTGACATATTGTCAACCGATTGATATAATAGGTTTGAGAAAATTAACATAAAAGAAGGTTTTATGGCTACCGATCTGAATTATATTAAATACGTTGTCGAACAAATTGATTTACCCGATATTTCTTTCAAAAAAATGTTTGGCGAATATGTGGTATATTATAAAGCCGTGCCCGTTTTACTAGTTTGCGACGACTGTGTTTTTGTCAAGATTTTGAAAGAAACATCCGAACTTCTCGGTGATGATTGCGAACAAGGATATCCATACGACGGTGCAAAACTGCATTACGTGCTGGATATTGATAATTCCGATCTTGCAAGGCAAACGGTTATTGCCGTATATAATTGCCGAAAAGACAAACCAAAGAAATAAAATAGCAATGTTTTTATTTCCCGAGTTTTCGGGCTTTTTTATTATTATTTTGCCGTGCTCCGAAAAGGTGTTTTTTATGGAAAGTGCCGTTTTATTGATTTTTGGCATGCTTGTCCGGTATAGAAATAAAAAGTGTCAATATCTGATTACAATGTAATAATTTTGTTTTTTGTGCGGAAAATACATTATTGTTGAAATTGTTGTTTGTTCCTTATGTTTTGAATGTAATCCGAATCAAATATTTTTTCTTGTGTTTTTAATGTTTTTCAAATATAAATTTTTTTTGTGTTCGTTGTATCTTATTCCAAACTGTTGTTATCCCGGTTGTCTTGTGCGGTTGTGCCAAGTTTTTATTAAATGAGTATTATTTGCGGGTTTTCTCGGAAGTTTCCGTCGGCAGCACGTTTTAATATGAAAAAAAGAGTAATTGTTTGTTGCTAATGTTATGCGATTGTTTTCTGTGATAGATTTTACGTTTGATTGATGAGATAGTTTTTCGTGTTTGTTTTGACGGTTTGTTTTTTGGGTGTTTTTGATTGAGTGGTTGTGGGGATTATTTTTTCTGATTGTTTGATGTGATTGATTGTTCCGGTTGGTTGTTTTTTGTTGAACGGTTGTGATTTTGTGAGAAAGAAGAAAAATTATGGTCGGACGGTGCATTGCAACGTTGCCGTTGTTAAACCCTATGTCAAAATGAGTGCGGTCTGATCCATGCGGTTGATCTTTTGGTTTTGGCGTGTATTGTTTGTTGTGAAAACGCTTTTGTGTTCTGAACGCCGTTTTGCGAGCGGCACAAAGTTAAATCGTTTGCCAAATAGCGACGGATACTGTTCTTGCGTTGAAGAAAACGAAGCGGGTTGTTCGGTCTTGTTTTAATTGCGTGGATTTTATGGCGCAAACGGCAGCGGCGTAATCGTCGGCGCACAAATGGTTTTTGATTGTAAAAAAATAACCATCGAAACGCGCCGTGGAAAACTACCGATACGGATTGAACGAAATCGTTGCCAAAACGCCGAGATTTCAACGCTTTTATGAAAAATGCTCGCTTGTAGTACGAAAAGTACAACCGCGTTCGCCTTTTCCAAAAATCATCTGAACTCTCGGCGTTTTCGGTTGTGAACAAGATTTCCGTCGTGTTTTAGAATAAGACAAGGCACGCGAGCGGCTTAATACTTTACCGTATAGCCGTGAGTGTAAAGCAGTATTAATCAAAAACACGGCGTAAAATCTAAGTTCGTATTATTAACTGTTGGCATAAGAACGCTTGTTATGATTTTGGACGTGAAAAGGGTGTAAAATGCGAATAATGTTTATTCGGGCTTTTTGCGGTCGAATAATTTTGCGTTGTCTGATCGTAAAAACAATAATATTTGATGAGTGCTTGTTTATGGACGAGCGTCGGTGATTTGCGGTGTGTTTGTTCCGAAACCCGACCTTGAACGGAAGTGGCGCATATCGCACAAACAACCGTTAAAACACCAATGCCGGAAATCGGCAAATAAACAATCTGCAATAACTACGGCGGGGTTTATAATACTATTGTTGCTTGTCGTAAATGCAGGGTTTATGGAAATGGACTTGTTTTATTGTTGCTTGCAGGGGCAGTATTGTTTGATGTTTTGATAAACGGAAACAGTGCACGTTTGTTTGGTATTATGTTGCACGTGAAACAAGACTTATCTCATTGTCGAATATTGAAAAAAGAGTAATTTCGGACAAAAAACAAAGCGTGAGAATTGAAAGAAACATAAATATCGACAAAAAAACTATACAAGTGTCTAATTTTCATAACGCGACGGAAACAAATATTAATTCAAAAGAGCCGTCGTTTGTTTTTTTATGGAAAAACAGCGCAATATCTTCGGAAAAAATTTTAAACCGTACAAAGTACGGTTTAATTTTTCAAAGAAGAGAAGTTAGTTTTTTCTTTTGAAAAAGATCTTGAACGAAACAAGAAACATTGCCGTTTCGTTTTCCGAAAGCGGAAAGGTTTTTTATTTTACGTGCAACCGAACGGGAAAAAACGCCTTATACTTTTTACCGAAAAGTTATCGGGGCGGGAAACGGCATTTATTCAAAAGGCGTCAAATCGGTTGACACGCGAACAAAATTTCCTTATAATTGACTGGCATTGTTATATTATAATAACAATAGTAACGAAGAAATAATCCCTATCAAGGAGGCATATATGAAAAGGACATTCCAACCCAAGAAAAGACACGTAACCAAGGTACATGGTTTCAGGAAGAGAATGCAAACCAAGCAAGGCCGCAACGTTCTGAAACGTCGCCGCAACAAAGGCAGAGCAAAACTTACCCCGCACAACTAATTGTGCGGGCAGACGCTCCCCCGAACAATGCAAAAGGAATATAAGTTAAAAAAGCGCGCGTCTTTCAACTACATTTACAGGAAAGGCACGGTTTTTTCAAACGACGATTTCGTTTTGTACACAGTAAAGACGAAAGGGGCGCTCAAAGTCGGATTTTCGGTTTCGAAAAAGGTCGGCGGCAGCGTCCAGCGCAACAGGGTAAAACGACAGATGCGCGAAAGCGTCCGTCTTATGATACCCGAGATAACCCCCGGGTACAACATAATATTCGTGGCGAGAAGCACAGTCTACGGCAAGAAAAGCAGCGTCATTGCCGATTCGATGAGGTCGCTCCTCAAAAAGGCCGGACTTTTGGGCCATTCCTTATGATTATGAAAACGCTCGCCCGTATTTTAATTGGATTTTACAAACGTTTTATTTCGATAAATCTTACGCGGCCGTGCATATACGTGCCGACGTGTTCGATTTATACCCTGACCGCAATTGAAAAACACGGATTCTTTAAGGGATGCGTAATGGGTGCGAAAAGGATACTTCGATGCACCCCTTTCCACGAGGGCGGCTACGACCCCGTGGCAGAAAACTATAAAGGAAACGCAAAATGGTTAGTATAATGGAGATGGGCCTTGCGGCGAACAAAATTGCCGAAGGCGTAATGTGGCTTATCGACGCGCTGAACAAGGGTATCGGTAACTACGGTGTGGCGGTAATCTGCTTCACGCTCATCTTAAAGCTCGCGATGTCGCCCTTCGACGTATGGCAGAAAGTCGTAATGACGAAGAACAACCGCGCGATGGAAAGAATGAAGCCGCAACTTGAAAAATTGCAGCAGCAGTACGCCGGAAATAAGGAGTTGTATTCGCAAAAGCAGATGGAACTTTACCGCAAGGAAAAGTACAGCATGCTTGGAAGTTGTCTTCCGTCGATAATCTCGCTTGTCATATTCTTTATGGTGTTTTCGGGCTTTAACGGCATGGTAAAGCAATACAACATCAACATGTACAAGGATTTGTCAAGCTCGTACTATTCGACCTACGAAACACAACGCGCGGCGGCATATACGACGGAATACAATCGTTTAATCGGCGAAGGAAAGAGCGAAACGGAAGCGGACGAGGCGGCAACCATTGTCGCAAAAGAAACCGCAACGAAGGCAGCGCAAAACGCGATCGTAAGCCTTTTTGACGACAAATACAAAAAAGAAATCAAGTTCATGTGGGTAAACAACGTGTTTATGCCCGACAGCTGGAAGAATCCTATCCCCGATTACGAAACGTTTATCGGCAACGGAATCGGAAAACTCGGCATCGACACCGCTTCTATCGAGCACGGCAACCGTACCGAATACGAAGAAGTCATGAACCCGCTTATCGCGAAGTACAATCAGGTCAAGAGAAACGGGAAGAGCGCCAGCCGCTGGAACGGCTTTATGTTATTGCCCATAATCACCGGACTTATCACTTTCGCGTCCACCAAACTTATGAAACAAACCCAGCCGCCCCAGCCCCCGACGGCTAACGGCAGCGGCAAAGATATGCAAAACGCAATGCAGGCAAACATGAAAATGATGCAGTGGTTTATGCCCATTATGCTTGCGGTGTTCGCCCTTTTGTACAGCACGGCGTTCACGGTATATATGGTAATAAGCAACCTGTTCAGCACCGTTTTCCAACTTATTTACAATGCGTGCGTAAAGGTCAACGACAAGCGAAACGAAGAAAAACGCCTTGAATCGACCTTCAAATAATAAGGAGTCCCTATGGAAAAAATCGAAGTCAAAGCGTCCTCGGTCGAAAAAGCCATCGAGGAAGGCTTGAAAGAACTCGGCATCGAAAGAGAAAACGCCGAAATAGAAGTTTTGCAGGAAGGCGGTCTTTTCAGCAAGGCGGTCGTAACCGTCCAAAGAAAGGAAACGCCCGCGGACATTGTCATCGACTTTCTGAACGGCTTGTTTGAAAGAATGAACCTGAGATGCTATGCCGACTGCGAAGTCAAGGACGAAGAAATCGTCGTCAATATCACGGGAAGTGACAGCGGCGTCATTATCGGATACCGCGGCGAAGTGCTTGACGCGATACAGTATCTTGCGCTCATTCTTGTCAACGAAAGCGGACACAACTTTATCCGCGTGTCGATCAACGCCGAAAACTACCGCGAAAAACGCATCGAAACGCTGGAATCCCTTGCAAACCGCCTTGCATACAAGGCGTACCGCACGGGAAGAAACGTCGAACTTGAACCGATGAACCCGTTTGAACGCCGCGTGATCCACACCGCGCTTCAAAACAGCAAATACGCCACGACTGAATCCGAGGGAGAAGATATGAATCGTCATATCGTCATCGTCCCGAAAGAAGGCGGCGTGCGCGAAGGATACGAAGAAAGAAACGGCAGACGAAACGACGGCAGACGTAACGACAGAAACAGACGAAACGACAGCCGCGACCGTCGCGGCAATCGCAACGATTCTCGTCAGGAATCCGCGCCCGTAAAGCCCGTTGATGATCCGACGTCAACGGAGTTTAATCTGAAAAAGAACGGACCGCCGAAGTTTAAATCCTTTGGCTACACCAAAAAACACTTTTAAAACGGCATAATTTTGCGACCTTACGGCGTTTTGGCAGAACCGGAAAAATCGTGTACGGTTTAGTACACTGGATTTTTCCGAACCCGCCAAGAACCCCGTAATCTCATCAGAATTCTGCCGTTTTAGAGAGTATAAATCGGCGATAATTCGCGCCTTTTTGAGTTTTTGGCAAAACCTTACTCGGTTACGTACGCCAAAGTACGCGCCCTCGTAAGAACTTGCCAAGAAACGTCAAAAATCCATCAAATTCTCGCCGTTTTAGGGAATGATGGTATTTATCAAAATTCTGACTTTTTAAGAGAGTTAAGTTTAAGCACCCGAACGGGTGCTTTTTTGTTGGTTTTTTTACTCCGTTTTGCCAAAGGCAAAAACATCGTATCATCGCTTTTACAAGGTTTCTCCGTATTAAATTGAAAAGCGTATGTTAAGCATATTCGTGCGGGCGGTTGCATAGTTTTTATTAACTGTATTTGGAGGTAAAATTATGCAATTTGATTTATATAACGATATTGCGACGCGCACCGGCGGCGATATTTACGTCGGCGTCGTCGGACCCGTCAGAAGCGGCAAATCGACCTTTATCAAGCGATTTATGGACACTCTCGTAATCGACGCCATAAAGGACAAAAACGCCCGGAAAAGGGCTGTCGACGAACTGCCGCAATCGGGCGACGGCAAAAGTATAATGACGACTCAGCCGAACTTTGTCCCGAGCGAAGCGGTCAGCGTAACCGTTTCGGACAATCTTAACGTCAACGTAAGAATGATCGACTGCGTCGGTTACGTCGTGGAAGGCGCGCTCGGCGCGGAAGAAAACGGCAAGGAACGACTTGTTCGCACCCCGTGGACGGACGACGAAATACCTTTTGCGAAAGCGGCGGAAATCGGCACGGAAAAAGTAATCAAGGAGCACTCGACAATCGGCGTAGTCGTCACGACGGACGGCACGATAACGGATATTCCGCGCGACAATTACGTCCCCGCAGAAGAACGCGTCGTTGCCGAAATGAAGGAAATCGGAAAACCTTTTGTGATTCTTATCAACAGCGCGATGCCCGAAAGCAGCGAAACGGCAAGGCTCAAAGCCGAACTTGAAAAGAAATACGACGCGCCCGTCGTCGTCAAGGATGCGCTGAATATGTCGGAAGACGACGTGTCCGAAATCATGGGCGCGGTGCTGTCGGAATTCCCGATTAAACTTATCGACGTGAACGCTCCCCGCTGGATACAGGCGTTATCGCGCGACAACGGCATTGTGAAAGAACTTGTCGATATTCTGAAAAACGTCGGCGGCGAAATTTTCCGTATGCGCGACGTGGACAAAATCAAGGCGGCGTTTTCCGACTCTCAATACTTTGAAATCGGCGACGGAGCGAGCGTTGACGCAGGGCGCGGGCGCATCGAACTCAATCTTAAAATCAAGCCCGAACTTTTCTTCAAGGTTTTGTCGGACGAGTGCGGACACGAAATCCCCGATGATTTCACACTTATGAGTTACGTAAGGTTTTTGAAGAAAGCCGAAACCGAATATTCCAAACTCAAAAACGCGCTGGACGAAGTTTACGAGACGGGCTACGGCGTCGTGTCCCCGACAAACGACGATATCGTCGTCGAAGAACCCGAAATGTTCAAGCAGGGCGGACAATACGGCATAAAAATCAAGGCGAGCGCGCCGAGCCTGCACCTTATAAAAGTCGACGTAAGGACGGAAGTCAGCCCGATTATCGGCACCGAGCAGCAAAGCGGACGGTTTATCGACGATATGCTTGACAAATACGAAAACGACCGTGCCGCGCTTTTAAGCACGAACGTTTTCGGAAGAACCTTGAACGACCTGATGGCGGACGGACTTTCCGTAAAAATCAACGAAATGCCCGACGAAGCCAAAACTAAAATGCGCCGCACGATCACGAAAATCGTCAACGAAGGCAAGGGCGGCGTATTGTGTATCCTTTTATAACTTTAATTAGAGGGACGATAAATAGGCAGAAATTGTGCGGTTATGCAATAAAATTGACATAATTGTGCAATTTTTTGCCTTTTTATGTCGTTTTGTATAAAAAAAGATAATGCCGTTGACACTTTCTTGTTAATATATTAAAATGAAATTTAGGGTTATTTTATTATATTACGGATTGGTAAGGAGGTTATCGAAATGAAGCTACTACTCTCAACCTCGAACGAAGACAAAACTCACGAACTTAAATCATTGCTCGAACCGCTCGGACACACAGTATATACGTTAAAAGACTATGGTTTGAAGATTCGCGTCGAAGCAAAAGGTATTACTTTTTTTCAGAACGCATTATTGAAGGCGCAAGCCGTGTCGAAAGTTGTCGACATACCCGTTCTCGGCGACGAAAGCGGACTTGTCGTGCCTGCTCTTAACGGGGAGCCGGGCGTTTACAGCGCGCGCTATGCCGGCGAAATACATAATAACGTCGCGAACATTCAGCTGCTTTTGAGAAAGATGGAAAACATCACCGACCGCGAGGCTTATATGCAGACCGTCCTTGTGCTTATGTATCCCGACGGACAGTATTACTACGGCGAAGGTTCGGCAAGGGGCTCGATCACGCGTTCGCGCCGCGGTTTCAACGGCTTCGGTTACGACAGCGTGTTTTATTCGCCGCAACTCAAAAAGACTTTTGCCGAGGCGTCCTTTGTCGAAAAACAATCGGTCAGCCATCGTTTGCAGGCGGTCAACGATTTGTTCAGAAAAGTCAACGAAAACGTTGGCGCGATGAATTCAAAAAAATAAGTGAAAACGATATTTTGTTTTTCCGACCTTCACAACGCCGCAATATCGGAATGGTATCACGGCGTTATGGAAGAGTCGGATTATATTTTCTTTGCAGGCGACGGGATTTTCGGCGTAACGCGTACGCTTGAAAACGTCGCCGATAAACTTTATGCGGTGGGCGGCAACTGCGACAACTCGCTTTATCCCGAGGAGCTTGTCGTTGACGTCGAAAAGGTCAGGTTTCTTATCGTGCACGGGCACCGTTTCCACGATAAACTCGACCTTGTGTACCGCGCAAAGGAGGTTGGCGCAGACTGCGTTTGTTTCGGGCATACTCATTCGTATTCCGACGAAACCTATGACGGCGTGCGCCTTATCAACGACGGAAGCTTTTCGCATTCGGTCACGGGGGACGTCGGATACGTCTATATCGTGGTCGAAGGGAAAAATATTTTTGCAAATTTTGTAAAAACGGGCGATTTTCGTTGACATATTTTTCCGGGCATTATATAATTGCAAAGCGTTGCGACTTATGCGGGTGTAGTTCAATGGTAGAATTCCAGCCTTCCAAGCTGGCCGCGTGGGTCCGATTCCCATCACCCGCTCCAAAGGAACGCAATCCTACGTTAAATAATGCTTGGGCCAGTAGCTCAGTAGGATAGAGCAACGGCCTTCTAAGCCGTAGGTCAGGGGTTCGAATCCCTTCTGGCTCGCCAGATTTGGTGGGTATAGCTCAGTAGGTTAGAGCGCCAGGTTGTGGCCCTGGAGGCCGTGGGTTCGAGTCCCACTACTCACCCCACTATTACCCAAATCGGTGATGAAAACGTAGGGGTGTCGCCAAGCGGTAAGGCACTAGATTTTGATTCTAGCATTCGTAAGTTCAAATCTTGCCACCCCTGCCAAATATGATCCACTAGCTCAGTCGGTAGAGCACTTGACTTTTAATCAAGGTGTCCGGAGTTCGAATCTCCGGTGGATCACCAAATTAACTTGCGACCGTGGCGGAACTGGCAGACGCGCCAGCCTTAGGAGCTGGTATCACAGATGTGTGAGTTCGAGTCTCTCCGGTCGCACCATTTGTTTTCCGCCACTGGCAGCACCTTAAAAAAAGTATGCGCCTTTAGCTCAGTTGGTAGAGCAACTGACTCTTAATCAGTGGGTCCCGGGTTCGAATCCCTGAAGGCGCACCATCAACGAGCCTACGCGAAAGCGTATTGGCGCGGGGCTTATCGAACAAAAGTTTCAGGACTACGGAAGATAAGCAAATTTTACTTACGGTAAGCGTACGCCGATTTACGAATTGTCGTTTGACGGCGAAAAACGCTTACGACGGTAAGTGAACGCGTCGGGACACCGACGTAAGAAACACTTCGAAAAACGGCGAAAGGACAGTCGAGTGTTTATTAATCAACTTAATATGCGGGAGTGATTCAGTGGTAGAATGCCACCTTGCCAAGGTGGAAGTCGCGGGTCCGAATCCCGTCTCCCGCTCCAAAAGAAAACGAACACGATTTTGTGTTCGTTTTCTTTTTACGCGAGAGAACGGGATCGAACCTTGCGCGATTATAAAAGACAGAATAATAATGAAGTTAGTAATATATCGCACTTTGTTATTAAATAAAGTATGTGTGCAAGGTTCGGGCGCAGCCCGCCGCTCAGCAGTCGGATTGACGATGAGTTAAAGTTTGCAGCGATACGGAGTATATCAAACAACCTTGTTTTTTGAAGTTAATTTAACGTGTTTGATTTTTTTTGTTTCAAATCGTAAACCGTGAAAAGCGGCGGTTTTTGGAAAGAACAGGGCGATTTTATGCATTTACGTTTGGAACTTCTCAAAAATCGGCTGTTTTGATTTACTAAAACCAACGTTTGACGAATATTAAGTAAAATCGCACCGAAATAAATTTAATTTTTGAAAGAAAATGCACTTTTTTCCTTTACACAATTAAAGAATAAAAGTATAATGAAACTGAAATAAAACGATAAGGTGAATTATGATTGATAAAAAGATTACCGACGATATGCTCAGTGAACTTTACAGCACGCTTGCGTCATTGCAAACCGCAGACGACGTGAAAACGCTTTTTGAAGACCTTTGCACGTATAAGGAAATTGAACAAATGGCACAGCGTATTACCGCGGCAAGGCTCTTGCTGGAAGGAAACACTTACGCTCGCGTGATTGAGCGCACCGATATTTCTTCGGCGACGTTATCGCGCGTTTCGCGTTGCATACAGCACGGTAGCGGCGGATACAAGAAATTTATCAAGACGGAATAATTGACAGTGTTTATTGTCATATTGACACAATGAAATCATTAACGGAATTATATAAAATCGGCGCGGGTCCGTCCTCGTCGCATACGATGGGTCCCGAAAAGGCTTGCAAGATTTTTGCCGAAAATTACAAGGACGCCGATTCTTTCAAAGTCATACTTTACGGCTCGCTCGCAATGACGGGCAAGGGGCACGGCACCGACCGTATCGTTATTTCCACGCTCAAAAAACCGACGGAAGTCGTTTTCAATACCGAAGAAAAGGATATCCCGCACGAAAACACGATGGATCTTATCGCATTATCGCACGGAAACGTTATTGACAGATGGCGCGTTCTGAGCGTGGGCGGTGGAGCAATCGAAATTGTCGGGCGCGGAAAGTACGATCCCCCCGAAGTTTACGACCTCAATTCGTTTTCGGAAATCGCGGCGTACTGCAAAAAACACAGAATCCGTATTCCCGATTACGTCGAAAGGGTCGAAGGTCCTGAAATTTTCGATTATCTGAAAAAAATATGGGCGCAGATGAAGGACACCGTGCAAAACGGGCTGGACGCTTCCGGCACAATCCCCGGCGGTCTTAATCTGCAACGAAAGGCGAAGTTCCTTTTCAGACAACGCCATATCGACGAAAGTCCCGAAACGCGTGAAAACAGGCTTGTGTGCGCGTTCGCGTACGCCGTGAGCGAAGAAAACGCGTGCGGGCATACGATCGTGACCGCGCCTACGTGCGGTTCGTCGGGCGTCGTACCCGCGGTGCTTACCTATATGCAGGACAAACGCGGCTTTTCCGACAAGGAAATCGTCAGGGCGCTTGCGACGGCGGGCATTGTCGGAAACATCGTCAAACAAAACGCAAGTATTTCGGGCGCGGAATGCGGGTGTCAGGCGGAAATCGGCACGGCGTGCAGTATGGCTTCCGCCGCTCTTGCGGAACTTTACGATATGGATCTGGAACAGATCGAATACGCCGCGGAAGTCGCAATGGAGCATCATCTGGGGCTTACGTGCGATCCGATTTTCGGGCTTGTGCAAATTCCCTGCATCGAAAGGAACGCTGTTGCCGCAATGCGCGCGATAAACGCCGTATCCCTTGCAAACTTTCTGACCGAAACAAGAAAAATATCTTTCGATATGGTTGTCGAAACGATGTACGAAACGGGCAAGGATCTGAAAAAGAACTACCGCGAAACCGCAACGGGCGGGCTTGCGAAACTTTATCACGAGGAGCACGATGAATCCAAAGACGCTTGACGACGGACGGGAAGTAATTTTCCGTTTTGCCGAAAAATCCGACGCAAAAGAAATTCTTTCCTACCTTAAAAAGGTAGGAAGCGAGACGGACTTTTTATCGTTCGGGTTCGAGGGCGTTGGTTCGGACGTACAAAAGGAAGAAGAAATCATCACTCGTTTTGCCCGCGCGACGACGTCGGCGATGATCGTGGGCGTGCTTTCCGACAAGATAATTTCAATCGGCACTCTGTCCGCAAACGCCACAAGCAGGTTTTCTCATAACGCAGAAGCCGGGATAAGCGTGCTGAAAGAATTCTGGGGCAAAGGAATCGGCGCGCACCTTATGAATTTAATCCTTGAATTCGCGCGGACGACGAAGCACGTCAAAAACGTTCATCTGACGGTAATCGACGAAAACGACAGGGCGATGTCGCTGTACGAAAAGACGGGGTTTAAGGTCGTCGGGCGATACAAAAACTTTTCGTTTGTCGACGGAAAATACCGCGACGCGATAATAATGGAAAAAGAAATCTGAAAAATTTTAATTGCGACAAACCACCTAAAAGGTGGTTTTTCTTTTTTGAAAAGAATAACCGCATTAATTTTTGCATATTCTTTCGTATGTTTTTGGATGAAATCAAAAAATCGTTGAAAATCGAAAATATGGAATTCGCGTCGCCCGTCGTAACCGTTTTCGGAAAAGTCGGCGCGGCAATCGAGGGACACAAAGGTCTGTTGTTTTTTTCGGACGAAGAAATCAGATTTAAGGTAAAAAGCCGCATACTTTCGGTATCCGGCAAAAATTTGTCGCTTGTCGAGACGAGCGAGCGCGACGCCGTAATATCGGGAATCGTCGAAAAGGTGGACTATGTATAGGTTTTTTGACGAAGTAACCGTTTCGGGCGCGTCGAAATCGACCGTCATAAATAAACTTTTGCAGAAAAAAGTCAGGATTTTCCGCGCTGAGTGTCAGGAAAACGGCATTAAATTTCGCATAAAACCTAACGACCGTCAAAAAGTAATTGAAATATTCGACGCAATATGCTATAATTACAAAATAGTTAAAGGTATCGACAAAAATTCGGTTTTCGGATTTTTGAAACGCCGATGGGTAATCGCCGTATTTTTCGCGCTGGTTGCGGTAATGTTCGCGCTTATTCCGCGGTACGTTTACACCGTGTCCGTTGACGCCCCGTCTTATCTTTACGACGAGGTGAAGGGCGTTTTAACGGAATCGGGTGTGAAACGGTGGGAAAAAACGTCGGACGTTGACGCAAAAAATGTCGAAAGGCGCATAAGCGAAATCGACGGCGTGTCGTTTGCGGACGTGAAAGTTTCGGGCAGCACCGTATACGTGAGCGTTCGTCCGTCGCTTAAAAAAGCCGAAATCGTCGACGTACAAAAGGATCTCCCTCTATATTCGGCGGTCGACGCCGTGATAACGCGGCAAATCGTGTTTTCGGGCACACCCGCATACAAAGCGGGCGACAGCGTGAAAGCCGGCGACGCACTGATTTTTCCGTACGTTACCTCGGGCGAGGACAACCTGCCCACGGGCGCAAACGGCGAAGTTTTCGGGATAATCGGATATTCCGCAACGGTTTCATACGGCGGCTCTATGACGACCTATGAAAAAAGCGGGAAAAGCAAGACGTACAGGGTTGTCGATTTTATAGGGCTTACGGGAAAAATGCCGAAAAGCCCGTACAAACTGTACGAAACGCGAATAAGAAAGGTCGAATGCGGTTTTCTGATTCCGCTGGGCTTTTTGGAAATTACCTTTGACGAAATCGTCGGAACCACAATTTCTTTGCCGTACGAGCAGGCGAAAGACGCCGTGATAAAGCGCGCGTCCGAACAAGCCGAAAAGGTCGTACCCGAAGACGCAAGGGTGATCCGACGCGAAATCAACGAAGTTGAAGCGGGCGGCGTGTATTACGTTACCGCCACGGTTTACGCCGAAGGACGTATCGACGCTTCACGATAAAGAGGTTATATATTATGCGAAAAAAAGAACGAAAGACCGCTCCGCCGGAAACCGTTTTGAACGCCTCGGAGAACGAATCGGGACAAAGTAAACTTGTTGCATTGTCATTCTCGATACTGCTTCTTGTCGCGCTTCTTATCTGGGTTTTCATCACGCTTTGGTTTTCGGGCGGAAATTTTAAGGGCGCGTTCACGGGGAAGGAAACTTTAAGCACGATTGCGCTTATCGGCGTATTGCTGTTTCTGCTTGCTGCGCTTTATGCGTTTTCATACAACAACGCACCCGAAAAATCCCGCGTCAAGGTGCTGATTCTTATCGGCGTCGTGGTGCTTATTTCCACGATACTTTGCACGATTTGCGCCGACGTTCTGAACGTTTACGCAATGCCGATATCCCTTTGCGCGGTTTTATTGTGTCTTCTTGTCAATATGAAGGTCGCGCTTGCCGGCAACGTCGTGTTGTCGCAGATTCTTCTTATCGTATTTATGATAAAAACGCCGTTTTCGTCGGAAGCGATGACAAATCTTGCGGCGTCGATTTTCTGCAATACGATGAGCGGTTTCGTGCTGCTGTTCCTTTTGTCAAGGAATTATACGCGCATTAAATTTATCCTTGTCGGGCTTATCGCGGGGCTTGTCATGTCGCCTTTTGCGGCGATCGTCACCGTTGCGGCGCACTCGACGGGGATCGATATTCTGTACAACTCGATCTGGGTTTTCGTCGCGAACGTGATAAGCGTCGTTCTGTATATGCCGCTTTTGCCGATTTTTGAAAGTATTTTCAATATGGTGACCGACTTTAAACTGGACGAACTTTGCTCGTTCTCGCAACCGCTCTTAAAAAGGTTGTCGGTTGAGGCTCCGGGCACGTTCAACCACAGTCTGATTGTCGGTAACCTTGCCGAAAACTGCGCCATCGCTGTCGGAGAGAATCCCCACCTTGCAAGGGCGGGCGGATATTATCACGACGTCGGCAAACTGAAAAATCCCGAGTTTTTCGTCGAAAACCAAATGCGCGGTATCAATCCCCACGACGAACTTATCCCCGAAGTTTCGGTCAGTATGATTACGAAACACACCAAAAACGGCGCGGCACTTATCCGGGAAGCAAGACTGCCCGAAGAACTCGCACAGATTGCGCTGCAACATCACGGCACTTCGCCCGTAAACTATTTTTACTACAAAGCGCAAAAAATTACCGAAGGTAATCTTGCCGACGACGAATACTGCTACGACGGGCCGAAACCTCAGACGAAAATCGCCGCAATCATTATGATTTGCGACACGATCGAGGCGGCGGCGCGCGCAGTCGCTCCCGACTCCCGCGAGCAACTTATGGACCTTATCGACAATCTTGTCAAAGACAAACTTGACCACGGTCAGTTTGACGAATGTTCCATCACGATGAACGATATCCGTCTTATCAAAGAAACGATTGCGGACATTCTTCCCAGCGTCAACCACGCCCGCATAAAATATAAGAAATAATGCTTGAAATTTACAACGCCGACAAGGAAAGCGAAAAACTTATCAAAAAAGTTTACAAAGCCGCGCTGAAATACTTTTTGCAAAATGATATTTTCGAGGTCGAAATTGAAATCGTCGACAAGGACGAGATTCAAAGCATCAACAAAGAAGCGCGCGGCGTGGACGCCGTTACCGACGTTTTAAGTTTTCCGAATCTGGAAATCCGCAAAAACCTTCCCGTGAAGAAAAGCGATTTTCCGCTGGACGTCGATCCCGATTCCGGCAAACTTCTGCTTGGCGAGACGGTCATGTGCATGGACAAGATTCTGGAACAGTCGGAAGAGTTCGGCACGACGCCCGAAAGGGAAGCGGGATATTTGTTTTTGCACAGTTTATTGCACCTTTTCGGATACGACCATATGGAAGACGACGAAAAGGCGGAAATGCGGGAAAAAGAAGAAGATATTCTCAAAACAATAGGATTATCGAGATAACGGAAATAATACACAGGAAAAGAATATGAAAGTCGGATTTATTACAATCGCAGGAAAACCCAACGCCGGCAAAAGCACCCTTCTGAACGCTATGGTCGGCGAAAAAGTCGCAATCGTGAGCTGGCGTCCGCAGACGACGCGCAACAAAATCACGGGAATCGTGAACGGCGACGATTATCAACTTATTTTCACGGACACGCCGGGGCTTCACAACAGCCGCAACAAACTGGGCGATTACATGATGAAAAGCGTTTCTACCGCGCTCGAAGGCGTGGACGCAATATTGTACGTCGTCAACGGCGACAAAGGTTTCGACGACTTCGATAAGAAGTTTCTGGACGAGCACCTTGACGGCAAAACTCCCGTTGTGGTCGCGCTCAACAAAACCGACGTCGTCACGAAAGAAAAGATTTTCAAGCAGTTGGAAGGCTTGCAGCAATACGACAAAATCAAAGCTGTCGTGCCCGTGTCCGCAAAGAAGGGCGAGAACGTCGACGAAGTAATCAAACAACTTGTCGCGCTCATGCCCGAAGGCGAAAAAATGTACGACGACGATGTTTTCACAGACAAGACAATGCGCTTTATGGCGTCGGAAATTATCCGCGAAAAGGCGTTGAAACTCCTTGAAAAAGAGATTCCTTACGGTATCTGCGTGAACATCAATAAGTTTGAAATGCGCGAAGACGGCAGTATGTACGACATCGACGCCGACATCGTTTGCGAAAAGGACACGCACAAGCCCATTATCATCGGCAAAAAGGGCGAAATGCTGAAAAAAATCGCGACTTACGCCCGTCAGGATATCGAGGAAATGTGCGGCGAACAGGTCTATCTCACGCTTTGGGTAAGGGTGAAAGAAGACTGGCGCGACAGCGATTACCTTCTGAAAAATCTCGGCTACGATAAAAAAGATATTTAATTTTCAAAATATTTTTGTTTTCCGCGCATAAGTTTTTGCGTTCTGCACAAGTTATCGTCAGTGAGGGCTTGTATGGACGCAAAAAATGTTTCGTGGAAATTGTTTGAAAAAACGGGTTCGCCCGCCGCTTATATGTTTTTCAACGCAATATGCGCAGGCGAACGAAAATCGAAAGACGATGGAAGAGAAACTGAACGCGCTTTGCGTAAGGGTTGTCGACTATAAGGACAACGACAGGTTAATCACACTTTGCACTGCGGAGAAGGGCAAAATTCTGGTGAAAGCGACGGGCGTCAAAAACCCGAAAGCGAAACTGAAATTTGCTGCTTCTCCTTTGTGTTTCGGGGAATATATCGTCGTCGAAAACAAGGGAAGATATACCTTGAAAGGATGCGAAGCGTACGACAATTTTCAGGACATCGTTTTTGACCTTAAACGCTATTACGCAGGGTTTAGCGTGCTGGAATGGTTGGATAAACTGTCGGAAAATGCAGATACCGATACCGTCAGGGCATTGCTTATCGTCGGCACGGAAGCATTGAAAGAACTTGCCTACGACGTTGACGTTCCGCCCGAAAACACTATGCTGAAATTTCAAAACGCTCTTCTTGAAACGACGGGTTACGCGTTGAATTTTCATACGTCGGCGATAAGCGGAAAGAGCCTTGAAAACGACGACAAAGTCTGCTTCGATTATTATTCGGGCGCGGTTGTCGAGCTGTCGGAAAGGAGCCTTAATTACGTTACTTTCACAAAAAACGACGTCGCGATTTTGCAGGGAAAATCCACGGGAAGCGACGCCGAAATCAGGCGGCTTATTATTGAGATTTCGGGCATTTTGTCATTTTTCACGGGCATAAAGAAAAATTATTCTTTTGAAGAATTCCTTAAACTTTGATATTTTTTCCTTTTTTTATATAAAAAAAGCCGAAAACCCCCTTTTTCGATTGCATTTATTTTTTATTTGTTATATTATTTTATAGCATTAAATTGTAATTAAAATCGTTTGGAGGTTTTTATTTTATGAAAAAGTACGTTTATCTTTTCACCGAAGGTAACGCCAACATGCGTGAACTTCTCGGCGGTAAGGGCGCAAACCTCGCGGAAATGACCAACATCGGCCTTCCCGTTCCCCAGGGTTTCACCATTTCGACCGAAGCTTGCACGCAGTACTACGAAGACGGCAAGAGAATCAATGACGATATCCAAGCCGAAATCATGGACTACATCGAAAAACTCGAAAACATCACCGGCAAAAAATTCGGCGATAAAGAAAATCCCCTTCTCGTATCCGTTCGTTCGGGCGCTCGCGCATCGATGCCCGGTATGATGGACACCATTCTTAACCTTGGTCTTAACGAAGAAGTCGTTGAAGTCCTTTCCGCAAAATCGGGCAACCCCCGTTGGGCATGGGACTGCTATCGTCGTTTCATTCAGATGTACTCCGACGTCGTTATGGAAGTCGGCAAAAAGTACTTTGAAGAACTCATCGACAAAATGAAAGCGAAGAAGGGCGTACAACAGGATATCGACCTCGACGCAAACGACCTTAAAGAACTTGCAAATCAGTTCAAGGCGGAATACAAGGCAAAAATCGGAAGCGATTTCCCCTCCGACCCGAAAGAACAACTTTTCGGCGCAATCAAGGCTGTTTTCAGAAGCTGGGACAACCCCCGTGCAAACGTCTATCGTATGGACCACGACATTCCTTACAGCTGGGGCACTGCGGTCAACGTACAAATGATGGCTTTCGGTAACATGGGCGACGATTGCGGCACCGGCGTTGCGTTCACTCGTAACCCCGCAACCGGCGAAAAAGGTCTTATGGGCGAGTTCCTTATGAACGCTCAGGGCGAAGACGTCGTCGCAGGCGTTCGTACCCCGATGCCCATCAGCCAGATGGCGGAAGTCCTTCCCGACGTTTACAAACAGTTCCTTGACGTCTGCAAGACTCTTGAAAGCCACTACCGCGATATGCAGGATATGGAATTCACCATCGAACGCGGCAAACTCTTCATGCTTCAAACCAGAAACGGCAAGCGTACCGCTGCCGCCGCTATCCGTATCGCTTGCGATCTTATCGACGAAGGTATGATCAACGAAAAGGAAGCGCTCCTCCAAATCGACGCAAAAACTCTCGATATGCTTCTGCATCCTCAGTTCGACGCGGCAGCCCTTAAAGCGGCTGACAAAAACAACGTCGTCGGCAAAGGTATCGCGGCGTCTCCCGGCGCAGCGGCAGGCACTATCGTTTTCACCCCCGAAGAAGCCGTCAGACTCGGTCAGGCGGGCAAGAAAGTCGTCCTCGTACGTCTTGAAACCTCTCCCGAAGACATCGAAGGTATGAAATACGCGCAAGGTATCCTTACCGTTCGCGGCGGTCAGACCTCCCACGCGGCGGTTGTCGCCCGCGGAATGGGCACCTGCTGTGTTTCCGGTTGCGGCGACATCAAAATGCACGAAGCCGAAAAATTCTTCGAACTCGGCGGAAAAGTCTTCCACGAAGGCGACGACCTCTCCCTTGACGGAAGCACCGGTAACATTTACGACATCGCAATCAAGACCGTCCCCGCAGATCCTAACAGCGGTTACTTCGGAAGAATTATGCACCTTGCCGACAAATATAAGGCAATGGACGTCCGCACTAACGCTGACACCCCCGCCGACGCAAAACGCGCTGCCGAACTCGGCGCACAGGGCATCGGTCTTTGCCGTACCGAACATATGTTCTTCGGCCCCGGCCGTATCGACAAGTTCCGTGAGATGATTTGCTCCGAAACCGTCGAAGAACGCAGAAAAGCCCTTGATAAGATCGAACCTATGCAGCAGGCTGACTTCGAAGGTCTTATGGAAGCCCTTGAAGGGCATCCCGTTACCATTCGTTTCCTCGATCCGCCGCTTCACGAGTTCGTTCCCACCGAAGAAAAGGACATCGAAGAACTTGCAAAAGCGCAGGGCAAGACCGTTGAAGAAATCAAAATTATCTGCAATTCTCTGCACGAATTCAACCCGATGATGGGACATCGCGGATGCCGTCTTGCGGTAACGTATCCCGAAATCGCCGAAATGCAGACGAAAGCAATCATCAAGGCTGCAATCGCAGTACAAAACCGTCATCCCGATTGGAACGTCGTTCCCGAAATCATGATTCCGTTGGTTTGCGAAATCAAGGAACTTGCTTTCTGCAAGAAGACCGTCGTCGAAACCGCCGACGCTCTCATCAAAGCAGCAGGCAGCAACCTTAAATACGAAGTCGGTACCATGATCGAAATCCCGCGCGCGGCACTTACCGCTGACGAAATCGCAAAAGAAGCCGAATTCTTCTGCTTCGGTACCAACGACCTTACGCAAATGACCTTCGGTTTCAGCCGCGACGACGCAAGCAAATTCTTGCCTTCGTACTACAAGAACAAGATTTTCGAGTCCGATCCGTTCGCACGTCTTGACACCACCGGCGTAGGCAAACTTATGGATATGGCTGTCAAAATGGGACACGCAACCCGCAGCAACATTCATTGCGGTATCTGCGGCGAACACGGCGGCGATCCTTCTTCCATCGAGTTCTGCCACAAGATCGGCTTGAACTACGTATCTTGCAGCCCCTTCCGCGTACCTATCGCACGCCTTGCAGCGGCTCAAGCAAATATTAAACGTCCGAGGTAAACATATATAGTGGTTTAACTAAATTGTACCACAAGATATTGTGTTTTTAGGGCTTACCCCGATAATGGGGTAAGCCCTTTTTCTGTGCTGAAAATGCTCTGGAACAGGCTTAAAAAGCGTTATTTCCATATAAGTTGAACACTTGATTTTTACTATAAGATATGGTATAGTATAGGCAGGGTGAGGTAACAAAATGACGGATTATAAGTCGATACTTTTGTACTATTATAAAGGGAATACAAATACGCAGATAGCGACCATTTGTGGTTGCTCGCGTACAACTGTCATCAAGACAATAAAAAGGGCAAAGGAATTGAATTTGAAATTGCCTCTACCGGCTACTCTGCGCGATTCTGATTTGTATTTAATGCTTTACCCCAAAAGAGGTAAAAGAAAGGGATACTATATACCGGATATTCACAGCATAGAAAAAGACCGCAAAAAGCGTAGGTTTTCTAAATTTCGTGCTTGGCAAAAATACTGCCGTGTTGCCAAAAGAGAAGGGTATAAAGCATACAGTAAATCAAGATTTTACAGTCTATTTCATGAATATGGCTCTGCGGGTGCGAGGTTTCATGTAAAAAAGAGCAAGAATATAGGCGACATACTTGGGTTTGCATTGTTGCAGAGCAGATACTCAAACGATGCTGCTTCTTTTGAACTTGTTGAAAAACAAATGGATGATTGGTGTAAAGAGCGAAGATTGGATAAATATAAGATCTGGGATTTGAGGGTAGCAGGATTTTAGTACAAATTTTTTAAGTAGGTGTCAATATGGTTGACATAAGGCTCCGTTTATCATATAATTCATACAAATATGAAAAGTGTGGAATATATGAGGAGGTAAAACAAAAGTGGAAATTCCCAAAGGACATTATATCTTCGGTACAGTAAAGGTGGGGGAACGCGGTCAGATTGTGATTCCCCGTGAAGCACGCGATAAATTTGATATAAAGGCGGGCGACACGCTCATTGTGCTCGGAGACGAGAAGTGGGGTATTGCCGTGACCAAATCGGACGTATTGCAGAAATTCGCGTCGGACATCTTTCAGAAGATGGAGGACGGCAGCGATGAGTGAGTTTGAAAACACAAATCTGCCTTTTCTGGAGCAGGACTGTATTGAAACTTTCGGCAAAGAACAAGGGAAAAAAGTATTTGATAAGACCATTGAAATTTACAGAGAACTTACAGGTAAAGCCGATTACCGCAATAACCAAGCAATCAGATACCATATGACGGTAAAACTTTTTCCGGCAATGAGTTATTATAAGGCATTGCAGGCTTTTGGAATTGACGATGCAATAGAAAAGGTCAGAATAGAAACACAGAAAGCCGCTCTTATAAATAAGCAGAATAACGCAAAGTTTGCGCGCATGCCGTTCGTTTTTACAATGTATAGAATGGGCGTGAAAAAGCACATGGCAAAGAACTTCCCGCCCGAAGGCTGGAAAACGGAGTGGGTACGCTGCGACGGAAAAGAAATACACTTCAATCTTCGTTCATGCTTGTATCACGATATTTGCGTTGAGAAGGGTTGCCCGGAATTATGCCGAGTATATTGCGAAAACGACAACATCGCTTTTTCGGGGCTTATGCCGAAGATCCGTTTTGAAAGAGTGGGAACGATCGGCGAAGGCGCAGAGTGCTGCGATTTCCATTTTATTAACGCAAAAAAGTAAGCCGATAAAAATTGAATCATATGTAATATAGCGGAGAGCAAGCAGTCTCCGCTATTTTTTTGCGAAAAATTTTTTAATTATCGCCGCAAAACTCTTGACAGAAGAGGAGCATATAATTATAATGATAATCGAATTATCGGTAATTAGATTATCGTAGGAGGTAAGCATGTCGGTTGCGGACAGGAGCATAGATCCGCGCATCATCGAGAGCGCAAAAGAGGAGTTTCTGCAAAAGGGATTTTTAGATGCGTCCTTGCAGGAGATCTGTAAAAACGCGGGCGTGACCACGGGTGCGCTGTACAAGCGGTTCAAGGGCAAGGAAGAGCTTTTCTGCGCGCTGGTGGAGAGCACTGTACAAGACCTCGAAGAGGTAGTGCGGCAAAAATCCGTCCTTCCCGCCACGCTCACGGACGAACAGCTCAAAAAGGCGTGGGACATGGACAGGGAATATATGCAGTGGTGGTTCGACTATCTCTACGACCGCTACGACGAAATGCGACTGCTGCTCGTCTTTTCGGACGGGACGAAGTATGCAAACTTCGAGCACGAATGGGTGGAGGGCATGAGCCACACAACCTATGCGTACTACAAGGAGGCGCAGAGGCGTGGACTGACAAAGACGGACATCTCCGAAAAGGAAATGCACGTCATGCTTTCGTCCTTCTGGACGGCGATCTGTGAGCCGCTCATTCATGGGTTTACAAAGAAGGAGGCAGGGCGCATATCCGACCTGATGTGCGGACTGTTCGACTGGTATAAAATGCTCGGTTTCGAGCGGTAAATTCTGCCGCCCGCAGTGGCGGCAATTCTTTTGGTATATTGTTCGCATATGCGAACAAATAAAAGTATAGGAGGCTGTATGATAAAAAGTATCTTGAAGTACGCGGGTAAGTACAAGATTCTTACCATTGTGGCGACGATCATGGTTGTCATAGCAGTGGCGGCGCAGATCTTGCCGTACATATTCGCGTATCAGATCATCTCGCCGCTCATTGCGGGCGAGAGCATTCCGTGGCAGTTCGCTGTGGGCAGAGTGGTGGGCGTTGCCGTCTGCCTTGTGCTGAATTTCGTGTTCTACCTCGGCGGGCTGTCCCTCTCACACATCGCGGCGTTCAACACGCTGTACAATCTGCGCGTGAGCTTGCAGGGCAAAATGGAGAAACTGCCCCTCGGCGTGGTGCAGGAGAAGGGGACGGGAAACTTGAAAAAGCTGTTCGTGGACGACGTGGAGAGTATGGAACTGCTCTTGGCGCACGCCATACCCGAAGGCATCGGCAATCTGCTCATTCCTATCGGCGTGTTCATCGCCATGTTCGCGGTGGACTGGAAACTCGCGCTCTTAACGCTTATTATGCTTCCCATCGGTGTGTGGGCGGTCATGATGATGACGCGCGCCGGCTTTGCCAAGATGGACAGTTACTACCGCTCGGCGCAGGTCATGAACAACACCATCATCGAATACGTCAACGGCATGGAAGTCGTCAAAGTGTTCGGCAGGGACGGCGATTCCTATAAGCGGTATAAAAAGGACGTGGAGGCGTACCGCGATTTTACGCTCGACTGGTACCGTGTGTGCTGGCCGTGGATGGCGGTGTATGCGGGCGTGTTCGCCTGCTGTTCGTTGTTTACATTGCCGTTCGGCGGCATGTTCGTCGCGTGCGGCTGGTCGCAGCTTGCAGACCTCATTTTGGTGCTCTGCCTTTCCTTCGGTTTGGGCGGTCCGCTCATGAAGGCAATGCGCTTCGTGCCCTCGCTCGCGCAGGTGGACAGAAAAGTCAAAGAGCTTGAAAAGACTTTGGACGCCGCGCCGCTGAAAAGCAAGGGGAGCGCCTTTACGGGTAAGGGGAACACGGCAGTGTTCGAGAACGTGACTTTTGCCTATGAGGACAAGGACGTCGTTCAGAGCATCAGCCTCGTCGTGCAGGAGGGCAAAAAGACGGCGCTGGTCGGCGAATCGGGTTCGGGCAAGAGCACTCTCGCAAAGCTGCTGGTGCATTACTACGACATCGGCGGCGGACGAATAACTTTGGGCGGGCAGGACATTACGGACATGAGCCTCGATGCCCTGAACGATAAAATTTCCTTTGTGTCACAGGATAATTTCCTGTTCAACACCAGCATATATGACAACATCAAGGTCGGCAAGCCCGACGCGACGAAGGAGGAAGTGCTCGCCGCGGCACAAAAGGCGCAGTGCATGGAATTTATAAATCGACTTGAAAACGGGATTGATACGCTCGCGGGCGACTGCGGCAGCGCGCTTTCCGGCGGGGAGCGACAGAGAGTTTCGCTCGCAAGGGCTATTCTGAAAAACGCGCCCGTCGTCATCTTGGACGAGGCGACGGCGTTCGCCGATCCCGAAAACGAGGAGAAGATGGAAAAGGCGATCGCCGAAGTCGTCCGGGGCAAAACGCTTCTCGTCATCGCGCACCGCCTTGCGTCCATACAGAACGCGGACAGAATTTATGTGCTGGACAACGGCAGAGTGGCGGGCAGCGGCACGCATAAAGAACTGCTCCAAAATAACGCTATTTATCAACGGCTCTGGCAGATTTCCGAGGACAGCGCGGCGTGGAATGTGGTCGGAACGACAGGAGGCGAGGTATGATTAAATTTTTTGTTAGGATATTGAAGTTTTCGGGCAAATACAAGGGCAGGGTGCTCTCGGCGGCGCTGTTCGCGTTCATCAAGGGCATCTGCATCATGATGCCGCTCTTCCTCGGTTTCTTGCTCTTCAATGAGTTTTACGAGGGGACGATCACCGTTTTGCGCTGTCTCATCTACTTTGCGGGCATGGCGGCGTCGCTGGCAGTACATATTCTCGCCACCAATTGGAGCGACAGGTTGCAGAGTACGGCGGGATATAAGATTTTTGCAGAAAAGCGCATGGAGCTGGGCGCGCGCCTTCGTAAACTTCCTATGGGCTACTTTACGGCTGGTAATATCGGAAAGATCAGCTCGGTGCTCTCGTCCGATATGGTATTTGTCGAAGAAAATGTTATGCAGTCGATTGCGGATATGCTGGGCAACGGGTTTTCAGCGCTCCTCATGGTCGCGTTCATGTACGTCATTGACTGGCGCATCGGGCTGCTGGTCACGGGCGTGTCGCTGGCGGTCGTCATCGCCGCGGCCTTTATGAATAAATCGGGCGTAAAACACAGCAATATCCGCCAGCAGCAAAACGAGGAACTGACGGAGGCGGTCATTTCCCATATCGAGGGAATCGGCGTCATCAAGAGCTATAATCTGCTCGGCGAAAAGTCGGAAGATCTGACAAAGAACTTCCGCAAGACGAGGGACGCTGCGCTCAAATTCGAGTTCACGCAGTTGCCGTGGATGGTCGTACTCAACGTTCTCTATACCGTCGGCATGTCGGGCATCGTCGCGCTCGGCGTGTGGCTGTACTTTGAAAATATGATGACCTTGCCGTACCTCATCGGCTGCGTGCTGTTTGCCTTTTCCATCTTCCTGCCCCTCAAAGCGCTGTACAGCGAATCGTCCCGACTGACCGTCATGGGGAGCTGTCTCGACAGGATTGAGGGGGTGTTCGGGGAAAAGACGCTCCCCGACAACGGCAAAAAGCACATTCCCGCAACATCGTCCGCGCCCGAAATAGCGTTTGAAAACGTGACCTTTGCCTACGGCGAGGAGGATACCGTGCATAACGTCAGCTTTACGGCGGAAAAGAACACAATGACTGCGCTCGTCGGCCCCAGCGGGGGAGGAAAAACCACGCTTGCAAACTTGCTTGCCCGTTTTTGGGACATCAAGTCCGGCAGTATTAAGGTTCGGGGCGTGGACATCCGCGACGTGCCGCTCTCTGAACTCATGGACAAAATCAGCATGGTATTCCAGCGCGTGTACCTGTTTCAGGACACCGTCTATAACAACATCGCGATGGGCAGACCGACCGCCACAAGAGAGGAAGTGGAGGAGGCAGCGAAGAAGGCGCGCTGTTACGACTTCATTATGAGCTTGCCGCAGGGGTTCGATACCGTCATCGGCGAAGGCGGAGCCTCCCTTTCGGGCGGGGAGAAACAGCGCATTTCCATCGCGCGGTGTATCTTAAAGGACGCGCCCATCGTCATTCTTGACGAGGCGACGGCGAGCGTCGATCTGGACAACGAACGGCACATTCAGGAGGCGATCACCGAACTTGTACGGGGCAAAACCTTGCTCGTCATCGCGCACCGACTGAACACCATCCGCGCGGCGGATAAGATCATCGTCGTGTCCGAGGGGAAAATCGCCGAACAGGGCACGCACGAACAGCTCTTAAAGCGTGGCGGTATCTACAACAATTTCATACATCTGCGAGAAAGGCAACGCCTCGCGGGAAACGAGTAACAGGAAAGCGGTCGCTATTGCGGCCGCTTTTTTGAAACCGTTTCTGTTTGCTTGCTTTTTGCAGATAAAGAAGATATAATATAAGTGTGTTCGCATATGCGAACTATAAGGAAAATAAGCTATGTTAAAGATAACGTTAGAAGTCGAGGGTATGCACTGCGGCATGTGCGAAACGCACGTCAACGACGTCGTTCGCCGCGTGGATGGCGTGAAGAAAGTAAAATCTTCGCACGCAAAGGGCAGGACGGAAGTGGTTGCCGAGGATAGCGTGAATACCGCGCTCATCAAAGAGGCGATCGCAAAGCAGGGCTACGGCGTGGGAAGAATTGAAACACAGCCGTATGAAAAACGCGGGCTGTTTTCGCGCAAGAGGTGAGTGCTATGTTTTTAGTTCGTAAATTTGAGGAGAGGGACGTTCCCGATTGCGCGATGTGCTTTTACGAGAGCTTTTTCGACTGCCCGCTGACGGAGAACGACAGAGCATTTCTGCGCGATTATGCGCAGGTACTCGCAGAGAAGTGTTCATTTACCTATGTGGCGGAGAGCGAAGGGCAGGTCGTCGGGTTCATCATCGGGCACTACAAAAAGGATTTTGACAAGGTGCTCGCCAAACGGCACGACGTAAAACCGCATTATAAGGCGTGGCTAAGGTGCTTTTTCAAGTTCGCATTCGGGGGCTATAAGATGTCCGCACCGTTCAAGGCACAGTTCGATGTCTTTTATAAAAAACTCAAAGAGAACGGCAAGGACACGCCGCTCGCCTGTGACTGCGAACTGATGGCGCTCTGCTCGCGCAGAGATTACCGAAAAGGTTTAGGAACGGCGCTCTGGGAAGCCTTTCAGGAGCGGTGCATTCAGAGCGGCGTAAAGACGGTGCGCGTGTTCACCGATACGGACGCCACATACACATTCTATGAAAAGCGCGGCTTTCGGCTCGTATGGGAAAAGCCGTATTCCTTCGGCATGCCCGGCAAATCGCTGGTGTATGAGTATAAGTTATAAAAGGTGCAGGGGCTATGTTAAAAAAATTTTTAAGTAATTGCAAAAAACCGACGGGAAAATTCGGTAAATGGGTAGTGAGTGCAATGAACAAAGGTCATGCACCTCTTTGCCTTTGGGCGTTCGAGGTGTGTCCGCTGAAAGACGGAGAGAGCGTTCTGGACGTCGGCTGCGGCGGCGGAGGCAATCTTGTCCGCATTTTGAAGCGTTGCCCGAAAAGCCGCGCGGACGGCGTCGATTATTCGGAGGAAAGCGTTGCATGCAGCCGGAAAGCGACCAAAAAATATGTGGACAGGTGCAGTATCTTGTGCGGAGATGCCATGCGTCTGCCGTATCGAGACGATACATTTGACAGGGCGGTGTCCTTTGAATCCATATATTTCTGGCCGGATCCGGTACGCGGACTGGAAGAGATTTGCCGCGTATTGAAACAAGGCGGCAAAGTCATGATTGCCTCTGAAATGACCGATCCAGAAAAGGGAAAATTCTGGGCAAAACGCTGTGAAGGCATGACGATCTATACAGCGGAGCAACTAGCTGCCTTTCTGAAAAAAGCAGGTTTTTCCGATGTCAAAATTCATAAAACACGCAAAGTGTGGTGTGCGGTCGAGGGGATAAAGCCCTGATGCTTCGGAGCGTTACAGGGTTTGAAGTACGCATATCGTTATGAGGGAGGATACGAATGAAACCGGATTATAAGAATTGGGTGCCGAGAGGGTTGTTGTTTCTCCTCGGCGGCATGGCGATTATCTGCCTTGCCGTGTGTGCCGTGTTCGGCATGGCGGGCGTGGCGACGGAGGGCGGACTGCGCATCGCGCTCGGCGTTCTGTTTGGCGCGGCGTTTTTGTTGTTTGCCGTCCTGACGGGGATATTTGCAAACATGTATTGCGCCTTTTCGTATAACGGCAAGCGCAAGATCTCCAAGCGGGTGATTGAAGGTATTGCGAAATATGTCACATTGCCGGACGGAGGGCGAGGGCTGGATGTCGGTTGCGGCAGCGGTGCGCTCACGATCGCCTGCGCCAAGCGCAATTCGCGCGCACAGATGGTCGGCATAGACCGCTGGGGCAAGGAATACGCCTCATTCAATCTGCCGCTCTGTGAGCGCAACGCAGAGGCGGAAGGAGTGCAAAACGTATCTTTTACGCGCGGGAACGCCGTAAAACTTGACTTTCCGGACGAAACGTTCGACGCCGTAACGAGCAATTATGTCTATCACAACATCAAGGGCAAGGATAAGCAGCAACTTCTTTTAGAGACGCTGCGCGTGCTGAAAAAGGGCGGCACATTCGCCATTCACGACATCATGTCGCCGCGCGAATACGGCGATATGCGGGCGTTTGTGAAAAAGCTGAAAGAGTGCGGTTACGAGAAAGTCGAGCTTGTCGATACGACGGACGGATTGTTTCTGACAAAGAAAGAGAGCAGGGCATATATGCTCGCGCATTCCAAACTGTTGGTCGGGAAAAAGTAACGGCACGAAAGGAGGGCAGATTTGACGACGACGGCAATGACCGTACTCGGTTTTTGTATCATTTTCATAGCGACGACTGCGGGCGCGGCGCTCGTATTCTTGTTCAAGGGAGAACTTTCGGGCAAACTCAACACGCTATTTTTAGGCTTTGCTTCGGGAGTCATGGTGGCGGCGTCCGTGTGGTCGCTGCTCATTCCGTCCATTGAGGGCGCGGAAGAAACATACGGCTCGTTGAGTTTTTTGCCTGCGGTAATAGGTTTTCTGCTCGGCGGGGCATTTCTTGTGCTCATCGACAAGCTCGTACCGCACTTTCATAAGGGAACAAACGAGGAAGAAGGGTTAAAGAGCCGCTTAAATAAGCCCGCAAAACTCTTTCTTGCCGTCACCATACACAATATTCCCGAAGGTCTCGCCGTAGGCTTTGCGTTCGGAGCGGCGGCAGCGCTCGGAGAGCGGGGCGCGTTTATTTCCGCGCTCGGTCTTGCCGTGGGTATGGCGATACAGAATTTTCCGGAAGGCGCGGCGGTCTCCCTGCCCATGAAAACGGCGACGGGTAGCCGCGGCAAAGCCTTTTTATACGGCATGGGCAGCGGAGCGGTGGAACCTGTATTTGCCGTTGTCGGGTATTTCCTTGCGGCAAATCTCACGGCGGCGCAGCCGTGGTTTCTGGCGTTTGCTGCGGGCGCAATGATATTTGTCGTCGTGGAAGATCTCATTCCCGATGCGCACCTATCAGAACATCCGCATTTCGGCACATGGGGTGCAATGCTCGGCTTTGCCATGATGATGGCGCTTGATGTCGCGTTGGGATAACCGAAGAAAGTTTTTCTTCGGTTTTTTATTTACATATGAAAAACAGTTGACTTATTTTTATAACGATGTTATAATAACATTGTTATCAAATATGGGAAGTGAAGCATGCGGGAAAAGGACGACAGTGCGCGCGGCAAAATTTTAGATGCAGCAAAGGCCGAATTTTTGGAAAGGGGATTTGCGGAAGCCTCCATGCGCACGATCGCGGAGCGGGCAGGCTTTACCACGGGCATGCTGTACAGCCGCTTTGCAGACAAGAGCGAAATCTTCCGCGAATTGGTGGAGGAGCCGGCAGATGAACTGTACAATTATTTCATGACCGTACAGAACGAGTTTGCGGGCTATTCTCCAGAATACCAGCGCAGGGAAATGCACCCCTACGTCGCACAGAAGATAGACCGCATGGTCGATCTCATCTACGATAATTTTGACGCTTTCAAGCTGATACTCTGCAAGAGCGGGGGAACGAGCTACGAATACTACGTCGATAAAATGATAGACGTGGAGACGGAGAGCACTTTCCGCTTTATAGACGCTGTAAAAGGTGCGGGCTATGAGATCGCGGACATCCGCAAAGATTTGGCGCATATGCTGGCGAGTGCGATGTTCAACGGCATGTTCGAGGTCGTCATGCACGACTTATCGCGGGAGGACGCGCGGCAATATATCCTGAAATTGCAGGAATTTTTCAACGCGGGCTGGGATAAACTGCTCGGTCTGTAAAGAGAAGGGGAGAGAAACTCCCCTTAACTCATGCACATTAGTTCGCATGAGCGAACTAAAATATAGGAGGACTTATGGCAAATAAAGGTAAGGAGAGGGGCACGTTTTCGTACTTGTACGAATGGGCGCGCCCGTACCGCAGCAGGTATTTGCTGTCGGTGCTGTTTGCGGTGTGTGAGGTCGGATTCGGCATTGTTCCGTTCGTGTGCCTCGGCAAGATTACGGAACTGCTCGTCGCGGGCGAGTTTGCGTTCGCGTTCGGAACTTACGGTATGTGGTTGCTGATTGCCGCACTGTGCTGGGTGGGGCATTACGCCTGCCACATGGTTTCCACGACCATTTCGCACAAGGCGACGTTCACCGTCATCTCCGACGTGCGCACGGACGCCTGCAACAAACTCGCGCGCATGTCCCTCGGCGACGTGTTGTCGCGGCCGAGCGGCGAGATCAAGAACACCATTCTGGAGCGCATCGACAGCATTGAAACGACGCTCGCGCACATCGTTCCCGAAGTGTCATCCAAACTGCTCGCGCCCATCGCTTTGTTCGTTTACATCATGACGATTGACTGGCGGGTGGGGCTGATTTCGCTCATCACGATACCCGTGGGACTTTTGATGTATATGTGCATGATGATAGGCTACAAGAAAAAATTTGAGCGATATGTGCGCGCGGGCAAGAACCTCAACTCCGTCGCCGTGGAATATATCAACGGGATAGAGGTCATCAAGACGTTCAATCAGTCCGCAGATTCGTATAAGAAGTTCACCGACGCCGCACATGAGTCCGCGCACTCCGCCATCGACTGGATGAAGCAGAGCCAGGTGTTCTTTTCCATTGCCATGGCGGTGTTCCCCGCCGTGCTTCTGACGGTATTGCCCGCATCTGTCGCGTTTTACGTTCAGGGCAGCGTCACCCTCGCCGAGTTCGTCATGCTCGTTGTTCTGAGTTTCGGCATGCTCACGCCGCTCATCGGCATCATGAGTTACAGCGACGATATCGGCAAAATCAGCGTCATCGTCGGGGAGATAAACTCCATTCTGCAAAAGCCGGAGCTTGTCCGCCCCAAAGATAAGGTAAAAATGACAGACTATACCGTAAAGGGCGAAAATGTCCGGTTCGGCTACGACGAGGGGAAAGAGATCCTGCACGGCGTAAATTTCGAGTTCCGGCAGGGAACTGTCAACGCGCTTGTCGGGCCTTCGGGCAGCGGAAAATCGACGATCGCAAAGCTCATCGCCTCCATGTGGGACGTGGGGAACGGGAAAATAACGATCGGCGGCAGGGACATCCGCGGAATCCCGCTCGAACAGCTCAATCAAAATATCGCCTACGTCGCGCAGGATAACTTCCTGTTCAACGAGAGCGTGCGCGAAAATATCCGCAAGGGTAACCTTGCCGCGACCGACGAGGAGGTAGAGAATATCGCCAAAGCGTCGGGCTGCCACGAATTTATCATGAAGCTTGAAAATGGCTACGACACCGTGGTCGGCAGTTCGGGCGGGCATCTTTCGGGCGGCGAAAGGCAGCGCATTGCCATCGCGCGCGCCATGCTCAAAAACGCGCCAATCGTCATTTTAGATGAAGCGACTGCCTATACCGATCCAGAAAACGAGGCGGTTATTCAGAGCGCCGTGTCAAAACTCGTGCAGGGCAAAACGCTCATCGTCGTCGCGCACAGGCTCTCGACCATTGTCGATTCGGATAAAATATTCCTCGTCAACGGCGGAAAGATCGAGGCGAGCGGCACGCACGAAGAGCTGCTCAAATCGTCCGCGCTCTATAACGAGCTGTGGCAGGCGCATATCGGCGCAAAGGACAGGGCGGAGGATTAAACTATGTTCAAATATCTGTTGAAGTTTATAAAATTTGCAGGAAAACAGCGCAAGCACATGATAATAGCGCTTGTATTCGGTCTGTTACAGTCGATATTTACCGCGTTTTCACTCCTTGCAACGGCGTATGCCCTGCAAAATATGATAGAGGGAACAGCGACCATGTCCACGGTCTGGTCGGCGTTCGGCATCGTGGGCGGAGGAGTATTGCTCGCCGCCGTATGCAACTACTTTTCTACGCAGTTTCTGACGTATGCGGGCTATACCATAGCGGCGAACGCGCGTATCCGCATCGCCGACAAGCTCAAATATGCGCCGATGGGGTATTTCAACGAACACAACCTCGGTCAGATCGCCAACACCGCGACCAACACGGCGGAGTCGTTGCAAGATACGCTCACGCGCTGCCTGCTTCTGACGACGAAGGGACTGTTTATGGCGCTCGTTATCACGATTTCGTTGCTTGTCTTTGATTGGCGTATAGGTCTTGTCGCCGCGGCGGGGTTCGTTCTCTTTCTCATCATCAATCATTTCCTGCACAAGGCGGGAGAAAAGAACTCGGACAGAAAGACTGTTTCTGGCGACAAAGCGGTGGAGGCCGTGCTTGAATATGTGCAGGGCATTGCGGTCATCAAGTCGTATAATCTGACGGGCAAGGCCAATAAAAAAGTGACTTCCGCCATTAAAGAGGACAGGGACGTCAATTACGCGCTCGAAAAGAACTATATCCCGTTTATGGCACTGCAGGGTGTTGCCGTCAAACTTGCCGGTGTGGCTATCATCGCGGTATCGGTTTGGCTCTACACGCAGCTTTCCATGCCGCTGTTTACGGCGCTCGTCGCCTGTATCGCATCCTTCATGGTGTTCAACGACCTCGATTCAGGCGGCAATATGTCGGCTTTACTTCGTGTAGCGGCAAACAGCATCGATAAGATCGAGGCGGCGATGAACCTGCCCGTCATGGATATAAACGGCAAGGAGATAACGCCCGCAAAGACGGATATTGCCGTGAAAAATGTGGACTTCTCCTACGACAAGCGCAAGATCATCGACGGCGTTACGGTGGATATTCCCGCGCGCTCCTCGCTCGCCATTGTCGGCGGTTCAGGCAGCGGCAAAACGACGCTGTGTAACCTCATCTTGCGGTTCTGGGATGTTGATAAGGGAAGCATCTCCCTCGGCGGGCACGATGTGCGCGAATATAAACTGGACAGTTTGCTCAAAAATTACAGCATGGTGTTCCAGAACGTGTACTTGTTCAACGATACGATCGCGAACAACATCCGTTTCGGCAAGCCGGACGCGAGTATGGAAGAAGTGATAGAAGCTGCAAAAAAGGCGTGCTGCCACGACTTTATCTCCGCGCTCCCCAATGGATACGATACGGTCATCGGCGAGGGCGGCGCGAGCATTTCGGGCGGCGAGAAACAGCGCATCTCCATAGCCCGCGCCATCATAAAAGACAGCCCTGTCATCATTCTCGACGAGGCGACGGCGAACGTCGATCCCGAAAACGAATGGATGCTGCAAAACGCCATTCAGGAGCTGACGAAGTCCAAAACGGTCATTATGATCGCGCACAGATTAAAGACCGTGCGCCATGCCGATAAGATCATCGTACTCGACGGCGGCAAGATTGTCGAAGAGGGTACGCACAAAGAACTTTTGGCAAAGCAGGGCAAGTATGCCGAATTTATCGCCATGCGCGAGAAGTCTGTGGGCTGGAAACTCGGCGGAGCAACGCAAAATGTATAGCCGAAAATGGTTCCGGAAAATAATAAATGCGCGGCAAGCACCGCGCATTTATTATTTATATCGTTTGGAAACACTGAAGTAAATCATTAAGGCGATACAGATTATCAAGCCCGCGCCGCAAATGGAGAGAACAATGATAGCCCACGTCGGGAACGGCGTGCTTGTGTTTGACGGATATAGTGATATCGGAGCGTCCGATGCGCAGACATTGATTGCGATATGACCTGTTATCGTTCCGTTAAACGTGTAGTTGTTATTTGTTTTTTCAAAGGTCGTTTCGCCGTCGAGAATATATCTGTCCGTGTCGAGAAGAAAGGAAATATTGCTGTTTGCAGGCGCTGTAATATGGAAGTTTTGTACTTCCGGTTCATAGGCTGTGTCCGTGGAATACAGAAAAGGCAGGGCAAGATTTATCGCGGACTCGCCCTGCGGCAATGGGAAGGTATAATCAAAGTAGGTGAAGCCGTAGTCAAAGGGTGCGTCTATCAGATCTGTTATGTTTACGTCGATTTCACTTGATGCCACATAATGTGCGAAACGGGCATAGATGATGCCTTTGGTGCGTTCGGTATCAATGCTTGTTTCCTGTCCGATGGTGAAAATCACTTCCATAACATCGTTCAGAAAATCGGAACAAGTCATGACTGTTTTTTCAACGGATACATCAGCCGTGTCCAAGAGGGTAAGGTCTTTGCCTATGATCAGAATAGTCTGCTCATTTGTCGCCCGCAAATTGACGGTATATTGCCGGTTTTGGGAGTGATAGGAATAAGAAGTCAGACTCGTAAATGTCGTCACATTTTTCGGTAGAGTGAATGTTACGGAGCCTTCGCTTTCCGTGGAGAACGAATAGTAGTAACAGGGCGTTGCCATGTCGGGCAGTTCGGACGAAAGTTTCATAGCAAGGACTTCTTTATGAGAAAAAGCGGACGAAAAACCGAATAAATCGGACGAATAGGATAAGGAGGGCGTAATTGCATCTCCGTTCATCGTCAGGGATATGTCCGAACCGTCAATATCGCAAAAGCGGCCATATACGGGTAAAGTCAGCTTGATTTCTTTGTTTGTGTCAGCGTGGACGAAAAGGGAGGTGTTCAGAGTGGGAGTTTCATCGTCCAAATCCGCGGTGAGAGAATAGGACGGGTTCTCTATCCCAGAAACATAGGGGAGAAAAGTCGGTTTGACAAGTTCTGCAGAAGCGGCGCTTGCAGTCAAAGGCGATGCAAGCAATAAGCAGACAGCAATTGATAATGTAACAAGAAAGGAAAGTTTTTTCATATCAATTCATCCAAGCGCAAAACTTCAACAGGTCTTTTGAGTTTCTTGGCATACTCCATTGTGTACCAAGTGCCGCCTTTTCGTTCGCCGTTCCAAATGGCGAACACATAATCGCTTTTATCTACCATATACCGATTACGTTCGAGCATACACGTTCGCGTGTAACTTTCCGATAGGATGACGGAAGAATCGGCTTGCCGCAAGATGTTGTTGTAAAGGGATATGTAAGGCTCTTTCCATAACCGTGTCTGGTCACGGCAGGGGATGGCGCAATGCAAACGGATATAAGGGTATTTTTCGCGCAGCAGCAAAACGGCTGCGGCATAATCCATGTCGGCACCCAGCGCCATTCCGCTGATAAATTCGGTTATGCCGGTTTCGATAATGTATCTTTCAAGTCTCTCATACAATTCTTTCTCATAAAGGGTTTGTTTTTCTTTATCGATTCCGTATTTCCACGGAAATCCTTTTGGGCGATGCCCCGTGCAACAGCAAATCATAAAAATATCTCCCAATATAGTTTACTGTAGTCAACGTTAGAAGTAAAGCGAAACGGCGGTGTTGACCGCCGTCAACGTATTTAAGTATATGTGTGGGCTATAATCTACCGTAGTGAACGTTCACTATGATGAACAAGGGAGATTATAGCGATGAAACTTGTAGAAGCTGTAGGAAAGAGGGTGGACGATTTGTTGAAAAATCGTAACATGACGCAGTATGAAGTTGCGCAGCAAGGCGGGATACCGAGATCAACAATCAGCGTTGTCGTCGCCGTAAAGAGGAAATCGGTAAAAATTGATACAATTTATCAGATTTGTGCGACAGTGGGCATCTCACTAAAAACCTTTTTTGATGATCCTATCTTCGACGAAGTTTCAGATTAAAGCGTTTGTATTTAATATTATAGCACATATATCTTACTAATACAATCTAAAACACGGGCATTACCACCCCTTATATTTTTACTGCAAAATAGTAAACTATTAGTAGTAGCACTATATAAGGAGAGGGTTATGGACGTAAAAGGGCGTATTTTGGAGTTAATGGATAAACGGGGCTGGTCGAAGTATAAACTCTCTAAAGAAACCGGAATCTATATAACGACAATCAATGATTGGTTCAACGAAAAGCAATATACGCCGAGCCGTGATTCCATTGTGAGTATTTGTGAGGCAATGGGCATCACTGTCGCGGAATTTTACGGCGGGATAGAGGAACACGATTTGACGAGCGAACAGTTGTTGCTGTTGGAAAAGTTTGAAAGGATACCTAAAAATCGGCGCAAATTGATTTTTGAAATGATGGATATTCTATCCAAAGAAGAGTAATTTTTTTGTTCGTTGTTGAACGAGAAAGTTAGCAGACTATTTTTCTTTACTTTGTGCTACAAATCGACTATAATAAATAAAAACTATGAGAAAAAGGGGAAACAGATATGGCCGTTAAAAGAACGCGGGAATCGGAAGAAATGTATCTTGAAACAATCCTACTGCTTCACCGCAAAAAGGCAAATGTCCGTGCGGTGGACGTGTGCGATGAACTCGGCTATGTAAAATCCAGCGTTTCGCGCGGTGTCAATCTCCTGAAAAAGAAAGGCTACATCACCATCGATGTAGCAACAGGCGATATAGAATTTACGGATACAGGCAGAAAAAAAGCGGAAGGCATCTATGAACGACATAAGATTCTTACGGCGGCGCTCTGCAAAATAGGGGCTGATCCCGAACTTGCAGAAGAAAATGCCTGCCGTATCGAACATGTCGTATCTGATGAAATGATGGCGATATTCAAGAAATTTATCGAACAATAAATTTGGTTAAGGAGCGCATATTTGTGCTCCTTTTTTCGTTTAAAAATATTCCGCGCAAATTTATTAACCGCGGTAAATATATTTGACTTGCAAGGCAGAAATGATTATACTATATATTGGTTCGCAAGAGGGAACTTGAAAGGCGAATTTTTATTTAACCCATAAGTTCGCTACTGCGTACCTAATTTTTCGCCCGTGAGTTAGTGTATGCGAACTCGTATGTGGCGAAACAGAGGCAAATCGTGAAGGGAACAAAAACGCAGAAAACGCCTAAAGAACTCAAAGCGTGGGAGAAAGAAAAGAAGCTCATCCCCGTGATGATCAAAAAATATTGCCACGGCAAGCACGGAACGAGAGGGGAGGAGCTATGCGAGGAATGCAGGGCGCTTACAGAATACGCGCTCTTCCGTCTCGAAAAATGCCCGTTCAAGGTCAACAAAAAATTCTGTTCCTTCTGTAAAATCCATTGCTATAAGCCGGATATGCGGGAGAAGATAAAGGATGTTATGAAGTGGTCGGGGCCGAGAATGATATTCACGCACCCCGTGTTCGCGATGGGACACGTCTTTCAGATGATAAAATACAAAAAGAAGTTAAAAAAGGAAGAGAAGGCGAAAGGTAATGTTTGATAAAGAACTCTTAAAGCTCATCGGCGGAAATAAAAAGTACGTCGTCTATACCGTCCTTTTGATGGTGCTCGGTATGCTTGCCAACATCGGCATTACGGCGAGCATATGCTGGGCGGTGTACTTCCTCATTGAAGGATACGAGCCGCTTGCCTACATATATCCCGCAATAACGGCGGTCGTTGCGATTATCGTGCGTTATATCGCCAGCCGCTGCACCGGCAATCTGAAAGATATGCTGGGGCGCAAGGTCAAAAAGGACTTGCGCGAGCGCACCTATGATAAGATCTTAAAACTCGGCGTTCGCAGTACGGACGGCATGAGCATGGCTGGGCTGACGCAGGTTTCTATGGAGGGCATCGAACAGCTTGATTTATACTATTCGACGTATTTGCCGCAGTTTTTCTTTTCCATGCTCGCGCCGATTATTCTGTTCTGTATCTGCGTCGGTATCGATTGGCGCACTTCGCTGGTGCTTTTGGCGTGTGTGCCGCTCATTCCCGTGTCCATCGTGGCGGTAAGTAAGTATGCCAAAAAGATATTCGCAAAGTATTGGGGCAAATACACCTCGATGGGCGACGCTTTTTTAGACAGCGTGCAGGGGCTGAAAGAATTAAAGATTTTCAAGGCGGACGCCGCCCGCCACGTCAAGATGAACGCGAGCGCGGAGGAGTTCCGCAAGATCACGATGAAGGTGCTCGTCATGCAGCTTGCAAGTACCACCATCATGGACTTGGTGGCATACGGCGGCGCGGGCGCGGGAATCGCGCTTTCGATTGTGGGGCTTATGAATGGCTGGCTTGCGCCTGCCGCCGCGCTCTTTCTCATTTTCCCTGCCGCTCCGTTCGCTCGGTTCGGCTTTCCATGTTGCCATGAACGGCGCAAGCGCGGGCAGAAAGATCATCTCCCTTCTCAATGTTCCCGATCCCGTGTGGGGAGAGAACGAAGTAAGCGGTACAGAACTCAAATTAAACGGCGTGACTTTCTCCTACGACGGCAAGCGCGACGTGCTTAAAAATGTGGATATGACCTTCTCCGAACAGGGCATGACGGCAATCGTGGGAAGAAGCGGCTGCGGAAAGAGCACTGTCGTCAATATGCTCGTCGGCGCGTACCGCCCGAAAGCAGGGTGCGTTACCGTCGGGGGTGAAGTTTTGGAGAACGTTACGCGCGAGTCCTACTATTCCCGCCTCGCGTCCGTTTCGTACAATACCTATATTTTCAACGACACCGTGCGCGCCAACTTTGAACTTGCAAAGAAAAACGCGACCGATGAGGAGGTCTGGGCGGCGTTAGAGGCTGTCAATCTCGCAGACTTTATAAAGGAGAACGGCGGGCTGGATAAGGTCATCACAGAGGATGCAAACAACGTGTCCGGCGGGCAAAAACAGCGGCTGGCGCTTGCGGTCAACCTCGTGGCGGACAAAGATATCTACGTCTTTGACGAGGCGACGAGCAATATCGACATTGAGAGCGAAGCTATCATTATGGATAACATCAAGGCAATGAGCAAGAACAAAAGCGTAATTGTCATTTCGCACCGTCTTGCAAACGTCGTCCCCGCGGACAATATTTACTATATGGAAGAAGGAGAAGTCAAAGAGCACGGCAGCCATGCGCAGCTGATGAGCGCACAGGGCGGCTATGCAAAATTGTTCAATGCGCAAAAAACACTCGAAGAGGGCTATAAAGAAATCACCGGCGCAATCGCGGAGGTGATCGCATGAAGGCAAAACTTCGCAGAAGCGGCGCAAAAATCATGGCGAGCCTGATTGTGCTGCTCGGTTCTCTCTCGTATATCATGATCCTCGCCGTAATCAACGGTTCGGTCGGGTTTATCGCGGCAATGGGCGTTACGGTCGCGGGCGCAACGGGCGTTGCAAAGGCGCTCGGAATTTTGGGCTTGTGCGCCGAAGTTTCCCTCTCGTGGGGCTGGATAATAGGGCTTGCCGTTGGCTGCGGCGTCATTCGCGGCGGACTTCGGTATTTGGAACAGTATTCCAACCACTATATCGCATTTAAACTGCTGGCGGTGCTGCGCAATAAGATTTTCGGTGCGCTCCGCGTGCTCTGTCCTGCAAAGCTCGAAAGTAAGCAAAAGGGCAGCATCATCGCCATGATCACTTCGGACATTGAAACGCTGGAAGTGTTCTACGCGCACACCATTTCGCCCATTTGCATTGCCGTGCTGGTGTCGCTGGCGGTGTTCCTGTTCGTGGGATTTGTCGCAAGCTGGTATCTTGCGTTAGTCGCGCTCGCAGGATTTATCGTTATCGGTATCATTGTGCCGCTCATCTCGTCGGGCAGACTCAAAGCATCGGGCGTGAACTATCGCAGGGAGTTCGCCTCGTTCAACGCTTACTTCCTTGACAGCATCAAGGGCATTAAAGACATTGTATTGAATAATGCCGAAAATGACAGGGAGAGCGAGGTCAACCGCCGTTCGGATATTCTTTTGAAAGAGACGAAGAAGATGAAAAACGGCATCACAAAGGCAAGTGCCGCCACCGAACTCATGGTAACGCTGTTCATCGTAATCTCGCTGATTGTCGGCATTTTGCTCGTTCACTTTGAGATGCTCGACCTCGGAAGAATGCTCATCGGCGTAGTGACGATCTTCGGCAGTTTTGGCCCCGTACTCGCGGTGTCGGCGTTGCCCGGCAACCTCACGCAGACCTTTGCCAGCGGCGACAGAGTTCTGAACCTTCTGGAAGAAAAGCCTGCGGTCACACCTATAAAGAACGGAAAGACATTCGATTACGAAAACCTGAACGTCAAAGACCTTTCCTTTGCGTATGAGAAGAATGCGCCCGTTCTCCAAGATGTGTGCATGCACGCCGAAAAGGGTGAAATTATAGGCATCGTCGGCGAGAGCGGCTGCGGGAAATCGACCTTCTTAAAACTTTTGCTCCGTTTCTGGGAAAAGGATAAAGGCGAGATCGACTACAACGGCATTGACGTCGATAAAATCGCCTCGGATAATCTATTGGACAACGTAACGATGGTGTCGCAGACGACTTATCTCTTTGACGAGAGCATCGAGGAAAACCTTCGTATCGCCAAGCGGGACGCCACGCAGGAAGAAATCGAAAGGGCATGCAAAATGGCGTCGGTGCATGACTTTATCATGACTTTGCCGGACAGCTACAAGACGCAGGTGGGGGCAATGGGCGACAATCTTTCGGCGGGCGAAAAGCAGCGTATCGGGCTTGCCCGCGCGTTCCTAAAAGGCAGCCAGCTCATTTTGTTGGACGAACCGACGAGCAACGTCGATTCCATCAACGAGGGAATGATTTTGAAGTCACTCGCTGAGCAGAAGAGTAAAAAGAGCATTATCCTCGTATCGCACAGGGAATCCACTATGGCGATTGCGGACAGGATTTACCGTGTGGACAGCGGAGTAATGCAGGAAGTAAAGTGATATATGGAAAATACGAGCAAAACCACAACACAAAACGCCGACGTCGCCGCGCTTATAGAAAATACGCTTGCAATGCAGGCGGCCGTTGCGCCCAAGCAAGCTGCTTTTGAGGAAAAACTTAAAAAGCGCGAGGCGCGCGACAAAGACGAGAGTAAGATGTTCCGCAGATTTAAGATCAAGGACATCGTGTTCCTCGCCATCATCACGGCGTGTACGCTGGTGACGAGCGCAATCATGCCGCTTCTCATTCACGTTCCCGTGTTCGGCATCATTCAGTTGGGGCTTGGACTGCAATTTTCCATATTTCCCGTGATAGGGCTTATGAAGGTGCGAAAAGCCGGTTCCATGACCATTATGGGCATCTTTATCGCGCTGTTTCTCGTAATGATGTTCCCGCCTATGGCGCTCATCGCCGTGTGTGCGGTTGTGGTGGAACTTTTGGTGTTTGCCATCTTCCGCAGCTATAAAAACGATTGGGCGTGCGTTATGGCGGGCACGCTGTATATGCCGCTCACCGTGCCGCTTCTCTGGCTTTATTACAACGTGAACTACACCGTGACGGGCGAGGAGAACGAGGCGGTCACCATGTTTTTGGGCGCGACCGATCCGTGGGTGATCGTAGGCATGACGGCTGCTATCGTCGCGCTCTGCTTTGTCGGCTCGGTCGTGGGCATGATCATATCGAGAGAGCTTAAAAAGGCGGGGGTATTAAAGAAGTGACGTTTTTCCGATTCAAAACAAAACTCTACCCGCTCATCGCCATCACCGCGTCGCTCTTTGTCATTATCTTCGGTTTGGTCGTAGCGCGGAACGAAAATCTGTGTTGGTACCTTCTCGGCGTGCTTGCGTGGCTTTGCATCTTCGGGTGCTTCAAAGGCGTTCTCAAAATACTGCCGGCGTTCATCGTGTTCGGCGGCGCGTTTGCGGGCATTGCCTACGCTTCGGCGGGCGGCGATTTTCAGGCGGCGCTCTCCATGCTCAACCGCTTCGGCGCACTTTTTTTGGGGGTTGCGCTCTCCATGTCGATTGCAGCCGTGCGCATGACGCGCAGCCTTTCGCAAGTGCATACGCCGCGTGCAATCACTTTGGGTATGCTCATCTCTATGTCCTTTGTGCCCATGCTCAAAGGGGAGATAGGTCGCGTGCGCGAGGCGATGAAGACACGCGGCGCAGGCAGCGTTCTCAATCCAAAGATATTATACAGGGCTTTCCTCGTGCCGTTCGTCATGAGGCTCGTCAACATTTCGGACACGCTCGCGCTGTCCGTCGAAACGCGCGGCTTTACGCTGGGCGGCAGCCTGTACTCTATCTATAAAAAGGAATATCCCGCTCTTTCCGACGTGCTGTTCATTTTAGGGATCGTCGCGGGCGCTGTGTTGGTGGTCGTATTATGAACGCAATAGAATTGAAACAAGTGAATTTTTCCTACGACGGAAAGACAAAGATACTCGAAAACGCCGACTTTACCGCGGAATACGGCGAAGTGACGCTCCTTTCCGGGCATTCGGGCGAGGGGAAGAGTACGCTCATGTATATTGTCAGCGGTATCATCCCCAACGTCAATTACGGCGAACTTACGGGCGAAGTCAAGATCGCGGGCGAGGACATCAAGGGCAAAAAGCTCGGCTATGTGTGCCGCAAGGTGGGCGTGGTATTACAGAACGCCGACGAGCAAATTATACAGAAGATAGTCGAGGACGAGATCGCCTTCGGCTGCGAAAATCTCGCTTTTCCGCCTGACAAGATACAAAAGCAGATCGACATCGTATGCAACCTCTTAAAGCTCGATAAAAGTTGGAAGTGCCGCACCCTTTCGGGTGGGCAGAAACAGCGGCTGATAACCGCAAGCACGCTGGCGATGGGGCAGAAGATCATCATTCTCGACGAACCGCTCGCAAATCTTGATAAAGACGGCGCGGCAATGCTGATGGGAACGCTCCGCTCGCTCGCCAAAGCGGGTTATTGCGTGGTCGTCATAGAACACCGCCTCGATATGGTGCTACCGTTTGTCGATACCGTGTGGCATATCGGCGACAGGACGGTCAAGAGAATAGAGGATAAGGCGGCGTATTTGCAGGCGCAGACGGCGAAAATCGGCGATAGCTGCCACATATATGCGGGTCAATCGCCGCTGTTTACACTCAAAAATATAAAGTTTTCCGTTAAAGACAGGGGCATTCTCAAAGATATATCGCTTGAGATCCCAAAGGGCGGCAGAACGGTTTTACTCGGCGAAAACGGCTGCGGAAAGACCACTTTAATGCGGCTCATCGCAAGGCTGTATAAACCGACGGGCGGGAGCGTCACGCAGTATATCGACGAAAAGTTCAAACAAAAACCGCGCGGCAGCCGCGCATGGTTCAAAAAGGTGGGCGTCGTCTATCAGAATCCCGACTACCAACTCTTTATGCCGACGGTGGAAAAGGAGATAAACTTCGGCGCGCCCTCGCCCGAATACGCCGAGCATATCGCGGGATTATTCGGTATTAAACACCTGTGGCACCGTCACCCGCAGTCGCTCTCCGAAGGACAGAAACGGCGCGTCTCCATTGCCGCAGTCGTCGCGTGCGCTCCCGAAGTGCTTTTATTGGACGAACCGACGGTGGGGCAGGACTATGACGGGCTCTGCCAGATGGTGGAGATACTCAACAAGCTCCACGAACAGACGGGCAACACGATGATAACTATTACCCACGACGTGCGCTGCGCCGAAGCGCTGTGCGACAGGGCGTACCTCATCGCGGACGGCGTCGTTCAGAGAAGCGGCGGAAAAGAGCTCGTGCGGGAGTATTTCACGTCGTGAAGGATAAGGGGGAATATGATGCACCATTCACAACTTGAATATCTTGTAGCCGTACAGAAGTTGCAGCGGCAAGACCGCGGCGCAAAGGGGTACGAAGTCGCAGAGTATCTGAACGTGTCGCCTGCGTATGCGGTAAAACTCAACGTCTATGCCGAATCGCAGGGATATATCCTACGGGACAGGGCGCGTACAATACGTCTGACGCCGCTCGGCGAACAAGTGATGGAAGAGTACCTTGCGGCGGCGCGCTCGATGGGAAAGTTTCTGTGTTCCTGCGGAGCGGACGAAGGCGATGTAAAAGGCGACGCCGTAAGATGCGTATGCGCGATTACGGGCTCGACGCGGCAGGCACTCGTCAAAGCACATACCGCGCAAAACGGATAAAAATTTTTTGCACATAGGTTCGCATATGGGAACTCATGTGTGAGAAAAGCGGAAAGGGCATGCCCTTTCCCGTAGCCCGCGGGCTACGGGAATACAAACAACTCTTAAAGAGAAAAAGGAGAACGCTCGGTGCTGTTAAAGTTAGAAAAGATCGGAAAGATATATGATTCGGGCGGTATTCTCACGGTGGGTATCCGCGGGATCGATTTGGCGTTCGACTATAACGAGTTCGTGACGATCGAAGGGGAGAGCGGTTCGGGCAAGAGCACGCTCTTAAACGTCATCGGCGCGAATGATACATACGAAGAGGGAGAATTGTACTTTAACGGTGAGCCGACTTCGCACTACTCCGAAAGCGATTGGGAGAAGTACCGCGAAAAGAACATCGCCACAATCTTTCAGGACTTCAATATCATAGAAAACCTCACCGTTCTGGAAAACGTGGAGCTTGCGCTCCTTCGGTTGGACGACAAAAAGGAACGCCGGAGAAGAGCAAAGGAACTTATCGCCCGCGTGGGGCTTACCGAGCAGATGAACAGGCGTGGCAGCAAACTTTCTGGCGGTGAAAAGCAGAGGACAGTCATAGCCCGCGCGCTCGCAAAGGACGCGCCCATCATTCTCGCAGACGAGCCGACGGGCAATCTCGACGTCAAGGCGAGCAAAGAAGTGGCGGCGCTTTTGAAAGAGGTGAGCCGCGATAAACTTGTCATCGTCGTCACGCACAACCCCGAATTTTTCAAGCAGTACGCCACGCGCCGCGTGCGCATCTATGACGGTAGCGTGAGCGAGGATAAGCAGATCGAACCTCCCGCGCCGTATTCCGGGAGTGAACAGACGGAGCAGATAACCGTCAGCCGTTTCCATAATTTCAAAAACACGCTTCATATCGGCGTACTCAACTATAAGAGCCGCCCCAAATTCACCACAATGATGAGCCTTGCGCTCGCGGTGTGCGCGGTAACGCTCTTTCTCGTCATCGCGCTGTTCGGGCAGAGCCTGATCTCGCCGCTCACGACCACGCTGGACGGCGTGGGAATAGAGGGCAAAGTCATCGTGTCCGGCACGGGAGACGGCATTTCTGCGGATACGCTGGACGAACTTGCCTATGATACAAATGCGGGTTATATCCTCGGCGACAGAACACTGTCCGAATTTACCGTCACCGTTCCCGAAAGCGGGGATATGCTGGGCGATTACGAGGTTGTCTGCCTGTATTCGCCGTATGAGTATAATCTTTCGGCAAGTGATGGCGTGCTGGTGCTTCCGCAATCGGCAAGTGCCGACGGAGCGGCAATTGCCGGCGCGTTCACAAACGCAGGCGTCGGGCTGGAAAATATAGAGATAAAAACTTCGCTCACGGCGGAGGACGTGAGGCTGTATCTTGGCTACGGAGCGCTTGCGGAAAACGGGCTGAAGATACAGGCGATAAACAGCACGGTCAGGCTGGGCGAGGACGAAACGACGGTCTACACTTTCACGGTAAATTCTTTGCTCACGGACGGAAATATCAACCTCGTCAATTCCAACTACTTCAACGTTGTTGGACGAACTGCGGTGTTTACGGCAAAGGCAGACAGGGCGTACATCGTCGCCGATGCGAGCGGGGAGAATGAGAATATAGACGGGCTGATCGTCGAAATGAGTGCGGCGGACTATGCCGCCATGTTTGAAGGCGATCTGTCCGGTGCAACGCAGGCATGCCTTTACTATTCCTCGGACGAAGCCGCCCGCGCCGCGATAGCAAATCTTCCCGAAGGGTACATGGGCTTGCTTTCGACAAGCAATATCTATGTGCAGAATCCCGGCGACATATTTACGACAAACGTGCTCTGGTACGTCGCGCTCATTGCCGTGAGTTTGCTGATAGGCGTACTGATCGGCATCATCTTCATGCGCAGCGTGAAGATTTATCAGGCGGACTTTGCGGTGTATCGGACGCTGGGTATTCCGAACAAGGTTTCCAGCCGTTCGCTGTATATACAGATGGCGCTCATCTTTCTGCCGGCACTGGTGCTGTTACCTCTCGTCTCTCTCATTGCGACGATTATCCCCGGCAGCAGTCTGACGTTCATTTCCGTCGGCAATTACTTCTTTATCGAGATTATGCTGCTTCTGATCGTCGAACTCGTTGCGTTCGGGTTTAATAAGAGTCTGAACGGGCAGTCTATCCGCAAATCGCTGAGGAGGGGAAGCAAATGATTAAGATTGAAAATATCGGAAAAGTATTCAATCCCCGCTCACGCAACCGCAACGAGGTGCTGAAAGGCGTCTCCTTTGAACTTCCCGAAAAAGGCTTTATCGCCATATACGGTAAGTCTGGCAGCGGCAAGACGACCTTGCTCAACATCATCGGCGGGCTTGATAGACAGGACAAGGGAAAAATCTACATAGACGGCGAAAACGTTGCCGGAAAAGTGGATAAGATTCGCAACGCAAAGATAGGGTTTATCTTCCAGAATTACTACCTCGAACGCGGCTATACTATCGCCGAAATCATGCGCAACGCCATGCACATCGCGGGATTTAAGGACGAGGGCGAGATAGAGAGGCGGAGCGAGCAGGTTCTTACGCTCGTGGACATGGAGCGGTTCAAGAATAAACAGGGCGACGCGCTCTCCGGCGGACAGAAACAGCGTGTAGCTATCGCTCGCGCGCTCATCAAGGGCGCGGATGTCATTCTCGCCGACGAGCCTACAGGCAACCTCGACGCGGAAAACACCATGAAGGTCATGGACATTCTCAAAGAGATCTCCAAGACCAGACTCGTCGTGGTGGTAACGCACGAGATAACGCTCATCAAAAAATATGCCGACAGCTACATAAAGCTCGTGGACGGCAGACTTGACGAGAACACCGACCTCGGCGAAGTGTTCCAATACGACACCGAACACAACAATATCTATGTGGACGAAAAGCCGCGCGGAGAGGTGAAAGAGGGCGCGCTGGACATAGAGTTCTACGGCGATACCCCTGCGGCAAGGGATACCATACAGGTATTTAACGATAAGGGAAATATCTACATAAGGGCGGGTGCAAACGTCACCGTTCTGGATGAGCGGAGCGAAAAGAAGATCATCTTCCGCGGGGCACAGGCGCAGGAGGAAGAGCAGCCCGCCCGTCTTGTTCCCGATTTTGCAAAGAGTACGGCAAAGCACAACGGCAGGCTTTTTACTGGGAAGAGCATCTTCAAATTGTTCCGTTCGGACGGGAGCGAGCGCGCCTATTCGACGGCAAACATCTTCAAACAGATCTTCATTTTCGTCATCGCGGCGGTGCTATGCTTTCTTTCTCTCATGGCGTTCGAGGCGGCGAACACGAGGATCGAAAACAAGGTGCTTGACAGTGACAGCGTGTATGTCAACATGAATACCTATACCGACCTGCGCACACTGGACACGAACCTGTACGAGAATATCGATTTCTTTGAAACGCAGTATAAGCAGGGCAGTTTTTCGTATAACGAGATTGCCTCGCTTTCGGGCATATCGGCAGACTATGCGCCAAAAGCGATCGAGGCAGACGACACGGCGGAGAGCGTCGGGATTGTCTACGGCGCGATGCCGGAGGAAGGGGAGGTACTCATCTCCCGCGCGCTCGCCGAAACGCTGAAAACGCAGTTCCGCCTTCCGGAGCTAAGCAGTGACCGCGCAATGCTTTTGGTCGTGTTTGAGGGGGAATACCGCGTAAGCGGCATTACGGACGGAGCAACGCCCGCGGTGTACCTCAATAAAGTGGACTATGTAAACTTCCTCGGCGTGTACAACACGGTGCAGTTCAACGATTACAACAACCTGTTCTTTGCCGCCGACTTTGCGGGAACGAGCTACACGAGCGAAATTCTCTTGTCTGACAGCTCTACGCTCGGCGACAGCGAAGTGACGGTGGAGATCAACCGCAATTCGCTGTATAAGATGATGAGCGATACCACGCAGGCGGATTACCTCGTCAATGTCACCAACTCCCGCCTCGCGTCCACGTCCGGCACATCTACGGCGATCCAGATCGTGGGCAGCCGCCCGATGTATGTGCAGCGGTTCGAGATCACGCGCGACGTAATGAGTACGGATATTCGCATTTACGTCAATGAAAATACGCTTTCCAACATCTTTGTCGCGTTGCAGCCGGACATCGACGCATTGCAGGGTACGACCTCTTCCGCAGGCATTGCCTCGCAGTTCTACTTCGAGATAAAGACGAGCGGAGGGGAACAGCTTGCCTCTCTTACGAGCACGCTCTCGCAGCTCGGCATCCGCAGTATCGACATCAATGCACTGTATGAGCGGGAGAACGCGGAGATCATGAGCGATGCGACGGGCAATCTTTCCATCTTCTTCGTCGTGCTCGCGTTGCTGCTCATCGTGTGGTTCTTTATAGAAAAATCGGGGAGCATACGCAACAGCAAAGAATACGGCATTTACCGCGCGATCGGCGTAAACAGGAGCAATCTTCTGTTCAAGGAGATGCTGACGGCACTCACGAGCAACATGATCGGGTATCTCGTGTTCTACCTCATCGTGTTTGCGCTCATGTGCGTGCGATATGCGGTCATGAACATGGCGTTCGGGCTGTTCGTCGGCATTGCGCTGGGAGTTATGGCGGCAGGCGGGCTTCTGATGCTTGCAATATCGCTTATCCCGTACCTGTTCGTGCTGTGGCAGACGCCCGCGCAGATACTGTCCCGTTACGATATATGACGGGCTTTACAACATAAGGAAACAACCGCAAGACGGTTATTTCGCAAGAAAATATATTTTATAAAAGGAGTAGTTTTTATGGCAAAGATCAAGAACAGAATTTTGATCATTCTGGCGCTCGTGATGCTGTGCGCGGTCGGTTTGTTTGCTCTGTCCGCCTGTGGCGGCAGTGAAACGTACACCGTCACTTTCATGGTGCGCGAAAACGGCACGACGGGCGACTGGCAGCAGTACACGACCGTCGATACCAACGACGACGGCTCGGTAACGCTCCCCGCCGAACCTACCGTGGACGGCTATACCTTCCGCGACTGGTACACGGACGAGGCTTGCAGCGCGGATAATGTGTTTGACGAAACTTCCGTTTCGGGCGACATTACCGTGTACGCGCTGATGGCGGAGGCGAATATCACGCTCAACATTACGGACGGCAGCGGCACATCCACGCAGATTGCGGGTACGCTCTCCGCGCTTTCTCAGACGACGGCAGAGCAGGAAGCCGCCGCAGCCGCAGCCAACCTCACGTTCGACGGCTGGTACACCGACGCCGCGTTCACGCAGAAGTATTCCGACGGCATGGATGCCACCGCGCTTTACGGCAGATATATGGCGAAGATTATCTATGATAACGGGTATGAAACGCTGTACAGCGAACTTGTGACACCCGGCACATTGACGAGCGCGCCCGATGCAAGGGTGGATGACTTCGTCAAGCGTTATATGGATGATGAAGATATTTCCTACAACGATTCGGAAGGTAACGCCATTGACTTTACATCGGACACGTTTGTCGAAAACGAAGTCGTGACCGTACTTTGGAAAACTCCGGGGCTTGTGTATGCTTCCATTGAAGGACAAGAAAACAAATATTATGTGTCAAATATAGTCAATGGCGATTATCTCACATACCCTGTTATATCGTTTCTTTCAAACGATGTGCATGGCGTTAATAGTGGCGGTGAAGCTATCAACGGAGATGTGGTAGGTGTCGTATTTGATGGATTCGGTACCGTATTAGACCACACGGAATCACTTACCAAAATCATTTTTGCGGACGGGATAGAATATATTTCCGGTTTGCAAATGAGCAATAACAAAAGTTTAGTGGAAGAGATTTCTTTGCCGGGAACATTGAAGGTTCTTGAACGCTCCGTATGGGGATTTGGCAGTTTGAAAGATTTGCTCCTTCCCCAAGGGCTTGAAGTTATTATAGATTGTTTTTGGGGCGATTATTCAGAGGGTATCTCTGTTGATTACAGAGAAGCCGGATATGACTTCAATATCATAATCCCCTCGACGGTAACCAATATGGTAGCTGTTCCCGGCAATCTTGACCTTTCCCAAAATGACCATTTTGAGTATGATGACGGCAGACTGTACCATGTAGACGGCGACAGCAAAATTCTGTGCTCGGAATATCAGTCGAACGTTACGGATGAGGGCAGACTTGTCGTGGAAGAAGGTGTAACGGGCGTGCAGGTGTATCTGCTTTCTAATATGGATTTTGATTATCTTGACTTGCCTTCTACTTTCAGAGAAGTAGGTTATAATAACGCGGCGGAAGATTATACGGCATACACTGGTAATCGGCTTACCCCGCGTGCAGTGATCAACAATCCCGATGTGACGCCTGCATCGGAGACGGAGAGTTATTCGTATGCAATCGTTTCCAATCTCGATGAGATCACTTATGTCACGATAGCGCGTACAGGAGATTTGCCCGTAAGCGACTATGCGTTTGTTTCCACTTCAGGTGTTCCGTATAACGGTAGCGAGTTTGAAGATGACGTCAAAGTTGTGTTCATCGGCGATGTCGCGACGGGCGAGGTTGTGGAAGTTCGTTTGACGGTTTCTTTTGTGCGAGATAATGAGGTAAGCACACAGAAATTAACGGGCTATAAAAGCGGCGATAGTCTTACGGTAGCCGAGATCCTTGAAAAAGCGAATGTTTCTGAAAGCAGGTATAATGTAATAGTAAGCAATATAGGTAAGGAATATAAAGGCGGTACGATCACTTCCAACATGTATATTACCGTCGAATGCTATGCAAAGGTGGGCGGCTTTACTTATACGGTCAACGCAGACGGTGAAACGGCAACCGTTACCGGGTTCAATTCTGCTACTGCGGAACAGCTTACCGACGGTACTTACCGTGTTAATATCGACATGATAGACGGATATGTTGTAACGGCGATTGCGGACGGCGCATTCAAGGGTGAAAAAGGTACGGGGATCTCCGAAGTGTATATTGCAAATACCGTCACGACGATCGGCGCAGAATCATTTATGAATATGAGTAATTTAAGGCTTGTGGATATTGCTCCCGGCGGACTTTCCGTCATCGGTGAAAGCGCCTTTGAAAACGCCGGTTGCGTGCAGGATTCCGACGGCAATTGGGCGGTCAACACCGAAGGCGGTGTGGATGAACTTACCATGATTCTGCCGCTTGCTGATCTCACCGATATTCAGCCGTATGCTTTTAAGACATTGGCGATAGAAACGTTCACACCTGTTGCGGGCGAAGAATCGCGCTATGTTCTCCTTGGACTTCAGGGAGCGATGGCTGGCGAATATGTTGCGGATGATCTGAAAACAGGCGAGTTCTATTGGGCGATGGGCGCAAGTAATATGTATCTTGAAATCGTCCAATATGTAAAACAGGGAACAGAGAAGGCCTCTGATGGGTCGGACGTTACAGTAATCGATGTCAGATTGATTGCTATTGCTGGTGGCGACCCGACGGCGGGATATCCTCTCGCAATCGGTAGTTCATATAGGGCTGCTGCTTTTGCAACAATGATGCCTTTGTTAAAAACTGCAGTTCTTCGATTTGAGGTTATGGAGGGTTCTGTATATTTTGTTAATTACGCAATCGAGTTTGGCATTGTATCTAAGGTGCATACGAATGCTTTTACCGATATGCGGTACACTTCTACAGGAGAACAGAAATATAATACGATTTATTGGTATGGCCCCGAAGGTGATACATGGCTTTCGCAGGAAGATTTGCAGAGTCAAAGTTCTGCAATTTTTGAAGAAGGCTGGTGGGAAGGTGTTCCTAATTCCCAAAACAAAATTACAAGCGATGCTGAAATGGACAAAAATACTATTTTAGGACAATAAATCAACAGAAGTCCGCGCCCGTTTTAGGGCGGGCGCGGATAAATTTTTTGGGCAAACAAAAATGAAAAAGAAATCTATCCTTGCAATACTCATCGCCGTACTTTGTTTTTCAGTCGTATGTTTTACGGCGTGTTCGGGCTATGACGGACAGACGCCGCAGGATATTTTGGAAAATGTCTACGGTGATACGGAATATACAATATCCTTTGTAGCGGAGGACGCGGACGCGCCCGTCGCAGATATGACATACACGGCAAAGAGTATGCCTGCTTTGCCTACGCCAACAAGGGTGGGGTATGTCTTTTCGGGCTGGTATTTTGATTCTTCCTATACCATGCCGTATTCCGACGGGATATTGTATCTCTATATGCGCGATGTGGTGCTGTATGCAAAGTGGGAGCAGGAGTCTTTTTCCGCCGACGGCACTTACGACATAGATTACAGTGCGTCGATTGTGGACGGCACCCTTGTTCTCGGAGAGCTTGCGGAAGAGTACGGCTATAAAAATTTTGCGGACGATATTGTGGCGGACGAAACGTATATCGAAAAGACGGACGACCAGCTTCTTCTGAAAATTCAATATGACTGCCGTGCGCTCGAACCGCTTTCGCTTTCCGATTATAAATCGTATGAGGTAACGCTTTCCGCAACTCTCAACGATTCGGATATTTACATTGCAGATACCGTCGATTCGTACACGGATACGATAAAGACGCTCTATATAGATATTACGGGTATGGATCTCTCTACGCCCATATACTTCAACATTTCGACCATAAATTGGGAGACGGAAGGGCTTACGGACGAACAGCGCCTTGCCACGCAGACGACGTACACCATAGAGTTTTCCGTTGAAAGGCTGATAGGTTTTTCCCGCCCGTTTGAAGATACGTCCGTGCCGCTCGAAGACGGGTACTATCTAGTCCGTACTTACATGTCGCAGCTCGACATGTCGGAAACGATGATGGACAGTTTCAACCCCGTCTATTCGTATATCATTGCCGAAGGCGGGAACTACACGCTCGTAAAACCGCTGTATCCCTATTTCGGCATTACGGAATATTACCTGGGCGAACTTCTCGAACCTCTTGCGGCGAATTATTACGACAGAATGGCTACCTTTATGCCGTGGCAGGTGTGCTACGAGGTCGATATTTCCGATTTTGAAGGGCAGACGGGCGTCGAGTCCGATTACTACCCCGAAACATACAATGCCGGAAGGTATAAAGAGTATTCCGTGGAATTTCATGCCGAAACGGGCAACTGTTACAGTATCATCGACCTCGGCGATAATTTGCAGACTGCGCTCGTGCTTTCCGGTTCTCCGACCGGGTTTATGGAAGTGGCGGTCGATCTGGGCGAAATGCACACTTTGATGACGATAGATTACGAGCATATCGTAAAGCTGACTTCCATTGATTATGAGCCTTTGGAAGGTGACGCTTTTGTCGCCGAAGAAGAGATACAGTATTATCCGGGAGATATAGACGATCTGAACGAACGCGGCAAGACGTTCGATGCGACGGAAGAATACGGGCTTTCCACGCGCATGATCAACTACTTTTTCACGGCAACGGGGCTGAACAGTTCTTATCAGTCGCGGACGGCTTACGACAGCCGCATCACCGTTGCGCCCACCGCCTCGACCAACGCGCAGACGGTAGCAAATTCCCGCTATAATATCGCGTATTTTTCGGTTTCGAGCGAGATTTTCGGGTATGATCCCACAGTCGCTGCCGAATGCGGAGAAAAACTATATTACGATTCCATGACGCTTGGCACGTTTACATCCGCCAATATGCGCGAATTTGACGAGTATCGCCTCGGAAAATCGTACCGGGCGGGGCAGTCGGTCGTGCTTTCCGAGCTGTATGCAGAAAAGGTGGACTCCGACGCCGATTTTAACACCGTAAGCTGGCAGGCATACCGGATGGTGAATGGCGAACCCGATTTTGCGAAGCCCGTATCGGTTGACGGTTCTTTCGTTATGGAGGAAAGCGTCGCCATACTGTTCTCATCTGGCAGTGCGGGGAACAGACGAATTTCGCTTGTCGAAGCCGTACTGTACGAGGAGCCGCAAATTAGTGTGGACGGGTGGACTCTGTCGGGCGGCAGCGACAACGTATATGTTCCCGACGAGGTGATTCTTTCAGGAGAAGAATATTCCTATCCTACGGTCACATATACATGGGGGACTGTCAGCGGGAGCTTCATCGGCGATTATTATGACAGCGGCACAAGCGGATTGAATACGCTGCACGTCGCATTTTATACGATAGAAAACGGCGCATATTATCTGTATTCTATCGCACGCGAAACCTTGACGTTTACGATGACGACGGATTATCGGCTGGTCGTTTACGAGCTTACGAACATATATGGCGAACGTTACTATGTCTATTTTGAGTACGAGGCAAGTGGCGCAAGTGAAAGAAATTACACCGTAACGGACGACGAGTACGGAACGGGAACGGTATATGATTCGGGCGAATTTGAAGAGGATGTAAGCGGCGCTCTTCTCGGCGCTGCGGCAAGCGCGACGGGGTATCTCGATTCGGAAAATTATCTTGACCAACTGCTCAGGGAGTATTACCTGCATACCTCAAGCGGAGATTACAGATTTGTGCTTTCCTCTTATCGGCTGTATCTTGACGGAAATTCGTCGGAATATTCTGCGGATGAGATGACGGAAGGGCTTGCAAAGCAGTTGTGGCAAAGCATATCCCAAAGCAATTTCGCGGTTTTGACATTGAATTATACGCGGGGCGAGCATTCCTTCACGATGCAGTACGTTGCCCGCATCACATTCAGCGGAAACAGAGATTTCCGTTCCATTGACGAGGAAGACTACTTTACGGGATATGAATACACGTTCATCCGTCCGTATGTATATGACATGAAGGGCAATTCTCTCGGCGCTCTTACGGTAAGCGCCGCAAAGTATGCTTCGCTTGACAGCAATGAAGTGTTAAACAACGTGCAGTCGGCAAGGGCGGTGCGCTTGTCGCTGTCGGGGCAGCAATATTCGATGACTTTTTCGGAAACGGGAAAATACAGACTGACTTACATGTTTTCGATATCGCTTTCCTCAACGGAACGAGTTTCGTTTACGCTGACGCAGGATGTGTATGTGCTGGACGGTCAGGGCGAAGTGTCCGTTACATATGTGACGGATGAAGAGCACCCGTTCTCTGATGAGATCATGCGCGACGCCGTTGATTACACGTTTGCCGACGGCAGCAAGGGGTATGCCTATACGCAGACGTATAGTTTGTTACAGGCGATACAGACGTTCGGTTCCTCATCGTTTGCTTCAAGTGCGGATGTGTTTTTCGGATGGTCGATGGAGGAAAACGGTTCGGCCCGCGCGGAGTCCGTCATTTCGGCAGGGTATTCGATAACCGATTTCATCTCTCGTTTCGGCGACAGCGATCCCGTCGTTTATGCAATATGGGATCCCGGCATAACAATCACCGCCGCCTCTAACGGACAGACGCAGCAAAGGACTATTTATATGAATTCAAGCGGCGTTTACGTCGTTGATTTCAGTAATTTTCAGGCGTTGGCTCCAAGCGGCTATAATTTCGTCGGTTGGACGGGAGGGTTCCTCGGTCAGTCTATCGTAACGGGCAGATATACGATTGATGCCGTGGATTATGATGATCCCGACCTTGCAGAATACCTGACGATCACGGCGGAGTTCAGAGAACGTCTGCTTGTAAGCTATTCTATCGACAGTCAGTATTCCAACAGTTTCTTCCTGCGCGAAGAGGTGAATGACGGGTATTATGTTTCCGGCGTAAAAACACCCGTTGCGAAAGACGGATATACCTTCGTAGGTTGGCATATTGCCGTAGTGGATGATAACGGAACAATCAAGGGTATAGGAGAAATCTTTGACCTCGCAAATGATACTGTAGATTCTGAACTTTGTAATAGTACGGGTACAGCGATTGGAAGTACCTATAAGATGTTGCAGCTCGTCGCCGTGTTCGAGGATGCGGAGGGAAATGAAGTATGGTAAAGAAGAGCAATAAACTCATCGCGCTTTTCGCCGCATTGTCTATGTGCCTTATAATGCTTGCCGCCCTTATGGGCGGCGGGCTTACGGCATATGCGGAAAGCCCCGTACAAGGTTCAGACGGCGTGTATTCCGTTCCCGTCAATTTGGAAGGACTTGCAATGGGCGCGGACAACTTCTCGTCCTCGGCTACCGTCGAAAAGAGCGGCGAAAACTACTATATGACCTTCGGGCACAGTTCGTCCATATCGGACATGGTTTTGGAAAGCGGGAACATGCAGACGGGTTACACCGTGCGGACGGAGAACGGCTGGACGTATTACACCTATACCTTGTCCGCCGAGCGTTTGCAGAGCAGCCTTTCCTTTTCGGCGTATATCAACGCCATGAGCAGAGATGTCGGCTTTACTATTACGCTGAACCTCGCAAACGGCACGCGCACGGGAGATTATGTTGACGTCGGCGAACGCCCCGCGGAGTATGTTCCCGTCATCCAAATGACGGCGGGGAACAGTTACGAAGCATCGCGCGGCTCGGTATTTCCCATTCCTTCCGCAACGGCAACGCTGGGCGATGAAAATCTTGACGTGAGCATTTCGGCGTATTATGTGCAGGGCGGTGAGCAGACGGAAATATCTGTCACAAATAATTCTCTTACGCTGGAAAATGTGGGCGAATATCATGTCGTGTATCGTGCGGAGAGCGCAACGTATAAGACTAATCTCGGCAACAATACCTATACGGAATACGACGTGGCGATAACCTCTGTTGCGGGCGGCAGCACGCTCGCAAAGTTTGAGGACGCAAACGGTGTGCTTTCGGAGGGAACGTCGTTGCTTACAAGCCGCATCACGGCGGGGAGCAGCATTTTTGCGACGGCGGCAGAGAAAATGGCGAACATAGCGGACAACTTCGAGGTGTTCGGCATCTCGCTCGTGCAGTCGGACGGAGCAGAGGCTACGCCTGACGGAAACATTACGCTGTATTTGCAGGCAGATATGACCTATGACCGCAACGAAGTCGTTGTCTATCACATGGCGGACGATGGCACGCTTACGGAAATCGCCGCCGACGGTTACGGGGGGTATGTGCGGTTCGATACGGACAAGACGGGCACGTTCATCGTTTGTATTCCCGGCGTGGCGTTCGTCATGCCGATGTGGGGGTATGTCGTGATTCTTGTCGTGTGCGTGCTTGTGGTCGCGGCGGCTGTAATGGTTACGGTCATACTTGTCCGCAGAAAGAAGAAAGCCAAGAAATTGCAAGAGAATGCTATCGAATAAATTAAATTTGAGGGCGGGATGAAACAACGTCCCGCCTTTCAGATTGCAAAGGATAATGGGAAAAATGCTGCACAATGAGTCAATGGAAATGTATCTGGAAACAATTTTGCGGCTCTGTAAATCCAACGAAAAAGTCAGGGCAGTGGATATTGCGAATCAAATGCGGATTTCCAAAGTATCGGTTTGTTATGCAATCAAGAATTTGCAAGCAAAGGACTATGTGACTTACGAATCGCGGTTGATCAGACTTACGAAAAAAGGTAGGATTTTGGCCGAAGAGATCTATGAACGCCATTGTGAACTTACGAAACTACTGATAAGTTTAGGGGTTGATTCGGCTACGGCCGAGCAGGATGCCTGCCGTATAGAACATTGCATATCGCAAGAAACGTTTAATGCCGTCAAAAGGTATAATGGAGGGCAAATAAATTATGCCGAGAGCAAACGAGCAGAAAATTAAACTCCTTGTGCTGTATGATATTTTACAGCGGGAAACAGACGAGGAACATCCACTGTCAACGAATGAGATTATCGAGCGGCTATCTGCGCGCGGAATAGAGGTGTCCCGTAAAATATTGCCCGGTGATATAGCGTTACTCAACAAGTATGGATTTGAGATACTGTCATACAAGAAAAAAAGCCACTACTATTATGTAGCGTACAGACCGTTTGATATAGCAGAGTTGAAAGTGCTTATAGATGCTGTTCAGGCAGCAACGTTCATATCCGAATCCAAGACGGAAGGGCTTGTAAACCGACTTGCAAGCATGGCTGGAGAAAAACAAGCGGAGAAATTAAAACAAAATTTTATCTGTTACGATACGGTCAAGAAAGACAGCAAATATATTTTTTATTACATAGACGAAATTGAGCGAGCAATAGCACAAGGGAATAAAATCTCTTTTTGCTACTGTTATCTGACCTATAAAGCGGAGCGCAAATATCGGAAAGACGGACAGAGATATATAGTGAATCCGCTTGCGCTCGTATTTAGCCGCGAGAATTATTATGTCGTATGTTATGACAATAATCATAAAGGATGTGCTAATTACAGGATAGACCGCATAGCTGATTTGAGAATAGAGCCAGAGAGTATTGATCAAAGAGCGGACTTTGAAAACTTTAATATAAATGCTTATCGCCGACAGGCATTTTCCATGTACAACGGTGTACTGACCGAAGTACAACTTACTGTGCATGAGGATTTAATAGAAGAAATTTTCGATAAATTCGGGGAAAAAACAAAATTATATCCGCAGGGAGAGGAATATTACACGACAGTTGTTTCGGTTCAGGTGAGTCCTGCGTTTTTCCGGTGGGTGATAGGTTCAATCGGAAAAATAAAAATATATAGTCCGCGGCAGATTAAAGAACAATTTGACGCATATGTGGACAAGGTTAAGGAGAACTATTGAGAGCGGTTCGGAAATATTCCCGAACCGCTTAATTTTTTATTTCACTTCCCGGTTATGGGACGCGAGCCGATTGCAAACAGATGTTCGTAAATGATATAATACGCTTGCAGTCAAACGGAACTTAAAGTTCCGATAGATAAATTACTACTAAGGAGAAAATAATGCGCGGTGTTAAAACGGGCGGCAGGGCGGTAGACGAGCGGTTGCTCGAAACAGTTGAAGCATTTATCAAAAAGCATCAGAGGACGAACGGGAGATCTCCGACTCTGCGTCAAATCATGCACGAGTTTCCGCGTGAGTTCCCAGCGCTCTCAAAAGTACAACGGTATGTACTTATTTTGAAACGAGAAGGGAGGATAGAAGATGATAACGGGAAGATCGGTATAGAATGGCAGATTCAAAAAAACAATGATACTATCATGATACCGCAGATTGGTACAGTAACTTGCGGTGAACCTATTCTGGCTGTGGAAGAGTATGAGTCGAATAACGAAATTCCAGCAAGTTGGTTCGGGCGTGGTGAACTGTTTATTCTAAGGGCAAAAGGCAACAGCATGATAGGTATCGGGATTCATGACGGCGACCGCGTTGTGATACGGAGGCAGGACAGCGCAGAATACGGACAAGCAGTCGTCGCGCTAATCGGAGATGAGGCAACTATAAAAACGTTCAGACCGGAAAAGGGGAGAATAATCCTTCATCCTGAAAATCCCCGGTTGAAAGATATTATAGTTGCACCGGAGGAGTGCAGAGTGCTTGGGCTTGTTGTGGGTTGCGTACACAAATTTGTTGTATGAAAAATACGAAGGCTGAAAAAGGATGAGCGTACTTTGAGAGAGGAAATCCCCAACCCTCAATGAAGTTGCTCAAATCTCAAACTTTATTCAGAAAGGGGAAAGGAGGCAAGAAAAATGAAAAAGTATGTAGTATGCTTGGAATGCGGACGAAAACTTTGTAAAGCTGAACCGGGTTCGGTGGTAGAAATGTACTGCCCGACATGTAAAAAAACGGTATATGCCGAAGTCCGCGACGATACAGTCGTAACCACGCAACAAGAACAAGTATTAAAAAAGGTTACATAATTTCAAAAGACAACAATCGAATAAGGGCCTCATTCGAGAGTCATACCCGCTGTTGAGGAATGACCGGAATGTCGGCGAACATTTGTCGCAGAGATAGCTTATAATCACCCCTTAAATTAAGGAAATATAGGCCTGACAAATAGAATCCGAGTAAGATAAACGGATTTTATTTGTCGGGCTTTTTTATTTTTCCGAAAAATAACTCCGTCTGCTTGCGCCCGGATTCTTCCGCAGTCGGGCGCTTTTTTGTTGTTACGGGCGAGATCCGTCCGATTGCGATTTCAAAAAAATCGAATCGGAGGATTTCAAATGAAACGTATTTATTTTAAGGACGGGGAAGGGAAAACGGTATATGTTGAGGTTTCTGACAAGGTCGCGGAAACATATATGGAGGTCAAACGTGAGGCTTGGCGCAATGATTCTTATGAGGAGTATCATACCACATCGCTTGATGCAATTCAGGAGTCCGGACATGAATTTGCGGACGAAGGAGCAGATATAGAGGCTGGCATGATTTCTCGTGAAGATGCAGCCGAACGAAAACAAATGCTTGTAACCCTGAAAAGTGCAATACCTCACCTGACGCCTTTACAACAAAGGACATTAAAGAAAATCTTTGTATTGAACATGTCGCAGGCAGAAATTGCAAGGGAAGAGGGCGTTTCCGAACAGGCTATATCCGACAGAGTATCCCGCATATATAACCAACTCAGAAAGGTGCTGAAAAAAAATTAAAAAAATTTTCAAGAAAAGTACTTGAGGGTATGCCGTTTTTTCTCTATTAGGTGAGAGGGTTGTGTTGCAGCCCGAAATTAAGGAGGATTTATGGAATATCTGAATGCCTTGATCGGAAATACGGAGATGTATATTCCGGTCAATGAAAAATTGGGTTCATCGATGTTGCTTGCCCATAAGCGCCTGAACTACAAAAAGCACATCGCCCGTATGCGCCACGCATACAAAGGCACTATTGAATCGGAGAGGGTAGAGGCAAGCGCAGACTTTTTTTATGTATTGGAAGATGTGCTGGACGAGCAAGGCTATCCCGATGTAATCCATCATCTGTTCGAGATGTTTTCGACAGATGAAAGAAAACTGCTGTATGCGCTTTTCCGTGAAGATAAGACGGTACGTTTTCTCGTCGCAGTACAAGGCTACGAAGAGGAGATGATTCAAAGGACAGTACGATTATTCTTTGAACGGTTGAAACAAAAAATTTTTTAAGGAGAAAGACAATGAGGCAATTTGAAACTAAACTTACGCTGCGCATTTACGATACAAAGCTCATCGAAAAAATGAACATGATTATGAAGTTCAATCCGAACAGGTATCAGAGCAAGAATCAGCTGCTTTTGGAACTTCTGGAACTTGGCGTGCGGGAAAAATTGAAAGAATTTCCTACGCCTCCCACGACTCCGGTTGCGGCAGCGAATGCAATTCCCATTTCACATGAGTGCAACTGCAACGCGGAAACACTCAAGCAAATTAAGGAACTTATCGAGGGAATGCACCTTTATAATAAGCAGAATGTCGAAGGACTGCTTGCGCATCTGAAGATGTCGGAACGCTTGTCCTCATCCATCTACAATATGGTTTTTGCCATTCTGAAAGACGAACCGGTCACACCCGTACAGATAGAACTCGGTTATTTGGACGATGTGCCAAAACGATTCGCGGAATTTCTTGCTATGTTGCTCGATGAGCTTATAAAAGAAGAAAAGCATGAGGACGACGAATGTATGGAAACGGAGGAGGACGAGGATAGACTCGTGAGCTGAAACATGAATGGGTGTGCCGAATGTATTGGTGAGTATCGGATATGCGCCGAATGACGAAACGCTGAATCGGTTGCACTCCGTAAAGCCGAAATATCTTGCAGAACGCAGATTCTATGCTTGCAGACAGCAAGATGATTTCCTGAAATACGTCAACAAAGGAATCGATGCGGGAGACTATCTTGGTTATGCCGGTAATCCTGAAAAGAGTAGCGGGATATTTGATGCCCGCGGTTTGATGAAGAAATCGCAAATCAAGGAATTGCGTACATTACTTCGTTCCACGGACAGCAATATTTGGCACGCAGTCATTAGTTTTACGGAGAATTTCGGGGATAAATACATGACTTCGTACAAGGACGCATTGGAGCTTTTGCGCTTGGAACTCCCGAAATTCTTTAAGAACATAGGTATAGCGTCGGACAATGTGGTGTGGTATGCGGGGCTTCACGAAAATACAGACAATCAACACATTCATCTCGGTTTTTTTGAGAAGGAGCCGCGCTTTCGCAGAGAAAACAGTCCGGAACTTCGCTATCGGTTCGGTACGATTTCGCAGGATTCGCTCAATGCGTTTCGCATAGCTATTGAGGAATGCTTGACTGATGCGAACTTTGACTTAAAGCGTAGCAGGCGTAACCTTACGGAATCATCGCAGGAGACATTGTTCCATTTGCACGGGTGGAATGATTATGAGCGGGAATTAAAGAAGAAACTGCTTGCATTGTATCGCGCTTTGCCGACAGATGGGCGAATCAGTTACGGGAGCAAAAATTTGGATGCGCTTCGTCCATGGATCGTTGAAATCGTGAATTTCATTATACGAAACAATCCGGGATTGAAACATGACTTTGATACATTTTGCGCAGATGTGGCGCGGTTTGACCTGAACCGTAAGCGCATTTGTGAGGATCAGAAAATAGAGGATACGGAAAAGTATCTTGTGGGAGACAAATATATAAAAGACATCTATCGCAGGCTGGGCGACAAGGTAATTAAAGCTGCGTTGGATATAAAGAAAAAGGGCGACAGGGAGGTGAACCGATGTAAGAGAGAATTATCAAAAAAGCGGGTGGAGAAACGATACAGGTCATATCTGTTGGAACGGGCGGTGCGAATTGGTGCGGATGTGGATGACGAGGCAATTCATTGTTTCGAGGAATACAGGCGCAAACTTGCAAAAGCGGAATATGAAAGGTTGGTAGAAGAAGGAGTGATAGAGGCCGAATAATGTTCAAGAGAGCAATCAGGTGGGTGAAAGATAAGACAAAGCAGTTTTTCTCATTCATATGGAGACAGCGGGCGAGGGTTTTTAAGTGGGCGGCTATTTTCGGGGTAGTGTTTTTTTGCTGTTATTTTTTTGGCTTTACATTGAACTGTTTTGTCGCGGGAGGGTTTGAACTGAATTTTTCGGCAAGGTTGCTTTTTGACGGTAAGACATTCCTGTATACGGGTGCGTTTTGTCTGATGGCGTTATTTATCGTGTTGTATTACTATTACACGCACTATTGGATATTCAATTCCAAGAATATCATCAAAGGCAATAAGCGGGACAAGGACATTTCGGCAAATTTAGAACAGGCGCACTTTCAGACGGAAAATGAGATTGAACAGAATTTTCAGATTGTATCATATGACGAGTTGCCGCGGAAAGAAATAAAGGGGATACCGATTCGGGCGTATGAGGAGGGAAAGAAATTAAATGTTACGTTTTCGCCGCCCACACATACGCTTGTCATCGGTACGACGGGATCGGGCAAAACAACTACCTTTGTCAATCCGACGATACAGATTTTGGCGGAGAGCAAAACAAAACCGTCTATGCTCATCTCCGATCCGAAAGGAGAGTTGTATCAGTTGCACGCAAAGAAACTGAAAAAGACTGGATACAAGGTACAGATTCTCGATTTGCGCAATCCATATAATTCGGTGCGTTGGAATCCGCTGGAACGAGCATACCTGAACTATCAACGCATGCTGCATCTTGAAAAGGAAGTAAAAGTGCATGAGGATAAAGGTTGCTATGAGTTTGAGGGAAAACTGTATTACGATCCAAAAAAGAGGGATGCCGCATTACAGGTAAAAAAGCAACAACTCAATGATGTTGTCTATGAGGATCTGAACGACATTGTTTCAGTATTGTGTCCGGTCACAAACAAAAACGAACCTATGTGGGAGAGTGGGGCAAAGAACTTTATTCTCGCCATTGCGCTTGCGATGTTGGAGGACAGCGAAAATCCGGAAAACGGTCTTACAAAGGAAAAGTATAACTTCTATTCCATTATGAAGGTAGCGACAAATACGGAAAATGATTGTGCGGAAATGCTCAACTATTTTCGTGGGCGCAGTCCGCTTTCAAGAGCGGTCACATTGTCCAAACAAGTCCTCGACAGTTCGGAAAAGACGCGGGGCAGTTACTTGTCGAGTACGTTCGATAAAATTTCCATGTTTGCGGATATGTCGCTGTGCGCTCTTACAAGCGAAAACGAGATAGAGTTTGGCAGTATGGGGGAAAAGCCGATTGCGCTGTTTTTGCAGATACCGGACGAAAAGGAAACGCGGCATACGCTTGCGGCAATGGTGATTTTGCAGGCGTATAAAGAGCTTGTTTACAAGGCGAATACATACGAAAGTCTTTCCCTGCCGCGGCCCGTTTATTTTATTCTCGATGAGTTCGGACAGTTGCCGAAAGTGCAGAAGTTGGAGCAGATGATTACGGTAGGGCGCAGCCGTAACATATGGCTCAATCTTGTCGTTCAGAGTTATGCGCAGCTTGCCAAAGTGTATGACGATAAGAGTGCAGATATTATCAAATCGAATTGCAACACGCAAATTTTTATCGGGACGACGGACTATAAGACGATAGAAGAATTTTCCAAGCGTTGCGGTAATTTCAGTATTTTACAGAGGTCGGTCGGGTTCAATACTGTGCGTGCGGACGATGTGAATTCCAACACATCAGTCAAGGAGCGCCCGCTCATATATCCGTCCGAATTACAGCAACTCAACAGTAAGGGGAATATGGGCAATGCAATCGTAACGGTATTCGGGTATCAGCCAATCCGAGCAAAATTCACGCCAAGTTATGCGAGCAAGTTTTACGATTTGCGGGAGAGCAGACAGATTTTGCGGACAGGTAGATACTTCGATGAAAATGCGGCGTATTACGATATGAAAAAACGTAACGAACGCACTTTTGCGGGCAGGCGAGCAGGCATCGGCAGAAACGGCGGCGGGGGATTACGCGAACAGATCGCGGAACGGCGACGTAGGTCGGCGGCAACGGAAAAGCTGCAAACGCTGATAGCCAAATCGTTGCACGGATTTGCGACGGAGCAGGAGAACAGCGACATATTCGTCCTTGTTCAGTCGGGGGCATATGACAAAGTAATTGGAAAATTGAAGGAGCTAAAAACCCGCGCAGGCGGTAAAAGCGAACGCGGTTCGGCAATACAGGACGCAATTGACCGCGTGGAAGAAATGAAAAACGGAGACATTCGTTTAGAAATCAGAGAATGAAAAGGAGGTAAAAGACAGAATTGACTACAAAGAGGAAACTGACCTTTGCGGGTATGCTTATTGCACTATGTTTGCTTTTATGCTGTGCGTTCGGTGTCCTTTTTTCTACGACCGGCGGAAACACGGCATATGCTTACAGCAGTTCGACAAAGTACAAACTTGATTTAACCGCAACGGGTACGTCAGGCATCTATATCTACGTTTCAGGCGCGACAGGTTCCGGAACTGTATCCGATGGGGCAGCATTCAATTTTGCGCCAAACAGGGTGGATGTCGTTCTTACGAAAAAGACAGAACTTGGGCGTTATACATATACGCGATACGTCAAAGATTTTGCCCTTACCGGGCCTGTTACATATTCAAGTGCGGATAAGCAGAAAAACAGTTCGAAATCGAGCGAAAAGACGGTTACTTATACGTTGCCTACTCTCACTAATGGGAGCTATACGCTGACTATGACAACGGGGCAGGATTACTCCGGTATGATCGGTGATGCAAGTACAAAGGTCACATTCAATTTTATTGTAGATAAAAATAGACCTACAATCAGCGGGGCATCTGTTTCCACAACGGGCAAGTATACAAACAAGGCATTTACGGTTACGGCAAGCGATTTGTTGAGCGGTATCGACAAACTGTATTGGAAAGCGCCGACGGCGAGTATCTATTCGTCCACGACGGCAACTTCTAAAACGATTTCGGCAGGAAGTACAAACGGAAGGTATACATTCTATGCCGTAGACAAGGCAGGCAATCAATCGTCCTACTATTATGTCTACTATGACAATGTTGTGCCGACCGGTACGATCAAAGGAACGAGCGGTACGCTTTCATCGGGAAGTTATACCAATAAAGCATTTTCCTATTCGGCGACCGATTCGGGCAGCGGAATAAACTATTTGCAGTATAAGAAACCGGGGAGCAGTACATGGACATCTTATACGTCCGGGACGACTATTCCTGCGACTTCAACAAACGGTTGGTACTATTTCCGTGCCTACGATAATGCAGGGAATGTATCTGCGGAAAGCAGCGTATGTCTTGATACCGCAGTGCCTACGGGAACGGTATATAAGGAAACGACTTCCGTATCGAGCGGCAGTTCCGTCAAAGGTGCTTATATTAAGTTCATAGCAACGGATTCACTTTCGGGCGTAGCAAACTGCTATGTAAAAGCACCGGGCGAAACGAGTTATAAATCTTACACAAGCAACAGTCCGCTGACGACAGAAGGGGTGTATCAGTTTTACATTGTAGATAGGGCAGGCAATCAGTCAAGCACATACAGCGTCGCACTTGACAATACCGCACCGACCGGAATGGTGTACGGAGGGACAACAGAAAAGCCAAGCGGAAGCATTGTCAATAGTTCGTATATTAAATTCATCGGCAGTGATAATGCAAGCGGCGTGTCGGCTATGTATGTGAAAAAGCCGGGCAGTAGTTCTTTCATCAGCTATACAAGCGGTACGCAGTTCACCGCTGACGGAAAGTATGAATTTTATTGCGTAGACGGTGCCGGCAATCAGTCGCAGACATACAATATCACACTCGACCGCACAAAGCCTGTCGGCACTGTGTACGGCGGGACGCAATCAATGTCGAGCGGCGCAAAAACAGGTGCGGCATATGTAAAATATACAGCAACAGACGCATTGAGCGGAGTTTCCAAGTGCTATGTCAAAAAACCGGGCAGTAATGTTTTCACGGCATATACGGCGGGGGAACAGCTTGCAGGCGACGGGACATATGAGTTCTATTCCGTGGATGTAGTGGGAAATGAAAGTGAGCATATGACGATTATGCTTGACAACACCAAACCTGTCGGACAGATCTACGGCGGTACGGCGAAAATTGAGAACGGTCGCCATATCAATGCCGCATATATCCGTTTTGCAGCAACGGACGAGATGAGCGGCGTAGCGAAATTATATGTGAAGATGCCGGGAGACAAGAATTATGCTGCTTACAATGCAACGACACAGCTAACGACCGAAGGACAGTATTCTTTCTATGCGGAAGATGAAGTCGGAAATGAGTCGAATGTGTATATCGTAACGTTGGACAGAACCGCGCCGGTCGGTACGCTGTCAGCAAGCGGGAGTATTACAAACGCGGCAGACATAACCTATTCTGCAACGGACAACATTGGCGTTGCTGAATTGTATGTCAAAAAGCCCGGCGAGAGCAAATTTACTGTTTTTACGGCGGGAACAAAATTTACGGACGAGGGCGAATACGAGTTCTATTCCGTCGATGCTGCGGGCAATAAGAGTTTGACTGTCAGCATTATGGTCGATAGGACAAAACCCGTTGTGACTATAAATGCGGGAGGTAAGAACGTTTCTGACGGCGCAAAATCAAACGCAGAGTATGTGCGTATGAGCGCTGTGGATGCTTTGAGCGGGATTTCAAAACTTTTTGTAAAAATGCCCGGCGCAAGCAATTTCGTGGAATATACAAGTGGAACGCAATTGACCGCCGAAGGGGAATATTCCTTTTATGCGACGGACAATGCCGGCAATCAGAGTGCAACGGTCAACGTACTGCTTGACAGAACAAAACCGACAGGACAGATTACTGCGGCGGAATCGAATGTAAGCAGCGGTGAATATACCAACAAAAATTATGTGAAGTTTACGGCTTCGGACGACGCAAGCGGTGTTGCAAATCTTTACGTCAAAACACCCGGTAGCAATTCGTACATTTCCTATTCCGTTGATACGATGCTGACAGAGGAGGGAAAATACGAGTTCTATGTGACGGATGCTGCCGGAAACAAGTCTGAAACGTATATCGTTACCATTGACCGCACAAAGCCTGCGGCAACGCTGTACGGCGGTTCACAGAGTATTTCAGATGGCGACATTACCGCAGCAGATTATATTCGCTATGAGGCAACAGATAGCGCTCTTTCCGGGGTGTATGTAAAGAAACCGGGCGAAACGGCATTTGTCAAATTCACGAGCGGAGAAAGGTTTACAGCGGACGGAAAGTACGAATTTTACGCGGAAGATTTAGCAGGGAACAGGAGCGAGACCGTATCTGTAACATTGGATAAAACGGCACCCGCAGGACAACTCTATGCCGGAGGAAAAGCCGTCGAAAGCGGGAGTGTATCGAACGCAGAATTCGTAAGTTGCGCAGCGACCGATGCGACGAGCGGCATAAAAGCGCTTTATGTTAAACTTCCGGGGAAGAGCGGATTTACCGCCTATGAGAGCGGCACAAATTTGTTTGAAAACGGGAAATATGAGTTTTATGCCGTCGATGTTGCGGGGAATATCGGCACAACGCTTACGATTACGTTGGACAACATTGCACCCGCTGCCGCAATCATGACCGCTTCAGGCGAGGGTGTTAGCGGCACAACTTCCAATAGTGCATATGTTACGTTTAGCGCAACGGATGCAACCAGCGGCATTGCCGCATTGTATGTAAGACTTCCGGGCAAAGCGACATTCTCTGAATATGCGGGCGAACGCCTGACGGACGAAGGAGTTTATTCGTTCTATGCCGTCGATGTTGCGGGGAACCGTTCCGAAGAAATCGGCATAACGCTGGATCGCACGGCTCCCGTCGGCAAAATTACATCAGGCAAGACAGAATTGCCGAACAACGGATATACAAATCAGACGTTTTTGTACAGCGCAGCCGACCTGAACGGTATCACCAAGCTCGAATACAAAATTCCGGGCGGCGAATGGCAGATCTATGTGCCAGACACGGAGATTTTGGCGGAAAGCGGTGACGGGGAATATGTATTCCGTGCTTATGATTCGGCGGGAAATGTGTCGGAAGAAATGCGCGTAACGCTGGATACCAAGTCGCCTCGCGGGGTGCTTTATGCGAACAATGATGAGAAAGAAAACGGTGCTTATACAAATTACGACCGTATCTCTTTCACGGGTGAAGATGCAAATCTGTCTGTATGCTATGTGATGCTTCCCAATAGCAAGGAGTGGACGCCGTACACAAACGGAGCGCTCTATTCGGAGAGCGGAAAATATCAGTTCAAAGCGGCTGATATGGCGGGAAACGAATCAGACATCTATACCATCATCGTAGATAGAACGGCAAAAGCAGTAACGCTCAGCAATGTTCAGGATGGAAAAACGAGCAAAACGGTAATCCTTAAATGGCAGAACGGAGATGCGGACGTATATGCGCCTGTTATCGAAGTTACGGTAAATGGCATCGCGGTCGAAAGCAGAACGGAGATCGGTACATTGTATGGCGGCAAATACATTGTTGTTAGCAAGGATGCTGCGGGTAACGTGTGGACAAGTGAGTTCGTGTCCGAGCGTGTGAATATCAATGCTGTAACGAGCAATAAGGAATGGTGGGAATGCGGCGGCTATGCGTTTGAGACATATGACAATGCTTTGGATTTTATGCTCGATGCAGAGTACGCATTAGTTCGTACAGGAGAATGGAACAGTGATGTCTGGGATACGGGCATCATGATGGACGCGAAGGATAGCGTGAATGCAAAACCCGGAAAGTATTTCATTTACAAAAAGTCCGGCGATGCAAACGTTGAAGTTGCGTATTTTACGGAAGCACGCTTACAGGAAGTGATGCTCGAATATGCCGTGAGCGGCATCACGCATTACTATTATTGGCAGAAATCGCCTGCTGCGTCCGCCGAAGGCAATGACCTATATGTTCTGAATACGCAAGGAACGTATATTGCCTCCGAGATAGGTCTTTCGGATAAAGTCGAATACATTATCGACGGTAAACCGTATAGTGGCAGCGTGTATGCTGAATCCGGCAAGCATAGCGTGATTGTAAAAGATGCATGGGGTAATGAGGCGGAATATACATTTGTCATCGTTCGCAACTTTGCGGATATGCAAATGGCAGTCGGCGAAGGTGAATTTTCAAAAACCGATGTTGCTCAGGTGTTCTACCTGAAAGATAAAGTACATATCGCCATTTCCGATACTGTTGACGAATATGCCATGTTCTATATTGAGTTTGAGGACGGCAGTCGTAAAATTCTTTCCATTGGTGAGACTTACGAGATTTCGGAAAGCGGGAAATACGTTATCTGTTCGGTCAATCATTTCGGCCTTTCGGAAGAAGTGACAATTTATATTTCGTTGGACGAGCCGGCAATTACTTTTGATGCTGACACAGATAAAAAACAACTTATCATCGATGTAACGGCAAGCGCTGATTCCTATGCAAAACTCCAAAGCATTGCGATTTATAAGTCGGTTGACGGCGGTGATACATGGGTGCTGCTTACGGCAGACGATTACGGCACCGTTATTTCGGAAGCGACCAAACAGTATAAATTCTGCACGAGCGGCATGTATCGCGTGGTAGTGGAGGATACATTCCATACGGGATTTGAGGCTATCGAAGGTATGATGGAATATACGCAAATCGGGCCGGCAGGAGTGCTTAGCGGTGTGGAGAACGGCGGTTATACGAATAAAAACGTCAAGTTCACATGGACGGACAATGCAACTGCGGTCATTACCGTAAATGGCGAAACGAGTGAATATACGTCGGGGACAACTCTTTCGGATGACGGTGAGTATGAAATCGTGCTGACGAATATGGACGGACAGACATTTGTCGTTTCGTTTGTAATCGATAAGACTGCCCCTGAATATGAGCTTACGGGCGCAGACAACGGTGCTACGGTAAACAACGATATTTCGCTTGTTTTCGGAGAGGGTATCACCGTAGAGGTTTCGATTAACGGCGATACGACAACTTACATGAGTGGAGAGGTGTTGACAGCGGAAGGCGAGTATGAATTTACTCTGACGGACAAAGCAGGCAATAAAACCGTTGTGAATGTCTTTGTCGATAAAACGGCAGATTATGAAATCAATACCGTGGACGGATTCGTGTCAAACGATGATGTCGTAATCAAAGCAAACGAAGAGCTGACAATCAATCTTTCAAAGGACGGCGAAACTTTCGCGTATGAGTTTGGAGCATCAATTACAGAGGAGGGTAATTACATTGCACATATTTCTGATGCTTATGGGAATACCGCAGAAGTTTCTTTCCGCGTGTTAAAAACTACCGTGCTGAATGATTTTGCGCACGATTTTACCGGCGTCAATATAGTGTCGTCAACATGCAACGGAGAGGCTTGTGAGCTTAATTTTGCGGCAGACGGCAAGTATGAAATTACGGCGACGGACGGGGAAAAGGAATATACCTTTGCGGTGACTCTTGACCGCGTTGCGCCTGAAATTGTATTGAATGGCGCAGAAAACGGCGGAGAGACGAAAAGCGAGGTTGTCGTCGAAAGCATCTCTGAAGAAGCAGACATTACGGTATATTTTAACGGAGAAAAAATTGAGTACAGAGTAGGTGCGAGTGTGAGCGAACTTGGCGAATATCGCGTTGTCGTAACCGATGCTGCGGGAAATACGAGGGAATATACTTTTACAATTGTGTACGGACTCAATGGCGGTGCAGTCGCTCTGATTGTTATCTTTGTGCTTCTTATTGTCGGAATTATCTTGGGGATCGTTTTCGGAAAGCGTGCCGTGTATAAGAAAAAACTTGCGCAGAAATCACAAGAGGAAGGCTCGGATGAGGATGAATCTGATATGGAAGATTCGGATGCCGCGAATTTTGAACCCGATGACGAGCAGACCGCAAACTCTTCGGAAGATGCCGATGAAGAGGTCGTCGAAGAAGTTGTGAATGACGACGAAAATATTGAGACGGACAACGACGAGCGCGGAGAATAAGCCGGGAAAAACTCCGTAGTGAGGGCCTCAAATACCCAAAAAAGGGAGCGGGAAAAACTCCGTAGTGAGGGCCTCAAATACCCAAAAAAGGGAGCAGGTTAACGTGTAGGCGCAAAGTGACGCACTTCGTGCTTTTGCGCCCACACAAAAACCGAACGGAAGCGGGATACCCGCCTTCGTTTTAAGGGAGAAAAATTAAGAAAGGAGGGTACTTAGTGAATGTAAATTTTAGCAGTGCAAGCACATTGCTTGCGGTCGATTTTGCGCCTGTGATTGAACCTATCCTTGAAGTGCTGGATGCCATTCTTTGGCCGGCGATCGCCATTGTCGGCGCGGTGGGAACAATCTACTGTATCATACTCGGTATTAAGCTCGCAAAGAGCGATGAGCAGAACAGCAGGGAGAAAGCGAAAAAAGACCTGATCGGCGCGATTGTCGGCTTTGTCATCATCTTCGTGCTTATCGTCGCTCTGAAGATAGCATTGCCTATATTGCAGGATTGGGTACAGTCACAAATATAGCAGGAATTAAGATATGGATTGGTTTGTTGATTGGTTTCTCGGCTGGTTCTATGAACTCCTGTACGGGTTACAGGCGGGACTTTGCAGCCTGATAGACTTTATCAAAAGAATATTCTTCAAACTTTGCGGGTTGGATACCGTGGTGATAGACGGGGAATCGCAAGACCTTGTTTCATCGCTCATCGGTTCAGATACGATTCGCAGGGTATTTTTGACAATATTTCTTATAGGCGTGATTCTGCTTGTCATTTTTGTAATCATAGCATTGATCCGCGTGAACTATACGGCAAACGAAAAGAAAGGCCGGGGCGAAGTATTAGCAAAAGCAGGACATAGCTTTTTGATTATGTTGCTCGTACCGTTTCTTCTCCTTGCGGGAATGATGCTCGTAAACGTCATTATGGGTTCTATCAACACCGCAATGCAGCAGTACGTTACGGAAGGGCAGACAATGATTGGCGGACAAATGCTCATTACGACGGGGGATTCGGCCTATATCGGCAGCGAAAGCCAGCGTGAAACGATAGAAAGAATGTTTTTAACGGGCGAACTTGATTATACCGATATAGGTGTAGTCAAACAGTATTATGACTTGTCCGAAATGAACTATGTCATAGGATTGCTCGGTGGGCTTGTAATGCTCGTCATCTTTGCGATTTCGTCATTTACGTTTATTCAGAGGATTTTCGACATCATTCTGCTGTACATTGTTTCGCCGATTTCAATCAGCACTTTGCCGCTCGATCAGGGCAACCGTTTCAAAGTATGGAAAGACATGATGATCTCAAAGATACTCTCGGCATACGGCATTATCTTGGTAATGAATTTGTTTTTCCTGATTATTCCGCAAGTCAACAAGATGCAATTCTTTGAGAGTAACTTTGAAAATTCTGTCGTACATATTCTGTTCCTTATTGGCGGGGCTTTTGCGGTCACAAAGGCAAACCTTGTTATAGCCCAACTTACGGGCAGTCAGGCGGGCGGGCGCGAACTTGCGCAGATGATTTACAATATGCGTTCGGGCATTGCGTTCGCAAAATCGGCGTCGGGGATTGTCGGCAGAACGGTTGGCAGAGTGGTCGGCGGCTCTGACTATCTAAAAAACAGGAAGAAAGGACATGGCAGGATAGAGAGTGTGGGTATGGCTGCACATAGCGAGCGCAACCAACGCCCGATGACGGAAGAGGAAGATATGACGGACAAGCAAATGGCGACGCAGGCATTGGGTTCAGTTACAAGACTTGCCACTATGCCCGTAGGCGTCGTGAAAGACATGGTGCAGGGCGGCGTAATACAAGCGGGTAAGAACTTTATGCCGCGACTGAGAAACGTGGCAAAGGGTACGACTGTAACAAACAGAGCAGAAGTTAAGCCGAAAAAGCCGAATATTCAAACCACGCCCCCGGAGAACGATGAACAGGCGCAATCGTCGAGCGATACCGCATCGACGAGGGGAGCGGAAGGCGGCAGCACAACGTTGAGACCAAAGGAGGGAAACGATGAGGATAATTCCGAAGAACACTAAAGTAAAAATGACTTTTTACAAGAGCGTGACGGTAGCGGATGTAGTTATCGGATTTATCGGGCTTGTGTTAATTGCTATTGCGTTATCAAGCAATCTTGCTTTTAAGTTCCTGATAGCCGGAGGCATTCTCGTTTTGTTTATTCCGTTATATATCACGTTCAACGAGGACAGGGTGTACAGACTTGTCGGCTATCTGTTTCGGTACTTGTTTGTTCGGAAAAAGTACAAAAAAGCAACCAAAGGGGAGGTAATAAAAAATGACGTAGAGGGCGTAGTACCATATGAACGTATTTGCAGCGGAGGCATAATCTCGCTGAAAGACATGCACTATGCGGGAATCATTGAAGTACAACCTGTCGATTTCCGTATGCTGAATGAGTTTTCGCAGAATGAACTGATAGATGGTGCGATATCGAAGGTGCTGAACAACGTGCCGGTCGGTTACGAGGCAGATATAGTCAAAGTAGAAAGGCCGCTTATTTTAGACAACTTCATCGGCGACGAATTGGAACGTATTGTCCGTCTCGGCGAAAGCAAAGAAAGGGGGGAATTAAGAAAAGAGGAATATGAACCGCGTGTCGATCTGATACAGGACAGGATAGCGCTTATTGACGAAATCAACAGTAGCAGACCTATCTTTTACAGCAGATATTATCTTGTGTTGCACGGCGGCAGCGAAAAAGAACTTTCGGCGAATATGCGCTATGCTGCCATTACGCTGCAAAGCTCCGGAATCAATGCCCATATTTTGAGCGATAAGGAATTGGCGGCATTTATCCGATATACCATTGATTACGATTTCGATGAACGTGTACTCGATAAGACAAAAAGGTATGGCTCATTTTTCGCTCCGAGTGAATTGAAGTTCGGATTAACGTCAACGCAACAGAACGGGAAAATTCTGACGCATTTCGTCATCAATAATTATCCGCTCCGTGTGGCAAACGGATGGGGTGAGGGTTTGTTTGATATGCCGCATACGAAAGTGGTTCTGAAAGCAAAGCCTGTCGAAAAGTTTAAGGCGTTGCGTCGGGTAGATAACGCGATTCTCGAAGTACAGACGCAGAACAGGCGCAACCGTGCAAGCGATGTAATCGAGAAAGACACGCATCTTGAGAGCTTGCAGGACTTGCTCGTCGGGATACAGAATGAAAACGATGTGCTGTTTGATGTCACGCTTATTATTACGGCGTATGATGAGAAAGGTAAAAATACGGTCAAGAAACAAGTCCGCCGCAGGCTGCGTGAAATGGGATTCGGGTTCAATGAAATGCTCGGCCGACAAATGGATACTTACCTTACGAGTCAGATTTGCATGACGGACAAAATTCATCTTTCCCGCGGAATACATACAAGCAGCCTTGCTGCGGTGTTTCCGTTCGTGAGCAACGCGATCGTGGACGAGAAAGGTCTTTTGATAGGTGAAAACAAATTACCTGTGTTTGTAGACTTTATGCGCAGAGATACGGAACACCTATCATCGAATATGATCGTTCTTGGCAGGCCGGGAAGCGGGAAAAGCTATGCGTGCAAGAGTATCATAGCGCAGCTTGCAAGTTGCAATACAAGAGTGTTTATACTTGATCCCGAAAGCGAGTACGGAAAACTTGCCAAAAGTATGGGCGGGAAAGTATTGGATGTATCAAGCGGAAAATTCGGTAAAATCAATCCGTTTCAGATTATACGAACGGAGGATGATGAAAATAAGGACGGCACGAGTAATGATTACTTTTCGCATTTACAATTTTTGGAAGAGTTTTATCGCGTAGTTCTGCCGGGAATCAACTCTGATTCTTTGGAACTTCTGAACAGACTTACACAGGAGCTGTTCAGTCGGGCTGGCATAACGCCTTATTCGGATCTGAACGGTATATCGGAAGAAGAATACCCGACCTTTGACGACCTCGGAAAGCTCATAGACGATAAGATAGAACGCGAGACAGACGAATACAATCGCGGCTGTCTGAAAGTGCTGACGAACTACATTGCTAAATTCCGTACCGGGGGCCGATACAGCAATTTGTGGAACGGGCCGACGAGTTTTGCCCCGCGGGAAAATTTTATTGTATTTGATTTCCAAAAACTCTTGGCAAACAAAAACGGTGTTGTTGCAAACGGGCAGATGTTGCTCATTGTGAAATGGCTGGAGAACGAAGTCGTCAAAAACAAGGATTACAATACGAAAAACAGTGTATCGCGGAAACTTGTCGTCGCCGTTGACGAAGCCCATTTGTTTATCGACGAAAAGTACCCCGTTGCGCTCGATTTTATGGCGAGCCTCGCAAAGCGAATACGAAAATATGAGGGGATGCTCATCACAATTACGCAGAGCGTAAAAGATGTTGCAGGGACGCCGGAGATAGCAAGAAAAAGTCAGGCACTCATCGATGTATGTCAGTATTCCCTGATATTCAGTTTATCCCCGAACGATATGAGCGATTTGTGCAAACTTTACTCACACGCAGGGCAAATCAACGAGTCGGAGCAAGACTATATTATGCACAACAAGCGCGGTACGGCATTCTTTATTTCGTCACCGCAGAACAGAAGCAATATCGACATCGTAACAAGCGATTTCGCGGAAAATTTATTTTAATAAGACCTGCAAATAAAAGTCAAGGGTTAAAATGAAAAAATTCGGAAAAACTTTCGAGGTAGGAAAAGCGTAACAGAAAAAAGCCTCCGTCAAAAGACGCAGACTTGAAACGAGCAGGAAAACGGTTAAGCGACAGGGTTGAGAGAGTTCAAAAGCTCCGTCACACGAGCATAGTAAATTCTCAAAAACTTATTGGCGGCAGCAGTCATGTAAACGTAAAAATGTTTACCCTCGGCACGTTTCTTGTCCATGAATTGAAAAACGGAATTGTCGGCGGGAGCATTTTGCAGAATGACGGACATTACCTGAAATAAAGTTTTGCGCAAGTCGGAAGAACCGCGCTTGGAAATTTTACGGGATTGAGAATTGAATGAGCCGGATTGAAACGGCGGAGCGTCTAATCCTGCGAAGCCAACGAGAGCTTTCTTGTTGGAAAAACGGGAAACATCGCCAATCTCAGCAATAAGTTGAGAACCGAGAACGGAGCCAACGCCGAAGAACGACATCACAACGTCGTATTCGGGCAGTGTCGCGGCAAGAGCGTTCATCTCTTTTGCGAGGGAAGCAATGGTTTCGTTAATGCGGTTTAATTGAGAGACAGCATTAGAGATCAAAAGCGAAGAACTCTCGTTAAACGGCAAGGACGGAGAGCGGTTGCAAGCGAAATCGTAAATGGAACGAGCCTTACTTTCGGAGAAGTTATAGCCATATTTTCTGCACCAAGAAAGATAAGACTTCGAGAATGAAGAAAAAGATTTCTTTGAAATGCACTCGGAATGAGGGTGTTTAAGGACGAAATCAACCCATTTTTCGTGGCCGTCAGCCTTTCTTGTGGGAGTAGAGAACAAAGTATTCGCCGCAGGAAAGGTTTGGTCTAAAAGAGAAATGAGATTATTCTTCAGCATGACTTTGAGCTTTATGTATTGGTTGTATTGCCTACTGTATGACTTCAACAATAATCTCGATTGGGATTGAGAGTTAAACTCGGGCAAATCCGACCACCGATCTAAAGCAAAAGCGGCAAGTTTAAGAGAATCCTTTTTATCGGTCTTACACTTGCGAACAGATAAAGATTTGGTACCGTAATCTTTCACGAGGATGGGATTGACTACGGAAACAAATAAGCCGTTGTTACGGAGGAAGAGGGCTATGGGAAGATAGTAATTGCCTGTGTATTCCATAACAACCTTCGTATGGCCGTCCAAAGTTTTAAGGAGAGTGACCAGCTCCGAAAGTTCCTTTGGATTGTGCGATACATCGAACGGGGAAACAACAATTTCTCCGAACGGGCGCAGGACGGCAACGGTAGATTTACCTTTGGAAACATCGATACCGACAGCGTTCATAAGGTGACCTCCGAGAAAATGAATTTGTAATAAAGGCGACCGACCTTATCCATTACCGATTCAATCTGATTGGTTACACGGACGCGAAGCCCAACCTGCAAAAACCGAACGCTATAACGGAAGGGCGGCTGACAGTCTAATTTACGTACGCTTAGCACAAAAAGGAGAACGTCAGACCTTAATTACCCTTCCATTATAGCTTAGGTAACGGAACTTGAAAAGTGCAATTCCAAATACTGCACTTTCTCGGTCAAATATATTGTATCAGAAAGGAGAGTAAAACATGGAAAAGAACAAGGTGGAGAACTACACGGAAGAACAGCGTGCGGAAATCAACGAAATTACCGAGCGGCAGTACAGAAAGATGCTTGCCGAGGGCAAATATAAAGACTTGCTCATCAAGTTCGGTCAGAACGGAAATTATTCGGTCAGTAACATGCTGTATCTGCTTTCACAGAATCCCGATATTACGGTCGTTAAAGGCATGAACGAGTGGGAGCGTGCCGGCAGACATATCAAGGAGGGCGCGAAAAGCATGGAAATCATGGCGCCCACCAAAGTCAAGTACAATGTCAAGGTTACAAATCCGGACGGCAGCCCCAAATTCGACGAGGACGGCGAACAGATTGTCAGGGAGAAAGAACGCACAGAGGGCTTTCATCCCAACTATGTGTTTGATATTTCGGATACGAAGGGCGCAGAGTATGTTCCGTATAAAATCGACAAGGTATCCGATGCGGAAAAGCGTGTTATTCTTGACGGCGTATTCAATGCGCTGTCCGGCAGAAGGTACAAGTATAAGTTCACCAACGAGTCGAAGTTCGCGGAGGGCGAAACATATCAAATTGATAAAGAGGAAAGAACGGTCAGATTGCGCAAGGGCATGAATAACACCACGACGGTGCTTACGGCAATCGAAGCGGCAAGCAGGGCGCTTTCGGATAATTTCAAGGGCAAAGAGTTCGAGGGAATGACCGGTGAAAACGCGGAAAAGGTTGAAAGCGCAAGTCGTTCTTGCATCCTTGCCGCCCATTTCGGGTTGGATACCAGCGGCTATAACTTTGACTTTATGAAAAATATGACCGAGGAACAGGCGGGAATGTTCCGCGAGAATCTCAGTTGCATTTGTTCGGGAACAAAACTTGTTATGGACAAGATTGCACGTTCTTTTTACCGTGACCAACAGGCGCGCGCAGATGCCGCGCCTGCGGTTGCGGACGATAATTTTGGTTGGGATCCTTTTCGTCCCGCAAGCGAACATGGCTCCGAAATGGAGTGCGCTTAAAAATATTCCGAAAGAAATGAGGGCTTTGCCGCAGTGGGTGTGCTATAAGGCTGTTCCGAGAGAAGGTCATTGGGGAAAAATTATTCAATCACCCGTTACGCGAGAGGCGGCAAAGAGTAATTGTCCGTCCGATTGGACTGACTTTGAAACGGCTTTGGCATATGCGCAGAGTCATAATATGGACGGTGTAACATTTGTTCTGACGGGCGGCATCGTATTTATAGATTTGGACGAAATTGACGAAAAGCCGCAAGAAGTACGAAAACAACTTTCCGAATTGTGTGAAGGTTTGGACGGGACATATTGTGAATCGTCGGTGAGCGGGAGAGGAATACATTTCTTTTGTAAAGGAACGCTACCTGAAAACGCGAGAAAAAAGAATGAACGGCTTGGTTTGGAAATGTATGAAACCGGTCGATTTGCGTGTATGTCCGGGAACGTTATTGGAGAAGCGACCGGGCTGAAGAATTTGTCGGACAGAATCGGCGAGATAAACAGGCAGTATATCGGAGAACCGTATCGGGAGATCAGCATTGAACGTCGCCCTGCAACGGCATCGGATATGGAAATAATAGACGCAATCCGAAATAGCAAGCAGGGCGCAAAGTTTGAAAGACTTTATGGTGGGGATTGGAGCGGCTACGAATCGCATAGCTCGGCAGATTTTGCGCTTTTAAAAATGCTTACGTTCTGGACGCAGGACGAAACACAGCTCGACAGTATATTCCGTTCAAGCGGACTTTACCGTCCGAAATGGGATAAGTGTAACGGATATTACGGGAAATACCAGATCGGCAATGCCTTGCGACTTACGACAGCAACAAGGAAAAACAGTATGGAGATGTAAAAATGGAGAAAATCAAAGTCATTGCAAAAGAGGTGGGGAAACCGGCACGGCCTTATGAAATTGAAAATTCCTATAAAGCAATAAAAAATTTTGTCGGCGGGAACATTGAAACACACGACTACCCGTCTTTTGACGAAGTGACAATTTATTGTAATCGCGACTTGCAGCAAACAGACGTAACGATTGTGTTGGAAGAACATCAAGCATGTCTGTGCGGTAATTGCCTGATTGTCAAACAGGATATGGAATCTGACGGCGAGAGCGTTTCCTTTTCTGATGAGGAAATGAGAATAATGCTGGACGATGTATCGAAACGAGAGATATGCCGAAAAGGATTAACGCGGGAAGATGTGATGCAGTGTTTCGGGAATTTTACGGAAATTGAAATGTAAAAGGAGAAGGGATAATGGAAGATTCGATGACAGTATCCGCAGACGGATACAATCTGCAAGTGTTCCGCGATGAATATGCCGAAAATCCGCGCGAGTGGGATAATCTCGGCAAAATGGTCTGCTGGCATAGGCGCTATAACCTCGGTGACAAACATGATTATGAATCGCCGCAGGATTTTTACGAAAGCGATGAATACAAAAATGCGCTTGTGGTTTTGCCGGTCTATCTATATGACCATTCCGGCATCACAATCTCTAATTCCGACTTCGGCGACCGTTGGGACAGCGGGCAGATTGGCTATATCTTTGTAACAAAGGATAAAGCGCAGGAAGAATACGGACTTCTAAACGAAACAACGACAGAACTGATTCGCGAGCGCCTTATGAGCGAAACAAAAATGTACGATCAGTATTTGCAGGGGGATTGTTATGCGTTTCGTATTACTGACGAAAATGGCGAGGAAATCGACGGATGCGGCGGTTTTTTCGGGGATGACATAAGCGAAGTCTTGCGAGATATGCGCGACAACGTCAGTATTGAATTTGACGGATTATTCAAAAAAATGGAACACCATTCGTCTGCATATGCGGCAATGATGTGAGGGGGGGAGAAGTGAAGGAACAGGATGTAGAGGAAGTACGCAAAAAGTTTTTTGCGCAGGTGCAAGAGGAATATGAGAATTTTCGATTCGGGCAGATCAGCGGCGGAATTGAGCGAGCTTATAAAAATTCGCTGAAGATTACATTTTACAAGGAAGTTTACCGCTACCTTATGGACGACGTGCTGCATGATGAGGAATATATCGAATTTTTGGGGGAACCTATTATTCAAAAACTATGGGATGTATTTGTTGTCAGCGAGTTGCCGAGGCAGACACGAGATTACCTTCGTCAGCTTGTAAAATTGTATCGTGAAAATAACGCAAGGGAGAAAATGGTTGCATGAGTTCACAAGCTGTAGGGTGCATGACCGTTGTACTCCCGGAAAGTAAGATACCGGAATTTGAAGCGTATTTTGATGAAGAAAATGAATTTGCTTTTAAGAATACGGAAATCTGGCTAAGGGAAGTGGCCGATGCGAGAATTGTCGGGTTTCAGAGGCGCATATATGATATTTCATGCGGTTTAAGTCTGGAATCGTGCCTGATTGAACCGGAAGATAACGACATCAGGGACGTTTGCTATAATCTCAAACTGTTACACCTTGATATTGATGCGTTGAACGATGAAGAACATTTTTCCGAAAATATCGTATTTGAAAACGGCACATGCCGTTATGCCGTGAAAGATTTATACGGCGAAGATTGCTCTTATGAAGTTAAAGGAAAGAACGAGGCGGAAATGTAGGGCGTATGTCGGATTTTGCGGTGTTTGAATGTACGGCTGTTTTGCCCAAAGAGAATGGAGATGTAAATGAAAGAGGAAAAGCATGTGCAGGTCGGCAGCAAAGAAAGAATCGGTGATGTGTGGTATTTTTCTGCCAACACCTATAACAATGGCGGCGGTTATGGTCTGATTTATAAGAACGGAGAGGCTTATTACGAACCGCAAAAATATCCGAAAGATGAAATAGTCTATATCCCTGAATACGGATTTCCCGAAAGAGAGTATGATCAGGTGCATGAGGGTGATTTGATTTCAAAATATACGCGGCAAGATTTGATAGACATTACTTGCAGCGAAACTCTTGCTTCGGAACTGTTTGATGAACTTACATGGCAGCACCCTGAGTCTTTGTGGAATGAATGGTGCAGCGATTCTGATAAAAACGGCTATTGGATTGAGGCGCAGTGGGCATACGAAAAGGTATATCTGCCGGAGTTTGCAACTGATGTTGACAGGCACGGGCAAGAGCCGGTATGTAGTGAGGAATTTCGGGATAATGAATGGGGAGATAAAGAGTGCAGGAGTTACTTTTTAAGGCGTTTAGTTGATATGGCACTTGTTAGCAAAGAAGATATGGACAAGATAATGGAAAATATGGAGGCGGAAATTGTATGAGCGGGAAATCGTATAAGGGAGTTGTAAGTGAAAATGTAGAAAAAGAGTATAAATCCTTCTTTGAAGATGAAATGAAAAAGTCGAAGGAAGAGATATTCTACGACAACTACAGGATTCATTTCTATGTGGAATTGAGAGACTTTCTCATGTCGGACAATGACCTTGATGACGAGTATTATGAAAAGCTGGCAAGCGAAAAGGACAGTTTATTGGCTTTGTTGTATGACGACTTTTTGGACAGAGAATATTCCAGCATCAACAATTGGGAGGATACGACAGACTTTTTGGAGTCGTATTGCGAACGCTATTACGAAAACACCGATGTTGCGGGAGGGACAGAACTTGAATAAGACGATTTATTCGACGGATGCGGACGCGCTTGAGAAGTTGAAAAAACGACTTGAAGAACAAGAAAAGAAATATGCGGAGATGAAAAAGCTCAACAAATATTTCCGCGAGAACTGTACGGTCAAAGGGTATCCGGGAATCGATGATGAAAAAGCGGCAAAAATTGATGAACGCATTTCCAATGCCTATTCGTGGTGTAAAGCACCATATCCGCAATATGAGATGCAGAGCATGTCACAAAAAATTCGCGCCACAAAAGAACGCATCAAGTCGCTTGAAACGGAGCAGACGCGCGAGGAAACGGAATATGACACGGATGGTCTTGGTTTTGATGTCGTTGAGAATAAAGAGATTGCCCGGTTGCAGATTATCTATCCGGGCGGCGGTCGCGTTGATAATGAAACATATAAGCGTTTGCGCGAAAACGGCTTTGTGTTTTCCCGTACAAATGGTGCTTTTCAGCGGCAACTCAACGAAAATTCACGCTATGCGGCAAGGAGATTTATTCAAAGCCAACGCAATATTGTGGAACAAATGACCACGAGAAAGGAAACGGAGGCGGAGATGTGATGGAACTGAAAGAATTTACAGTCGATGATTGCCTCCGCACCATGTACGAAACTCCGGCAGACGGAACAAAGTCGAATGAAGGGAAGGTGTGCATCATTCCGCTTGAAAATCTTGCAGAAGAATATCGTAGACCGGAATATCAGTTGTTTCGTGTAAGTGGCGGTTTCGGGTGTGTTCCGGGCGGGATAGGGCGCGCGTGTTACGGCAGATTTTGTATTGACGGAGAGCGGACAATGTGGCCCAAAGGAGATTTCCTCGGTGTTGCAAATGAAAGGGTGGAAAGAATCGCCGAAGAAATGGAAACCGCATGGAAAGACAGGACGGTTGAAAAGAATATGGAGATGTGAACGTGCTTACAAGGAAAGAGATAGAAAAAAAAGGATTGCGAGATGGCAAAGACTATATATATCTCGGAGATGTTCGTTACCGCGAGGGAGACAAATTTGAACGAAACGGTAAGGAAGTCGGTGTTCGGAAAATTATTGATGATTACCACTTTATTGCGTCAAACGGAGAAAGCTGGCATACGGGTATGTTTTATGAGCAAGGCTGCTCCCACGGGCGCGATATGATTCCGCTCGAATTTGACCCTCGTATGTTTGATAAGGCAGAGGAAAGGCTTAAAAACCATCAAATTTATCACACGGAAGTTTATGCAATGAAAGACGGGCGCATTGAACACAATGGAACTTTGATTGCGCGATATGATAGCCGTCATAATGATTTTCGTGCTGAATTAGGCGAGGAAATCTCACGGAGTTTTTTGTCGTTGGAGGCATCACTCGCTTTGATTTGCCCGGATTATGCGGAAGAATTGCGTTGCATTGTGCAGGAATGGGGTGTGACCGGTGAGGACAAGCAGGGTATATTGCTTGACGACGGAAACACGCATATCGTTTACGACGGTGCGGAGTGCGTCCCGGTAGCCTGCGGAAAGACATCGGTGGATTTGCATCCGGTTGCTGTTTTGAAGAAGATGTGTTCTCCTGCGCAGCAGTTTGTCTTTGTTCAGGATTTTGTAAAGCGAGAAAACGGCGAGTATTGCGGGGATATTATAGAGGAAACGGCAGATTTTCTCGATGCGGCGGAACTATTTGAGGGGTTGACAGGCAGAAGAATCGAGGAAGCAACCCCGGCGAATTGTGTGATGCACACCAAAGGTGAGGCGGAGATGTAAATAGTATAAGCAATCAGCGCCCCGCAAAAAGCGAGGCGCTGTGGATACGCTAAATAAAACGAAAGGGGATAATTTTTAGATTTTGTCCCAAAGGTAAAAGATCTTCGGCGTTGCAGATAATACCGCCTTCGGATACTTCGAGGGAGGGGAAGAAGGTGGAGAGCGTTCCGAAATGCTTTGCGTCTTTTACGTTGGGAGAAGAAGTCTTTTTGATTTCTATCGGATATAATTTCCCGTCGCGGTAAAACAACAAGTCGACTTCCTGCCCGTCGGTATTACGGAAGAAATACAAATCGGGTTCCTTTCCGGCGTTATAGTACGATTTCAGTATTTCACTCACGATAAAGGTTTCATAAATGCTGCCCGCCATTGCGCCGTTTGCAAGTGTCTCCGGTGTCAGCCAGCGGCAGAGATAGCAAACAAGGCCCGTGTCCGTAAAATATACTTTTGGCGTTTTGATGATGCGTTTATTGATGTTCAGGGAGAACGGCTGCAAAAGATAGATAATGTTGGACGCTTGCAGAATAGAGAGCCAGCGCTTTACCGTTTTGCTGTCAACGCCGACATCCCGTGCGAGAGAGGCGGCGTTCAACAATTCTCCCGTTCGGCTTGCAAGGGCGGTCATAAACTGTGTAAATGCGAGAGTATCGCCTACGGAGCCGAGCTGCTTGACGTCGCGTTCAATATAGGTATCTACATAGGCTGCATAGTATTGTTCCCAATCCATGTTTTCATTCGAGTATAGTTCCGGCATGCTGCCGCGATGAATCCTTTCCCATAGATTTTGAATGGACGGAGCCATCTTCGGGCGGCGTTCAAGGAGATAATCCGATGTGGGCAGAAAAGGACGGTCGAACGGATCTTCATAGATTTCCCTGTCGGAAAGTCCGAGCATATCGATAATGCCGATTCGCCCCGCAAGGCTTTCGCTTACACCTTTCATGAGTGCATATTTTTGTGAACCCGTAAGAATATACATTCCGGCCCTGCGGTCAGAGTCAATCATGTATTTCAGCACTGAAAAACATTCGGGTGCGCGCTGTACCTCGTCAATGATGAGCGGAGAGCCGTGCAGTTTGAAAAACTCAACGGGATCTTGTCTTAAACTCAATAGTTGCAGCGGGTTATCCAGCGTGACGTTCGGAATGTTTTTGAATCTGTTGAGAAGAAGCGTGCTTTTCCCGACCTGCCGCGGCCCTGTAATCAGCACGGCGGGGAAAGCCGCAAAAGATTTTTCGATTGTCTTTTCTATGTGCCTTGCAATGTACATAATTCACCTCGTATTTCCGTTGATTTGGAATGCAACTCCATTATAACGGATAAATATGTGTTTGTCAAGAGAAATATGGATTTGGCTGCTGAACGATTGTTGCAAATAATGTCGAAGGAGAAAAAGATGAAAAAAAATAGAATGGGTAATTTGCTTTCTATTGCGGGTGATGATGCGGAAGATATAAAGCAGTTTATCGACTCTTTTTTATCGCAAGATTCGGAAAGCGATGATCCGGAAGAGAAATGCGTAGATTTTTGCAAGATAATTGCCGTAGCGGATTCCGAAGATGAGGAGGAATGTTTGCGGGAGTGGGGAGTGAAACAAAATGCCTCGAATACTTCTGTTATCTACGAAGGCGAAGGACAACCGCCTGCAATCGCGCATTTGATATTTTTTGATTCGGAGGAGGTCGTTCCCGCTATTATAAGAGCTTTGGCGAATAAACGTCCCGACCTGTATTTTCGTTATGAGTTTTGTGACGAGGAAGCACAGTATGCGGGAGAGCTTATTATTGAGGGCGGATATGAACATGGCGAACTGTATGAACCGCGCGGTGAAGATGCGATTGTTTTGTTTCATGAGATTTGGGGGCGATACGATGCTTTTGTGAAGGATGAGAAAACCGGCAGGTATGTTCCGGCTGATGAAACGGAAAGACAACTTGTAATGGAATGAGAGATTTGGAAAATGAGGGGAGAAGAAGCAAGGGAAAGAATACGGCGAATTTTTGAAAACGGGCCTCGGCTTGCGGGATTTTATTCTTTTGCAATCAATAATCCGCATTTGTCGTTCTGGAATGCCGTACAGATATATTCGGCAAATCCGAATGTGACCGTATGTAAATCGTTCGATGACTGGCACGAACAGGATAATCGCAGAATCAAACGCGGCGAACACGGCATTGTCTATTACGACGAAGATAATCCGTGGCGCAAACGCCACGTATTCGACATATCACAGACATATGGGAAAGAAAGATACCGCGGCGTACAACATAGGATGCGGGAGAAAATGCTCGCGGACTGTATCAACGGTCAGAATATCTTTGCCGGTATATCGCGAGATGAAGAAAGCCCGGTCAAGACGGCTGTCAGAAGATATTGTCAGGAACATTATCTGAATAGTGAGGGTACTGAAGAATATAATGAACAATATCTGTCCTGCCTTACAGAGGGCGTAACGCGGTGTATTTGTACTTTTACCGGGAATACTTATGATGATGTCGGTGCATTGCCGTTTGATGAGGATACAAATTTTCGGCTTTGCGTGGAAGTGTTCGATCTTGTCGAAGGCTTACAAGATGCAGTAATCGAAAGTGAGCAACGCCGTGAAGAAGCAAAAAAAGAACGTGAGCGAAAGAAGGTAGCTCGTCAGACATTTAATGAAGAAGGAGATTTACTCAATGAATGGCCGCAGTATTCGCAACTCTCATTATGGGACATTGCGGAAGGAGTTTCTGAAAACAGAATTCCCGATGCAATATCAGATTCTGTTGATGACGGGCGGATTGTCCGCGCATTTGCAGAAAACAGAGAAAGCAGCACAGGCGCTCAAACGCCGATTGACAGCGGAGGTGCTTTCGGACAACTCGTCCTCGAATTACCTGAAGAACTTGCAGGACAATCGGATGGCGGAAATGGAAATCGAGAGGACTATATTGGAGGAAATCGTGTACCAGCCGCTCGAAACTACCGACTGACAGAGGAAAACTTTCAATATGCAACGGGAGCAAAGACACGCTATCGTCAAAATATAGACGCCATAAAAGTAATGCTGCGCTTGCGCAGCGAAGGTAAACAGGCGAGCGACGAAGAAAAGGCAACTCTTTCCAAATATGTCGGGTGGGGCGGTCTTGCTTATGCGTTCGATCCGGAAAAACCTGAATGGGCAAAAGAATATGCGGAATTGAACGAACTTCTCGATCCCGAAGAATACCGCCTTGCAAAAGAGTCTGTTTTGTCAGCGCATTATACTCCAAAAACAATCATAGACGGAATTTACAGCGGATTAAGTCGAATGGGTTTTACAAAGGGCAAAATTCTTGAGCCTGCGATGGGTATAGGCAATTTTATCGGTTTATTGCCCGAAACATTCGATCCGAAAGAAACCTACGGTGTAGAGATAGACTCTTTGACAGGCAGCATTGCAAAACTTCTGTATCCGCAGACAAAAGTAAAAATTCAGGGATTTGAAGAAACGAACTTTGCAAACAATTCGTTCGATGCGGTAATAACCAATGTGCCGTTTGGTTCGTTCAAAGTATATGATAAGGAATACGACCGCCTCGGCTTTTACATTCATAACTACTTTCTTGCGAAATCTTTGGATAAGATTCGTCCGGGCGGCATCATTGCGGCAATCACGACCAAAGGTACAATGGACAGGGCAGATACGTCCGTAAGACAGTACATAGCAAACAGAGCAAAACTTCTCGGCGCGATACGCTTGCCAAACACCGCTTTCAAGACAAGCGCAGGAACGGAAGTAACGGCAGACATTCTCTTTTTTCAAAAGAGAGACAGGATTGTAGAAAAGGCAAAAGAAAGTTGGATAAATGTCGGCACGGATGAAAACGGGGTGCCGGTCAATCAATATTTTATTGAACACCCGGAAATGTTGCTCGGTACAATGGTGCAACACAAGTCAATGTACGGACGCGACGATGAGACTGAATTGTTGCCGGACGAACGCGAACTCGGACGGGCTATTGCTGAGGCCGTTACAAATCTGCCGGAGAACATTTACGACGCGAGTAAAGCGGTTCCCGTAGGAAAGACGGTGGCAGAGGCGGAAATAGAAATCGACGAGGAACATAAGGACTTAAAAAATTTCTGCTATGTCTTTATCGGTGATACGTTGTACCAGCGAGAGGGAGACCGTTTGCGTGCGCGCGACATAGCGAAAACAAATGTAGAGCGCATGCGCGCCCTGATCGGACTGCGTGAACAGGTGCGCACCGTTTTGAATGTGCAGCTCGATAATTGTTCTGATGAGGTTTTGCGGCGGGAACAGTCTGTTTTGAACAGCAGATACGATTCTTTCGTTCGCAAATACGGTATCGTCAATTCGAGGACAAACAGAGGATTGTTCCGTGAAGATGCGGATTTTGCTTTGCTTATCTCCATTGAGGATGTGGACGAGAAATCGGGTACGGCAAAGAAAACGGATGTATTTTCTAAACGCACGATTAAACCATATGAAAAAATTACCCACTGCGAAAGCGCTTTGCAGGCCCTGTACGTTTGCAAAAGTGAAAAAGGACAAATTGATCTGAAATATATAGAGCAGTTGACGGGAAAAAGATATGATGTAATCGTTTCCGAACTTGAGGGAAAAATCTACCGAAACCCTGAAAAAAGTTTGTTGGACGAGGGTGATCCCTATCTTGGATGGGAAGATGCTTCTGTATATTTATCGGGGAATGTCCGAAAAAAATTAGAGGCTGCGGAACAGGCGGCGGAAACAGACGAACGGTATCGAAAAAATGTCGAGGCTTTACGCGAGGTGCAGCCGACTCCTCTCACGGCAAATCAAATCAGTGCGCGTATCGGGGCAAACTGGATTGACGAAAGATATTATAAACAATTCATCTGTGAGTTGCTTGAGATCAACAGTTATCAGGCGGACAGCGTAACTGTCGGATATGGTGCCGTTACGGGTGAATGGAGCGTCGGTCGCGATACATATTTGCGGTACAATTTGAACGCCAACTCAGTGTTCGGTACAAAACGCATGGATGCGTTCGTATTGTTTGAGAGGTGTTTGAATTCACAGACGCCGACTATTACAGATGAAGTAGAGGATGCGGACGGAAAGAAAAAGCGTGTCGTGAATAAGCAGGAAACGATAGCTGTCCGTGAACGGCAAAAGAAGTTACAAACCGCTTTCAAAAAATGGATATTTGATGAACCGCGTCGTCGTGAATATCTTGTCAGCAAATACAATCAGATATATAACACGACGGTCGTTCCGACGTTTGACGGCAGTTATCTGCAGTTTCCGGGAATGAATCCGGAGATAACGCTCAAAGACTATCAGAAAGATGCAGTCGCTCGAATTTTGCAGGGTGGAAATACGCTCTTGCATCACGTTGTCGGGGCAGGAAAGACGTTTGAAATGGCAGCCGCTTGCATGAAAATGCGCGAAATAGGTATTGCGCAAAAGCCCATAATTGTCGTGCCGAATCATCTTGTTGTGCAGTGGGCAAATGAGTTCAGAACCTTGTACCCGACGGCAAACCTCTTAATGGCGACAAAAAAGGATTTTGAAAAAACGAGCCGAAAGCGCTTTGTCGCAAAGGTTGCTACGGGAGATTGGGACGCCGTTATCATTGCGATGTCGAGTTTTGAGAAAGTACCTATTTCAAATGAGAGGCAGAAAGAACGATTGTCAAGCGAAATCGAAGCCATTGAAACAGCTATTGTGGAGGCAAAAAGAGATCGAGGGGAACGTATTCGGGTAAAAGACTTGGAACGTACATTGAAGAATAAGCGAGCACAGCTTGAGAAACTTCTGAATGCAAACAAGAAAGATGATTTGTTGCAGTTTGAGCAGTTGGGCGTAGATGCTCTTTTTGTCGATGAGGCGCACAAGTACAAAAATAAGTTCATATTTACGAAGATGAACAATGTGGCAGGTATCAGCAGGGCAATGTCACAACGCGCGACAGATATGGACTTGAAATGTGAGTATATCGGAGAACTTCGCGGGGGAGACCGCGGCGTTACGTTTGCAACGGGAACACCTATCAGCAATTCGCTTGTTGAAATGTACACGATGCAGTCCTATCTGCAACGCAGGGAGCTGAAGAATCTGAATCTGCACTTTTTTGATGCGTGGGCGTCTATGTTTACGGAGACTGTTACAGGCCTTGAGCTTGCACCGAGCGGACAGGGGTATAGAACACGAACGCGAGTGGCGAAGTTTACGAATTTACCGGAACTTCTTAAAATGTATCGCAGTTTTGCCGATGTTAAAACGGCAGATATGCTGAACCTTCCCGTACCGAACGCAAAAAAGCCATTGATAAAGTGCGAACCGTCCGAAGATATACTTCGCTTAAACGATGAAATCGTAGAGCGTTCAGAGCGGATTGCTGCGGGTTCTGTCAATCCCCGCATCGACAATATGCTCTGCGTTACGCATGACGGTAAGATGATTGCTCTCGATCCGCGTTGCTATGATATGTCTATTCCGGATGATCCCGCAAATAAGGTAAATCAATGCGTTGGGAATGTCTATAAAATATGGTCGGAGAGCAAGGACGAAAGAAGTACGCAAATTATCTTCTGTGATATGTCCGTGCCAAAAAAAGAATATGAGGATTACGATCCGCTGAAAGACTTTGACGTGTACAATGACATCAAGCGGAAACTTGTAACGCTTGGTGTTCCTGCGGAAGAAGTTGCGTATATTCACAGTGCAAAGACCGACCAACAAAAACAGGATATGTTTGATAGGGTGCGCCGTGGCGAAATCCGCATATTGATAGGTTCGACAGAAAAGTGTGGGGCCGGTACAAACATACAAAACAAACTGATAGCGTTGCATCATCTCGATACGCCTTTCCGTCCGAGTGATTTGGAACAGCGCGAAGGGCGTATCGTCCGACAGGGCAATGAAAACGAAACGGTTTGGCTTTATACTTATGTAACGGAAAAGACGTTTGACTCATATTCTTATCAGATACTTGAAACGAAACAGCGGTTTATTTCGCAGATAAATCATGGCGATTATACTGTACGCGAGGCAGAGGATATAGACGATACTACGTTGAACTATGCGCAGGTCAAGGCTATTACTTCCGGTAATCCGAAAATCATGCGGAAAATGGAAATCGAACAAAGGCTCGGTCAGTTGAGTTCGCTGGAGAATGATTACAGGAATAATCGCTACCGGTATCAGGAAATTATCCTGCATACGCCGAAGCAACTTGAAGATTTTATTCGGCGGAAAGAAAATCTGAAACGGGATATAGAATTGCGTGACGCTCATAAAGATGACCTGATTCAAATCGGGAAGCAAAAGTTTGCCGAACGTAAGGATGCAGGTGAATTGTTAGTCCGTGTCTTGAAGTCGCAGCAATATGTCGGGAAAACAATCGGTATGTTCCGCGGGTTCAGATTGGTGGCAATGGAAAACGGGCTTTATATGTCAAATGTAAAACTTGTCGGAGCAAACGAATATAAGGTTGGCATCGGTGACAGTGGAATAGGGGCAATCACTCGATTAGAGAACGAAACGGACGGTTTTGAAAAGTCAATCAGTTCTACAGAAAAAGAAAGAGCGGATGAAGAGGCAAAACTTGAACAGGCAAAAATAGAAGTGGAAAAGCCGTTTGAGTATGCAGAAGAAGTCGAAAGCCTGCAAGCAGAACTCTCGGCGATTGATGCCGAACTTGATTTGAACAAAGAAGAAGCTCCGATTGTGTTGGATAACGAGGCAGAGCCGGAAAAGGCGGAAATAGAGGTGTTGGACGAAACAGAGGAGGAAGTAGAAGTGGCATAGCAAGAAACAATAATCAAAAGTATAAAATTATTAAGAGGGGAGGATAAATGAGAAAAATAAAGATAGACCATCAGTATATGGCATATTTACTTTTAGAGATGCTATACAAAGAAGGAAAAGTCAACAAGGATACTTATGATGCGGTCATGGCGGAAAAAGAACGGTATTTGCGTATGGTTAAAGCCGGCGAGAATAGCCCGTCAAAATATAGAATATCGGAACCTTCTGAGATTGTTACCGAATTTGATATAAGTATCGGTAAAAATCCTGATTTGTTAGATAACAAAGATGAAAGAAAGGCAAACTATGAAGCCGAGGCAGCATGAAAGTTGTTAGGTTTAATATTGCTATATATTATTGACAAGTGCGCAAAGATGAGGTATAATATCAGTACAATTTGAATAACAGTTCAATGATCGGCTAACTACAAAATCCGCTTGCTGTTAAATTCATGAGCATCATGGAGGCAGAATATGCAAGAACGTGCGATTTTGCTGTTGCGATCGGAGACGGGTAAACACGAGGACTTCGCGCAACAGCGTGAGGTCTTTTTTAATATGTATGGCAACAGGAATATTCAGATTGTTATGACAATAAATTCCGTTGGTAAGAAATTATATGAACCAGAGGACACGATAGGTTTGGGAACAATTCGACGCCACGCTGTATGGAAAGACTACGAAGTGCTGTTTGTCCCTTCAATCAATGCGTTTGGGAAAACTCCCGTCGAAATCACGGCAGAAATTGTGTTTTTGGAATCGAACGGGGTAAGGGTATATTCGATAAGTGAGGGGATAATTTCTTCAAAGGATTTGCCGTTGCTGTTTAGGAAACAATTCAGAATTGTTAAATAGAATAAATCATAATCCGTTGGCTAACATGGAGGGTTTGATATGCGAAATGCAATCAGGCCCTCCTTTTTATTTTTGAAGGAGGTTTTCGATGGAACAGAACAATATGAAATGCACAGGAAACATTGGTGCAAAACAGTGCGGCAGACTGATGCGGTATAGCATGCAGTTGATTATGTTGCAAAAATTATTGCGTTACAAGTTGCTGAGCGAAAGAGAGTATATCGCTGTTAAAGAAAGACTGATGAAAGATTACGGGATTGTTTCTGATTTTACCGCTTAGAAAACTTGACCGTATAAAAATATAATAACTGCATAGCAAAGGAGTAAGAACATGGAAGTTTCTGGTACTAACAAACTAATATTGCCCAAAGATATTATTTTGGCAGACAGAGAAAGGGAAAGGACAATTGTTTATTATGGCCGAGTTTCAACGGAACATGAAGCGCAGTTGTCTGCTCTTGAAAATCAGTTGCAATGGTATGACGATCAATCGAAGTATCATCCGAATTGGAAAGTTTTGCGAAAGTATATTGACGAGGGAATAACCGGTACACAAGCCAAAAAGCGCCCGGCGTTTTTGAAAATGTTGGAAGATGCAAAAAACGGGCAATTTGACCTTATTGTTACAAGAGAGGTTTGCCGCTTTGCAAGAAACACAGTCGATACGCTTGTTACAACGCGCGAATTGAAAAAAATCGGCGTTGAGGTGTACTTTGTAGAGGATAATATCTGGACAATGGACGGTGATGGTGAACTTCGTTTGACAATTATGGCTACGTTGGCGCAGGAGGAGAGTAGAAAAACATCTGAGCGCGTTCGTGCCGGGCAGAAAATCAGTAGAGATAATGGCGTTTTATATGGGAACGGTAATATTCTTGGATATGACCGTGTTGGTGATACATATGTCATCAACGAAGAACAGGCCGAAACTGTCCGCTTGATTTACAATTTATATTCGCAAGGGCTTGGCTTTAAGAAAATAATCAACGAGTTGGTGTCACAGCATAGAAAAGATAGTTATGGCCTTGTACGCTGGGAATGCACAAAAATTTCGCGTATTCTACATAATGCTACATATAAAGGTTATATGGGATACTTAAAATCTTTTCGGAATAATTATTTGGAGCAAAAGTCCATTATTAACAGAGATGAAAGCACACATTTATATATAAAGGGGAATTTCGAACCGATTGTATCTGAAGAACTTTGGGAGAAGTGTAGGCAAATACGAGAGTCGAAAGCAATGAAAATTAAAAGCTACGGCGGGAAAGAACGAGTAGTTGGTTTCAAACCCAGCAATGATATCTGGGTAAAGAAAATGAAATGTCGTTGCGGTTCTTCTTTCAGGAGATGCAAGTGGCATAAAAATAAAAGTGGCGAACTCATTTACGGCTATCAATGCTATAACCAATTAAATAACGGTTCAAAGAAAATTCGTGAAAGCGCAGGCATATCGACCGAGGGGTATTGCGATATGGGTACAATCGGCGACTGGAAAATTGATATGATGGCGCAAAAGATTTTTCAAGGTTTGTGCGGAGAACAAAGAGAGTGTATAAATCGCTCTTATTCAATTTACGAAAACAACTTCAAAGCAAAAGGGAACAACTCAAATAATCAAAAAGAAGTTTTGTTGTCAAAAATCGAAAAATCAAAAGTTAAGTTGAATAACTTGACTAATATGCGTATGGAAGGCGAGATTTCAAAGACGGAGTATCAAGAATACAAGCAAAAAGTTACTGACGAAATAGCTACTTTTCAAAAAAAATTGAAGGCATTGGTCGAGGAAAGAAAAGAGCCGGATCCCGCCGTCATTAAGATGTCTCTTGATGAATTCGCGGCAATTTTGGTAGAAAAAATTGATTTCAGTGCGCCTATAATTGATAGGGGTATTATAGAACAATTTGTAGAAAAGACTGTTCCGCGAAACACATTGGAATTCGATTGGTATTTGAATTTGATTCCTCATATCTTCGAAGATAATTCATCGACGGGATATAACGAAGTGTGGACTTTTGTTATAAACTTCGACGAGGCAGAAAAATACAGAAAATTGAGAGGAGGGTTTTTAAGAAAAAATCAATGGCGAGATTTGACTGTACATGTTTTTGTGTGAAAGAAAGGGGGCGGGGTGACCGTCCCCTTTAGGTTAATTCTGCTTGCAATTTTAGTAATGATATGATATTATATTACCAACAAAGTAATATGTCGGCAAGGGCGAACATCGCACATCCGAGGGGCAACTAATAGTGTTGTAATATTAACACAACTACTATATATAGTATATAGCGGCTCGTTTTGCTATAATATAAGTTGCAATTCTTCGGAAAAATGAACTGTTTGCAAGAAGGTAAAAAAGGCTGTTTCCATATAAGTTGAACACTTCTTTTATCGGCTGAAATTATGGAACTGAAAAAATTTTTTTGCATAGACTATTTGCCCTTCAAAGTAACACCTTTGTACAGGCAAACATCAAAAACCCCAGAAACTAATAGGGTAAAACCATAACAAAAGCCACCGAGCAATCGGTGGCTTTTGTTATGGTACTTTGTTATAAAAACAAAATAATTATAATAAAGTAATTTGCCCGATCCCGGAAATGACGAAACCGGGAGACGGGTATCTGATTCCGGATTTTAAGTGGGAAGAGTTTCAGATGGTTAAGCACCGTTCGTCAATCAGGCTTTGTTGGCGGAGGTATTGCAAACGCGCGGCGAAACAAAACCTTGCGGCGTACAGTTGGAAAGTTTTTCTGACTTCGTATAACGAATACCGCCGACCGAAAATACAGGTTGATGATCCGGACGATAAAATCAGAACAAAATTGAAACATTACAATTTTTTGTTGGCTTATTGCGAGAGCGATAAGGTGATGTATTCCGTGATTCAGACGGAAAAGGAAATGTGGCTAAAATTGCTTGGGCTGGATGAAAATAAAATTATAGGCGATAGAAAAAAGTGAAAGAAATTAAAACTTCTTTGAATTTATTTCAAATACCTGTTGCAAAATATACCGGAATATGGTATATTGAGTAAAGTAGTCAATGAGGTGTATTATGGCAGCAAGTTATAAAAAATTATTCAAATTACTGATAGACAGGGAGATGAAGAGCAAGGAACTCGCCGCGCTCGCAAAGGTAAGCCCCGCAACGCTTGCAAAAATGAAAAAGGACGGCGTTTCCGTAAATTCCGACGTGCTTATAAAAATCTGTACGGCACTTGGCTGTACGCTTGACGATATCGTCGAAATCGTAGACGACGAAAAATAATTGCCGAATGTAAGAAAAAGATTCAAACTATGACAGTTGCTGACATATTTAGTGTGGTAAAACAGATAAAACGAAGAAGTTTTAAGATAGATTGAGGACATATGAAGAGATGGGAAAGTATAAAGATTTAGATGATATAGCGAAAGAGATTGCAGAGTCTTTAAATACTAAAGATATTTTGGTTTATGCGTTTAATGCAACCGGTAAAACAAGATTGTCAGTTCTACTTGATAAAAACGATTACGAAGAAGAAAACATTAAATCTTTAAGTTACAATGCTATCGTTGAAGATTATTTTAGTTGGGATAATGAAAAATTTACTTTTAAAATAATAACAGGGACTTGGTTG
>ENA-OROZ01000007-OROZ01000007.1-human-gut-metagenome-genome-assembly--contig:-NODE-7-length-189654-cov-6.478568_pt1 | contig 189654 bp, 156 predicted proteins | sample MGYA00242138_ERZ509066 | MGnify/ENA primary metagenome ERZ509066 (study PRJEB26280, sample SAMEA2338691) | human gut metagenome | biome: human gut; feature: human-associated habitat; material: faeces... | reverse complement strand
CGCCCCCTTCACGATCAGGCCGACTGCACATCGCAGCCGGCCTGATTCTTTTTATTCCCATGCCACTACTCCTGTTTTTATCAGCAAACAGATTGCCATAAATAAGAAAAGCAACCAAGTTGGTTGCTTTTTTATAGATGTTCCCCGTTGTTGGGGTTAGCGTTATTCTTTTTCGCTAAGCTCGAAAGCCTTTCTTACATCATTTCGGGCATCGTCCTTACGGTAACGCAGCTTGTTAAGATAACCGCGATAAAGATAGAGCTCTCCGTTGTCGGGATCAAGTTCAAGGCCTGCAGCTATATCGGCCGATGCTTCGTTTAACTTTTGAGTCATGAGATAACACACTGCGCGTGCGCTGTACAGGTCGGCTGAAGGTTTCTTCTTTATAAGCTCGCTGTAGTAGGGAATCGCTTTCTCCCACTGCTCGGTTGCAGTGTATAGAGCTCCGTAAGCGGTGTTGGCCTCATCGCTGCCCGGTGACATGCGGTTCAATGCGTCACAGTCATTCTGTGCGGTTGCATAGTCACCATATCGCAGTGACATCACCGCATGCATGTAACGCGGTTCTATAAGCGTGGTGTCAAGTGCTATTATTTTGGAATAGTCGTTATAGGCCAATGAGTCACGGCCGAGGGCGAGATACACTTCCGCTCTGTTTTTCAGCACTGTCACCGATACTGGTGCGCGCTTGTGAGCGTCACTTAGTGTGGCTATGGCTGCGCTGTCCTGTCCGAGATAGAATTGAACGAGTCCGAGATTGGACATCAGCAGGATGTTTGACGGATTCTCGGGATCGAGTGCCATAGCATCCTTCAGACTCTTTTCAGCTTCCAGCCATTTACCTTCCGATATGGCTTTGTCGGCATCTCCCATAAGGTCGAAATATGTGTCGGATAGAGCTGTTACAGGCACCGATACCATTGTGGCCGACAGCAATGTGGCTATGATTGATTTGCGCATATTATTGAGGTTTGACCTGCAAATATACGGCTATTTTTGTTTATAGATGACTATTGTTTACATATTTAGTCATTTTTTAGAATTGCTAATAAAAAGAATTAGTAACTTTGTATATTATGAAATTGAAATTGCTATTATCATTAATCATTTCCTTTTGTTTGGTTTCTTGTAGTGATGATGACGGTCCCGAAGTGAAGAAAGAGAGCAGCCGCACTCTTCTTGTCTACATGGTTTCGGATAACAGTCTTTATTCTTTTGGAGAGAGTGATTTAAAGGAGATGCTGACTGCCGCACGTAACGGCGGCTTGAAAAATGACGGACGACTTCTGGTTTACTATGCTTCGGGCGTGACTCCTGAATTGCGCGAGATAACTCCCGACGGCATTGTCACGCTTAAAACCTACGATGATGTGACATCGTCGGTAACGGTGTCGACTATGCGTCGTGTCATGGCCGATATGCACCAACTTGCTCCGGCCAATGATTACGCTCTTGTCATGTGGAGCCATTCGAGCGGATGGCTTAAGCCTTCGGTGTCGGCTCCGCAGAATCGTTCATGGGGCGTTGAAAACAGTACCGGAGGTGCCGAGATGTCGATTCCCGAACTTGCCGATGCTTTGCGAGGCGAGCATTTCAGCTTCATGTACTTTGACTGCTGTTACATGGGCAATATCGAAACCCTCTATGAACTGCGTGGAATCACCGACTATGTAGTAGCGTCACCTACCGAGATTCCGAGTGACGGAATGCCCTATAATCTTAATGTAGGATGTTTCTTTGAGCTTGTGCCTGATTTGAAGGGTGCGGCACGTAACACTTTCGATTATTATGATGTCCAAAGCGGAAAATACCGCAGCTGTACGATTTCGGTGTATGACATGTCCAAAATTGACCGTGTTGCCAAGGCTACGCGCAACATAATGCTTGAAAATCTCATTTTGCCCGCTGATTATACCCCGCAGGGCTACGGTGTGGGCAATAAATTCCGTGACAAATACTACGACTTGGGTTATTACGCGCTTTCACTCACCGATAATGCATCGCTTCAAAGCGAATTTCAGTCGGCCATGGATGATTTTGTAATCTATAAAGAGGCCACCGATTACATGTGGAATTCACTAAAGCTTGAACATTGCAGCGGAGTGTCGAGTTATATAGTCAAAGCGGATGACGAGGGAATCTCAAAGGCCGACAATTATGGCTATTTTGATTTGGAATGGAGTGACGATGTTGTCATTCCGGCTTTCTCGGCTCACTCGCTAATGTAACATTGTTGAACGCAAAGTGACTGTATGATCGTAAATTTTGAAGATATGATGGCCGGTGGAATGGCTGCCGGCAATGGAGTTGCACCTGCTCCTGCCGATTCGATTTCCGGATTTGACAAAGGCATGAAGACGCTTGAAAGCATGTCGCTTGATGACCTAATCAATCGGCTCGTAAGCGGGCTGGTTGATTTTGCCATACATCTGGCTATCGCCATACTCGTATTCTATGTAGGAAAGTTTATAATCACCAAGATTTATAACATAACATCGTCGGTGTTTATAAGGCGACGGATTGACCGATCGCTCGCCACGTTTGTACTGAGCCTCATACGCATAGTGCTCTACTTCATTCTCGTGATAACGGTGGTAGGCATCCTCGGCATCGAAACGAGCTCGTTCCTCGCGCTGTTTGCGTCGGCCGGTGTTGCAGTCGGTTTGGCTTTAAGTGGAACGTTGCAGAATTTTGCTGGAGGAGTGCTGATATTGCTCCTCAAGCCCTATAAAATCGGTGATTATATCGAGGCGCAGGGATATTCGGGAATCGTCAAGGAGATTCAGATATTCAGCACGATAATCAACACGCCCGACAATAAGCAGATAATCATACCAAACGGTGGGTTGTCGACGAGCTCAATCAACAACTACTCCAAGGAGGAGTATCGTCGTGTCGATTGGTCGGTGTCGATAGCTTACGGTGACGATGTAGATGTGGCAAAGGCTGCGATTCTCGATATGCTCAGAAGCGATGACCGCATTGTGGTGAAATATGTCGAAGACGACCGAAAGATGCGTGCTGATCGTAAGGAGCTTGAAGAAACATCCGACAATGATGACGCGGAACCGGAGGCAGCTGTCGAGCCGGTTGAGAAGAAAAGCTGGATCAAGCGGGTTTTCAACAGCCGGAAGAAAGTGACCGTCATCTCCGACAGAATCGAAGCCGAACATGCCAAGACTCTTGAGATGCTGCCCAAGGCCGACCGCTCGCCGTTTGTCGCACTTGGAGTATTGAACTCAAGCAGCATCGACATAACGGTGCGCGCCTGGACACGCTCCGAATTCTATTGGGGTGTCTTCTATGAGATGAACGAGCGCTTCTATAAGGAACTTCCTGAAAAGGGCCTCCACTTCCCATTCCCTCAAATGGATGTGCATCTCAACCATATAAATAGTTAGAATTTGAAAATATAAATTAATATAAAACAATGTCGATATAGCCATTTTTTAAAAAGAAATGGCTATATTTGCGTTATATCCCCAAGTCGGTTTTCGTGCCTCTCCTCATGCTCACGATGAACGGCCGGCTTCATTATATTATGCTCTCTCTTCTTGCAGCCGTTGTTTACAGCGGCCTCTTCTACGCCAAAAATAAATAACAACATAAATGATAAGTAAATGGAATTACTTACCCCTTACTACAGAAGAACAAAAATTAGAGACGGAATTGGCGTCGCGTTACGCCAACTGTCCTCCTATTAGCGAGCTTTTGGTTCAGCGTGGCATATCGTCGGTGGAAGAGGCTGAGCGTTTCTTTCATCCGTCGTTGAAAAATATGCACGATCCGTTCCTTATGCCCGATATGGATAAAGCTGTAAACAGGCTTAACAGAGCCATGGGGTCAAAGGAGAAGATTCTGGTGTTTGGCGACTATGATGTCGATGGCACAACATCGGTAGCATTGGTCTATAAATACCTTCAGAATTTCTACTCCAACATTGAGTATTACATACCCACTCGTTACGATGAAGGGTATGGAATTTCAATCAGGACTATTGACGAGGCCGCCGCTTCGGGGGTCAAGCTCATTATAATCCTTGATTGTGGAATAAAGGCGATAGAAGAAATTAAGTATGCGCGTGAACTCGGTATCGATTTCATAATATGCGACCATCACGTGCCCGACGAGGAGCTGCCTCCTGCTGTGGCTATACTGAATCCCAAACTTGAGGGGAGCACCTATCCGTGTCCCCATCTGTCGGGTTGCGGTGTGGGCTACAAGTTTATGCAGGCGTTTTCGATGAGCAACGGCATCAAGTCCAATGAGCTTGAGGGCATGCTCGACCTTGTCGCAGTAAGCATTGCCGCCGACATAGTGCCCATGGTGGGCGAGAATCGCATAATGGCCTATTGGGGATTGAAGCGCCTCAGCTCAAATCCTAACGTGGGATTGCGTGCGATAATAAAGATATGTCAGCTCAACAACCGTGAAATCACCATCAGCGATGTAATCTTCAAGATTGGTCCGCGCATCAATGCATCGGGTCGCATGCAGAGCGGTCGCGAGGCCGTGGAACTGCTTGTGTCGCGTGACTTCGCCGAGGCCTATCAGAAGGCTAAGAACATCGACCAGTATAATAAGGATCGCAAGGAACTTGACAAGCGCATAACCGAGGAGGCCAATGCCATAATCGAGAGTCACGACACATTGCTGAATGACAAAAAATCGATAGTCATCTACAATAAGGACTGGCATAAGGGTATAATAGGCATCGTTGCGTCGCGACTTACCGAGCTTTACTACAAGCCTTCGGTTGTGCTGACGCTCTCCAACGGTCTTGCCACCGGTTCTTCGCGCTCGGTTCAGGGATTTGATGTGTACAGCGCCATCGAAGCGTCACGTGACCTTCTTGAGAACTTCGGCGGACACACTTATGCCGTGGGACTGTCGATGAAGGAGGAGAACATCCCGGAATTCCGACGCCGTTTCGAAGAGTATGTCGCACAGAACATACTGCCTTCGCAGCTCACGCCTCAACTCGACATCGACGCTTACCTCACGTTTGCCGAGATAACGCCCGAATTCCTTGGACTGCTGCGTAAGTTCAATCCATTCGGCCCCGGCAATCAGAAACCGGTGTTCTGCTCTCGCGGTGTACTCGATTTCGGAACAAGCAAGCTCGTAGGAAAGCATCTTGAGCACATCAAGCTTGAGCTTGTCGATAATACATCGGGAAAGGTCATGAACGGCATAGCGTTCAATATGGGCAAGTACTTTGAACATATCCATGCTCGCAAGCCGTTTGACATCTGCTATACTATAGAGGAGAACAAGCATCAGAATTCCTCTAACTCGATTCAGCTTCAAGTAAAGGAGATAAGGATAGTCACCGAGTGAAGCGGGCTCTCATCCATGACATCCTCAAGCGATATTGGGGTTACGACTCTTTCCGTCCAAGGCAGGAGGAGATAATCATGTCGGTCCTTGACGGGCGTGACACTCTCGGACTGCTGCCTACCGGAGGGGGAAAGTCGCTCACTTTTCAAGTGCCGGCAATGGTGTTCGAGGGAATAACCGTTGTCGTCACGCCCCTTATCTCGTTAATGAAGGATCAGGTCGACAATCTAAGGGCGGCGGGCATCCGAGCCGTGTGTCTGCACTCGGGACTGTCACGTGCCGAGCACCGGCTTGCTCTTGACCGATGCCGTCTTGGCAAAGCCAAATTGATGTATGTTTCGCCTGAAAAGCTGCAGTCGGCTACATTCATCGACCAGTTGCGTTCGATGGATGTCAGCTTCCTTGTTGTCGACGAGGCTCATTGTATATCGCAATGGGGCTATGATTTCCGCCCATCCTATCTGAAGATAAGTCTTATACGTGAGCTGTTCCCCGACATACCGGTTCTTGCGCTCACGGCATCGGCTACACCTGTAGTGGTCGACGACATAATGGACAAGCTCGGCTTCAAGGAGCGCAATGTCTACGCCCGCAGCTTTTCGCGAGACAATCTCTCCTACATTGTACGCAATGACTTTGACAAGGAGCGACGGCTGATCAGTGTGCTCACCAACACATCGGGGAGCGCCATTGTGTATGTGAGGTCACGCCGTCGCACAAGGGAGATTGCCGACATGCTTGTGCGTAACGGCATATCGGCCGACTACTATCATGCAGGACTTGATGCTACCGAAAAGAATGAGAAGCAGAACAGCTGGAAGACTGACGGCGTACGCGTTATGGTCGCCACAAATGCTTTCGGAATGGGCATCGACAAGCCCGATGTAAGAACCGTGGTTCATTACGACATTCCATCGTCACTTGAGGAGTACTATCAGGAGGCGGGTCGAGCCGGACGTGACGGAAAAGAGTCCTTTGCTGTTCTGCTTGTGTCACGTGCCGACAAAGGCAGGCTTACAAGGATGCTTTCCGAAATGTTTCCTCCTAAGGATTTCATACGCAGAGTGTATGAACTGGCGGGAAATTTCGTCAATGTAGCGGTAGGCGACGGTTATAATTCGGTGTACGAGTTCAATTTCGCACTGTTCCTGAAAACCTACGATTTGCCCCCGCTTGCCACACGAAGTGCCATGCGGTTGCTTACACAGGCCCAGTACTTTGAATTTGTCGAGGAGGTGACGATGCAATCGCGCGTTATGATAACGGCCAATAAAAGCGAGTTGTACTCCGTTAAGCTCGATGAAGCGGGTGAGCGCGTGTTCAATATGTTGTTGCGTAGTTACACGGGCCTGTTTGCCGACTTTGTATACATAAATGAATCGGTTATCGCCCGGCGTGCTGATGTCGACGAACAGAAAGTATATGAAACTATGCTTCAGCTTTCGCGCATGCACATATTGCAGTATGTGCCTCGCAAGAGCACTCCTTATTTATATTACACCACATCACGCGAGTTGCCAAAGTATATCGATATGCCCCGAAGCGTCTATGAGGAGCAGTACAAGCGCCTTAAGGAGCGCATTGAGGCGATGAAGCGTTTCTCGTTTGGTGACGATGATTGTCGAGTCAACGTTATGTTGCGTTACTTCGGCGAGAAGCCCGAGGAGCCATGTGGCAAGTGTGATGTGTGCCGCACCCGTAAACGTAATCGCTTGACAAAGGGTGACAGGCAGTCAATCAGGGATTCCATTATCTATATGGTAGGTAACGCTCCCCGTTCTCTCGACTATATAGTAGCCGAGTCGCGATATGCTGAAGGAGATGTGATTGAAGTCGTTAGAGCGTTGTTGTCATCGCACACTCTGTCGATTGACGACAGTGACATGATTTCATTGAACCGAAAATAGGCGTAGGTGCGATTGCCATGCACTTCTATTGTTGCATATTATCTTGTTTGCCATAATGCTTTAATTTACAAGTGCAAAATTACTAATAAACACTGTCTTATAGAAATCGGCTTTCGGGGTAAAATAACCAATTTTTTTCGGAATTGTAGCAGAACCGAAAAAATGGTCATAAAACCCATAATTATGGTTTTCATAGCAATTTCAACGAGGTTAACTTTGAATCATGAAAATAAGACTCGCAATTACCGCTGTCATATTATTGTCGATATGCGGCACTTTGACAGCAAAAGAAACCGAAAATAACTATATGGATAATCTGAAACTTACGCAAGCATGGGGCAAGAAGTTCCCGAAGAGTGACAAGGTCAATCATCGTAAAGTCACATTCATTAACCGTTTCGGCATCGAACTGGCTGCCGACATTTATGAACCTGAGGGCATGAGCGGCAAGCTGTCGGCTTTGGCTGTTGCCGGTCCTTTCGGCGCGGTCAAGGAACAGGTGTCGGGAAGATATGCGCAGGCTATGGCTGAGCGCGGTTTTGTGACTATGGCCTTTGATCCTTCGTTTACGGGAGAGAGCGGCGGTGAGCCCCGCAACACGGCTTCGCCCGACATAAACACCGAGGATTTTTCGGCCGCTATAGATTATCTTGCGACATTGCCGGAGGTTGATGCCGATAGGATTGGTATAATCGGTATTTGCGGATGGGGAGGCATGGCTCTAAATGCGACTGCTATTGATACACGCATCAAGGGTACCGTGACATCGACAATGTATAATATGAGTGAGCAGATGCACAACGGTTATCAGTTTGCACCTGTTTCTGCCGCTGATCTGCACAAGACCAAGGTCGCTATTAACGCGCAGCGTACAGCCGATGCTCTCGCCGGAAAACCGGAATATGTAGGAGGTTTCCCAAAAGAGCGTCCGGTCGATGTGCCGCAGTTTATGCTTGATTACTGGGACTTCTACATGTCGCCCGAAAGAGGATATATCGATCGTGCTCCGGCATGTTCCACAGGATGGACAAAGACAACGCCGCTGGCATTTATCAACACGCCCCTCGACACATTTATAGAAGATATTATTACACCGGTGCTGTTGATTCACGGCGAGAAAGCTCATTCCCGCTACTTCAGCGAAGAGGCGTTTATAAGACTCAAAGGCGACAACAAGCATCTTATGATTATACCCGGAGCAAATCACACCGACCTCTATGACAATCTTGATGTCATACCTTACGATGAGATAGAACAATTTTTTAAGAGTAACATGAAGTAAGTGATAGTGCGATAAAAAACTGATTTATATGACAAACTTTTTAAACCAACAATGAATCGCATATTTTTTACAATCGTTTCAATATTAATGACATTAATCCCCGTTATGGCACAACAGAAAATAATACAGACTGCGGGCCGTCAGCAGCTTGGCGACTTCGCCCCGGAGTTTGCGCATCTCAACGACGACATACTTTTCGGCGAGGTATGGAGCCGCAACGACCTCCTTTCGTTGCGCGACCGCAGCCTCGTGACAATAACATCGCTCATCTCGATGGGCATAACCGACAATTCGCTTAAATATCATTTGATGACAGCGAAGCAGAATGGCATAACCCGCACCGAAATTGCAGAAATCATAACCCACATAGCATTTTATGCCGGATGGCCGAAAGCGTGGGCTGCTTTTAATCTCGCCAAAGAGGTGTGGAACGACGACATCAAAGGCGATGATGCCAAAGCTGCTTTTGCCCGCACGATGATATTTCCTATTGGTGAGCCTAATACGGCATATGCCAAGTATTTCACAGGCAACAGCTATCTTGCCCCCATATCCACTGAACAGATACCGTTTTTCAATGTCACTTTTGAGCCGGGGTGCCGCAACAACTGGCACATCCACAAGGCAGAGAAGGGTGGCGGTCAGATGCTCGTAGGCGTAGCCGGCCGAGGCTGGTATCAGGAGGAAGGCAAACCCGCTGTGGAGATACTTCCCGGCACTGTAATACACATTCCCGCCAACGTAAAGCACTGGCACGGAGCCGCAAAGGACTCATGGTTTGCTCATCTCGCTTTTGAGATACCCGGCGAGAAGACCGAAAACGTATGGCTTGAACCGGTCAACGACGAAGAATACAACAAATTTGAATCACGATGAACCGATTTATTTGCACGTTACTGATGATTGGTTCAATGTTTCTCAGTTCATGCGCCCAAAACAACAATATATCTGATATGGATAAGGAAAATAATAGTGCCTTGATAGTTTATTACTCTGAAACAGGTACTACCGAGGCTATTGCAAAAAAGATATCGCAAGTCACCGGCGCCGACCTCTATCGTATAGAGCCGGAACAACCCTATACCTCGGCCGACCTTGACTGGCAGGACAATAATTCCCGCTCTACCAAAGAGATGAATGACCGATCCGCGCGTCCGGCAATTAAGAACGGCAAGGTAAATCTTGATAATGTTGCTACTGTTTACCTCGGTTATCCGATATGGTGGGATCAAGCTCCTCGCGTCGTCAATACATTCATTGAATCCAACGACCTATCAGGTAAGAAAATAGTGACTTTCTGCACTTCAGGTGAAACCTCTATTGACGGAAGCGTGCGACAACTCAAATCGGCATATCCCGCTCTCGACTTCGTGAAAGGCAGACGCCTGAACGGAGCCTCAGTCAACGAAATCGAAAAATGGATTGCTTCCATGAAGAAATAGTAGAAGCACGACATACCTTTTGCGAAGAATCGCCGATATAGGAGTGATGGCGGTATCGTCAATATAGGTAAGTGGCGGAACTGTAGCGGATTACTGCATATTTGCTTTGCGGGCGAGCTCAAATAGCTCGGGATGGATGTGACAATATCCGTCGGGATTCTTGTCGAGATAGTCCTGATGATACTCCTCGGCAGGGTAGAAGTTTTTGAGTTGCATTATCTCCACGACTACAGGACGGTCGTAATCCTTGGCAAGACGGGTTACCGTGTCGATTATGATGTGTTGCTGCTCGGCGTTGGTGTAGTATATGCCGGTGCGGTACTGTGTGCCTTTGTCGCCACCCTGGCGGTTTAGCGAAGTAGGGTCTATCGACTTGAAATATAGCTCGATTAGGAATTCGAGGCTCACGACGGCAGGATCGTATTGAACTTCCACACCCTCGGCGGCCATGGTCATGCCCGTACACACTTCGTGATAGGTGGGATGGGGGATGGTGCTGTTGGCATATCCTACGCAGGTGTTGACAACTCCTTTTATCTGTTTGAAATAGTGCTGGGTGCCCCAAAAGCATCCTCCGGCAAAGTATACGGTAAGCATTTGTTTATATATTAAGGGTTGAGGGGATGCAGATTCATTTTTGCGGCTACTTGGTGCATATATTCAAGGGCCGCGTCACGCTCGTTGGGGATTACCCCGTCGAGTATGGCATTCTTGATGCTCTCTTTTATTTGCCCTACTTCGCGTGAAGGCGACAGGCCGTATATCTCCATGATCTCCTCGCCCGATACCGGCGGCTGGAAATTGCGGATGCGGTCTTTTTCCTCCAACTCCACCATTTTGCGCCTTACGAGTGCGAAATTGTCGAGAAACTGTCGCACCTTGACCTGGTTTTTGGAGGTTATGTCGGCTTCGCACAGTGTCATGAGCTCATCGATGTCGTCGCCTGCGTCAAAGAGCAATCGCCTTACGGCCGAATCGGTTACTTCGTCTTCGACCAATGCAATGGGACGCATGTGCAGCTCTACGAGTTTCTGCACATATTTCATCTTCTCGTTGAGCGGAAGTCGCAGATTCCTGAATATGCGCGGAACCATCTTGGCCCCGATGAAGTTGTGGTTGTGGAAAGTCCATCCCGATTTTCCGTCCCATCGTTTTGTCACGGGCTTGGCGATGTCGTGCAACAGGGCACCCCAGCGAAGCCACACATTGTCGCTCTTGCGTGCCACGTTGTCGAGCACGGTAAGGGTGTGGTAGAAGTTGTCCTTGTGTCCACGGCCGTTGACCGTTTCAACTCCCTTCATCGCTTCAAGTTCGGGCAGAATGTAGGAGAGGAGTCCGCAGTTCGTGAGGAGCGTCCAGCCTATCGAGGGGACAGGCGACGACATTATCTTCATCAACTCATCGGCGATGCGTTCGTGTGATATAATCTTGATTCGTGACGCATTGCGGCTTATTGCCTCGAATGTTTCATCGTAGATGGTGAATCCGAGTTGAGTGGCAAAGCGTATAGCACGCATCATGCGCAGCGGGTCGTCGCTGAACGTTATATCGGGGTCAAGGGGCGTGCGTATCAGCTGACGGTCGAGGTCGCCTACTCCGTCATAGGGGTCGATCAGCTCACCGAAGTTGTCACGGTTTACGCTCATTGCCATGGCGTTTATAGTGAAGTCACGCCTCGACAGGTCGTCGTCGAGAGTGCCGTCCTCAACTACGGGTTTGCGGCTGTCGTGGCTGTAGGACTCGCGACGCGCTCCAACAAATTCAAGCTCCGTGTCCCGGAATTTCACTTGCGCCGTTCCGAAATTCTTGAACACGTTACATCGCGCTCCCCGTCCGAGATGCCTGGCTACAGCTTCGGCCACCTCGATTCCGCTGCCTACGGTCACAAAGTCGATGTCCTTGGAGTGTCGACATAGGAACAAGTCGCGTACATAACCGCCTACGACATAGCATTGGCGGTTCATGGAATCGGCAATAGAGCCTACTGAGTGAAAGAGAGGTGTATCTATCTTCTGTGACGGGGTCATTTACTGAATGGTGATGTTAGTCAAAACTTATTATGTGCTCGGGAGCATTGGTTATGCGCTCAAGCCCGTTTGCGGTGACGATGTAGGTGTTCTCGATGCCTACGGCTCCAACCTGCGGGATTACAAACTTGGGTTCAAGGGCAATCACGTTGTTGAGCTGCAGGATGTCCTTGGAGCGTGGAGCTATTACCGGGAGCTCGTTTATCTCGATGCCCACGCCGTGACCTATGAATCCTGCTTTCTGGGCATGGCCCATGAAATAGTGTTCAAGGCCGTGTTGCGTCACAATCTCGATTGCGCGTTCATACAGCTGTGATGCCGGAGTACCGGGGGTGCCGAGTTTCTCAAGTTCACGACATATCTTTATCGAGCACTCATGGGCTTCGGAGGCGAGAGGCTCTACATTGCCGAGCGAGAATACACGAGTCATGTCGGTCATATAGCCGGTGAAGTTACCGTTGGCATCGACCATGACGGTCATGCCGGGCTTTATTATCGTGCCGTTGGCTCCTACGGGCAGTGACGGATCAAGACCTCCGCCTCCCATTGCAAAGTCATAGGGGGTGGGGGTGTCGGCATTCTCACCGGTGAGAATGTTGCACATGAAAAGCTCCATCGACCCTCCGCTTATGCGGAATTGTCCGAGGCACCCTTCAAGACGCGAGGCGCGCTCAATCTCTATTTGCAGCTCTATGTCGCTCATTCCGTCCTGATAGAGGTTGGGGATGTGCTTATAGACCATGGCGTGTTTCACACCCGAACGGCGAAGCATTTCCAGTTCAAAAGGTGTCTTGACGGCGCGTGACACACGCAAAACCTGCGACGCATTGCTTATGGTCGAGGATGGGAACAGCTTCGACAGCCTCTCGGCGGTCATGTAGTCGGTCACGCTCAGCTCAAGGCCGAGGTTGCGCGGCTGCTCGATGCCTTTAGCCTCGAGGTATTCGGCAATTTGTTCGGGCTTGCGGATGTAGTGGATGTTGTCGCCTTTCAGCTCAACTGGGCGTCGGATGAAATAAGTGACATCACCGTCGGCCGGCAGGTAGACATAGCCGTTTATCACACGGCCTGTAACATAATATATGTTGGCATTGTCGGTTATGAGAATGGCGTCAAGGTTCTGTTGAGCCATGGCGCTGCGTATCTTGGCAATGCGGAGGTTGATTTCGTCAATCGGGGTCAATGCATGTAATTCCATAATTGAATTTTGGTTTTTGGCCAACTATGGGCCGTGGTTGTCATTTCTTAGGAGAAACGAATGTAATACCTATTTGTTCAATGTCGCATAGTGTGTCGACACGCATTATGTGTCTGACCATTATCGGAGAACCGTTGATTATTGACGCGGGATATTGCACCGTGTCGCTGTATTGGTAGCTTGCCCCAAATCCGTTGCCGTGCCATCGACCGTAAATGTCGGCGAGCTCAAGGTTTACCGTGTCGCGTCGCACAATGCCTTCGGGCGTGTTACGTGTAACTTCCAGCCACAGGTTGCTGAACTCGTATTCATTGTTGTGGCGTATTGCCACAGTGAGTAACCCGGTGGCTATGGAGTCCTCGATTGACGGGACGAATTTGACTGTGTCATCGTAAATCCAGCCTTTGACAGGCAGATTCCTGAATTCACTAAAATCATTGTGCCCGGGAACGCATGCTCCCAGACACAATGTCATTATTGTTATTATGGAAAGTATTTTAAGCGGGTGTGTCATTGCTCGGTTGAGTTGACGGTTTGTTTCCGTTGTCGCGACGGTTATTGCCGTCACGTTGCGGCTGGCGATTGTCGTTGCGCTTGTTGTCGCGCTTGGGCTGCTGGCGTTGACCGTTGTTGTCGGGCCTTGGCTGCCGGTTGTTGCCTCCCTCCTTGCCGGGGTTGCCGTTGGGCTTCGGTGGTCGAGGCTGGCGCTGTTGTTGCTGTCCTTGTTTGGGCTCGCTTCCTTCTTGCCTGCTGCGTTCCTTGGGCTGATTGGGTTGCTGGTTATTGTTGTTGCTGTTGTTGTTCTTGCGCTTCTTTTTCTTCGCCTTGTCAAATCGGGTTACGCTGTCTTGTCCTACAAGCTCGACAAACTCCTTGGGGGCCTTGGGCTTTTCGTTGTCCTCCAACGCCAGCTTTTCGGGCTTCTCACCGCGCTTGTTCATTGTGATCACCTCAAATGCCCTGTCGGCGCTTATCGTCACCAGATTGGCCGGCATCGACTTATCGGTCGAGTAGGTTATCTCACGCTTGAATATATCGGTCTTGAAGTGATAGTAGGTGCTGTCGAGTGTTTCAAGGGCGATTTCACGCGAAGGCATGCGCTTTACGCTTTCGACATAGGTGTCGACCTCGAAGTTGAGGCAACATTTCAGCTTGGCACACTGTCCGGCAAGTTTCTGGGGATTGAGCGATATGTCCTGATAGCGTGCAGCGCTTGTGGCTACCGACACGAAGTTGGTCATCCAGCTCGAGCAGCACAGCGGTCGTCCGCACGGGCCTATACCGCCGATGCGACCCGCTTCCTGGCGGGCACCGATTTGCTTCATCTCTATTCTCACCTTAAATGTTTCGGCAAGAACCTTGATGAGCTGTCGGAAGTCGACACGCTCGTCGGCGATATAGTAGAATATCGCCTTGTTGCCGTCGCCTTGATACTCGACATCGCCGATTTTCATGTTCAGCTTGAGGCTTTCGGCGATTTTGCGCGAACGTATCATCGTGTCGTTCTCCTTGGCTTTGGCTTCTTCATACTTTTCAAGGTCGTTGGCCTTTGCCTTTCGGAATATTCGGCGTATTTCGGCATCGGGACGCACATTGGCCTTCTTCATCTGGATAGCCACAAGGCGTCCGGTGAGCGTCACCATGCCAATGTCATGACCCGGCGAAGCTTCTACGGCAACCATGTCGCCGATGGAGAGCTGCAGGTTGGATGAGTTTTTGTAAAACCCTTTTCGGGTGTTCTTGAACTGGACCTCGACCATGTCGAAGTCGGCATATCCGCCGGGAATGTCATCGAGCCAGTTGTAACAATGCAACTTGCCTCGCGGAGCGCATTTGCTGCTGCAATTGCCTTCCGTGCACTTGGAGCATCGGTCACATTCCGACAACTCGCGACGGCATTTGTCGTCAAATTCTTTTGCCATAGTACTCTCTTAATGAAAGATTACTTGGCGAAGCTTACCGAACGAGTTTCGCGGATTACGGTTATCTTTACTTGGCCCGGATAGGTCATTTCGTCCTGAATGCGCTTAGCGATTTCAGCCGACAGCTTTTCGGTTTCGACATCGTCGATCTTGTCGGCTCCTACGATTACGCGGAGCTCGCGTCCGGCCTGGATGGCATAGGTCTTTATTACTCCGGGATAGGAGAGTGCAAGCTGCTCAAGGTCGTTGAGGCGCTTGATGTAGGCTTCCACGATTTCGCGGCGGGCGCCAGGACGGGCGCCTGATATGGCGTCGCACACCTGTACGATGGGAGCAAGCAGTGTTGTCTGCTCGATTTCGTCATGATGGGCGCCTATGGCGTTGCATATTTCGGGCTTTTCCTTGTATTTCTCGGCGAGCTTCATACCCAGCAGAGCGTGGGGCAGTTCGGGCTCCTCGTCGGGCACTTTGCCTATGTCGTGCAATAGTCCGGCGCGACGGGCCTTCTTGGGGTTGAGGCCGAGTTCCGAGGCCATGATTGCACACAGGTTGGCTGTTTCGCGTGAGTGCTGGAGCAGGTTCTGTCCGTAGCTTGAGCGGTATTTCATCTTTCCTACGAGGCGAATCAAGTCGGGGTGCAATCCGTGGATACCGAGGTCGATGGCGGTTCGCTTGCCGGTTTCCACGATTTCTTCCTCGATCTGCTTGCGCACCTTTGCCACCACTTCCTCGATGCGGGCGGGGTGGATGCGGCCGTCGGCCACGAGCTGATGCAGGGCGAGGCGGGCGATTTCGCGGCGCACGGGGTCAAATCCTGAAAGTACGATGGCCTCGGGGGTGTCGTCGACTATGATTTCAATGCCGGTAGCGGCTTCAAGTGCGCGTATGTTGCGGCCTTCGCGACCGATGATGCGACCTTTGATTTCGTCGGAGTCGATGTGGAACACGGTGACCGAGTTTTCGATAGCCGTTTCAGTGGCTACACGCTGTATCGACTGCACTACGATGCGCTTGGCCTCCTTGTTGGCGGTGAGCTTGGCTTCATCCATGATGTCGTTGATGTAGCTGGCCGCTGCGGTCTTGGCTTCGTCACGCAGTGATTCGATTAATTTTTCCTTTGCTTCGTCGGCCGACAGTCCCGATATGTGTTCCAGGGTGTCCTGGGCGGTGCGGGTGAGCTTGTCGAGCTCGGTCTTCTGGCTTTCAAGCACTTGTGCCTGTGCGTCAAGGTTGGCCTTTATTGCTTCGTTTTCGTTGCGACGGCGGGCTATGTCGCCTTGCTGCTGATTAAGCTGCAGTTCGCGCTGCTTGATTCGGGCTTCAGCCGCTTGTATTTTGGTCAAGCGCTGGTTGGCTTGCTTTTCGGCTTCGGCTTTTATCTGTAGTTCTTCTTCGCGTGCTTCGAGCAGTTTCTTTTGCTTAATCATCTCCGATTCCTGTTGCGCTTCTTCGATGATTGTCTTGGCTTGGCTGCGTGCCGATGACTTCTGGATGGCCACTCCTATCGCCAATCCTATGGCGGCCGCCGCTATGCCCACTAAGACGTATATTAATAACGATGTCATAAAATGGTATATAATAAATGGTTAAAAAAATTGCACCTTCAATTGTCGACATCCACGGCGGAATGCGGTGACAATTGTAAGTGCAGGTTAATACGCTCTAATACTGTGGGATAGAGCTGAGATAACTATATCATTCGACCTTCAGAAGCATTTGGTCGAGTTCGTCCTCAAATTGTGTCAGGACTTCTTGGGTGGCCTGTGACTGTCGGCGTTGCTCAAGGTACATCTTGGCAAACTGATAGGCCACCATGGCCAGAACTTCCTTTGAAGTCTTGTTTTTTTTGTAGGCTTCCATCCATTTGCTCCAGACGAGATTCACGTTATACTCGGCTGAACGAACGATTTCTTCCTCCTGAAGCTTCACCGACATGGCCATCGGGTCGAGGTCGGCAAGGCGTATAGTTATATTCAGTTTATCTTTCATTGCATCATTCGCTTAGTTCGGAGATGCATCTGTCGATTTCCCGCACTAACTCGGAAAGTTTGGCACGACTCATCTCAATATCCTTACGCGATGGAATCGCGGTAGTGACAATGGTCAGATATTCGACTCTGCGGTTTAATTCTTCGATTTCCTTGCGCATGTCGTAAACAGTTGTTTCCAACTCTTCTATCCGTGCCTGTGCCTCGTTTCTCTCTTTGAGAACGATAGAGTAGCGTTCTGTGAGCAATCGGGCTTTACGGCTTATGCGGTCAAGTGTTTGCTGCAGGTCGCTTGCCATTATTTCCAAGTTTTTACAAAAGTACTAAAAAATATTGTTGTTCCACAATTTTCCTGAAAAAAAATGCGTAAAAAGTTAGACCGGGTTAAAGTACGGGGCTTAGCAGCCTTACGAGCGACTCCTTGATCTTTTGTGTCGCCGGTCGTTTGCGCCACTGGTTGGAGCTTACCCTCATGCACTTCTTCTGGTCCTCCAGAAATATTTCGCGCATGCGGCTGTTGACGGCATGGGAGTAGATGAACACGTTGCTCTCGAAGTTGTATTCAAAGCTTCGGAAGTCAAAGTTGGTGGAGCCTACCGACACAAACTCGTCGTCGACAATCACCGTCTTGGCGTGCATCATGCTTGGCTCGTAGAGATAGACCTTTATGCCCGAGCGCAGGCACTCCTGGATGTAGGAAAATGAGGCGTAAGTGAGTATTGATGAGTCGCTTCGGGCAGGAATCATGAGCCGCACATCGACTTTTGACAAGGCCACTGTCTGCAATGTGCGCAGCAGGCTCTCGGTGGGCAGGAAGTAGGGCGTTTGGATGTAGACACACTGCTTCGCTCCCGCTATGGCTTTGTGGAACATCATCGCGATGTTGCTCCAATGGCTTGTGGGGCCGCTCGTTAGCATCTGTATGCCCGATGTGAACCCCGGTGCGTCGGGAATGTTGGTATCGGTGGTTTCTTCAAGCAGCGGCTGACCCATGAAGCTCCAGTCGACGGCAAATGAGTATTGGAGCGCGCCTACGGCAGGACCTGTTATGCGCAAATGAGTGTCGCGCCACGGGCCTTCGCCGGTGCCGTAGATGTAACGGTCGGCGATGTTCATGCCGCCTATATAGCCTATGGTGCCGTCGATTATAACTATTTTGCGGTGGTTGCGCCAGTTTATGCGCGTGGCGAAGTGAGGGAATGTCACGCGGAAAAATGGATAGACCATTACGCCCGCTTCGCGAAGTTGCTTGAAAAACTTGTTTTTGGTCTTTATAGAGCCTATGTGGTCATATATTATCCTCACCTTGACCCCTTCGCGCGCCTTGCGCATGAGCAGTTCGCCTATACGGGTGCCTATGCGGTCGTCGTCGAAAATATAGTACTGCAGGTGTATGTATTGTCGCGCATTTTCGATGTCGGCCATGAGTGCATCGAATTTTGAGCGGCCCGAGGTGAATATCTCCACTTTGTTGCCGGGATAGTATATAGCTCCCGACAGGGTTTGCCCCAGTTTGACCTGCTGTATGCTCTCGTCGCTGAAAGGCATGGTGTTGATGTCGATGCTGCGAAACGACTCGCGCTTGCGCAGTCGCCTGCGGTTGCGCCGGGTGATCATGCGTGTGTTTTTCAGGCTTCGGCCGAAAAATATGTAGAAGATGACGCCGAGCACCGGCACCATCAGTAGCACCGTTATCCACGCGAGCGACTTTACCGGATTGCGATTTTCCGATAGCACGACGGCTACGAGGCTTATTATGGTGCCAACGTAGGCGGCGATTAGCAGTGCGTAATACCAGGCCATTGATTTATTATGTGCATTAAATCATCCGCTAAGATAGTAAAAACTTGCTTAGCTTGTTCAGCATGGCGGTAAAAAAATAGCGGAGATTGCAACATTGTGCAATCTCCGCTGATGAGCGTTATGTCAAATTCCGATTATTCGGCTACTACTTCAAAGGGAATCTCAACTGAAACTTCCTTGTGAAGCTTGATGGTGGCGTTGTATTTACCAACTTCCTTTACATTCTCCTTGAGAACGATGAGCTTGCGGTCGATGTTGTGACCGAGCTTCTCGAGAGCCTCGGCAATCTGGAGAGCGTTGACTGAACCGAATATTGTGCCGGTTGCGCTTGTCTTTGCTCCGATGGTGAGGGCTACTCCTTCAAGTGAAGCTGCAACAGCCTCGGCGTCGGCCTTGATCTTGGCGAGCTTGTGGGCGCGCTGGCGCTGATCCTCGGCAAGAACCTTGAGGGCTGCGGGGGTTGCGATGACTGCCTTTCCCTGGGGGATAAGGTAGTTGCGGCCGTAACCGCTCTTTACTTCAACGACATCGTCCTTGTATCCAAGGTTGTTAATGTCTTCTTTAAGTATAATTTTCATAATGTATTGTCTCCTTTAACGTTAAAGATTATTTCATCAAGTCGGTTACATAGGGAAGCAATGCCAAGTGACGGGCGCGCTTTACGGCCTGAGCCACGCGACGCTGAAACTTGAGCGAAGTGCCTGTGATGCGACGGGGAAGGAGCTTTCCTTGCTCGTTGAGGAACTTCTTGAGGAATTCGGGATCCTTGTAGTCGATATACTTGATGCCACTTCTCTTAAAGCGACAATATTTTTTCTTCTTAACGTCAACCGACAGAGGGGTGAGATAACGGATTTCTGATTGAGCTTGTGCCATGTCTTAGTTCTCCTTTACTTCTTGTGATGCATTATTTTTTGCTGCTCTCAGGCTGCGACGCTTGATGGCGTACTCTTCAGCGTACTTGTCAAGACGGAATGTGAGGAAACGCAGAACGCGCTCGTCGCGACGGAATTGAGTTTCGAGCTTCTTGATTACTTCGGGATTTGCGTCAAATTCCAAAAGTGTGTAGAAGCCGGTCGACTTCTTCTGGATGGGATAGGCAAGCTTGCGCAGTCCCCAGTTCTCTTCGTTGACGATAGCTCCGGCGTTGTCGGTGATGACTGCCTTGAACTTGTCTACCGCTTCCTTCATCTGAGCATCAGACAAAACGGGAGTTAAAATGAAAACGGTTTCGTAATGGTTCATGTTAAACGTTAATTAAAATGTTTTGTTAAAAATCGAGTGCAAAGGTATTGATTTTTTTTGGATTGCGCAAGTGAAGGACTGATTTTTAAGCTGTAAAAATCAAGAAGGCCGTCGCTGTAGTTGATGCGACGGCCTTACAATGTAATCTTTAAGTAGAGCGCAGGGCTTACTTGCGGATACCAAGCTCCTTCTGGGCGATGATTGCACGGTAGCGGTTGATGTCCTTTCTGATCAGGTAGTCGAGAAGACGACGACGCTTACCTACAAGTGCCTTAAGAGCGCGCGCAGTGGTATAATCTTTGTGATTTGACTTAAGATGTTCAGTCAAATGAGCAATACGAACCGAGAATAATGCTATCTGAGCTTCAGGTGAGCCAGTATCAGTCTTGCCCTTACCGTATTTCTCAAAGATTTCTACTTTTTCTTCAGAATTTAAATGCATTCTTAAAGGAATTAATAGTTAATAATTATGATAGTGCTCGCAAATGAGCGCACAAAGGTAGTGATTTATCCCGTTACGGCCAAATCCTTAGTCGAGATTTTTGCCTTTTGCGGGGTTGCGATAATGAATTTTGCCTTCAAGATACTCCTGAGTGGCAATCAGAGTGGGCTTCGGGAGCTTCTCGTAGTAGCGTGAAATCTCGATTTGCTCACGGTTTTCCGAAATTTCTTCGAGGTTGTCGTTGAGCGATGCAAACTCCTGCAGCTTCTTTTCAAGGTCGTGCTTCATCTCGCCGGCAATCTGGTTGGCGCGTTTGGCGATGATGCACACGGTTTCGTAAATGTTACCGGTGTCCTCCGACATCTTAATAAGGTCACGAGTCGTGGTCGTGAGGGGTGCATTGGATTTCTTGTAGTCCATTATTAATAATGTATAGTTGTGAGATTTATTCGTTTACGTATTTGCTGGCAATCTTCATTATGTTGTCGGCCTCCTTGCGGTTTTCCGAGTCGGGATAGTTGTTGATGAACGAGTAGTATTCATCGACTACATCGCGGAATCGGTCGGCTTTCTTCTCCTCGATACTTTGTGACGCTTCCTGATAGCGTGCTTTCAGTATGAGCATCTCAAGCTCCTCCTTGTACTTGGAGTAGGGGTAGTTCTTTATGGCGTTGCGGGCCACAATCACGGCCGACTCGTAGTTGTTGCCGCCGTAATTGCCGAGGTTGTAGTAGAGCTGTGCATTCTGTAGCTCCTTGAGGGTGAGCTTGTCCTGAAGCTCGAATATCGCGTTTTGTGCCACGGGCACTTTGTCGCTGCGCGGGTAGTAGTCGAGAAACGCCTGAAGCTCCTCGATGCCTTTTATGGTTTCGCTTTGGTCGAGCTGAGGTTCGGGCGAGTCGAGGTAGTAGCCGTAGCCCGAGTAGAAGCGTGCAAGCTCGGCATATTTGCCTTTGGGGTAGCGGCTGTAGTAGGTGTGGAAATAGAGTCCCGAGTTGTAGTAATCCTTGTTCTCGTAGTAGCTGAGGGCAAGTAGATAGAGCGATTCCTCGGCGTTTTTGGTGCCTTTGAGCTGCGTTACGATGTCGGTCAGTACGGTTGTGGCCTGGGTGTAGCGCTTCTGCTCGAATGCGCGGCGCGCGAAGTCGAGCTTCTCGTCGGGATTGGTGCTTTTTAATATTCGCTGGTACTCGCCGCATGATGTGAGGGCGAGCATTAGAACGGATAATGTTATATAAATGTATTTACGCATATATGCAATCAAATATTCAAGCTGCAAAGTTAAAAATAAATCGCGACAGGAGCAGAAAAATGTGCGCTTTTTTTGATGAAAAACGCTAATTGAGCTTTTTTAAGCTACAAAATTAATATAAATAGCCTCTCGTTTCGGCTTTTTTAGTTAAGTTTGCACTCTAAACTGACATCCTTGTCGGCGGCTCTTGTTTTAATCGCCGAGGGCCGGCTGCTGCAACCGGATTGTCGATAAATTGATTTTACGCGTGGAAGACAAAACTGACAAAAAGACTAATAAGCCGGTTGACTTCATAAAAAAACATCCGATACTGTTCAATCTGTTGTTGATAGTGCTTGTCGGGTGTGGCATCATCTGGCTTACACTCGTGGCGTTGGATGTGTGGACAGGTCACGGCGAATATCGCGTGGTTCCCGACATGAAAGGGCTGAGCTATGAGCAGGCCGTGAAGGCGCTTGATGAAGCCGGACTTCGTGCCGAGCTCTCCGATTCGATCTATGACTCATCGACTCGTCCGGGCACGGTGCTTGAGCAGTCGCCAAAGGTCAATGCCAAGGTAAAGCCCAACCGCACTGTCTATCTCACTATAAATGCCTTTTCACCGAGAATGATTTCGGTGCCGAGCCTCACCGACATGTCGTTGCGACAGGCACGTTCAACTCTTGAGGGACTTGGATTTGAGAAAATAAGGGAACTTTATGTCCCGAGCGAATACAAGGATTTGGTGCTCGGCGTCAGGTTCAACGGTATCGAGCTGGATCCCGGAGCGCGTGTTCCGGCATCGGCTTCGCTTACCATAGTGGTTGGCGAGGGCATAACCGAGGAGTCATCCGACACAATTGTTGACATGGCTGTTGCCGATGACACAGAGGCCGAGGTGCTCGACCTTGATTGATGAAAAACCGAGAATCGTTTCAATTATTATGCAAGACTCAGCCCCGCAGAGTAAGCCGATGACCGATGATGACGACGAACTCGATGCCCTGGAAGGTGTCGACGGCGTCGAGGGTGATGACGGCGGCGGACTATATGAACATTTCCGTTTTGTAGTCGATAAGGGACAGCAGCTGCTGCGTGTCGACAAGTTTCTTGTGGCGCGCATCGAGAAGTCGTCGCGTAACCGCATACAGCAGGCCGCCGATGCCGGGTGTATTCTCGTCAACGGCAAGCCGGTGAAATCCAACTACCGCGTGAAGCCTCTCGATGTGGTGAGCGTGGTCATGGACCGTCCGCGTTACGAGCTTGAGATAATAGCCGAGGATATTCCTCTCGACATCGTGTACGAGGACGAGCATCTGCTCGTGGTCAACAAGCCTGCCGGGCTTGTGGTGCATCCCGGTCACGGCAACTATCACGGCACTCTTGTAAACGCGCTGGCATTTCATTTCCGCGACAATCCCGACTATGATGTCAACGATCCGAGAATGGGACTTGTGCACCGAATAGACAAGGACACCTCGGGACTGCTGGTTGTGGCCAAAACTCCCGATGCCAAGACCCATCTCGGCAAGCAGTTCTTTAACAAGACCACCAAGCGTGAGTATGTGGCCGTTGTGTGGGGACAGCCTCGTCCGGCTTCTGGGCGCATCGAGGGCAACATCGGACGTAGCCTGAAGGACCGGCTGCAGATGGCGGTGTTCCCCGAGGGCGATTACGGCAAGCATGCCGTGACCCATTACGACACAGTGGAGCCGCTCGGCTATGTAAGCGTGGTGAAGTGTGTGCTCGAAACGGGCCGCACCCATCAGATAAGGGTTCACATGAAGCACATCGGACATCCCCTTTTCAATGACGCGCGTTACGGCGGCGACCAGATACTTCGAGGCACTCCCGGAGGGAAGTACAAGCAGTTTGTGGCTAATTGCTTTGCCGTGTGTCCGCGACAGGCGCTCCATGCCCGTACATTGGGCTTTGTGCATCCCGAAACCGGAGAGGAAATGTTTTTTTCGGCACCCGTGCCACCCGACATGACAGAGCTCATCGAAAAGTGGCGAAACTACAATCAGGGCTCCGAGTGATTAAAATTTCGTAAAGAAATTGCAGTGCTTCATGATTTTCTAATGTAAAATTGTTATCTTTGAGGAATTTGGATATTTCCATATTATTATAGAAATACAGACATGAATAAGGAAGAACAACTTTTTAATGATATCTGTCCCTATCCCGACAGTATGTTCCATGAAAAAATGGAGCACCTTGTAAAGGAACCGGGTTTTGAACATGCCGTAAAATGGGTTCTGCCGCAGATCGATTTTCAGGAGTTCTGTAAAGAGCTGCTGCAGGTACAAGATAAAGAAACTTTCCAGCGAAAGATAATGTGGCCGTTCTTGGAGATGTTGGCCGCAAAAACCACTTCGGGCGTAACTATGGACGGTGTGGAGAATATAGATTGCTCAAAAGCCTATACTTTCATCACCAATCATCGTGACATAGTGCTCGACACATCATTCCTTAACTTGTGCTTCCTGCGTGCGGGACTTCCCACCACTGAGGTTGCCATAGGAAGCAATCTGTTGATCTACGAGTGGATAAGCGACCTCGTGCGCCTCAACAAGAGCTTCATCGTAAAGCGCAATCTGCCGCGTGCAAAGGCTCTTGAGGCTGCAAGCGAGCTCTCGGCCTACATCCACTATGCCGTAAGCGACCGCCGTCAGTCGGTGTGGATTGCCGAGCGTGAGGGACGAAGCAAGGATTCAAGCGACCTTGCCCAGGACAGCTTGATAAAGATGCTCGGATTGGCCGGCGAACATGATTTCCACGACAATCTGATGGAAATAAATCTTATGCCCGTGTCGATTTCCTATGAGTATGACCCCAACGACTATCTGAAAGCTCGTGAGTTCCTGCTGAAACGCCGCAATCCCGATTTCAAGAAGTCGCAACGCGACGACCTCTTCAGCATGGAAACCGGACTGCTTCAGCCCAAGGGACGCGTACATTACACTGTAGGCAATACGTTGACCGATGAACTTAAGGAGTTGCCCAACGACCTCGACAAGACTTCGATAGCGCGTGATGTGTGTCAATTGATTGACTGCCAAATACATTCGGGCTTCAAGATATTCCCCATCAACTACATTGCCTACGACAAGCTGCACGACACCGATGAGTTTGCCTGTCACTACAATGCCGACGATGTGGTCGGTTTCGAGCGATATATCGACGAGCAGTTGGCAAAAGTGGAGGATGTTCCCGACCTGACTGCCGACGATATGGCCTATATGCAGAAGATGATGCTCACCATGTATGCCAATCCTTTGAAAAACAAGATGTCGGCAAGCCGTTATTGCCGAAAGTAGTTGAACCGGTAATTATAATGAAAACGATATGCGTCTGCCTATCTTAACAATGATAATCCTGATAGTTGTCAATGTTTTTGTCGACATCTATATATGGCGATGCATCGTGAATAAAGAGCGCAAGCGTTGGCCCGGTGTGGTCTATGCATGGAGCTCGTTGTTCTTCATCATCTTCATCATCGTCACCGTGGCGTTGCCTCGGCGAAGCGGCAGCGATGCAGTGTTGCTTGCCGTGATGTGGATGCTCTATACCTACCTGTCGGTCTATATCTCCAAATACGTTTTCTGTATAATAAGTTTCATCGGCCTTATTCCGCGGCTGTGGCGCGGAAAGCGTTGGAAGGCCATGAACATTATAGGATCGGTGGCCGCGATAGCTGTATTTGTGACTATGTGGTGGGGCGCGTTGATTAATCGCACCCGCTACCAGATAAAGGAGGTGGTGATTGAATTTGCCGACTTGCCCGACGCTTTCGACGGGTATCGCGTGCTTCAGTTCTCCGATTTCCATGTCGGTACTTATGGCTCCGACACGACTTTTGTCAGCGAAATAGTTGATGTAATTAACAATCAACGTGCCGACCTGGTGCTGTTTACCGGCGACATAGTGAACCGTCGCACCGATGAACTGTTGCCTCAGGTCAAGACTCTGTCACGGCTCAAGGCTGCCGACGGAGTCTATTCGATTCTTGGCAACCATGACTACGGTGACTATAAGAAATGGCCGTCGGCCGAGATGAAGAGCGAAAACATGGACATGATGTACAGGCTGCAACGTGACATGGGATGGAATCTGATGAACAACCGGTCGGAGTACATAAGACGCGGAAATGATTCTATCGCGCTTATTGGGGTTGAAAACTGGGGCGACCCGCCTTTTACTGTGTATGGCGACCTCGACAAGGCTTATCCCATGCAGTCCGACAGTACATTCAAGATTCTGATGACCCACAATCCCGCCCATTGGAGTGAAAAGATAGCCGATAACGACACCGTCAACATCGCCCTGTCGCTGTCGGGTCACACTCATGCCATGCAATGCCAGATTGGTTCATGGTCACCCGCTGAGTGGCGATATGACAATTGGGGCGGATTATACGACGATTTATCTTCACGACATAAACTTTATGTAAACATCGGGCTCGGTACGGTGGCGTTGCCGGCACGTATCGGTGCGACTCCCGAAATAACTGTATTAACACTACGAAAGGCTCATTGATTATATCCATGACTAATGACTATTCCTCTATTATTGCACAAGAATTGAATATTCCGCGCAAGTCGGTCGCGGCAACTATAAAACTCCTTGACGACGGTGCGACAATACCGTTTATAAGCCGTTATCGCAAGGAGGCCACCGGAGCCCTTGACGAAGTCGGGGTGCACAACGTGCAGTTGCGTTACGAAGCTTTGAAGGCGTTGGCCAAGCGCAAGGAAACTATTATCGACACCATAAAGGAGCAAGGTAAACTCACAGCCGAGCTTAAACGCCGCATAGAGGAAACTCTCGATTCGGCAACACTCGAGGATTTGTATATGCCTTTCCGCCCTCGCAGGCGCACACGTGCCCAGATGGCCGCCGAGAAGGGGCTTGAACCGCTTGCACGCATGATAATGGCGCAGAATCTCGATGATGCCGCAAGTGCTGCCAAGCGATTCAAGAACGACGAAGTGCCCGATGTCGACAGCGCCATTGCCGGTGCTTGTGACATAATGGCCGAGTGGATGAGCGAAAGCGAAAAGGCGCGTTCGATTGTAAGGTCGCGTTACATGCGCAATGCCGTGATATCGTCCAAAGTGGTGAAGGGCAAGGAGGAGGAAGGTCGCAATTACGAAAATTACTATGATTTCTCTTCGCCGTTGCGCACTTGCACATCCCATCGCCTACTGGCCATACTGCGTGGTGCCGATGAGGGATTTCTCAAGGTCACGGTGACAATCGACGATGACGAGATGGTCGACCGACTGTCACGCCTGTTTGTCAAGGCCGGTACATCCGATAAGATAGCCTCGCTGATGCGACTCACCGTGAAGGACAGTTACAAGCGTCTTATAAAGCCGTCGATTGAGAGTGAAGCGTTGGCCGCCGCCAAGGTGCGTGCCGACGATGCCGCGATAGCCATGTTTGCCGAGAATGTGCGTCAGCTTCTTCTCGCGCCACCGTTGGGACGCAAGAGAGTGCTTGCCATCGATCCTGGTTTCCGCACCGGATGCAAGATTGTGTGTCTTGACGAGCAGGGCAATCTGATGCACACCGAGGTGATCTATCCCAATCCGCCTCAGAACGATTTCCACGGAGCCGCCTTTAAGCTGAGCCGTCTTGTGGAATCCTACCGCATCGATGCCATAGCCGTAGGTAACGGCACGGCAAGCCGCGAAACCGAGAAGTTCCTGGAGTCGTTGCGTTATCCCCGCAAGATTCAGATATTTGTCGTGAGTGAGAACGGCGCTTCCATATACTCGGCCTCCAAGGTCGCGCGTGACGAGTTCCCCGATTACGATGTCACGGTGCGTGGAGCCGTGTCGATCGGCCGCAGGTTGATCGACCCTCTTGCCGAACTGGTGAAGATTGATCCCAAGTCGATAGGGGTGGGGCAGTATCAGCACGATGTCGACCAGAATAAGTTGAAGGAGGCACTGAACTATACGGTGGAAAGCTGTGTCAACATGGTCGGCGTCAATGTCAACACTGCGTCACGTGAGCTGCTCTCCTATGTATCGGGTATCGGGCCGGCACTTGCTTCCAACATTGTGGCTTATCGGGCTGAAAACGGTGATTTTCGCAGCCGCAGGGAGCTGCTCGGCGTTCCTCGCATGGGTGAAAAGGCATTTCAGCAGTGTGCCGGATTCCTGCGTATTCCCGGTGCCGACAATGTGCTCGACAACACAGCCGTGCATCCCGAGCGTTACGAACTGATAGAGCAAATCGCGGCCGACAACGGCGGCGATGTCGAGAAGCTGGTAAAGGACGCTTCGATGCGACGCAGTGTCGACTTGTCGCGTTACATCACCAAGCAGGTGGGATTGCCTACGTTGTCCGACATTTTCCTTGAACTGGAGAAGCCCGGACGCGATCCGCGTGCAACGGTCGAGGTGATGGAGTTTGACGACCGCATCAAGGATATACACGACCTGCAGCCCGGACTTGAGCTGAACGGCATCGTCAACAACATAACGGCATTTGGCTGCTTTGTTGATTTGGGTATAAAGGAGAGCGGACTTGTGCACATCTCGCAGTTGTGCGACAGGTTCATCTCGTCGCCTGCCGAAGTGGTGAGCGTGCATCAGCACGTAACGGTGAGGGTGCTCGATGTCGACTACGAGCGTGGGCGCATAGCATTGACTATGAAAGGGGTACCGCAGCGATGACCGCATTTGTCGTAAGCATCGGAAGCAATGTCCTCGAGCGTGAAGCGATGATGTCACGCACTGTCAAGTGGCTTGAAGAGCAATTTGACGATGTGAGGGTGTCCGAGATTTACGAAACCCCCGAGTACAGCCGGCGTTACGATCCTTATTTTAATTGTGTGGCTTCGGCGTCGACCTGCATGTCGTTGGACGATGCAGTAAAGCTGATGAAGGAGTGGGAGATGAAGTGCGGGCGCACACATCAGTCCAAGATTACCGGAAAAGTGGTGATTGACCTTGACATAGTCATTTGGAATGACTCGGTAGTGAGGCCCAAGGAGTTGTCACGCGACTATTTTCTGCGCGGCTATCGCATGCTGTTTCAGTAAGAGCCGGTTCGAAAATAAACGTTATTCGGTTTCAAGCACTATGCTTTTGGAGCATCCGGCCGCCGAGGCCATGATGCCTACACCGCCGTTGATGTTGGTGTAGACCTTCACGGGATTGGCAAGCCCGAGGTTGCCGAGGACGCTGTTTATGCCAGAGTGCGAGCGGTGTACCGACATCAGATAGGTGTAGTAGTCCTTGCTTATGTGGTGGAGCGTCACCTCTTCTTCGATTTTGTCTATGGGGTCGGATGTACGCAGATTGTGGATGAAACTCAGGTGTATCGTTTCTCCGTCTGATGACACGTCACGAAATAACGGCACTCTGTTTCCGGCCGAGAATGATTCGTCGAGAATTGACTCGTTGGACGAGAATATGTCGTCAATCGACAGGTCAAAGTCATCGTCGGCACCTCCGGTAGTTCCGTTAAGGGCTAGATAATAGTAGTCATCGCTTCCCGCAGGGTCGTTGAAACTCAATGTGTAGAATATTCTGTAAAGGTAGCCGTATGTTGTTTGATTGTCAGAGCCTACTATGATGTGATTGGTGTCTATGAGTTTCTGTACGCGGCCTTCCATTGACTCAATTTCCACTTTCTCGGGAATTTCCGAAGTGCCCGATACCGAGGGATAGTCGGGGTGGGATGCCGTGATTGTTATTATGTCACCTTCATGAGCCGTTACGGTTGAGGTGTACAGTTTCGACTTGGCATCGAATGTCATTAGCGATGAAATCTGCCCGTTGACACTCAATATCACTGTGGCGTTGTCCTGTGTTACATCGGGACGGTTTTCGCTGTGGTTCCATGTGCGTGTTATGCTTGCCGATATTGTTGCGTCGGGAGTGACAAGCGAGTTCAGCACAAGCACTTGTGAGCCGTTTTCATCGATGTCGACAGTCGATGTGCATGCCGTAGCAAGTGCCGTGGTTGCAATGAATAGTATGATGAGTTTTAGTCGTGACATGGCTGTTAAAATTTCAAAGTGTAGGAAACCGAAGGAATCAATGGTATCATGCGAAGTTTTTCGTAGACGGCGCCTTTCCCCGGAGCATATTGTTGTTTTCGTATCGCGATAACGTTCATGTTGCAGTAGGCGTTGTAGAGGCTGAAGTTCCACACTCCCTCCTTGCCGTTGGCTCCTTTTATATGCAGGTTGGCTCCTATGTCGAGTCGGTGATAGGCAGGTAGTCGGTAGTTGTTGATTGATGTGATGTAGTCTATCGTTTCGTCCTTCTGGCTGCCTATTATTTCGTTGGTTCCGGGAAGCGGATTGTAGCTCTTTGTGGGCAGCGTTATGCGGTTGCCGCTCATTATTGTCCATCCGGCATTTATTTCCCAACGGTCGTTTATGCGCCAATTGGCTACGATATTGGCCTTGTGACGGTTGTCGTAGGCCGATGGGAATTTTTGTCCGTTGTTCTTGTTTTCAAACCGTCGCTCGTTCCACAGCATGCTGTAGCTGATGTGTCCCGTTATGTTGCCGAAAGTCTTGCGCACCGACATGTCGATGCCCCTTACCTTGCCGTCGCCCACGGCAAGTTTTTCATATATTATGGTGTTGGATGGGTAATAATAGTAGTCGTCGCGATAGTCGATGAGATTGTACATCCTCTTGTAGTAGGCTTCCATCGACAGTGTGTAACGGTTGTTGATGTTGTAATAGGCTCCGATTGATGCCTTGCGGCTCTTCTGCGGCTTGAAGTCGCCGGCAATCGGAATCCACATGTCGGTGGGAAGACTCAGGGCTGTTTCCCGCAGTTGATGGTTGTACTGCGACAGCTGCGTGAACGAAGCCTTTACACACAATGAAGGTATCGGACGATACATCGCCGATACCCGCGGATTAAGGTTGAAGTAGTCTTTGTTGCCCGGATTGATCCATGAGCTGAGCGACACGCCTGCTAATACGGCCCAATGTCGGTTGATGTGCCACTCGTCGTCGATGTATAGGTTCATCTCATGGGGATGAGAACTGTACTGAAGCGTCGTGGAAGTGTTGGTGTTGTGGTTCACTTTTCTGATGAACTCGGTGAGGTAGGGGGTGAATATGTGATAAGTATAGTTAACACCGAAGTTCAAGTGATGGCTGTGAGTCAGTTGCCAGTCGTAGTTTACTCGCAGCGAATAGTCGTCGATGCGGTTGTGAATTTTGGATGTCGTCGATGATATGAGATCGTTGAGGAACGTGTTTTTGTACTTCATCTTACGCTTCAGCATCGAGTTGTAACGTGAAAATGACATCGATATTTCACCGAATAGCTGTGGAGTGTAGACATGGTTCCAGTTGGCCGACACGATGAAGCTTCCCCAGTCAAGGGTGCTTATGTCGCTCAACTCCTCAAGATCCTTGTCGTGACGATGCTTTCGTTTGGTGCCGCCTTTAAAGAAGTCGTTGCCGTAGTAGACCATCAGGTGCAGGCGGCTGCGGTCGTTGAAGTGATAGGTGGTTTTGGCGTTGAAGTCGGTGAATGCGTAACGTGACACAATCTTACTCTTGTTTTCATTGATGACCGCGTTATATATGGCTATGCCGGGTATCGACAGCAGGTCAAACCACGACCGGCGCACCGAAATCGTATAGGTCATGCGATTCTTTATTATGGGGCCTTCGATGTTGAAGCTTCCTGATGTCAATCCTATTTTCCAGCTGCCTTGACGGTGTGTCAGGTTGCCGTCACGTGTGCGTATGTCGATTATCGACGAGAGGCGTCCGTCGTAGCGTGACGGAAACGATGACTTGTAGAAGTCGACATTGTTTATCGCATCGGTGTTGAACGACGATAACATCCCTGCGAGGTGATTTACCTGATAGAGCGGCACGTTGTCGAGCAGATACATATTCTGGTCGTCGCTACCCCCGTGTACCTGCAGCCCGGCAAATCCCTCTACACCGGGAATCACTCCGGGTTGGAACTGAAGTGACTTTATGATGTCGCTTTCGCCAAACAGCGTGGGAGTCGATGTGATTGAATGGCGGTTCATGGAGAGGTTGCCGATGACAGGCGACTCAAATGTAAGTTCGGAATTCTTGTCGCCCACTATTATTACCTCGTCGAGCTTGCCCGACGGTGTGAGCGTTATGTCGAGCCGATTGTCGAGCTTAAGTGAGTCGAGGCGTATCGACATGGGGGTGTAGCCAGTGAGCGTGACATTGATGTCAGCTTCGGAAGAGGTTACGGGCAGGCTGTAAAAGCCATTGCTGTTGCTTGTGGTGAACGCTCCCGAGTTGGCGTCACGCACGATGGCTCCTATGGCAGCCTCTCCCGATTCCTCCTCACGTACAAAACCGCTTATTACCCGTTTGGGGCTTAATACCGCTTCGCGTCGCAGTATTATATTGTTGTCCTTTACGCTATAGGTGACACGCGTGTCCTTTAATATTGCGTCAAGGCACTCTTTCAGTGTTGCGTCTTCGAGATGCAGGGTTATCTTGCGGTCGGGGATGTCCGATGTTATGTATATCAGGTTGATGCCCGACTGTGCCTTAACCTCCTTGAGCACCTCTTTTATGGGTTGTGAGTTGACATTGATTGTGATACGCCCGGCGGCCGAAGCTACGGCTGCCAAGGTCAGTATCAACAACAATGCCAACCTATTGCGCATTGTCCGCTATTTTTAATTGTGTTCCGAGCAGGGAGTTTATTTCGTTGACGAGTTGTTGAGCATCGCCCTTGAAGTAAAGAGTTAATGAGGGGTCGTTTTTGGGGAGTCCGATTACGTTGACTCCGTAAACGCGTTCGATTGTGCCTACAATCTTGCTTAGCGGCATGTTGTCAAACTCGACATTGCCGTCGACCCATGCAAATGCGTTTACATCGTCGATTGCCTGAACCTTAAGTGCGCTGTCGGTGGCAATGGCCATTGTGCCGCGCTCGAGTGTCGCGGTTCCGCTGGGGCATGTCACCTCCACTTTTCCCTCCTGCACCTGCACGATTGTGCTTTGCGACTCATCGTTCACCGCAAATCGTGTTCCGAGCACGGTCACTGTGGCCACATCGGTGTTTACGGTGAATGGCGACGACTCGTTGTGCGTTACATCGAAGAATGCACGGCCGTCGAGCGTTATGTCACGCTTTTCGGCAAATGTTGACATGTCGTAGGTCAACCTGGCTCCGCGTGTCAGCGTAACACGTGAGTCGTCGGGAAGCAGATAGGTGGTGTTGGCGTCATTGCATGCCAGCGTTACGGGATGCGGTTCAGCCAATGATGATGACGAGTTAATGAGATGTCGAATGACAAATGCCGATCCCACAATCACGATTACGGCAGCCGCTATGGCTATGACGCGACGACGATAGTAGCTGCTCGTACACGGAATGTCGAGCTTGCTCCATGCCTGTCCGGCATCGAATGCTCCCTGGCGATAATGACGGGCTACAAATTGCAATGAACGTTCGTCGTTCGATGTGAGATTTATGTTATTTTCCTGCATAGAATAAACTTAATTATTGTGTTTTACTATACATGATGCACATTTGTCGAAATACCCCTATTGTAAATTGAAAAATTTTCAACAAAAAATCCAAAAATATATGCGCAGAGCTGCTCCCTTGACCGCATCGCGCAGTCGTTCAAGGGCTTTGCTTATGTGATGCTCAACAGTGCGCACTGACAGATTCAGCTCTTCGGCTATCTGGGCATAGGTCATTCCGTCGCGCTTCGACATGAGGAACACGTTACGGCACTGATCGGGCAGCTTGTCGATGACGCCCCACAGCCGCGAGTCACGCTCCGAGGTGTCGATGGCCTCTTCGAGCGGCAGGTCGGAGTAGGATTCGTCGAAACTCACCTTGTCGATGTTGCCGCGCATGGCCATCAATGCGTTGTTGCGCACGGCGGTGTACATGTATCGGCGCAGGTCGGATATTTCGGTGCCTCGGTTGAGGCTTTCCCACACCTGGGCGAAACTTTCCTGAACTACATCCTCGGCACTATCGATGTCGCCTGTTATTCGCAGGGCATACATGCCGAGCGGGCGATATAGAGTGCGGTACTGAAGTTCAAATGCCCGGACTTCCATAACTATTGTTCCTTAAAGCCGGTATCACTGAACAGTCGCTTGTCGTCGGCCACGCTGTTGCCTATTGTGGTGAGCATGTCGCCCATGAGTGCACCGTTCATGCCTCCGCGCATTATGCGTCGCATCGATTCGGGTGACAGCCTCATGCGTCCTCCGGCAAAACGCAGGGTTGCCTTGGGCGCGATAAAGCGGAACAGTGCTACGGTGCGTATTATCTCTTCCTCCGACAATAGCGGAGTGTCCTCAAGCTTGGTCCCCTTTATGGGGTTGAGGATATTGATCGGGATGGATATTGCACCGGCATTTCGAGCCTCTTCGGCGAGTTCAAGGCGCTGGCGCATCGATTCGCCCATGCCTATTATGCCTCCGCAGCACACATCAAGTCCTATTTCACGTGCAAGAGCTATCGTTTTCAGTTTGTCGGCTTGAGTGTGGGTGGAGCAAAGCGAGGGGAAGTAGCTTGCCGAGGTTTCCAGATTGCAGTGATAACGCTTTACCCCGGCCTCCTTGAGCTGCATCAGTTCGTCGCGGTTGAGCAATCCCATGGATGCACACAGGTACAGCCCCGTCGACTCGCCCAACTTGCGGTAGAGGTCGCAGAAGCGTGCCATGTCACGCGGAGCTACCTTGCGTCCGCTCGTCACGAGTGAGTATCGTTTTATTCCGTGGGTTTCGTTAAGCATTGCGGCGCGCATGGCTTCATGTTCGGGCACGAAGTCATACTCCTCGATGCCGGTATTGTGGAAGCGTGACTGCGCGCACCATTTGCAGTCCTCGCTGCATCGTCCCGAGCGGGCGTTGACTATCGAGCAGGTGTCGATGACATCGCCGCACCATCGGATGCGTATTTCGTCGGCTGCATCAGCGAGCATGTCGGCAGAATAGGATTCGTTCAGCTTCAGAGCATCGTCCACAGTTGCCGGATTGCCGTTGAGAGCCTCTTTTTTCAATCGTTCAAGCATGATGAAGATAATGTTGGTTAAAGGCAAAGATACGAATAAGTCGAGAACAAAAGAAAAATTTATTTTGCTTTTGTCGAGCGAAAGTATCTAAGACGGTAGTCAAAGATACGAATAAGTCGAGAACTAATGCCCGGCCGATGCCGATTAATTAATATTTTTTAGCTAAGTTTGCGCTCAAAATTCCCAACTGCTATGTCAACAAGAGTCAAGCGCATTATAATTGCAAGCGTAATCGCGGCGGTGGTAATCGTGATTGCGTCAATAGCCGTGAAAGCATGTCGTGAAAATCGGCTTCTTGAAGAGGGTTCGGTTGATGTCAAGGCTGTGATTGAGAAGGTCGAGCGCCGTCACCATGAGGAGCGCTATCAGCGAATAAGACATCGTGTTCACCGTCAGCCCGCCTATACCTCCTATACGATATATTTCGCCTACACTGTCGACGGTGTTGAGTATCACGATGACTTTACCACGCGAAAGGGAATGTTGCGTTCGCTTTACAAGGGCGACTCCATCATCATAACCTATGCCATAAAGGATCCTGCCGTGACAAGGGTCGACACCAAGCGCATAAAGAGGCGCGGCCTGCCGGTGTTTACCGACTGACCGCGCTACCGTTAACATTTATTGTCGAACCTGCTCTAAAACCACGTTCCGACACAGCCCCGGGGGTTATTCATTCTTAAGCCTTATTACAGGATTCTCGTTCACGATTTTTCGTGTCATGACATAGACGCAAAGCACTATGGCGACAAGCACGGCAATCGAAGCGAGAATGTAGTAGCCGGCGAGGAAGTTGACTTCAACGGTGAACTGTTCCAGCCATATTTTGCCTGTAAACCATGCCGCAACGGCACCTGCGATTATCGACGGAACGGCAATCGACACGATGTCACGTATGAGCAGGCTGAAGAGGTGGTGTGACTCGGCTCCGTTCACCTTGCGGATGGCTATCTCCTTGCCTCGGCGCTGCACTTCGTTGCGTATGTAACCGATGAATCCCATTAGAGTTATGAACAGGATTACCACACAGGCCATGACGGTGGCGTTGCGGAATTGTCGCACGTTTTCGTAAGTGTCGGATATCTCCTTCTCCATCAACGAAAATTCAATGTCGTAGGCCGGAAACAGCTCCTTCATCGACTCTTCGAGTTGCATGAGGTTTTGCTTGAACGGCTCCTTTACGCGCAGATACATCGTCGGGTAGAAGTATCGGCTGTAGAACATCAGGTAGGGCATAGGCTCTTCAAAGAATCCACCTATGTTGAAGTCACGCAGCAGTCCCGTTACGGTCACGGGATGCTTGGCGATTTTGCTGCTTTCGGGCACGATGCGTCCCACGATGTCGTCGCCCCAGTTCATGAGCCGCGCAAACTCCTCGTTGACCGCTATTTCGTTATCGTCCCTCGGCTCGCGACCTTTAATCAGGGTCATGCCCATGAAGTCGATGTAGCCGTTGATGCAAGCATCGTAACGTGACGAGAAAAGATCGTTGCCGCTGTTGTCCGACACCATCATTCCGCTGTAGCCCCACACCGGGTTGTAGTAGGACGCGCTCAGACCTTCGATTACGGGCAGGTCACGCAGGGCATTGTAGGCTGCATCCACCTCCTTTGCGCTTTGTCCCGGAACCTCGGCTATGACAACACGCTCGGGATTGTAGCCGAGGTCGTGATTCATCACCTCATGATATTGCAAAGCGGCTACGGTCATCATGCACACAATGAATGTGACGCCGGCAAACTCGACGCAGAGCAGCGTGCGCGTCCACGGATTGCGGCGCGAGCTGAAGCGACGGAATATGTTGCTGACGGGGATGCGGCTGAATATGCGTCCCGGTATGATTCCGCCAATGAGTACGAATATGATCATTACGCTTATCGGCACCCACAACCGTGACGGCTCAAGCATCTGCTTCGGCGTGATGTTGATAGTGTCCTTTATCATGTCGCCAAACGCCAGTGTGAGGATGACCATGAGCACAAGCGCGCAGCCGAGCACCATGAGAGTTTCGATGATGAACATGCTGAATATGGTGGGGCTTCCGGCACCGTTGCATTTGTGGATGCCTATCGACTTGGCCCTCTTTGATAGTGACGCTATTGTGATGAGCACATAGTTCAGCGTAGTGATGAAAAGCAGGGCCAGGCTGAGCACGAGCATTATGCGATCCATGCGTCTGACCTCGTCGTTGCTCATGTAGGTGTCGGTGAGCGGTGCTGCATCGATGACGAGCTGCAGCGACTCGGTGTCGGGCAGATTTTTCTGCAACATCTCATTAATGCGGCGGTTGAGCTCCACGGGATCGACACCGTCGGCTACCCTGATGAATTCGGGCCAGCTGTCGCCTCCATTCCATGAGTAGTTGCCCCATTCGCGGCTCCAAAGCGAGGGCATGGATATAACGGCTTTATGCGGGGTCGTTACGTTGTCGGGCAGGTCACGGTATATGCCTTTTACAGTGAGTTCCCACTCGTTGTTGTACTTAAGCACCTCTCCTATGGGGTCGTCGCCGCCGAATATCATCAGTGCGTAACTTTCGCTCAGGTACACGACATCCTTTTGGGTGAGGTCGATCACCGGATCGCCTTTCAACACCTCGATACCCATTGTCTTGAAAAACAGTGAGTCGGCGGCTATCGCTTTCTCGGAAAACTTTGTGTCGCCCCGAAAAAGACCTTGCCCCATGTTGCGGTTGGTAGTCGTGGCGGCGACAACCATTTCGGGCAGTTCCTCGTAGATGGCTCCCGCAAGTTTTCCCAGACATTGCTGCTGCCGGTCGAGAGTGTTGCTATTGATAGTGTACTGCATCCACAGCTGATAGAGCTGCCGGTGATTGTCGTAGCAGGTGTCGAAGCTATGGTTCAAAGCCATGCGCGACATGAGCAGGATTGTCATGAGCAGTCCCAGTGCCACCGATATTATTTTGATGGCGTTGGAGTTTCCGGGACCCGACATGGCCCGCCACGAATAGTATATCTGTTTCATGTCGTGGGCTGATTGTTAGAGTCGGTTGTCGTTTGACACGTTGGCGACGATGTTTCCGTCGAAGAGGTGGATGATGCGGTGGGCATATCCCGCATCGTGCTTTGAGTGCGTCACCATGACGATTGTCGTACCCTGACGGTTGAGCTCGGTGAGCAGCTCCATCACTTCGGCACCGTTCTTCGAGTCGAGGTTACCGGTGGGCTCATCGGCGAGTATCAGCTTGGGATCGGTGATGACGGCGCGCGCTATTGCCACACGTTGCTGCTGACCTCCCGAGAGCTGCTGGGGGAAGTGCTTGGCGCGATGGCTGATGTTCATGCGCTTCAACATTTCGTTCACGCGTTTTTTGCGCTCCGATGCGCTGAGTCCCATGTAGGTGAGCGGCAGTTCCACGTTCTCAAATACGTTAAGCTCGTCAATGAGGTTGAACGACTGGAACACGAATCCTATCTCGCCTTTGCGCAGGCGAGTGCGCTCCTTTTCCTTAAGATTGGCCACTTCGGTGTCGTTGAGCTTGTAGCTTCCGCCGGTGGGGTTGTCGAGCAGTCCGAGGATGTTGAGCAGCGTTGACTTGCCGCATCCCGAGGGGCCCATTACGGCTACAAACTCGCCTTTGTCGACATTGATGTTTACATTGTCGAGCGCTACGGTTTCAACTTCCGATGTACGGAACACTTTGCTGAGATTTTCAATCTTAATCATGATAGTTGTTTTTTAGTGTTATATTTTATTCTGATTTTAAATTCGATGAAGGATTTTCACATGCCTTATGCCTGGTCATGGCCACGGCACACACCACTATGAGCGTCAGCACCACAATGGCCGAGATCACATAGTATAGCGTCAGGTAAGGAACTTTCACGGAGAAACTGTCAAGCCACATGTCGCTTATCAGGAATGCGGCCACAGTGCCGAGAACTACCGCCGGGACGGCTATCCAAAGCATTCCCGATGTAATCATGTTTACTATCAGGAGTGATGAAGCTCCGCTTATCTTGCGTATGGCTATCTCCTTGGAGCGGCGTTGCATCTCATCGCGCAGGAAGCCCGTAAGTCCCACAAACGCTATCAATGCGATTATGACGGCAACCGACAGGAATATGCGTTGTATGATTTTGGTATTCGAGTTTTGCTCGTCGGCTATGCTCTTGTAGCTTACAAGGTCGTATTCGCTTTCAGGATAATGATTTTTAATCTCGGCTTCAAGCTTGTTGAAGTTTGCGTTAAAAGGCTCCTTGAGCTTTATGGATATGTAAGGCACAATTTCGGGATTGTAATACATTATCAACGGCTTGATTTCTTCATTGAATGACTGCTGATAGTCCTTTATTATGCCTACGATGCGTTGTCGGTTGTGACGGTCGGTGCCTACCGTCAGATTGGGATTTTTGTCGAGCAGATTTTCCTCACGTAGGTTCATTTTCTTTATGAAAGTCTGGTTGACCACCGCTTCGCCTACATTTTTCGGAGCACGGCCCTGGAGGAGCGTCATTCCCATTACATCGATGTAATTTTCCGAAATTTCGTCATAGGGTGAATAGAACATTGCATTGCCCTCGTCATTGTATATATTTTCACCTACGTGTCCCCACACGGGTGTGAATGCCGAGTAGGCCGTTTCTTCGATATATGGCATGTTGCGGGTCAAGTTTATGATGCCGTCCATTTTTCCGGGTTCATACCGGCTGAACATGAACAGGGCTTTGTCGTGGATATTCCATCCGCGATCCTTGTTGGAGATGTAGATGTACTGGGCGGTAATCATCACAAGCCAAGCCATAACGAAGGCCACGCCTGCAAATTCAATGAAAAGCAATATGCGTTTCCACAGTGAGTTGCGTTCCCTGAAGCGTCGGAACACGTTGGCTACCGGAATCTTGGAGAATATATGTGCAGGAATCACACCGCCCACTATGATAGTGACGGCCATCACCACCAAGGCGATGATTATTTTATCAGGCAACGGTGTCTTTCCGAATGAATCGTTGTATAATTCGGCTATCATGGGCTTGAATAACGCTGCGGTGGCAACCATTACGACAAGCGACATGAGCACTATCAATGTGGTTTCGGCAATGAACATGGAGAATATCGTGCCTTTGCCGGCTCCGTTGCACTTGTGCACACCGATCATCTTGGCGCGTTTTGAGAGCGACGACACTGACAGCAGCGCGTAGTTCAGAATCGCGATAAACAGCACGATCAGTGCGGTTGAAAGTAGTATCATAATCATGTTACGGGTGTCCTCATATTCAAATATTCCGTAATTGACGGGGCGTGCCATTGCTTCGTAAGAAAGGCCGTCGGCTTCGGGGCGATTTTTCTGAAGGATATTGTTAAGTTTCTTGTTGAGCACCTCGATGTCGGTGCCTTTTTTCACGCGCAGGAAGGTTTGCCAGGCCAATTGGTCGTTCCATCCGTGGCCTACGTAATTGTTGCCGAGTTTATAAACGGTAGGCATCGACAACACTATGTCATGTCGGACCGAAGTGTTTGGCGGTAATGATTTGTAGACTCCCACAATTTCGACATCTTCCGAGTCAAAAAAGAATCTCATGTGTTTCCCTATCGGGTCGCCTCCGGGAAAATTTTCTTTCACGAAATTGGTGCTGACAAATGCTGTTCCGGGCCGCGCCAGCTCGACCGAGGGATTGCCTTTAAGCACCTCGATGCCCATTGTCTTGAAAAACAGTGAGTCGGCGGCGACGCCCATTGAATTTACTTCCTGACCGTCCATCTTGAAGTAGCCTCCGCTGTAAAAATTGGCCAGAACCGTCGATGACTCTACAAGGTCGCTCAGTTCTTCGTTGATGTGTTGGCTGAACGGGCCGAACGTCATTGGCGAAGGATTTCGGCTTTCATTTTCCATCTTGGGCTGGGTCCATACCATATAGAGTTTCCGGTAGTCGCGATAGCCCGTGTCCATACCGGTGTAGTAGGAGATAATGGTGAGCAGCACAATGGCTACCATGAGCCCGGCTCCGAGCGACAACACCTTGATGAATGTTGTCGATTTGGCATTCACTATTGTACGCCATGCGTAGTATACCTGTTTCATTCTGTTTTATTGTAGTATTTGTAGGGATATTTATTCGTTTCGCAGTGATGTTACGGGATTCTCTTTAGCTATGCGCTGTGTCATGAGTGCTACCACAGCAATTACGACTATGATGATGAGGAGCGCGATTGCTACGTACCACAATCCGATTCCGCTTACGACTGTGGAGTATTGGCTGAACCATGCCCTTTGGAAGAACCATGCCGCCAATGTGCCTATAGCGACTGCGGGAACGGCGGTTTTCAGCATGTTGGAACACAGCAGCTCGACGACTTCGCGGGCTGTAGCGCCGTTTATCTTGCGTATGGCAATCTCCTTGCTCTTTCGTTGGATTTCATCGTTTATGAATCCTATCATTCCCATCGAGGTTATAATCACGATTATGATTATTGCGAGAGAGAAGATGAATATCATGATTTTTATCGATGAGTATCCGTTGGCGCCTAATTCGCTCACTTGAAGTATCCAGAAACCGTCATTGCCCATGTAGTCGCCGAGCGATTCGTTAAGAAGCTTGATGCTCTCATTTACGGGTTGTTTAAGGCGCACAGTGAAAGGTGACGCCGGGTTGCCGATATAGTGCATTATTATGGGTTCCTGCTCATCGTAGAATCCGCCTATGTTGAAGTCCTTTACAATTCCGGTGATGCGTACTCGTCCACGTTCGGCATTGGTAAACAGGCCCTCGCCGGCTGTAGGCGATGTGTTTTCGGGAAGTCCCGACTGTCGCAGAAACTCTTGGTTGACAATTGCTTCGCCTTCCTGCTGAGGAGCGCGTCCGGCCAGCAGGGTCATGCCCATGACCTCGACATAGTTGGGCGAGCAATCGTCGGTGCGGCTTGAGAAGATTATGTTTCCGTTGTCGTCGCGTATATATTCACCCGAGTAACCGAATGCCGGGCATGAGTAGGATGATGCTATTCCCTCCACCGCCTGATGGCTTCGGATGAAGTTATAGATTGCTTCGGGCGATATGTCCAAGGTCATGTTTTCGACCTGAACCAATAGATCGGAATCGTAACCCTTGTCGGCCGTGCGCAAGTGTCGGTATTGTAGCGATGTCGCGCACAGCCATGCAAATACGAATGACACACCCACCAGCTCTATAAACAGGAGCACGCGTTTCCACCCGTTATTGCGCTCGGAAAAGCGACGGAACACCTGCGACACCGGAACGCGGGCAAACAGTCGGCCCGGAATAGCCGCTCCCACGGCTACCATCATCAGTGCCACAACTACTATCACCCATGCACGGTCGGCGTTAAGCATTTCGGTCAGCGGGTCGCCTGTCAATTCACTTATCGTGTCATTGAACAGCCACAACATTATGCCCATCAGCAACAGGGCAATCAGGGTGATGGTGACGGTTTCCCATACAAACATTCCGAATATTGTATTGCTGTCGGCTCCGCAACACTTGTGGACTCCTATAGCCTTTGCCCTCTTGCTCAATGTGGATATTGACATTAGGGCGTAGTTTAACGCCGTAATCAGGAACAGTGCCAAAGCCAAGGCTCCGAGTATCATGAGCCGATGGCGTATATCGCTGTTTTTGAGTATAGTGTCACGAATTGACACGGCAAATGTTTCGCAGCTGTTGTCGTCGGCCGGCGGTGCGTGACGCTCGGTGACCTGATTTATGAGTGCATGGAGCCGCTCGGGATCGATGTCCTTGTCCTTAAGTCGCACGAATTCGGTCCATCCCGAACCTCCGTCCCAGCCAAAATAGCCTATGCCCCGATTAAGTAACGACGGGAGCGACAGCACGATGTCGCATGTGATGTCGCAATTGGCGGGCAACGCCTCGAATACACCCTTTATCGTAGCCTTGTCGTGGCCTCTTATCAGTTGGGTTCCCACGGGATTTTCGCCATGGAAAACTTCGTCGACCATGCGGGTGCTCACATATATCACATCATTCTGTTGAAGATCCATGCGCGGATTTCCGCTTATCACATTGATACCCATTGTTTCAAAGAATAGCGAGTCGGCTGCGGTGGTGAAATAGGGCAGATTTCGGCCGTCGGCCATGTCAAAGCAGTTGCCTAAGTCGCGCATTGCCACCGCCGATTCAATCACATCGGGCAGCTCCTCGTAGAGGCTTCCTGAGAGTTTTCCGTAACATTGCCGTGTTATGTCCGATTTATTTCCTGCCGTTTCAAACTGCATCATCAGCTGGTAAATGCTGTCATAGTCGCGAAGGCATTTGTTGTAGCTTAGCGTGTAGGCAATGCCTGCAAACAATATTATACTCATGCCGAGCCCAAGCGTCAGCGACAGGACTTTGATTGTCGTTGCCGCCTTGTTTTGTGACAATGACCGAAATGTATAGTATATCTGTTTCATTTTGGGTGATATTTATTCGCTTTTTAAAGATACTACGGGGTTTTCGAGCGCGACACGGCGTGTGAGCAGTATTGCCGTGACGGTTACGGCCAGCAGCACCGTGACTGCCGACACCGGGTACCACACACCGATGTACGGTGCCACGATGGTGTATTGCATGAACCACTCGCGCAGGGATAACCATGCCACGACTGTGCCGATGAGTGTGGCGGGAACTGACGTCATCATTAAATCGCGGCACAACAGCTCGATAATCTGTCGTGACGACGCTCCGTTGATTTTCCGCACTGCAATCTCCTTGCTTCGGCGGTATATGTCGTCGCCTATGAATCCCACCAGTCCTATGACGGTTATGATGATGCACACAGCGAGCGCGATGCAATATATGGTTATTATGTTTCTGACAGGTGCGTTTTTTGCATCCTCCAGCTCTTTGACCGAGGAGGTAAACCATCCGTCATTTCCGAGTGATTCGGCGAGATTTTTGTTCAATGCGTTGAAATTTTTGCGGAAGGGCTCTTTCAGTTTTATGAGGAACCAAGCCGGTGACTCATTGGTGTAGGTCATGATGATGGGCTCGCTGATTCCATGGATGCGGTTGCCGCCGATGTCGAAGTCCTTGACTATGCCCGTCACGTTGACCGGTGAGTTCTGGAGGAAGACGGTGAATCGGCCCGACATGGCTTCGGGTGAATCATCGCGGAGTCCGTATTGTCTTACAAATTCCTCGTTGACGAGGGCTTCGTCGTCACGTTGCGGCAGGGAGCCTGATTTCAACTGCATCTCGGCCAGCTCCACGATGTTGGGAGAGCACATGTCGTAGCGGCTTGAAAATATGGGATTGCGGCTGTCGTCCATAACCGTTCGTGACGGATATTGCGCAATGGGTGAGCCGAATGATATAGCGGTTCCTTCAACGTAGGGCAGATTGTTGAGATGACTCATCATCCCTTCGGGTTGGTTGGTCTGCATCATCACCAATCGGTCAGGATTGTAGCCTTTGTCGATGTTGCAGATGTGGATGTATTGCACCATAGTGACGCACAACCATGCGAAAATAAGTGCCACAGCGGCTATTTCGACAAAGAGCAGTGCGCGTTTCCATCCCGGGTTGTTGCGGGAGAAGCGTCGGAATATGCTTGTTACGGGGATTCGCGTGAATATGGGCACCGGAATCATGACGCCTATCGCGGTTATCACTGCAACCACGGCAACTATGATCCATGCCCTGCCTGCGCTGAACAGGTCGTTGAGCGTGATGCCTATTTTGCTTTCGAGGGGCTCGCTTGCGATGAATAGGATGACCAACATCAGCAATAGGGCAATTATGATGGTGACAAAGGTTTCAATAAAGAACATGGAGCCGATGGCCGCGTCGCCTGCTCCGCAGCATTTGTGTACGCCTATGCCTTTGGTGCGTTTGCTGAGCGACGATATGGACATGAGCACATAGTTGAGTGCCGTTATCAGCATTATAGCCAGTGCTATGGCTCCCATGACGAAGACGAGTCGGCGCACATTGGGGTCGTCAAGCGTTATCTTGCGAATAGGGATGGCAAATATCTCGGCGCTGCTATCGTCGGTGGGCGGTGCGTGATTCACCAATACCCGGTTTATCAGCCGATGGAGATGCTTGGGGTCGATGTCATTGTCCTTCAGGCGGATGTAGCTGTGCCAGCCGTTGCCCGTTATCTCCATGCGGCGGTTCTGATTGTCCCACCTGTCATATCCCCAGATGCCGAGGCGCGTCTGCGGCAGAGTGAAGAGTATGTCGGGACTGTTGAGTGAATTGTTGGAGGGCAGCGACTTGAATATTCCTTTTATAGTGCCTTCCTGCTCTCCGTCGAAAAATGAGAGCTTGCGGCCGACGGGATTTTCTCCGTGCATGAAATCATTCACAAATTGCGAACTCACGTATATGGCGCCGGGCTGCTGCATGTCGAGTGACGGATTGCCTGACAATACTTCGATTCCCATCGTGGCGAAGAACATCGAGTCGACGGCGAGGCTTTGACCGTGAATGCGTTCCCCGTCAAGAGTCGAGAATGAGTCTTCGCCTAAATCCCTGACGGTAGTGGCCGACTCTACGATATCGGGCAATTCCTCGAGCAAAGCACCCGCAAGTCCGCCGTAGCACTCTGCGATTTGTCCCGATTCATTGCCTGCGGTTTTATAGTCGGTTTTCAGTTGATAGAGGTTCTCGTAACCGTTCAGACAGGTGTCGTAACTCAAATCATAGGCTATTCGTGTAAACAATATAATACATATACCCAGCCCTAAGGCAAATGATACAACCTTGATGGCTGTAGTCGCCTTGTTGTGCCAAAGTGTGGTTAATGAATAATATATTAGTTTCATCTTGGATTATTTGATAAAAATGATCGGTTTACTTAAAATAGTTGTAAATATCGTGCCAAATTCGCAATTGATTGGCTGTCAGTAGGCTGCTCTCTGTGCTATTTTCGTGAGTGTAAAATTTTTAGACACAAGCGTATGATTTGTTGACAGTAGGGCTGCTCTAAAAAATGATTGTTTATTTACAAAGTTATACAATAATTTTGTAGATTTGTCCATTATGAGTAAACGCAATAAAATAGTTGTAGTCGACGATAATCGGGGTGTGCTTGCTGCGGTTAGCCTTCTGTTGCGTCCCTATTTCAATCAGGTGATTACGCTTCAGTCGCCTGTAAGGCTTGAAGAGGTGCTGCGTGACGGTGTTCCCGACTGCCTGTTGCTTGACATGAATTTCAGTGCGGGAATCAACACCGGCAATGAAGGCATATATTGGCTGAACCGTGTGAAGCGTCTTTATCCCGACCTGCCTGTAGTGCTGTTTACTGCTTACGGTGACATAGACCTCGCCGTGAGAGGAATGAAGGAGGGCGCGGTCGATTTCATCATAAAGCCGTGGGACAATGCAAGGCTTGTCGACACGCTGCTGAAGGCTTCGGGCGCCCGGAAGTCGCGAAATGCGGCTGCGGATGACGACAACTCCATGTATTGGGGCGAGAGCAAGGCCATGCTTGCGCTTAAGTCGCTTGTTGAGCGAATCGCTCCTACCGATGCAAATGTGCTTATTACGGGAGAGAACGGTACCGGCAAAGAGGTGCTTGCACGTGCGGTGCATCGTCGCTCGGCGCGTCACTCGCGTCCCATGCTCAGCGTCGACATGGGGTCGGTGACCGAAACCCTGTTTGAGAGCGAGCTGTTTGGCCACGTTAAGGGTGCATTTACCAATGCGTCGGCCGACAGGGCGGGAAAGTTTGAAGCTGCCGACGGCAGCACTCTCTTCATGGACGAAATAGGCAATCTGCCTCCCTACCTGCAGTCCAAGCTGTTAACCGCCATCCAGAACCGCAAGATCGTGAGGGTGGGGAGCAACAAGCCGGTCGATGTAGACATAAGACTTATATGCGCCACCAACTGCGACCTGCAGGCCATGGTTGCCGACGGACGCTTCCGTCAGGATTTGCTCTATCGCATCAACACCATACACCTTGAAATACCTCCGTTGCGTCAGCGAAAGGATGACATAGTGCCTCTTGCCGAAATGTTCATGAAGCGTTTCAGCGAGAAGTACAAGCGAGAGGCGTCGGAGCTCGACGGCTCGGCGCGTGACAAACTCATGTCACACTATTGGCCCGGCAACATTCGCGAGCTTGAGCATGCGGTCGAGAAAGCCGTGATAATAAGCGACGGCCCTGTGTTGAGGGCTTCGCACTTCGAGCTTCCCAAGGTTGAGGCTTCCGTTCCGGGCGATGTGGCCGGAGCCACTCTTGAAGATATGGAACGACAGATGATAACCGCAGCCGTCAACGACTGTCACGGGAACTTGAGCGCGGTTGCGTCACGCCTTGGCATAACGCGCCAGACACTCTACAACAAGATGAAAAAATTCGGATTATGAAAGGCTTTTTGTTGCGTATAGCGGTTGTAGTCGTTTTGTGTGCCGTAATCGGCGGGCTGTGCCTTTCACGCGACTGGATTGTCGCGTCATTTTGTGGGATTGGGCTCATTTTCCTCATCGTGGAGTTGTGCAGCTACTACAAGCGCAGCGACCGCAAGATAAAACTACTTCTTTCAGCCTTGGAGAACGGCGACAGCAGTGTGCGCTTCTCGACCCGCAGGCTGCACTCGGTCAATTCCGAGGTCAACACGATGCTCAACAGCATAGCGCAGATACTTAATGAGGTGCGCACCGATGCGGCCCGGCGTGACAAGTACTACGAGGTGATACTCGATTTTGTCGATACGGGAATAATCGTGCTTAACTCGGCCGGTGCCGTGTATCAGAAAAACAGGGCGGCGCTGCAGATGCTGGGCCTGGAGGTGTTCACCCACCTTAGGCAGCTTAAGGGGCATCCCGAACTCATGGAGGCTTTGGCTCAATGCGGGTCGGGCGACAAGCTGCAGGTCGACATGACCTTGCCGCGCGGCAAGGTGACGCTGTCGTTGAGGGTGTCGGGGATGATGCTGAGAGGCGAACCGATGCGTATCGTTGCGTTGAGCGACATCAACCGTGCGCTTGACGAGCGTGAAATAACCACATGGATGAAGCTTACGCGCGTCATGACTCATGAAATTATGAACTCGCTCACCCCCATAACATCGCTTAGCGAAACGTTGATGACGATGCCCGATGACAATATCGACGAGATAAGGCAGGGCATGTCGACAATCTATTCCACAAGCCGTGACCTGATAGGTTTTGTGGCCTCCTACCGCAAGCTGACGCACATTCCCACACCTTGTCCGCGATTGTTCAACGTGAAGCCGTTTCTTGAGCGCATGATTGAACTTGCCAGGTATCAGGTGGAGGCGTCCAATGTGAGGATGACAGTTACGGAGTGTGCCGACGACCTTATCGTCTATGCCGATGAAAACCTGGTAGCCCAGGTGGTCACCAACCTGCTGAAGAATGCCGTTGAGGCTATGAACCACAAGGGTGAAGTGACCATGAAAGCCTACAGCGACAGTAACGAGAGCGTCAACATCGAGATAGCCAACGACGGGCCGCGCATCGACGATGAAGTGGCACAGCAGATATTCGTGCCTTTCTTCACCACCAAGCCAAGCGGGTCGGGCATAGGCCTGAGTCTGAGCAAGCAGATAATGCACCTCAACGGCGGCACGCTCACGCTGAGGCCCTATTCGTCATGCAGCAACACGACATTTGTCCTCACATTCTCCTGACACTATCTCTCGCCCCAGCGCGAACGTAACGGATAGCGGCTCGGGTGCAGCAACAGTCTTAGCGAAGTGGGGTAGGAGAAGTAGGCCCATATCCAGTTGATGAGCACGGTGAACTTGTTGCGCATACCGAGTATTGAAATCAGATGCACAAACATCCAGCAGAACCATGCCGGGAAGCCCGAAAGTTGCACGTGATTCAGGTCGGCTACGGCGCGATTGCGTCCCACGGTGGCCATCGACCCTTTGTCCTTGTATCGGAACGGAGTCTTGAATTCCCCGTCATTGAGATTTTTTGCAAGTGTGCGCGCCTGCTGTATTGCCACTTGTGCCAGTTGCGGGCATCCGTGAGGATATGCGTCGTCGGCGTGATACGATATGTCGCCTATAATGAATAGATCGTCGATTCCCTGTGCGCGATTGAACTCATCGACCACAAACCGATGCCCCGGACCCATTTCAGGTGACGCTCCCTTGAACTCGAATGTCACGCCCGTGACTCCCGCCGTCCATATCACCATTTCGGAGTAGATTTTCGTACCGTCGGAGAAGGTCAATACATTGTCTTCATAGGACTGCATGCGCCGTTGCAGGTGCACATCCACCATGAGGCTTTTTAGGTATTCAAGCGCGTGACGCGAAGCCGAGGGACTCATGACCTGAAGCAGCCTGTCGGAACCTTCGACAAGGATTATCTGCACCTCATCGGGATTGATTCGCGGATATTCGCGATGGATTATGTAACGCTTCATCTCGCCTATGGCTCCGGCCACCTCAACTCCGGTAGGGCCGCCTCCGATGACAACGAAGCTTAGCAGCTTGCGACGCTCTTCAAGGTCGGTGGTGATGCTTGCGCGTTCGAGGCGGTCGAGAATCTCGTTGCGGCATCGCAACGCCTCGCTCGTACTCTTCAGCGTGTACACATACTTATATAGGTCGGTCATGTTGAAGTAGTTGTTGATTGTGCCGGCCGCAATGACGAGTTTGTCGTAGTGTATAGTTTCAAATTGTGTAGTCAGTTTCTTCTCGACGACATCGATTGTCTTCACCTCGCCCATGTTGTAGATGGGGCGCGGCTTCATTTTGCGCATTTCGCGCCTGAACGGAAATGAGATGCTGGCGGGGTCGAGGCCCGATGATGCGATTTGATAAAATAACGGCGGAAAGCTGTGATAGTTGTTGCGGTCGATGAGCAGAACATCATACTTGTTTCGGTCAATGCGCTTTATGAAATTTATTCCGGCAAATCCTCCGCCCACCACTACTATTTTTTCTTTGGAATCCATGTAGATATGTTATTTTTTCAAAATTCGTAAAATAATCAATATTAATGGCGTATCTTTACACGATATTTTGCAATGGATGCTATAAATCGATATTCAATGATATACCTAAGATATATACTCGTTTTTGTCATATTATGTTCATCGTGGACATCATCTATTTTTGCGCAGATTAATGCCGAGCAAGTGCTGAGGGTGGGACGCAACACATTGTATCTCGAGGACTATGTGCTGTCGATTCAATATTTCAATCAGGTGATAGCCGCAAAGCCCACTCTTGCGCAGCCCTATTTCTACCGTGCCATAGCCAAGATAAGCCTTGATGATTATCGGGGTGCCGAGAAGGACGCTTCCACTGCAATAAAATACAATCCTTTCATAACCAACGCTTACGAAGTGCGAGGTGTGGCCCGCCAAAATCTTGGCAAGTTGAAGGAGGCAATTGAGGATTACACTACGGCTCTCGAACAGTTGCCCGAAAACAAGGGAATCCTGTTTAACAAGGCTATGGCCGAGGAGGAGCTTAAGGATTATGATGCCGCCGAGGCCACCTATGCGACTTTGCTCGGTGCTTATCCCAACTACGACAACGGTTATGTGGGACGTGCCAAGCTGCGTCTTGCCAAGGGTGACACAATCAGCGCCGTGGCCGACCTTGACAAGGCTCTGGAATTGAACAAAAACTCAACCAACGCCTACGTGTTGCGCGCTGATATAGCAATCCAGTCGTCGCGTGACTTCAAAACGGCTCTTGACGACATGAACGAGGCCATAAAGCTTCAGCCACAGTATGCGGGCTTCTACATCAACCGAGCTTTCCTGCGTTACAACCTCGATGACTATTTCGGGGCGATGGCCGACTATGACTACGCCATCCAGCTTGACCCGCTGAATACAGCCGCGCTCTTCAACCGAGGACTGCTTCGCGCCGAGGTGCACGACAACAACAAGGCAATCGACGACTTCAGCAAAGTGCTCGACCTTGAAAGCGACAACTATAAGGCTCTCTATAACCGAGCCATACTCTACAAGGAGATTGCCGACTACAAGAGCTCGGTCGCCGACCTCAATCGCGTAATCGAAGCGTTTCCCTCGTTTTCGGGTGCCTATTTCGCACGTTCCGAAAATCTGCGCATGATGGGTGACATGGCTTCGGCCGAGCGTGACTACAAGCGTTCGATGGCTCTTGCCAAGCAGCCTGTGAGCGATGACGGCAATAGGGATGAGAACAGCAGCAGTGCCGATGTTGTGAATGAGTCGCAGGAGGCCGTGGCTAAGCGCTTCACTTCGTTGTTGACAATCGACAATAATGTCGGCGCACGCGAGGAGTATAACACCGCCGGAATAAAGGGTCGTGTCCAGGATCGTAACGTGGCGATAGAGGTTGAGCCTATGTTCACACTCAGCTACTATGTCACCACCAACGAGATAAAGGAGATGCCTTACTACATCAAGGAGATCGACGACCTTAACTCAACCCGAATGCTGCGTTTCATAGTCATGGTGACCAATCATGAGCCCCAGCTTTCCGATGAAGAGGCCATAGCAAGGCACTTTGCGTCGATTGAATATTATAACTCCTACATAGCGACTCACCAGCCCCGAGCCATCGACTACTTTGGACGGGCTATGGATTTCTTCACGTTGCGCAACTATCAGGCTGCGTTGACCGACCTTGACCGTGCCATAGAGCTTACACCCGACTTCACGCTTGCCTATATGCTGCGTGCTGTTGTCAAGCTGAGAAATGCCGAAACCGAGCGATTGTCGGGAGAGTCGAAGACCGAGCCCGGATTGCGTGACTTTGGTGCGCAAGGTGCCAAGATGCTGGCCTCGACCGTTATGGCCGACATTGACAAGGTGATAGAGCTGTCGCCGCGCATGGCCTTCGCCCACTACAACAAGGGCAACGTGCTTGTGTCGCTCGGCGATTACACTTCGGCCATAAGCGCCTACACCATGGCTATCGAGCTTAAGGCCGACCTTGGGGAGGCCTATTACAACCGAGGCTATCTCTACCTGATGCTCGGCAATAAGGATGCCGGCATAGCCGATCTTAGCAAGGCCGGTGAGCTTGGAATCGTTCCCAGTTACAACCTGTTGAAGCGAATGACTCGCTGATGCGGAAATTTTGTGGATGATTCTGTGGCGTGATTGCGGAATTTTGACTATTTTTGACATTATACTTTATACTATCATAAAATACCTATTTTTCTTATGTTACCTGAAGATCTAAAGACACTTGAGCAGAAGGGCATCAGCCCTGAAGCTTTCAATGCCCAGATTAAGAGATTTGAAACCGGATTTCCTTACCTGCGCATCCTTGATTCGGCACGCGTGGGTTGTGGAATAATCAGTCTTGACGATGCCGGCCGTGAAAAGGCTGTTGCTCGTTGGGATGAATATTTGTCACATGGCGGACAGGTTTTCAAGTTCGTTCCTGCATCGGGTGCCGCATCACGTATGTTTAAAGCGCTTTTTGAATTCCTTGATGCCGAGGCCAACGAGCCTGCCGAGGGAAGTGCTATGGCCGACTTCTTCAAGCGCCTGCCTGACTTCGCTTTCTATGCCGAGCTTGACGCAGTGTGCCAGGCCCTTTACGGAAAGGATATACCCGCATTGCTCGACGGAGGCGAATACAAGAAGATTGTAGCCGCTCTGCTTGGCAAGGAGGGAATGAATTATGGAAGTCTGCCCAAGGGACTGCTTAAATTCCATCTCTATGCCGATGGTGCGCGCACTCCTCTTGAAGAGCATCTTGTTGAGGGCGCACAGACCGCTACCGACAGCCAAGGTGTGGTTAATCTTCACTTCACTGTTTCGCCCGAGCACCGCGCGTTGTTTGAGGCAAAGATTGCCGAAGCTGTTCCCGCTCTGGAGAAGAAGCTTGGCGTGAAGTACAACATAAGCCTTTCGGAGCAGAAGAAGTCGACCGACACGGTTGCCGTGAATCCCGACAACACTCCCTTCCGCGAGGACGGCAAGCTGTTGTTCCGTCCCGGAGGTCACGGTGCCTTGATCGAGAATCTCAACGACATCGACTCGGCTGTCGTGTTTATCAAGAATATCGACAACGTGGTTCCCGACTCGCAGCGTGGCGTAACCTTGGAGTATAAGAAAGTGATTGCAGGATACCTGATTGAGGTACACGACAAGATTGAAGAGTACATGCGCAAAATCAATGCAGGCGACTACACAATGGACGATGTGCGCGAAATGATATCGTTCATGCACGACACTCTCAATCTGCGTGACGATGCGATGAAGAACCTTGAGGATGTCGACCTTGTGCTCTACATCAAGAATAAGCTCAATCGCCCCATAAGAGTGTGCGGAATGGTGCGTAACGAAGGCGAACCCGGCGGTGGCCCGTATATCGCTTACAATCCCGACGGCTCTACCTCGCCTCAGATTCTCGAAAGCACTCAGATTGATCCTGCCAACAGCCAGTACAAGGAGATGGTGGCCCGCGCCACTCATTTCAATCCGGTTGACCTCGTGTGCTTCCTGAAGGATGTCGACGGTAACAAGTTTGACCTACCCCGTTATGTCGACCCCGACACCGGCTTCATCTCGTCGAAGTCACGCAACGGAAAGGAGCTTCGCGCACTTGAACTTCCCGGATTGTGGAACGGTGCCATGAGCGACTGGAACACCGTGTTCATCGAGGTGCCAATCGGTACGTTCAACCCTGTCAAGACCGTCAACGACCTGCTCCGTCCCGCTCATCAAGGTTAATGCCGTCGAGGCACAAACATTAAGTTCGCGTCAGGCGTTATAACAGTGTCATGAATAAGAAGGATGCTGTAAAAAAGATTTGGCGTGAAAGCTTTGATGATTCAGAGCAGTATGTCGAAATGTTTTTCTCACGGATTTACCGCGACGACTACGCTATGTTGCTCGTCGATAACGGAATCCCGTCGAGCTCATTGCTGTTACAACGTTACGCCATGAACTTTCATGGCGTAACTGTTTCTATAGGTTACGTGTGCGGGGCGGCCACTATCAAGGATGCCCGTTGTCACGGACTGATGCACCGGCTCATGAGCGATGCGCTGCGGGAGTCCTATCGCCGTGGCGATGTGCTGTGCTCGCTCATTCCCGCCAATGAATGGCTGTTCCACTACTACGGCCATCAGGGATTCTCGCCGGTGTTCTATGTCGATGTCGAGCGTTACACATCGATGCACGCGTTCCGTCACTCGGGTAAGTATTTCCGGTTTGAAGATATCGACTCGGACGATGCCTACGATTTCTTCAACACCATGATGAGGCAGCGCCCGTGCTGTGTTCAACATTCGCGTGAGCAGTATGACTGGATATTGATGGACAATTCGATCGACTCGGGCACGGTGCTCGGCATTGTCGACGGAATGGACAACATCGCCGCTCTCGCATTTGTAGTGTCACACGACGGCATCGCGCTGGTCAAGGATGTGCTTGCCGTGGACAATGATGCACGTGACGCCATCCTGGAGGAGATACACAATCTTTACGCCGACATGCCTGTAACGGTGCTCGGATACTACACTCCGGGACGCGAGGATCTTGTGGCGCGCGGCATGGCGAGGATTGTCAATGCCTTCCGCTGCCTTGAGATAATAGCATCGGTCTATCCTCGGCTGAAGCTTGTGATGAGGCTGTGTGACTCAATCGTGCCTGAAAACGGCCATGTCTACAGGATTCACGATGGATTGTGTGAGATAGATGACGACTACGAGGGGCAGTGTGACTTCGATATAGACATAGAGGTTCTGACCTCGATAATATTCGGTAACGATGTCACGCGCCGGTTGCTCGATTTCCCGGCGACGCGCCCATTCATAAGCCTTATGCTTGATTAAAAACAGATTGTTATGATACGTAAACTTATATCCGCGACAATGCTCGCATTGTCGGTCTTTACAGTTTCGGCCGACGACGACGGCAAGGTTGAGAGCATCAACCAGGCCGAATTTTCGGAAAAGATATTTGATTACTCGACCCGCGAGAAGCCGGTGATAAAGTCGGAGCGTCCGGCTGTCATCGATTTCTGGGCACCGTGGTGCGGTCCGTGCCGGCGACTCGCTCCGGTGATGGATTCACTTGCCGTGCGCTATAAGGGCAAGGTGGATTTCTACAAAATAAACATTGACAATAACGAAGCTATAGCCCGGCAATTGGGTGTAAGCTCGATACCCCTTGTGCTCTTTGTCCCGGTCGACGGTAACGATGTGCAGGGCATGATGGGAGTATATCCCACCGACGCCTATGTCGATGTGGTGGATGAGTATCTGCTGGGAATGCCCTCAAAGTCGCGTTAGGCTGTAAGCTCAATCGACTTCTCCTCGGCAATTCGCCTCATGTTGAGTATGGCGTAACGCATGCGTCCGAGTGCGGTGTTTATGCTCACTCCGGTAGCGTCGGCGATTTCCTTGAAGCTCATGTCGTTGTAGTAACGCATCTTCAGCACTTCGCGTTGAGAGTCGGGGAGTGCTTCGATGAGGTTGCGCACATCGGCGTGTATCTGGTCGATTACAAGGTGATCCTCGATGTTGTCGTCACACAGGTCACGACGGTTCAGCAGGTCGGCGGTGTATTCATCGGTCGACACGTTGTTCTCCGACTTTGACTGTCGGTAGTAGTCGATTATGAGGTTGTGGGCTATGCGTGTAAGCCAGGAACCGAATTTTCCCGTTTCGATGTATCGTCCCTGCTTCAAAGTCATTATGATTTTTATAAAGGTGTCTTGAAAGATGTCGTCGGCGACATCCTTGTTCTTTACAATGTGCATTATGTAGGAAAATACTTTGGATTGATGACGGGTTAAAAGCGTGTCAAAAGCCTCGTTGTTTCCTTCGAGATAGAGTTCTACCAACTGCTGGTCGGTAAGATTGGTCAAATTTTGCATTATTGTCAGAAAATTGTTGATTGGAGTAAAGGTGTACTTATAGGCGGTAAGGTTAAAATGGTTAATAATGGATGTTTTTACAAATGTAGTCAAAAACATTGAAATATTCAATGGTTTAAGGATTTTTCGCAATACTGATATAATAAAATTGTGATTTTTAAGTTGTCGCATCAATTTGCGTTACGTTGATAATAAACGGGGTTGTAATGGCGTTGTAAATATGTGTCGTCATTAAAAATTGCCTATGGATAGAAAGTATACTCAACACAACTGCCCGATAAAAGCCTCAAAGTGCCGTAAGGATGTCGAGGCTCTCCCCGACAAACGCACCATCGAGTTTATAAGGATGTTTGCTCGAAGTTACCATTGCGAGCCGGCCCTTGCACGAGGGTTGCAGGATATGGTGCTTAACTGATGTGACGCTATCGGCGTGACGGATTGTAGCCCGACCTGATGAGTGGCGATGCCGAGTTGTAGAATGTCGAGTCGAGCATTTGCCTGAGCGTGGCCTCGTGATGTCTTTTCATGTAAGATTCTATTATGCGTAATCCTATGTAGCGTCCGGCGCGTCCGGGTGACTGCGGGTGGAGCAGTGTCGTGTGAGGTGCCGCCGCAGTGAGTCGTGACGCTACATCCATGTCGGTGGAGTAGAGCATCTTCCTTTCGATCAAGGCGTTCCACGCCGGAGCCTCGTTCTCCGCGAGCCATGTCAGCTGCGACTTGTCGTAGCCTAATGCTGTGGCAGTGTCACTGTCGGGGACAAGTAGCATGACGGCTTTAACAAGGGCTCCCTCATAAAGTAATCGGCTCAGCACGGTGGCATCGTTTGACGGTCGGAAGGGATAGGCCGTGGCGATGATCGATTCGGCTATGTCGTAGGGCAGCCGTGTGGCGGTTTTGGTGGCCCGGCGGTAGCTGTCAAGGTAGTTGTAGCCCTCGTAGTCACATCCCAAATAGTGGTTCAGGCCTAACAACATCACCGTGTCGACGAGAATTATCGACTGGTTGTAGGTGATTGCCGCACTATAGATTTCAGGCGGCGTTATGTCGGGAAATTCATCACCCATGCGGCTGTATATGCATCCCGTGACGGCCTCGATTGAGTCGAGCGACAAGAAGCGTGATTCTATATCGGGAGTGAAAACTCTCACCCCTCGGCTTTGGGAGTAGGCGGTCAGCGACGAGTCGCTGATGTCGTTACCGAGCATGATGCGCAGCGCAACGGCAAATGTGTCGCGTATGGCCTGCCGGTCGGCACTGTCGGCCGTGTCATAGCGGTAGGCCGCTCTGTCAAATCGATGTATTTCAACAGGTGCGCAATCGTCGGTCGGCGGCTTGCTGCAGCCGATGAGCATTGCCGTCGACAGCACGGTTAGGATTGCCTTAAGCTTGTGGTTCATTTTGTTGATTGGGTTCTGATTGTCGCAAATTTAGCCTATTTTTGTATTTATGGAGCAGATTGTTGTTCAAAAATGCTTCATTTCTATGCTTCACGGACAAAAATGTGCCGTATGTTGACGAAAATACGAGGCTATTTCTTAATTTTGTAGTGAATTTCAACCAAACTATGCTCCGATTGATAAGACTAATATTGTGCCTCTTCGTCGTGTCGTTGACTTCGCTGTCGATTATGGCCGGTGACTTCGTAGTAGTCCTCGACCCCGGTCATGGAGGTCATGACTACGGAGCTATCGGTGCAAAGGCAAGGGAGAAGGACATAAACCTCGGCGTGGCGCTCAAGCTGGGTGCCTTATTGAAAAAAGAGAAGGGTGTCAAGGTCGTCTACACACGCGACGGCGACTATTTCAAGACGCTGCAGCAGCGTGCCGACATTGCCAACAAGGCTCATGGCGACCTCTTCATCTCGATTCACACCAATTCACTCGACAAGAAAGCACGTAACCGCAAGACGATAAGCGGTGCGTCGACCTACACTCTCGGTCTTCACAAGAGTGCCGAGAACCTTGCGGTGGCTAAGCGTGAGAATGCCGTGATGATGCTTGAGGATGACTTCTCGACAACTTATTGCGGATTTGATCCCAACTCAACCGAGTCCTACATCATATTTGAGCTTAGCCAGAACAACCACCTCGACCAGAGTATCGACTTTGCCGGCAAACTTCAGTCGGAGATGAAGTCGACAGCCGGAAGGGTCGACAGGGGAGTGAGGCAGGCCGGATTCTGGGTACTCGCAAAGACGAGCATGCCCGCGGTGCTGATTGAGCTTGATTTTATATGCAATCCCACTGTCGAGCGTTACCTCGCTTCGGAGAGCGGACAGAAAAAGTTTGCCGAGGCGATTCACAACGCCTTCAAGAGCTATAAGACCGCCTACGACCACCGCCAGGGCGTTGAGCCTGAGCCCGATGTCGATGTCGACGATGAGCAGCAGTCGGTCGATGATGACTCCGATAAGAAAAAGCGCAAGGAGATGAGCGAGCGCAAGAAGCGTGTCCGCAACCGTCCCGAGTCGATCGAGGGAAATAAATCGTCGGCCAAGGAGGCCGTCGTTGATGATGGAGATGTCGCTTCCGAAAGCACTGATGAGGGATTGCGTTACAAGATTCAGTTCCTTACAAGCGGAAAGCCTCTTTCCAAGAAATCGAAAGAGTTCAAGGGGCTGAAGAATGTCGACTCCTACCGTGACGGAGGTCTTCACAAATACACCGTAGGCAACTACAAGTCGATGGATGATGCCGTGAAGGAGCTGCGTAAGGTCAGAGCCAAATTCCCCGAGGCTTTTGTCATTACCATGCGCGACGGTAAACGTATAAAATGATTAGATTGTTTAAATCGTAAACATACAAAAAAAGATGAAACGCTATTCAAGAGAGTTGATAATAGGAGTGTCGGTGCTTATTGCGCTGCTGGTGCTTTTCTTCGGCATCGATTACCTTAAAGGCATCAACGTGTTCAAGGCCGCCAACTATTATTATGTGTCCTATACCAATGTAAACGGACTTACAGTGTCGTCGCCTGTTACCATCAATGGATTCAAGGTGGGTCAGGTGCGTGACATAAACTATGAATATGACAATCCCGGTCATGTGCTTGTGGAGCTGTCGCTCGACAAGAAACTTAAGGTGCCCTCGGGCAGCAAGGCTATCATAAAGAGCGATCTGCTCGGTACGGCTTCGGTAGAGCTGCAGTTTTCCACCTCGGCCGACAGCCACGATGTTGGCGACAAGCTGATAGGCGAGGCCATGCCTTCGATGCTCGACAATGTTGCGAGCGAGCTGATGCCTACGGTGAGCTCCATATTCCCGAAGGTCGATTCGCTGCTTACATCGGTCAACCGACTGGTGTCGGATTCGGCTTTGCTTTCATCGGTGAAGCGTCTTGACAAGATTACCGCCAACCTGGAGGCTACAACCGTAAATCTCAACCGCACTCTTGCAACGATGCCCAAGGTGATGACTACGGTCGACGGCGTGGCGTTGAACCTCGACACCATAACGGCCAATCTCGCCCTCGTGTCGCAGGAGCTTAAGGAGATGCCCATCGAGTCGACATTGCAGAATGTCCATGACATAACTGCCGACATGAAGGTTCTTGCCGGAAAGCTGAACTCGACCGACAATTCACTCGGACTGCTGCTTAACGACCGTGGCCTCTATGACCACCTTAACGGGGCCGCAGGCGGATTGGATTCGCTCTTGTTTGATGTGAAGAAGAATCCCAAACGATATATTCCGCCGATTAAGGTATTTTGACGGTAGTCGGTGCTTATTTGGAATCATTCTAAATAATTGATAACTGTCGGCGGAAAATGTTCCACAATCCACTCCTTAGTGGTAAAGCAATGTTCAGGGAGTTTCACGGAACTCCCTGAACATTTTATTTAACATTTGTGATTGTGCTAAAATGTTGGCTATTAGCTGAATGATATTTTATAGCTATCGTGGATGTGATTAAAATGTTAAAGGTTTGATAATGCGCTGACTGACAGATGTGTTGCAAAACCATTATAAAATCCAAATTTTTTCTTCATTGTTTTTGTAAAAAAAAACGAAGAAATTTGCAATACAAAGATAAGCCCTAAAGAATAACTACAGATGGAAAAGACTCACATTAATTTGTGGGAGGACTGCCTTGAAATATTTAAGGACAATCTTCCTACGGAACAATTTGACGCCTGGTTCAAGCCTATAACATCAATAAGCTTTGATGGCCGTACGCTTAAATTGATGGTTCCGACATCCTTTTTCGTTGAGCAGCTTGAGGAGAAATATATGAAGCTCCTTGCGCCGACTCTTCGTAAGGTTTACGGGCCCAAGGTGCAGCTTTTCTATCAGTATGACACAGTGGCAAAGGACCCCACCTCGTCGGTCACTATCGAAAGCTCGCGTCCGAGTCCCGCCGTGCAGCCCCATTCGGCCAATCCTTTCAAGACCGATGTCGTTGCCGACTTTGACTCGCAGCTTAATCCGCGTTACACATTTGAGAACTATTGCGGCAGCATCAGCAACAAGATTGCACGTTCCATCGGTGAGGCTATCGCATCCAATCCCAAATGTAAGACTTTCAACCCTCTGTTTATCTTTGGGCCTACCGGTGTAGGCAAGACTCATCTCATTCAGGCTATAGGCATACGCATCAAGGAGCGCAATCCGCAAAGCCGTGTGCTCTATGTGTCGGCGCGCCTCTTCGAGAGCCAGTACACTACCGCCGCAACAGCCAAGCCGAGCCGCATCAATGACTTCATTAACTTCTATCAGTCGATCGATGTGTTGATAATCGACGACATTCAGGACCTCATGCGCAAGACGGCTACACAGAATGCGTTTTTCCACATCTTCAATCATCTGCATCAGAATCAGCGACAGATAATCCTGTCGAGCGACTGTGCGCCCTCCGAGATGATGGATATGCACGACCGACTGTTGTCACGCTTCAAGTGGGGAATGACCGCCGAACTTGAGCGTCCCGACCTCGACCTGCGTCGTGAGGTGCTGACTCAGAAAGCTTCACAGGACGGACTCGATCTTCCGTGTGAGGTAATCGAATACATAGCCGCCAATGTCACCGACAGCATTCGCGAGCTTGAGGGCATCGTGGTGTCGCTGATGGCCCATGCTACGGTGCTTGGCAAGGAGGTGACGCTCGACCTCGCCCAGTCGGTGCTGGCCAATGCCGTGAAGATACAGCGCAAGACTGTAAACTTTGAAATGATAGCTCAGTGTGTGAGCGACTACTACAATATAGAGCCCGACCAGCTCTTCACCAAGAGCCGTAAGCGCGAAATTTCCGATGCCCGACAGATGGTTATGTACTTGTCGAAGCGTCACGCCAAGATGCCTGTCACGGCAATAGGCGCAAGACTTTCACGCACTCATGCCACGGTGCTTCACGCTTGCCGTAACATAGAGGAGCGACTTTCGCTTGAAGCTGCGTTACGCGATGACGTGTCGAAGATTGAGGCTTCGCTTACATGTTGATTGTGCAGTTTTTTATTTAAAATGTAGATTAAGGTAAGGCGGCTGATCTAACAGCCGCCTTTTAATATCCGGTTCCCCAGCGTTAAAAAATATTGAGGCACGGGGCCTGTGGTAAGGCGGCTGTGAAATCAGTCGCCTTTTAATATCCAGTTCCCCAGCGTTAAAAAATATTGGGGCACGTGGCCTAAGGTAAGGCGGCTGTGAAATCAGTCGCCTTTTAATATCTATTAACGGGTGTGTGCCTGATTGCCGCACAGGCGGAGGGCTACCTTTGCCATGTAATCTTTAGGCAATCGATATGGGAACAATCAACACATCCGACATTATTTTCGCCACGCTTTTTCAGCATGGCCGTCAGGTAGTCACACTCCGTCTAAGCGGGCTTTCATCGTTCAGTGACATAATCAGGCAAGTGCGCCGCGCATCGGCCGGATGCATCGGGCTTGTCACTCTTCATCTCCGCAATTGCACCCAGGGCTGGAGCGGCAATCGCCCCATAATGATGCGTGGATGCGAGGTGGCTCCGGTGCAGCTGTCGCTTTTCTGATTGGGCGTTATTTGTGGCAGAGGAGTGAAAATGTGATGTTTTTGGCAAATTATTCTTATTTGTACGATTATTATATATAAATTTGTGCAAAGCAATGCAACTTATACATCATATTTCACAATAAATTACAATGAGAAAGTTTATCCAACGGCTCGTGTGTATTGCATGCATGGCCGTGGCTATGCCGGTTTTTGTTTCGGCACAGCAGCAGATGCCGCCTATACCGGTGGACAATCAAGTAAGGATAGGTAAGCTTGACAATGGTCTTACTTACTATATTCGTCACAATGAATATCCCAAGGGACAAGCCGATTTCTATATCGCACAGAAGGTGGGCTCGATTCTTGAAGAGGATAATCAGCGTGGTCTTGCTCACTTCCTTGAGCACATGTGTTTTAACGGCACCAAGAATTTCCCCGGAAACGAAATCGTTTCGTGGCTCGAAAGCGTGGGTGTAAAGTTTGGCCAGAACCTTAATGCGCGCACCGATGTGGATGAAACCATCTACAATATATCGAAGGTGCCCACCGCACGTGAAAGCGTACAGGATTCCTGCCTGCTCATACTTCATGACTGGGCCGACGGGCTGTTGCTCGAAGATGGCGAAATTGATAAGGAGCGCGGTGTGATACACGAGGAGTGGCGCAGCACCAACGTTGGTTCCAATCGCATTCTCGAGAACCTTCTTCCGGTTATATATCCGGGTGACCGTTACGCTTACCGAATGCCTATCGGAACAATGGAGGTGGTCGACAATTTCCCTTATCAGGCTCTGCGTGACTACTACGAGAAGTGGTATCGTCCCGACCAACAGTGTATAGCCGTTGTGGGTGATGTCGATGTCGACCGCATAGAGGGAAAAATCAAGGAGATGTTTGCCGACATAAAGATGCCCGAAAACCCCGCACCTCGCGTCTACTATCCTGTCGCCGACAATGACAAGCCCATCATAGCCATTGGGAAAGACAAGGAGCAGTCAAGGGCTCTCGTGCAGCTTATGTTCAAGCGTGAAGCAACGCCCGACTCGATGAAGGGCAATCTCGACTACCTCGTCGAGCTTTATGTTGTCAACATGATAACCAATATGCTCAATTCGCGTCTTTCCGACATCATGTCGACTCCCGACGCTCCCTTTGCCGTGGCTCAGGCCATGGATGGACGATTCCTTGCCGCCAAGACCAAGAAGGCGCTCACTCTTGCCGGACTTGCAAAGGGCAATGACATAAAGCCGGTAATTGAATCGATCTATCGCGAAGCATTGCGTGCAAAGCGTGGCGGATTCACTGCCACCGAATATGACCGTGCCCGCAATGAGTTCCTTTCGGCACTTGAGGCTGCTTATAAGAACCGCAACACACAGTCGTCATCGGTACTCGTCGAGGAGTATGTGCGAAACTTTATCGACAACGAGCCCATTCCCGGTATCGAGAATGAGTATAATATAATGAATCTTCTCGCCAAGCAGATTCCGGTAGAGGTGATTAATATGGCCATGTTGTCGTTGATTCCCGACAAAAACCTCGTGGTTCTTGCCATGTTGCCCGACAACGGACAATTCATAATCCCCACCGAAGCCGAACTTTCCGATGTGCTGACAAAGGTGGCTGCTGAAGACATATCGGCCCATGTCGATGAGGTGAAGAGCGAGCCGCTTATCGCTCAGCTTCCCAAGCCCGGCACTGTAGTGTCGGTGGGCGAGGACAAGCTCTACGGTGCAACCGTGTGGACTCTTTCCAACGGCATAAAGGTTGTGTTCAAGCACACCGACTTCAAGGATGACGAAATCCTCTTTATGGCCACTGCCAATGGCGGAACATCGGTCTATGGAGCCGACGACGACCTGAACCTGCGATTCCTGCCAATCGCCATGCTACAGTCAGGTCTTGGCAGCTACACCAACTCTGACCTGTCGAAATATCTTGCCGGTAAGCAGGCTTCGGTGAGCGTTACGCTCGACGACTATGCCCGCAGTGTAAGCGGCTCATGTGTGGTCAAGGACCTTCCCTCGCTGATGGAGTTGATATACATGACCTTCACCGCCTACAACATAACTCCCGACGAATTTGCTTCGACCCAGAATGTCTATACCGGTGCATTGCAGAATCAGGAGGCAAATCCCGAATACCAGTTTGGCAAGGGATTCCAGATGGACACTTACGTATCTCCGCGTAATTATGCCGTGGATGTAGCTACAATTCAGAATGCCAACCGTGAGCGCATTCTTGATATAATTCATCAGCAGCTTGCCGATGCGGGTCAGTTCACGTTCTATTTCGTGGGTAATGTCAATGCCGAAACCCTCAAGCCGCTTGTGGAGCAGTACATAGCCACACTGCCTAAGGGTGCGGCTCCTAAGGAGGTTAAGCTTGCCGGACTCGGATTTAAGAAGGGAGCCTCGACCGACCGTGAAACATTCAAGATGGATATTCCGCAGACCTATGTAGGCATCACCGTGACAGGTGATATGCCTTACACATCCAAGAACCAGAAGCTTGCTTCGATTGCCGGGCAGATATTGACCGGACGTCTTGTGAAGCTTGTTCGCGAGGATGAGGGTGCCGTATATTCAATCAGCGCACAGGGTGCTATGCAGCGCGTTTCCGACAATCCCGTGGTGATGCAGTCGGCATTCCCCATGAAGCCTGAAATGAAGGACAAGGTGCTCGGCATAATCGCCGAACAGTTTGATGACATGTCACGCAATATCACCCCCGAGGAGCTTGCCAAGGTGAAGGAGTTCATGGTCAAGAGTGCCACCGAGGGGCTTGAGCGTAATGCCTCATGGCTGTCGGCCATGGTAGGTTACAACCGATTGCCTGTTGACACACTCACTGATGCTGTCGATGTCATAAACTCAATTACCGAGGATGATGTTGAGGCATTCATGAGCCAGCTTATGAAGCAGAACAACTATCGTGTCTACATTCTCGACCCTGCCGAGTAATCGAGATTCTGTAATTGCATAATATAAAGAAGGAGCCATGCCTCACATCGGGCATGGCTCCTTTGGTTTTGTATCCGTTGTCAGTTGATTTGGAGCCGTTAATATTTATTGTCGAACCGGCTCTTACTCCATCAGGAAGTTCTCGCGGATGAAGTCGTAGTATATCTTTGAGAAGCGCTCGTTGTTCTCGCGCGGGTAACGCACATCGGTAAACACCTGGGCGAGGGTGGTCTTGTCGTTCTCCTCGATGAATTTGCGGCTGTCCTCGCGGGCCTCCTTTTCGGCATAGATGTCACGTATATCCTCCACGGAGTAGTCGTGATATGCCTCCTCGTGGATTATTCCCTCGACGGGAATGCGGTCTGACAGCGGGGCATCGCCCTCGGGATAGCCCACGGTGAGTGTTACGAGGGGAATCACCCGTTTGGGCAGGTTGAGCACTTTTGCTATTTCGGGAGCAGTATAGGTGGTTGTGCCAAGGTAGCAGCATCCAAGTCCGTGCATCTCGGCTATGGTGTTGAACTGCTGTGCGAAAATGCAGGTGTCGAGGGCTCCTGTCATGAGCGACTGGAAGTTGTCGTAGCCGGGAACGGCGTCACTTGCCTCGCACCACTTCACAAATCGGTTGTAGTCGATGCAGAATGTGAGCAGCACGCTGCATCCTGTGGCCGAGGGCTGGTTGAAGTGCAACGGGGCAAGAGCTTTCTTTCCTTCCTCCGATCGGGTTACGATTACCGAGTAGAGCTGCATGTTGCCGGTGGTGGGAGCGTGCGATGCCTCTTCGAGCATCTCTTTCAGCAACTGTGGCTCGACCTCGCGTGAGCTATAGCGGCGCACTGTGCGCCGTGTCTTGAAATAATTGTCGATATTCATGTGCAAAATGTATAAATGTTATTTCACTGTGTGCGAATGTACGATTATTTGTCAACATATCCAAGAAATAAAGTGTGTTCGTTTTCTTGTGCTGCCGTCAGTTTCTGTTTTGGAAAACTTTTGAACATTGTGATTTTATTTAATATGCTGATTGTTAGCTGTATCATGTTTCGTTTTGGAAAACTTATCAACATTGTGCGTTTTTGTCAATTAATCATTTGGATAACTGAAATGCTTTTATGTATCTTTGCGGTGTAGAAAATTTTTAAGGCTTATCTTTTTTAATAACCAACCTGTCTAATAAAATTTAAACTTAGAATAGTGGCTACGATTTACACTTACGACGAAGCTCAGCAGGCTTCGTTGGACTATTTTGGAGGTGATGAACTTGCGGCTCGCGTTTGGGTAACCAAGTATGCGCTCAAGGATTCATTTGGCAATCTCTTCGAGAAAACGCCCGACGACATGCATCGTCGCATAGCACGCGAAATCGCGCGCGTGGAGAACAATTATCCTAACCCTATGAGCGAGGACGAAGTGTTTGAGCTCATTCGCAACTTTAAGTATATCGTTCCGCAAGGCAGTCCCATGTCGGGCATAGGCAACAACTATCAGGTTGGTTCGCTTAGCAACTGCTTTGTTATCGGCATTGACGGCACCCCCGACTCCTACGGCGGCATAATGAAAATCGACGAGGAGCAGGTGCAGCTCATGAAGCGCCGAGGCGGAGTGGGGCACGACCTCAGCCACATTCGACCCAAGGGTATGCCGGTAAAGAACTCGGCATTGACCTCTACGGGACTGGTTCCCTTCATGGAGCGTTACTCCAACTCTACCCGCGAGGTGGCTCAAGACGGACGCCGTGGCGCGTTGATGATGACCGTAAGCATAAAGCATCCCGACAGCGAGGCATTCATCGATGCCAAGATGATCGAGGGCAAGGTGACAGGTGCCAATGTGTCGGTGCGCATCGACGATGACTTCATGCAGGCTGCCGTTGACAACAAGCCCTACGTTCAGCAATATCCCGTTGACTCCGACGAGCCTATGGTGAAGAAGGAGGTCGAGGCTGCTGCGCTGTGGGGCAAAATTGTGCACAACGCATGGAAATCGGCCGAACCGGGAGTGCTTTTCTGGGATACCGTGACACGCGAATCGGTGCCCGACTGCTACGCCGATCTCGGATTCCGCACCATCTCCACCAATCCGTGTGGCGAAATACCGTTGTGCCCCTACGACAGCTGCCGACTGCTTGCTATAAATCTCTACAGCTATGTGCGCAATCCGTTCACTCCCGAGGCTTCGTTTGATTTCGACCTATTCAAGACGCACGTGGCCAAGGCCCAGCGCATGATGGACGACATCATCGACCTTGAGATGGAGAAGATCGACAAGATTATAGATAAAATAGATTCCGACCCCGAAAACGCCGAGGTTAAGCAGACCGAGCGTCACCTTTGGGAGAAGATTCGCTCAAAGACATTGAAAGGCCGCCGCACTGGCGTGGGAACAACTGCCGAGGGCGACATGATTGCCGCACTTGGACTGCGTTACGGTACTCCCGAGGCTACCGACTTCTCGGTTGAGGTACACAAGGCCCTTGCAATTGCAGCCTATGGCTCGTCGGTGAATATGGCCAAGGAGCGTGGCGCATTTGAAGTCTACGACGCCGAGCGCGAGAAAAACAATCCCTATATCAACCGTCTTCGTGAGGCATCGCCCGAATTATATGACGAAATGGTGGCTAACGGACGACGCAATATCGCCTGTCTTACCATCGCCCCCACCGGAACCACGAGCTTGATGACGCAGACCACATCGGGAATTGAGCCGGTGTTCCTGCCCGTCTACAAGCGTCGTCGCAAGGTGAATCCCAATGACCCCGAAGTGCACATCGATTATGTCGACGAAACGGGCGACGCATTTGAGGAGTACATCGTTTACCATCCCAAATTCCTTAAGTGGATGGAGGTCAACGACATCGAGCGAAAGGACTCCTATACTCAGGAGGAACTTGACGCACTTGTGGCCCGTTCGCCTTACTACAAGGCCACTTCCAACGATGTCGACTGGATGGAGAAGGTGAAGATGCAGGGTCGTGTGCAGAAGTGGGTCGACCACTCTATCTCGGTGACCATAAACCTGCCCTCCGATGTTACCGAGGATCTTGTCAACCGCCTATATGTCGAGGCTTGGCGCTCGGGATGCAAGGGATGCACCGTCTATCGCGACGGTTCCCGCTCGGGTGTGCTTGTGGCTGTCGAGAAGAAAGCCGAGCCTACGGTCAAGGAAGCCGACGCCCATGTTCACAAGCGTCCCATCGAGCTTGAAGCCGATGTGGTTAGATTCCAGAACAACAAGGAGAAGTGGATTGCCTTCGTGGGATTGCTCGACGGTGAGCCCTACGAGATTTTCACCGGTCTTGCCGACGACGAGGACGGAATCTTCTGCCCCAAGAGCGTTACTCACGGAAAGATTATCAAGGCCATCGACGATAAGGGCAACAAGCGTTACGACTTCCAGTTTGTAAACAAGCGTGGCTACAAGACTACCATCGAGGGACTTTCCGACAAGTTCAATCCCGAGTACTGGAACTATGCCAAGCTTATCTCAGGTGTGTTGCGTTACGGAATGCCTATTGACCAGGTGTTGAAGCTTGTGGGTACTCTTGAGCTCGACAGCCAGTCGATAAATACATGGAAGATGGGAGTTGAGCGTGCGTTGAAGAAGTATCTCCCCAACGGCACCAAGGCTAACGGACAGAAGTGTCCCAACTGTGGCAACGATACTCTTATTTATCAGGAAGGATGCCTGATATGCACATCCTGCGGCACTTCAAAATGCGGATAAAGGATTATAAAAGTATATAAATTGTAAAAAATGGCTAATGGCGGAAAAATTTCCTGTCAATTAGCCGTTTTTTATTTATAATGTAACTAACTTTACAGAGTCTGTTTATAGCGATTATAAAGAATTCTAAAGATTGACTGAAATTCAAAAAAATAATACCAACATGAAGCTTAATTTTAATATCGACTACCGCACCAATTGGGGCGAATCGGTATACATCGTCGGACATACTCCCGAACTTGGCGATGGTGATGAATCTCGTGCCGTGAAGCTTGAACTTGACGGTGTGGGATTGTGGTCGCTGTCGATTGATGTCGCCGATGAAACGCGTGACTTTGACTATCGTTACATTGTAAGACGCGACGACGGTTCGACGCGTTTCGAGTGGGGGCGTCCCCACAGGTTTGTTGTAGGGTGCGATGTGAAAAGTTACGAAATCTACGACCGATGGCAGGATCAGCCTTACGACAAGCCCTACTATTCATCGGTGTTTGTCGACTGTATCAACCGTCGTGACGACCGTGACGAGTCACAGTCGCTCTATCCAGGATCGGTGACATTGCGTGTCGACGCTCCTATGGTGGGCTCCGATGAGGTGCTTGCATTGTGCGGCGACGACGAGGCAATCGGCGAGTGGAATCCCGAAAATGCCTTGGTGATGAACGACAGCAATTTCCCTGAATGGAGCATAACGCTTCCCAACAAGGAGATTCATCTGCCGTTCCGTTACAAGTTTGTGATTCTTGACAAGACTACCCGTAAGCTGCTCGCCTGGGAGAACGGCGACAATCGAGTGATGAACATAATACCCGAGCACAAGAGTTCGGCGCTCGTTGTGGGCGGAATGCGTTTCATCAATTCCCGTCCGGCATGGCGCGGAGCGGGTGTGGCCATTCCCGTGTTCTCGGTGCGCAGTGATGATGACTTCGGCGTGGGCGACTTCTTCGACCTTAAGAAGATGGTCGATTGGGCTGTTGTCACAGGACAGAAGTTCCTTCAGATTCTGCCTATCAACGACACCACGATGACCCACACATGGACCGACTCCTATCCTTACAACGCCAATTCAACATTTGCGTTGCACCCCATGTTTATGCGTCTTAGCGAACTTGGACGCCTTAACGACGAGAACCGTCAGAAGTACTATGACGACCTCGCCGTTGAACTTAACGCGCTTCCCACAGTCGACTATGAGCGTGTCAACAACGCCAAGAACGAGTTTATGCGCGAAATATTCCGTCAGGAGGGCGCAACGACTCTTGAGCTGCCCGAGTTCAAGGCGTTTGTCGAGGCCAATGCCTACTGGCTGACTCCTTATGCCGCTTTCTGCGTGCTTCGTGACATGAACGGCACTCCTGAATTTGGCAAGTGGGGCGAATATGCCGTTTATGATGAGGCTAAGGTGTCGAAATTTGTCGATGAGCATGCCGATGACATAAACTTCGTGTACTATGTACAGTATCACCTCGACAGGCAGATGCGTGCCGTCCATGAATATGCGGGCAAGCACGGCGTGGCCTTCAAGGGCGATATACCTATCGGCATTTCGCGTGACTCGGCCGATGCATGGATTTCACCTCGTCTGTTCAACATGGATTGCCAGGCCGGTGCTCCGCCCGATGATTTCTCGGTGCTCGGACAGAACTGGGGATTCCCGACCTACAACTGGGAGGAGATGAACAAGGACGGTTTTGCCTGGTGGAAGGCACGTTTCCGCAAGATGGCCGAGTACTTCGACGCCTACCGCATCGACCACGTGCTTGGTTTCTTCCGAATATGGCAAATACCGATGGATGCCATACACGGATTGCTGGGAATTTTCAATCCCGCATTGCCCTATACACCCGATGAGTTGCGTCACAATTACGACTTCTGGCTCGATGTCGATTTGCAGACGACTCCGTTCATAATGGATTACTTCCTCTATGACTTCTTCGGCGAATATACCGACGAGGCCAAGCGTCGCTTCCTGATCGATGTTGGCTACGGACGCTACAAGCTTCGTCCCGAGTTTGACACTCAGCGCAAGATTGCCAACTACTTCGCAACCGAGGAGAAGTGTGAGAAAAACGATAAACTGTGCAATGCCCTGCTCGGTCTTGTCGACGAGGTGCTCTTTATCGAGGATCCCTACGAGAAAGGCAAGTATCATCCGCGCATTTCGGCACAGTTCACCTATATATATCGCTCGTTGACCGACTATGAGCGCTGGTGCTTCAACCGTCTTTACAACGACTTCTACTACCACCGTCACAATGACTTCTGGTATGGAAAGGCTATGTGGAAGCTTCCTCCGTTGATCGACTCCACTTCGATGCTCACCTGCGCCGAGGATCTTGGCATGATTCCCGATTGCGTTCCTGCCGTGATTAATGCGCTGCAGATGCTGTCGCTTGAGATTCAGCGTATGCCTAAGGACCCGAAGGCTGAATTCGGCAACACGTGGACCTATCCCTATCTGTCGGTCTGCACGACATCTACCCACGACATGGGCGGAATACGCCAGTGGTGGGAGGAGAATCGTGATGTCACGCAGCATTTCTACAACAACATGCTCCATGAGCAAGGTCCGGCACCGCACTATGCCGAGCCGTGGATTTGCGACAAGATAGTGACGCTTAACCTTCAGTCACCATCGATGCTTGCCATATTCCCGCTTCAGGACTGGCTGTCGATCGACGGCAATCTACGTCGCAACGACCCGCGTGAGGAGCTGATTAATATTCCGGCTAATCCGCGTCACTATTGGCGTTACAGAATGCACATGACGGTCGAGGAGCTTCTCGATGCTCAGCTCTATAACGACTATGTGCGCTCAAAGATTAAGTCGGTAGGCCGATAATACGGATACATCATCGTGACACATAAACGTAATGGCGATTGCTCCAATGCAGTCGCCATTATTTTTTTGACCTATTTTTGACCTATTATCTGACCTAATCATTCTATATCGTTGAGCCTTGCGAGCAGTTCTTCTTTTGTCATTTTTGTGGGGATTAGGTTGTAAAGTTACTAATTTTTCAATGATTATAACTTTTGGCTCAGATATTTTGGTTAAATTTGCGGGTGGAAAGTTTTTGACTGCTCCATGACATTTTTTTAATAAGAAGCGTTATGCTCATCTTGTAATTGGAAACCTGAGAAATTTTCGATTTGATGCAAGAGATAGCATAGTGGTTCTCACGTGCATAGCGTGGGCTGCTATTGTTACATCTGCATCATGGGCTTTCTCAGGGCCTCCAATTAGACGTGGCATAGTTGGCTCACGTTTTCTATTTATAATTAATTTTCCATTGAGCTGATGGAAAAACACATCGCAATGACAACAAACCGACTTATCACAATGTTGGTCCTTCTTTGCTTGGCTCTCGGAGCAAACGCTAAAAAGAAGAAGCAGGACTATCCGCGTTCTGAAATCAAGGTGAGCTATAATTACCACTATAAGTTTTGGCGTGGAAGTGATGGCGTTGTGGAGAAAGATACGCCTTTCATTCTGCTTGCCAACCACAATGAAAGCAAATTCTATTGTCCGAGTACAGAGTATAGGGATTCCTTGCTTTCCACACCTTCGGGGAGCGCAAAGGAAAAAAGATGTTTGATGCTGCAGTGGCAGCATACGTGCAAAATCGTGATGAAAGTGCTATGGACGCGGTGGTATATCACTCGCGTTTATATGTGACTAAAGATTTTGCAAAATCTGTTTCTACAACCTACGATCAAGCCGGAATGGGAGAATATGGGTATTATGAAGAACCCTTTTCCGAAATCGACTGGCAGATAGTTGAGGACAGCACAAAAACTGTATTAGGCTATCAATGTATAATGGCTTCCACTGATTATCACGGAAGAAAATGGACTGTATGGTTCACTCCCGAGATTCCGGTTCAGGATGGTCCTTGGAAATTTTGCGGATTGCCCGGGCTTATACTTGAAGCCGCCGAAGAGAAGGGTCATCACCATTTTACAGCCGACGGTATCGAGCAGTCAAGTCAGTCGATATACCCGATATATAACAACGATTACGAAAAAATGGGGCGGCTTGACATGCTTCGCAATCTGCGAAATTACCGAGATAACAATAATTCGATAATCAAGGCATCGACCGGCGGTATGCTTGACTTCGGTCCCGATGCCCCCGTGCAAACTGAATATGACTTTCTGGAAACCGACTATCGTTAGAATTACACTTTTGGGTATGGCTCAGAATTAGTCACTTTTGTAATTTTGCGAAAAAATAGAGTTATGTCAAAACGATTCTTCACATATATGTTGCTTATTGCCGTTGCCTTTTCGGCCGTGGCGCAGGTCAATGTGACAGGAAAAGTCATTGACAAGGAGAGCAATGAACCGCTGACAGGGGCGTCGGTTATTGTCAAGGGAACCGACGGCAAAATCAAGAAATTTGCCTCGTCGAAAGCCGACGGCGCATTCGCTATGACGCTGCCGTCGGTCACGGGGTGCCGATTGGAAGTTGCCATGATGAGTTTTGCCAAGCAGTCTATTCCACTTGACAGCGTGACATTTCCCTTGACCGTCTACATGGAGCCGGGGACGACCTTACTCAAAGAAGTGACGGTAAAGGCCGACCGCATACGTGAGCAGGGTGATACGATTACATATAATGTAGGCAGCTTCGCCCAGCAGCAGGATCGCTCCATAGGCGATGTGCTGAAGCGAATGCCCGGCATCGATGTTGCCAAAAACGGCAAGATTCAGTATCAAGGCGAGGACATCAACAAGTTCTATATCGAAGGCTCCGACCTTCTCGGCGGTAAATATGGCATAGCCACCAACGGCATCAGTCATGACGATGTGGGTGCGGTCGAGGTGATGGAAAATCATCAGCCTATGCAGGTGCTTTCGGGAATATCATTCTCCGACAAGGCTGCTATCAACCTCAAGTTGAAAAATAAGGCTAAGGCCACATGGACTTTCCACGGTGATGCGGGTGGCGGTTATTCGTGGCAGCCCGAGGGAGCCATCTGGGACGGAGAACTGTTCACAATGGCTGTTATGCCTGGATTTCAGAACATAACGACCTTCCGCACCAACAACACGGGCGAGGATCTTTCATCGTCGAGCATCGACTTCTTCGCAGGTCGTCGCAATACGGGATTGAGCCGTTATGTGAGCGTAGGACTGCCGGGAGTGCCGTCACTTAGCGACAAGCGGACGCTGTTTAACCGCTCGTTTCTCGTGTCGACCAACAGTCTGTGGAAACTGGAAAACGGCGAGCTCAAGGCCAACATCGACTACTCCTTCAACCGCGTTACGGCCGATGCCTCTAACATCACGACATACTTCTTACCCGATGTTGAACAAGGCGGACGCGATGTATCGCGTCCCTACGATGGGAACCGCGTAATTACCGAAAACCGCAGTGGAACGGAACACACCCACTCGCTCAGCGGCAAGTTCATTTATGAGCTGAACCGGCGGACAGCTTTCATCAACAACACGTTACGTGCTAATGTAGACTGGGATGATGTCGACCTCGTCACATCGGGGTCGATACCCAACGAGCAGTCGGCGAAGCTGCCCGACTACTATGTCAGCAACAACTTCAAGATGATAAAACGCTTCAAAGGAAACCATCTTGTAACGCTGCAGAGCGTGAACGAATGGGAATCACTGCCGCAGACGCTTACTTTGACTATGGTTCCCGATGCTGCGGACGAGATGTATCGCGTCACTACCGGCAATAAATTTCGTCAGCATATCTCCGACCATGCTTTCTATACTCACGAGAGTGCGGCTTACGCATTCAACATAAAGGGCGTGACATTGAGTCTTGAAGGCGGCATAAAGGGTTACTTCCGTTCTATGGACTCGCAGTTGCCCGACTTCCCTGAGGAGGTGCCCGGACTTACTGAAAATGTAGTCAATACCAACTACATGACGGTATATGCCGACCCGGAGTTTGAATACTGGGTGCGACGCGTCAACATTTCTCTCAACTTGCCTGTAAGTTACGCGCATTACACCTTCGACAAGGCTATCGCCAATCATGATGAGGTATATTTCTCGCCATCGTTAAGCTTCGACTGGAAGCCTAACAACCGCTTCTCGGGATCGTTTAGCGGCGGTCTGGGGCGCTCGCCTATGAACATGAATCTTATCCATCCGGGACTCATAATGACCAACTACCGCACGTTGAAAGCGGGAACTGAACAGTTCTACAACTCTTCGTCGCAGAACGTGTCGGCAAGCGTCAGCTACAAGCACACCCGTCGCGGACTCTTTGCCAACGGAACCGTAATGCAATCGTGGACTCACATTCCCTACACGATGTCACAGCAGCTTTACGGCGACTATGTCGTCTACAGCTATGCCGATGCCGACAATGACAGCCGCATGCTCATGGCTATGGGAAGTGTCGGCAAGACTCTCGACTTCATGCGTGGAAGCTGCAACGTGAACGGCTCGTTCAGCCGCAACGAGTCGCAATTGCTTTCGCAGCAGCAATCGGTCAACTCGGTCAGCACCGGTTGGAGCATTGGTGGCAAAATTAACGGCAATCCATGTCGCTGGTTCAGCTTCGACTATAGCATAGATTATTCCGACAGCCGCCTGACGATGAACGGCATGAGCGAGTCATGGCTCTCGACGATGGAGAATGAATTGAGCCTCACATTCATTCCCTACCGCAAATGGCAATGGACCGTGAGCGGCGAGCATTACCGCAACGAGATAACTGAAAACTCTTTCAATAATGTCGTTATGCTCGACACCAAGCTCATCTATCAGCTCAACAAGAGGATAGAACTTGCCGCGTCGCTCACCAACATCCTCAACAAGCGCAGCTACAACTACATCACCTATTCGCAGCTCTCGTCATTCGAGAGCCGGCGACAGCTCCGCGGTCGTCAGCTCCTATTCTCGATAACCCTCCGAAAATAAGCATTATGGCTGATCGTCACATGTTTCGCGCTGAATGGCATGACTACAACGACGGGATATTCTTCGTTACCGTATGCACCAAAGATAAAAAGCATCTCTTTGGAACTATAACTAACGATGAAATGCACAAAAACGCATTAGGCACAATTGTCGAAGAATGTATAAAAGCCATTCCCGAACATCATCCCCAAGTCACCATCCACAACTATGTAATAATGCCCAACCACATCCATTTAATTATAGCCACAGTAGGGACGCGATATATCGCGTCCGCAACAGCAAAATTAGCAACAGCAAAAATACCGGAAACAACAAAACCAATAAACCCACCAAAACCATCCATCGGCTGTCTAAAACCACCCGCACATGGAGAGCCAATAATTGATTATCATCACAATTCAAGGTTGGCAGTAATAATAGGTTCGTTAAAAGCTGCGGTAACTCGCATTGCCCGGACGCGATGTATCGCGTCCCTACCGTGCTGGCAATCACGGTTTCATGAACATATTATAAGGAATCAACGCGCGTTTGACAATATTATGGATTATATCGACAATAATGTTGCACGCTGGGAGCAAGATTGTTTCAATTTAAAATAAATACTTATATGATTAATAAAGTAACAGCTATGCTTATGTGCCTTGCGGCGATAGCCGCAAGCGCACAGCCGAAAGCCGACATCGAGGTCAGCTACACGGCTCATCATCCTAATCTTCGCAACGGTAAAGATGATCTTACGAGTCAGTATATTTTGCTCGCCAATGCCGACGAGTCAAAATTCTTCTCACCGATGACCGAATATGTAGATTCGCTCAACTCTACGCCTGAAGGGAAGGCAAAACTGAATGAGATGACGAGCAATGCCTTTCTCGGAGGGAAATTGGACGACATACCTCGTTCCGACGGCTCATACTATGTCGTTAAATCGGCTGACAAATACACCTGTTATGACAACTCCGGCCTTGAAAAATACGTGTATGAAGAGCCTGTTGCCGAAATGAAGTGGGAAGTTGCAGAAGATTCAACTAAGAATATCCTCGGTTATGAGTGCATAATGGCTGTTGTCGATTACCACGGCCGCCGATGGACTGCATGGTTCACGCCTGAGATTCCTATAAATGCCGGACCGTGGAAATTTGCCGGTCTTCCGGGACTGATATTGGAGGCGACTGCCGACGGCAATCAATACAGTTTTGTGGCAACGGGTATTCAGCAGACCGACAAGCCCATAACTCCCGTATATCTTGCAAATGAATATGAGAAGACCGACCGCATTAAATTCTTAAAAGCGCGTCGCAGTTTCCTCGACAATCCGCTGGGTAAAATCAACGCCCAATTCGCAGGTGCCGGAGTTACTGTGGGCAAAGTTCAAAACGAAGACGGCAGTGACGCGACAGGTTCAATCTTCGCTCCCGCGTCGGTCGTTGACCTTATTGAAACCGACTATCATTAAAAATCGGTAACAGTGATGTCTATCAGATATAATTGTGTGTAGGAACGCGAAATTTTTATACCTTTGCAAGCTGAAATGAATAGCATTCTATGGATAAGTTGTATTGGAAACTTTTCTTCACGTTCCTGAAGATAGGCGCATTCACCTTCGGCGGCGGATGGGCCATGATTTCATTGATAGAGCGCGAGGTGGTCGACAAGAACAAGTGGATTGACCGGGAGGAGTTTCTCGACCTTCTGGCCATATCGCAGTCGATGCCCGGCATACTTGCAGTTAACATTTCAGTGTCGATAGGCGACAAGTTACGCGGATTCCGCGGCAGTCTTACGGCGGCCCTCGGCACCATCCTCCCTTCGTTTCTCATAATATTGGCCATCGCCATATTCCTGACCCCCGACATTATCAAGAACAACCCCATAGTGTCACGCATATTCATGGGCATTCGTCCGTGTGTGGTTGCGCTCATCGTGGCTCCGGTCATCACATCGGCCCGTGCCGCCAAAATATCATGGCGCACTGTGTGGATTCCCATCGTGGTTGCCGTGCTCATCTACATAGGCTGGAACCCAATAGTGTTCATCGTCTTGGGTGGACTGGGCGGTTATCTGTGGTTTACGCGTCACCATCGCATGTTGCGTGACAAGCAAGGAAAGGAGGATGAAAAATGAGCGTCTACCTTAAACTTATATGGGCTTATCTCAAGATAGGCCTTTTCGGATTCGGCGGCGGTTACGCCATGCTTGCACTTATAGAGCGTGAGGTTGTGACACCGGGATGGATCACCGAGCAGATGTTTACCGACATAGTGGCTATTTCGCAGATGACACCCGGCCCTATCGGCATCAACAGCGCCACTTACATAGGTTACGTTGTCACCGGCAGTGTGCTTGGCTCGATAGTTACCACCGTCACCGTCATGTTGCCCTCGTTCCTGCTGGTGCTCTATGCGAGTCACTTCATTCGCCGTCACAAGGAGTCGGCGATAATCAAGGGAGTGTTTGCCGGGTTGCGTCCTGTGGTCATAGGACTTATCGCATCGGCTGCACTGTTGCTGATGAACCGTCAGAACTTCCCCGACAACACCTGGAGCATCCTCATAGGTGTTGCGTCATTCCTTCTTGTATATTTCACCAAGATACATCCTATATTCATAATCTGCCTTGCCGGAGTAGCGGGACTTGTAATATATTGATTATTATGAACTACGACGAAGCCATCGACTATCTTTATACGCGTCTTCCCATGTTTCAGCGCATGGGCGCACCGGCCTACAAGCCCGGTCTTGACACATCGCTCAGCCTTGCACGGGCATTCGGCAACCCTCACCGTCATTACCCCTCAATCCATGTGGCGGGAACCAACGGAAAGGGCTCCACGGCCCACACATTGGCGGCTATCCTGCAAAGTGCCGGATACAAGGTGGGGCTTTACACATCGCCTCATCTTGTCGACTTCCGCGAGCGCATGAGGGTTGACGGAGTGATGATTTCCCGCGAACGCGTAGTCGATTTTGTGGAGCGTTACAAGGCTCTCGGATTCGACGGAGCGCCATCGTTCTTTGAGCTCACGATGGTCATGGCGTTTGAATACTTCGCAGCCGAGCATGTCGACATCGCGGTCATCGAGGTGGGACTTGGCGGACGGCTCGACAGCACCAACATCATTTCGCCCGACCTGTGTGTCATCACCAACATATCATTTGACCACACCCAGTTCCTCGGCGACACGCTGCCGCAGATTGCCGTCGAGAAGGCCGGCATAATAAAACCCGGTGTACCTGTGGTGATAGGGGAGTCGGATGGTGATGTGCGTCGCGTATTTGCCGAGAAAGCCGCAGCCGAAGGAGCCCCGATACGTTACGCCGACGACGAGAAGCGTTACGCATCATTCGACATGACACCTCAGGGCATCATTTATCACGACACTCCGTGCGGCGAGCTGCTCGGAGCCCTCTCGGGCGAATGTCAGCTTAAGAACACCTCGACGATTCTTACCGCCGTTGATGCGTTGCGCTCGCTTGGCCGTGACCTGCCCGATGAGGCTGTGCGTCGCGGATTTGCCGAGGTGTGTTCGCTCACCGGCCTTGCCGGACGGTGGATGAAGATTTCGTCACATCCCATGGTCGTGTGCGACACCGGGCACAATGTAGGCGGCTGGCAATACATTGCCCCTCAGCTCGATGCCGCTCCCGGGCGCAAGCATCTCGTAATCGGATTTGTCAACGACAAGGACATCGACCACATTCTCGACATGATGCCGCGTGACGCCCGCTACTATTTCACGCAGGCTTCGGTGCAACGTGCGTTACCGAGTGCCGAGCTTGCCGCCAAGGCAAAAGAAAAAGGCCTCCACGGGGAAGCCTTTGATAATGTTGACGGCGCATTTGCCGCCGCTATGGAAGATGCATCGTCGGGTGACACGGTGTTTATCGGCGGAAGCACATTTGTCGTTGCCGATTTCCTTGCGTCGCGCGACAAAGCGTGACATGCCGTTAGCGCACGGCAAGCACTTCGATTTCCACAAGCACCTGCTTGGGAAGCTCTCTCACGGCTACAGCCGAGCGGGCGGGGTAGGGAGCGCTGAATGCTTCGGCGTAAACCTCGTTCATTGCGGCGAAGTCGTTCATGTCGGCAAGGAATACGGTAGTCTTAACCACGTTGTCGAGAGTAAGACCTGCCTCATTGAGTATGGCCTTTACATTGGCGAGCGACTGACGGGTCTGCGCCTTGATTCCTTCGGCGATATTGCCTGTTGCGGGATCGATGGGAATCTGTCCCGATGCAAATACGAATGAACCTGTGTCGATGGCCTGGCTGTAGGGACCTATTGCGCCCGGAGCCGCTGTGGTTGAAATTGGAGTCTTCATTGTAGTTCTGATTTTGGTTGGTTGTTAATCGTGATGCCAAAATTACTACTTTATTTGCATAACTCCATCCACTGTGGCGGTGATTTTTTACTTCGGAGTTCCTTTTATGTTGACATTTAGATTCTTGAGCAGTACATCGGATGTGTTGCTGACCATGTTTTCGATACGGTCGTCTATCAACTCGATTATTTCCTCAAATTCGTTCTTGAAATAGGGAATGAAGTCCGATGAACCGTGAGCGTTCAGCTTCTTCAGCACATAACCCAAGGTTATTATGTTGGGGTCGATTGCCGGCTGATAGGCGTGTTCATCGCTGGTTGACATCACGACCGACAGCAGCCCCGCGCCCGTCATCTCGTCAATGAGTGCCGATATGAGTCGTGCCGGCATGTGATAAAGCTCGGCAAATCCCGCTACGGTGAGCGGCGGCTCCTGGTTCTCGAATCGCTTCACGATTACGGTCATTATCACCAGCGCTATCTTGCGTTTGTAGTCAAGCGATATGGCGTTGACATCGTTGCGGAAGTTGAACTGGAATATGTTCTGCGATGAGTAGCACAGCACCGCTCCGGCAAGGGTTATCGTCCACACGAGCTGAAGCCATATAAGCAACAACGGAAGAAATGCGAAGCTACCGTAGATGGCATTGTACTTCGAAACATATAGCTGACCGGTGAGAAACAGGAACTGAAGCACCTGGAATGCCGTGCCGGCGAGAAGTCCGCACAGAAAAGCGTTCTTGAACTTGACCTTGGTGTTGGGGAAGAGCAGATACATTCCCGTGTAGGAAATCCAGGTAAGGAAAAACGGCGTGCAGTCGAGTATGACCTTCAGCGCCGGAGTGATGAAGCGTATGTGGATGTTATCAAGGATGGTAGTTGACATGAGCAGTGAAACACCGCTCTGGCATATCATGAGTATGGGCAGAAGAAACAGTATGGCCGTATAGTCGATGATCTTGCGTCCCAGCGAGCGGTCGGAGTTGATGCCCCACACTCGGTTAAACGACATTTCGATATTGCTCATCAACGATATCATGGTCCACAACAGGAACACGAGGCCAACTCCAACGAAAATGCCCTCGGATGCTTGGGCAAGATACTGGTCGACAAATCCGAATGCCGTCGACAGCACCTCCCTTTGGGCGGGAAAAAAGTTGAACAGCTGCGACTGCATGAGGTTCTGGAAGCCGAAACCGCGGCCTATGGCAAACAACAGCGCCAATGCGGGCACTATGGCAAGCAGGGTGTTGTAGGTGAGTGACGAGGCACGGGTCTGCAGGTCGGTGTTGAGGAACGACCTCACCGATAGGTTGAGAATCTTTATCGTGTTGACCTGCCATGTGCGCCGCGTGTCGCTCCACACCCCTTCGGAACAATATTTCCAAAAGGCTATGGCGCGGTCGGCGATTGCCTTTGCGCGCAGTGCAAGTCGATTGCCTTGTTTATTGTCAGTTTCTTCCATGGATCAATAAAATCGCGTTACGTTACAAAAGTAACAAAAAATGAGAGTGAAAAGTCGGCTTTTGCCGTGAAAAACATTTGAACATATAAAATTTGTTTAACCGCGTAGTTTGGTGTATCTTTGCACTGCAATGATTGACGACAAGTTACGGACAGCCGCGCGTGCCACGCTCACGGAGTATCTGAAGGCGAAGCGTCTTCGCAAAACCCCCGAGCGTTATGCAATACTTGACAAGGTGTGCGAGATGAACAAGCACTTTGACATCGAGGCGTTGTATGCGGCCATAGAGGGCGACGGCTACCATGTGAGCCGTGCCACCATCTACAACACGATGGAGCTGCTCTCCGATTGCGGCATCGTGAGGCGTCATCAATTCGGTGCTCAGCCTGCTCAGTATGAGCGGGTTTCGGCGACGGTCAATCATCTGCACCTGATATGCCAGCAGTGTGGCAAAATCAAGGAAGTCAAGGATCCCGAGCTTGTGTCGTTCATGAACTCACGGCGCTATTCGGCCTTCCACGACTCCTACTTTTGCCTCTATGTCTACGGCATCTGCGCCGCGTGTACCCGTCGCAACAGGCGGGAAGCCGGTAAGTGACAGTAAAGAAAAAGTAACTAAATAAGAAACTTTGAACATTTAAGAAAATGAAAGTTGACGTTCTGCTTGGGCTCCAATGGGGCGATGAGGGAAAAGGCAAAGTCGTGGATGTGCTGACTCCGCGCTATGATGTCGTTGCACGTTTTCAGGGAGGTCCCAATGCCGGCCACACCCTTGAATTTGAGGGTAAGAAATACGTATTGCGTTCAATTCCGTCAGGAATCTTCCAGCATGGTCAGCTCAACATCATAGGCAATGGAGTTGTGCTTGACCCGGTGTTGTTCCGTGAAGAGGCCGAGGCTCTTGAAGCCAGCGGAATTCCCTTGAAGCAAATCCTGAAGCTGTCAAAGAAGGTGCATCTGATTCTGCCCACCCACCGATTGCTTGACGCTGCCAACGAGCGCGCCAAGGGCGGTGCCAAAATAGGAACCACAGGAAAGGGCATCGGTCCCACCTATACCGACAAAGTGAGCCGCAACGGCTTGCGTCTTGGCGATGTCTACCACAATTTCGACGCAAAATATGAGGCGGCACGCAATCGTCACCTCTCGATGCTCAAGGCAATGGGCGAGGAGCCTGAATTTGCCGAGCTTGAGCGCAAGTGGCTCGATGCAATCGAATATATAAAGGGCTACGACATTGTCGACAGCGAGCATCTCATCAACCGCATGCTCCGCGAGGGCAAGTCGGTGCTTTGTGAGGGTGCTCAGGGCACTCTGCTCGATGTTGACTTCGGAAGCTACCCCTTTGTCACCTCAAGCAACACGGTGTGTGCCGGCGCTTGCTCGGGACTCGGTGTGGCTCCCAACCGCATCGGTGAGGTATTTGGCATATTCAAGGCCTACTGCACCCGCGTAGGTTCGGGCCCGTTCCCCACCGAGCTTTTCGATGAAACAGGAAAGCGCATTCGCGACCTCGGTCATGAATATGGTGCCGTCACCGGCCGTGAACGCCGTTGCGGATGGATTGACCTGGTGGCATTGAAGTATGCCATAATGATAAACGGTGTGACTCAGCTCATAATGATGAAGAGCGACGTGCTCGACGACTTTGACGAAATCAAGGCCTGCGTGGCTTATGAAATCAACGGCGAGCGTGTCGAGGAGTTCCCCTTCTCGATCGAGGAAGATGAGATCAAGCCCGTCTATGTCACCATGCCCGGATGGAAGACCGACATGACAAAGTTCCATGACGAAAGCCAGTTCCCCAAGGAGTTCAGCGACTACATCGCATTCCTGGAGAAGGAGCTTGAAACACCTATAACCATCGTGTCGATCGGTCCCGACCGTGAACAGACCATAATTCGCCAACGTTAACCTAAACCCTATAATCAGGAACATAACACCATGGCTAAAGTAAAACCTTTCAAGGGCTTGCGCCCTCCTCGCGAAATGGTCACCGAAGTGGCTTCGCGTCCTTACGATGTACTTAACTCCGATGAAGCACGTGCCGAATCGGAGGGTAACGAAAAGTCGCTCTATCACATCATCAAGCCCGAAATCGACTTCGAGCCGGGAACCGACGAGCATGACCCCAAAGTGTACGGTAAGGCGTTGGCCAACTTTGAGGCGTTCCAGCGTAACGGATGGCTCGTTCAGGACAACGAGGAGCACTACTACATATATGCCCAGACGATGAACGGCCGCACCCAGTACGGATTTGTGATAGCCGCCAATGTCGACGACTATATGCAGAACCGCATCAAGAAGCACGAACTCACCCGTCGCGACAAGGAGGAGGACCGCATGAAGCATGTGCGTGTCAACAACGCCAACATTGAGCCGGTGTTTTTCGCGTTTCCCGATAATACCGAGCTTGAAGCCATAATAAAGAGCGTCGTGTCGGGTGCTCCGGAGTATGATTTCATCGCTCCCGACGGATTTGGCCATCACTTCTGGGTGATCGACGACCGAAAGACTATCGACCGCATCACTGAACTCTTTGCCGAGATTCCCTATCTATATATCGCCGACGGACATCACCGCACAGCCGCTGCAGCTCTCGTAGGCAACGAGAAGGCGAAGCAGAATCCCGCTCACACAGGCAATGAGGAGTACAACTACTTCCTTGCCGTGGCATTCCCCGCTTCTCACCTCAACATCATCGATTACAACCGTGTGGTGCGTGACCTCAACGGCCTCACGGAGGAGGAGTTCCTGAATGCGCTCAACAAGGACTTCGTGGTTGAGGACAAGGGTGTCGACGAGTACCGTCCGGGCCGTCTGCATGAGTTCTCGATGTATCTTGGCGGCCACTGGTACAGTCTTGTTCCGCGCGATGGCCGATATGACGACAGCGACCCCATCGGTCAGTTGGATGTAACCATATCGAGCGACCTCATTCTGCGTGACATCCTCGGAATCCACGACCTGCGCAGTGACAAGCGCATCGATTTCGTGGGAGGCATACGCGGACTCGGTGAGTTGAAGCGTCGTGTCGACTCCGGTGAGATGAAGGTGGCCTTGGCGCTTTATCCCGTGTCAATGGATCAGCTGATGCGCATTGCCGATACAGGCAACATAATGCCGCCCAAGACCACGTGGTTTGAACCAAAGCTGCGTTCGGGTCTTGTGATTCATAAACTTGATGACTGAAACAACTGAATCTTAAAAATGTCCCAAGGCGTTACTCACACGGGTGTAGTGGTCGCCGCAGACGGCCGTAATGTCAAGGTGCGCATCGACGACGGCAATGCCGCAGGGTGTGCAGCTTGCAGTTTACACTCGTTATGCAGTCCGCTTGGGAAAAATGACGATTCGGTTATTATACTTGCCCGCGCTCACGACTCGTTGATTGTCAATGAAGGCGAGCGTGTGATTGTGGGAATAGGCGACGGCGCTCAATGGAGGGCCGTCGCGATTGCATTCTCATTGCCGTGCCTGTTGATGCTGACGGTTGTCGTGGCAGGTCGTTTTCTCGGCTTCGGCGATGACATTTCGGCTTTGTCGGCGCTTATTGCGACAGTGGTATATTTCGGCATGCTGTACATTTTTCGCAGCAGGCTGCGCGTCAGTTACCGGTGGAAGGTCATCGGCAAGGTGTGATAACGAAAAAACGAGGGAGAAATATATAAAATTAGGTATTACAATATAATGTGATAATGATTATGTCTGCAATCGTTGTTGCTGTAATTGTATTAGGAGGCTTGGGTGTCGTTGGAGCGTTGGTTTTGTATTTGGTTTCCAAGCGCTTCTACGTTAAGGAAGACCCGCGCATAGAGCTAATTGAGCAACTTTTGCCCGGAGCCAATTGCGGAAGCTGCGGGCGCTCGGGCTGTCATGACTTTGCCTGCGCTTGTGCGTCGGCATCTACGCTCGACAACCTTGTGTGTCCCGGTGCCGGCGATGACGCCATGGCCAAGATAGCCGAAATCGTCAATCTTGCGCCGGTCAAGTCCAGCCCTATGGTGGCTGTGCTTAAGTGCAATGGCTCGTGTGCCAACCGGCCCGTCACTTCCGTTTATGACGGGGCCGAATCATGTGCTATTCTTAATTCACTATGTATCGGAGCCACCGGATGTGCCTACGGTTGCCTCGGCGAAGGTGATTGTGTGGATGTGTGTCAGTGGAATGCCATAAGAATGAATCCCGTGACCGGACTGCCTGTCATCGATGCCTCCCTGTGTACGGGATGCGGAGCCTGCTCGCGTGCTTGTCCCCGTGGCATCATCGAGCTTCGCGGCAAAGGCCCGCGCGGATTGAGGGTGTGGGTGGCTTGCTCGAGTACCGACCGCGGCGCATTGGCCATGAAAGCTTGCAAGGCGGCATGTATCGGTTGTGGAAAGTGCTTGCGTGAGTGTCCTCACGGGGCGATAACGCTTAAGGACAATCTGGCCTATATCGACTGGAAGGCTTGCAAGCTTTGTCGTAAGTGTGAACTTGTGTGTCCCACCGGAGCTATATGCGATGCCGGATTCCCCATGTCGGCGCGTGACATGAAGGTGCTTGCCGACAGTCACAGAAAGTCATGATGAAGTAGAGAAAAATATCAACGAGATATAATATAAATATGCTTACGTTTCACAAAGGCGGTGTCCATCCGCCCGAGAATAAGCTTACGGCTTCAATGCCGATAGTGCCGGTGGAGCTGCCTCGCGAGGTCACGGTGACATTCTCGCAGCACATAGGTGCCATGGCACGTTGCGTTTTAGCCAAAGGTGACACTGTAAATCGTGGTGACCTCGTGGCCGGGGCGGTGGGATTTGTGTCGGCCAATGTACACACTCCCATATCGGGCACTGTCACGCGCGTCGACAAGAGCAAGACAGCCTACGGATTTACTGCCGACACCGTGACGATTACAGCCACCTCCGAGGATCATGAGCGTGACATGAAGGCTATTGCCGCGATGAGCCCTGTGAGGAGCGACAGTCAGATTGACGCGCTGACTCCCGAAGAGATTGTCGCAATAATCGGCCGTGCCGGAATCGTGGGACTTGGCGGAGCTACATTCCCGACCAAGGTGAAGCTCGCGCCTCCGCCCGGTTGCCATGCTGAAGTCCTTGTGATTAACGGAGTGGAGTGTGAGCCCTATCTTACCAACGATCATGCGCTCATGCTTGCCCACAGCCGTGAGATTGTTTCAGGAATAAAGTTGCTGATGCGCGCTGCCGGTGTGAATAGGGCCATAGTGGGCATCGAGAACAATAAGCCCGACGCAATTGCCGCCATGAGGGATGCCGCACGCGATGTCGACGGTGTCGAGGTGGCCGCTCTTAAGGTGAAATATCCGCAAGGAGGTGAGAAGCAGCTGATCGAGGCCCTGCTCGGCAAGGAAGTCCCTTCGGGAGCTCTGCCGGTGTCGACGGGTGCTATCGTGCAGAATGTGGCCACCGCCTACTCGGTCTATGAGGCCGTGTGCTACGACAAGCCGCTGATCGACAGGATAGTGACGGTTACCGGCTCGTCGGTGACACATCCCGGCAACTATCTCGTGCCTATAGGCATGAACATCATGTCGCTTCTACAGCTTGCCGGCGGCGTGCCGGCCGATACAGGAAAGATAATTCTTGGCGGGCCCATGATGGGGCGTGCTGTGGTTACCATCGACACTCCTACCGTCAAGGGTGTGTCGGGAGTGCTGATGTTGCCCGAGTCGCAGTCGCGTCGCGGGAAGGTGGAGCCTTGCATAAGGTGTGCCTCATGCGTGTCGGCCTGTCCTATGGGGCTTGAACCCTATCTTATGTCGACGCTGTCAAGGCTCGGCCGCTGGGAGGAGCTTGAGCACAACAAGGTTATGAATTGCATCGAATGTGGATGTTGCAGCTATATATGCCCCGCGTCACGGCCGCTGCTTGACTACATTCGTCTTGGAAAGTCCAAGGTGGGTAATTTGATTCGTTTACGTAACAAAAAGTAATGATATAGTCATTATGAGTCAGATGTTAACAATATCGGCCTCGCCTCATCTGCACACTTCGCGCAGCGTGTCGAAGTGCATGTGGCATGTTATTGTCGCATTGTTGCCGGCGGTGGCCTGTTCGCTCTACTATTTCGGACTCGGGGCGATGGTGGTTATTGCCTCGTCGATTCTGGGATGCGTCATAGTGGAGTATGCTATAAACCGGTGGATGCTGCGCGCTCCGTCGACCATAGGCAACGGAAGTGCGGTGCTTACCGGACTTCTGCTTGCGCTGAATTTACCCTCCAACATTCCGGTGTGGATTGTGTTGATAGGCTCGGTCGTTGCAATAGGCATCGGCAAGATGTCGTTTGGCGGCCTCGGATGCAACATCTGGAATCCTGCTCTGGTGGGACGAGTGTTCCTGCTCATCTCTTTCCCGGCGCAGATGACCTCATGGCCCGTTCCGCTTGAAAATCAATGGCGTTACCTTGACGCTACCACGGGTGCTACAACATTGGGCATGTTGAAGCTCGGCGAGATTTCGCCCGATTCGGTCGACCTTTGGCACAATGCTCTGGGACTTACCGCAGGCTCGCTCGGCGAGGTCAGCGCCCTTGCCCTTTTGCTCGGATTTGCCTGGCTGCTTGTGACGCGTGTCATAACATGGCACATCCCTGTGGCGATATTTGCTTCGGTCGCTCTGTTTGCTTTGGCCGTGGGTGACAATATAGGCGTTCAGCTGCTTTCGGGCGGATTGATGCTCGGTGCCATATTCATGGCCACCGACTACGTGACATCGCCCATGTCACGAAAAGGTATGATTGTTTATGGCGTGATGATTGGTGTCATAACGGTAGTGATACGCAAGTGGGGTGCCTATCCCGAGGGAGTTTCATTTGCGATTCTGCTCATGAACAGTTTCGTTCCTCTCATCGACCGTTACATCAAGCCGCGTAAGTTTGGAGAAAGGAGGGCCCGGAAATGAAGAAACTTGCATCCACTCTGCCCAATATGGTGTTGTCGCTTGGTGTGATAACCATTCTGTCGGCCGTGCTGCTCGCATGGGTCGACAATGTTACCGCCGGGCCGATAGCACTTGCCGCACAGCAGAAGAAGATTCAGGCGATACAGTCGGTTGCTCCGGCCTTTGACAATAACCCCATTGACGACAGCTGGGAGTGGTCGCCCTCACAGTCAGCCCGCCCCTATTCGGTCTATCCCGCATTTAAGGATGGCAAGCTGGTTGGTGCCGCTGTCGAAGCCTACTCGCTGAACGGATTTTCGGGTGAGGTGAGGGTTATGTACGGATTTGGCGCATCGGGCGATGTCACGGGCTATGAAGTGCTCTCCCATGCCGAAACTCCCGGCCTTGGTGCCCGCATGAATGAATGGTTCCGCTCCGATGAGGGCAATCGTTCGGTAATCGGACACAATCCCGGCAGTGAGAACATGACCGTGGTTAAGGATGGCGGAATCATAGATGCCATAACGGCCGCCACGATAAGCTCACGCGCTTTCCTTGAAAGTGCAAGAGGTGCCTATGATGCATTTGTCGCTTATAAAGAATACAAAAATGAATAAACTACGCATAATATACAACGGTCTTGTAGTTGAAAATCCTACCTTCGTGCTGTTGTTGGGTATGTGTCCCACGCTCGGTACCACGGGATCGGCCATGACCGGAATGTCGATGGGACTGGCCACCGCCGGAGTGCTCGTGTGCTCCAACATGGCCATATCGGCAATCAAGAAACTCGTTCCCGATAAGGTGCGCATTCCCGCTTACATAGTGGTGATAGCGACATTTGTCACTCTGTTGCAGATGTTCATGCAGGCCTATCTGCCGGCGCTTAACGATAGCCTTGGCATATTCATTCCGCTGATTGTGGTCAACTGCATACTGCTCGGCCGTGCCGAAGCCTACGCATCCAAGCACTCGGTGATTGACTCCTGTATGGACGGTGTGGGAATAGGGCTTGGATTCACTGTCGCACTCACTCTGCTCGGATCGGTAAGGGAGCTGCTCGGCAACGGCACGCTCTTCGGCCTCGAGGTTTTCCCGGCCGACTACGGTTCGCTGGTGTTTGTGCTCGCACCGGGAGCGTTCATTGTGCTCGGCTTCATGATTGCATTGATTAATTACATTAGAAAACGCGCTTAACTGCATAGCCATGCTTACATATCTGTCAATTATCATCACCGCGATATTCGTAAACAACATTGTGTTTGCCCAGTTCCTGGGTATATGTCCCTTCCTCGGGGTGTCGAAGAAGCTCGGTTCGGCTGTTGGAATGGGGGCTGCCGTGACATTTGTCATGGCCATAGCCACCTGCGTCACGTGGCTTTTGCAGTCGTGTGTGCTCAATCCGTTGTCGCTTGGCTATATGCAGACGATTGTCTTCATCCTGGTGATTGCCGCCCTGGTGCAGATGCTTGAGATTGTGCTGAAAAAGATAGCCCCCGGCTTGTACCAGGCTCTCGGTGTATTTCTTCCTCTTATAACCACCAACTGCGCGGTGCTCGGTGTTGCCATATTGGTTGTGCAGAAGGACTTCAATCTGGCCGAGTCGCTTGTCTATGCCGTGTCGACGGCTGTAGGTTTCACGCTTGCACTTGTAATTTTTGCCGGCATACGCGAGCAGCTGACTCTCGTTGAAGTTCCCCGTCCCATGCGCGGTGTGCCCATCGCCCTTATATGTGCCGGATTGCTTGCCATGGCATTTATGGGATTTGCGGGAATTTCCATCGCTTGATTGGAAGATTTTGACTCTTATTGTAGATTTTATTCTTAGTCAAAATGTAGGTTATTGCGGTTGTTTTTGTCCTAAATCGCCTATTTTGACCTAAATATATCATGCTGGAGCAAATTTAACTATGTTAAATGGTCATAATAACATATTTATTTTGTAATTTTGTGTGATATGTTGCATAACATTGCTATAGGGCAAAAGAATGATTAAAAAAAGCACTTTAGAAAAAGTAATTCGTGACGATTTGGCCGAGCTTTGGTCAATACTCAACGGTGACGAAAAGCGTCGCATCGTTGAGAGCTTCACGACACATACATTTAAGAAGAACCAGATAATTTACGCCGAGAAGGAGGAGCCTGAATATCTGTGGTGTCTTCTAAAGGGAAAGGTGAAATTGTACAAGGATGGCATCGGAGGTCGTCAACAGATATTGCGACTCATTCGTCCGGTACAATATTTCGGCTATCGAGCTTATTTCGCCGATGAGCCTTACGTTTCGACAGCGGCGGCTTTTGAGCCTTCGGTGTTGGGTTCTGTGCCGATGGATTTGGTTAAGGACCTGATTCAGCATAACATAAAGCTGGCATGGTTCTTCATCCACGAGCTTTCGCGAAATCTCGGAGGCTCCGATACGAAGATTGTTAATCTCACGCAGAAGCATATACGCGGCCGACTGGCCGAGGCGCTGATCGCTCTTCAGGAAAGTTACGGATATGAGGATGACGGCGCTACGTTGAGAATATACATGGCGCGTGAGGATTTGGCTAACTTGTCAAACATGACCACCTCCAACGCCATACGCACATTGTCGGGTTTTGTCAACGAGAAAATTTTGATTGTCGACGGTCGTCGCATCAAGATTATGAACGAAGCCGCATTGCGCAAGATAAGCAAGTTCGGCTAAAGCCGTTTTATTTTTCCGGAATCGGTCCGACTGAAGTTCGGAATCGCGATAACATCTTTAGGCACGCTGTAACGGTCGAGCACCGAGCGTGCCTTTTCCATTATATAGTCACGGTCGATGTCACATCCCTCGATGTATAGCACCGCCTCTTCTCCCCACAGCTTGCTGGGGCGTCCTGCTATATAGAAGGGGCGGTCGATGAAGCGTGACAGCTTTTTTTCAATCTCCTCGGGATGAAGCTTCACGCCTCCCGAGTTGATTACATTGTCGTAACGCCCTTTCCAGCGGAAACGGCTGTTGTCGATAAGCTCGACGGTGTCGTTGGTGGTCAGGCTTCGGAATGAGTAGTGCGGAGCTTCGATTACGAGGCATTCGCGCTCGTCGGTCGTGAAGCTTATTCCCGGGAGCGCATGGAAGTGCTCGTCGCCCGCCGTGATGTCACGCAGTGCCACGTGACTGCATGTTTCGGTCATTCCGTAGGTGGCGTAGGCTTTTAGGTTGCAGGCGGCAAGTTGCAGCTCGGTTTCGGGATCGAGTGCGCCGCCGCCCACGATTAGGTTGCGCACTTCAGTTACATAGGGCGACTGAAGCAGTGTCGGCAATTGCGACGGAACCACCGGCAGCAGGTCGATGTGACCGTAGTCACGCTTCAGCGGTGACATGGACGGCTCTTCAATCCACAGCTCGGCCCCCGATGTTAACGCTCTTACAATCATCATCTTTCCTGCGATGTAACTTGGCGAAAGCGGCAGCACGAGGCGTGACTCGGGGCCTATGCCGAAGTAACGGCATGTCGCCTCGGCCGACAGTCGCATGTCGCTTTTTAACAGGCGTATCTCCTTGGGCTTTCCGGTCGAGCCTGAGGTGTGGGCTATGATGTAGTCATGGCTGTTGTTCCACTCCTCGATGAACTGCCGGGCCTCGGGCGTGATGTTGTGTATCATCGCTTCCATGGAAGTTGCGGTATTAGCCATGACGCTTCAGGGTCGTAACGCAGCACGTCGCCGGTCTGTTTTAGCGGCGATGTGATGTTGTCGGTGTAAAGTGCTCCTGTGCCGAGCCCCTGCGGCATGTCACGTGTGTCGAGTGTGGCAGTCCATTGGGCTATTGCGTTAAGCCCCACGTTGGATTCGAGTGCCGATGTCACCCACCGGCCTATGCTTCGCTTGTCGGCCTCGCTTATCCATGATGACGCTTTGCCGAATCCGCCGCACAGCGACGGCTTCAATATGATGTAACGTGGCATTATGGCATCAAGCATCTCCTCCATTCGGTCAATCGTCACGATGCCTATGAGCTCCTCGTCGAGAGCTATGTCGATGGGGCTTTCACGGCTGATGCGTGACATTGCATCCCACTGTCGCGGCTTTATGGGTTGCTCGATGGAGTGTATGTCGTAACGTGCCAGCCTGTCGAGATGATTCAGTGCGTTATCGGGCGTGAAGGCTCCGTTGGCGTCGAGTCGCAGCTGCAGGGTGGAGGCGGGGTAGGATTCACGGATGTAGCTTATCAGTCGCAGCTCCTCGTCGAAGTCGATGCCGCCTATCTTCAGCTTCACGCATCGGAATCCCTGTGCCAGCTTCTCGTCGATGCGTTGCAGCATGTCATCGGCATTGCCCATCCACACAAGGCCGTTGATGGGGATTGCACTGTCGCCGTTGCTCCACGGCGACGGGAATATGACCCGTCGGCCTCCGTTGGCGAGGTCGGCGAGAGCGGTTTCCAGACCGAATACTATTGAGCTGTAGAGCGGGTCGACCGGGAGCGGCAGGCCGCGATGCCATGATGTTATGTCACGGCAGGGGGAAAGCCGTTGCTCGTAGTCGGGCAGGTCGTCGGCACCGAGCCCTTTGAAGAGTGCGCACTCGCCAACTCCGTAAACTTCGGGATTGTCGTCGTCCCATATCTTTACGAAGTAGGTAGTCTTGTCGAGCATTACCGCGCGTGATGTTATGGCCGGCTGCTTGAAGTGCAGCAGGTAGCGGCAGTAGGCGGCTTGAAGCATCAGCCCGGGAATTTGGGGAACTGGCCGAAGTCGGGATCGCGTTTCTCAAGGAATGCATTCTTGCCTTCCTGAGCCTCGGCCATGAGGTAGTACATCAATGTAGCGTCGCCGGCAAACTCCATCATGCCGCGCTGTCCGTCGAGCTCGGCGTTCATGGCGCGCTTGATCATGCGTATGGCCATCGGGCTGCGTTTGAGTATCGTTTCGCACCACTCTACGGTTTCGTCCTCAAGGCGTTCGAGGGGCACTACTTTGTTCACCATGCCCATCTCCTCGGCCTCCTTGGCGGTGTATTGGCGGCACAGGAACCATATTTCGCGGGCTTTCTTCTGTCCCACGCATCGGGCAAGGTACGATGAGCCGAATCCGGCGTCGAAGCTTCCCACTTTGGGGCCCGTCTGGCCGAAACGTGCGTTCTCCGATGCGATTGTGAGGTCGCACACCACCTGAAGCACGTTGCCGCCGCCTATCGCGTAACCGTTGACCATGGCTATTACAGGCTTGGGAATTGAACGGATGGCTTTGTGGAGGTCGAGCACGTTGAGGCGGGGCACTCCGTTGTTGTCGATGTAACCGCCTATGCCCTTCACCTTCTGGTCGCCACCCGAGCAGAATGCCTTGTCGCCCGTGCCGGTGAGGACGACTACGCCTATGTCGCTGCGCTCGCGGCATATCGACATCGCGTCGAGCATCTCGAAATTGGTCTGCGGACGGAATGCGTTGTAAACTTGCGGACGGTTTATGGTTATCTTGGCAATGCCGTTGTAATACTGGAATAGAATGTCTTCATACTCCTTTATGGTGCTCCATTCTCTCATTGTGATTATCGTTTTTGTTTTGTGTAACGCAAATTTAGCCACAAATCTTCAATCTATGAAATAAAAAATCGGGCGACATCGATTGACGATGCGCCCGATTGGTCGATTGTGTCACTCTTATTCGGCTGTAAGTTTCACTTTGGTGCCTTTGAGCAGCGGCGAGGTGAAGTTGACCGTTATTTCGCCCGGCTCGCCTGTCGTCTGGATGTAGGCGAGCAGTCGGCCGCGATAGGCGCGGTGACGGTTGTCGGTGTAGTCGCTCATGTCGGAATTGTTGCATCCTTCAAGTCCGAGCAGTCGGGCCGGGCCCTGGATTGTGCATGTTATTTCGTTGTCGCCGAGCGTCACTATGTTTCCGTCATCGTCGAGAATGTCGACAAACACGTGGGCCGTGGCCTTGTCGCGATTCAGTGTCGGCTTGTCGGACGATGCCTTGAGTGCAAACGGCCTTCCCGAAGTTACGATGTCATATCCGGCCGTTACGTTGCCGTCATTGTCGCACGCCTCCACCGTGAGCTTGCCGGGAGCGTAGGGAATGTCCCAATGTATAATGCCGCTCTTGTGGTTGTAGGGCTTCATGGCTCCGACCTCCTTGCCGTTAAGCAGCAGGCGTGCCTGAGGCTGGTTGGTGTAGCACACAACCCTTATCGTTTCTCCGTCGTCGTAGTTCCAGGTGTCCCACGCGTCGACCGACAGATAGTCGCGGCGAGGCTTGGGGTAGGTGCCTATATAGGCTACGGGATTCTCACACCACAATGACGCACGGAAGTGTCCGCGAGGTTTCGGGAAGCTGCCGAAGTCAAGCAGGCCGGTGTAGAATCCGCGTGCGGGCCAGCTGCCCGACTCGCCGAGATAGTCGGTGCCTGTCCAGATGAATTGTCCGAATATGAAGTCCCTGTCGCGTGCGGCATACCATGCATCGATGTCCGACCTGTTTTCGCTGCCGTAGATTATGCGTGACGGATAGGTGGCATGGTCGGTGTCGTAACGGTCCTCGGTGTAGTTGTAACCCACCACATCCACCGCTTCGGGATATTCGGTTTCGTTTGACATCACCACTCCGGCAAGTGCGCCGGTCACGGGGCGTGATGTGTCGACACTTCTTACACAGGCTGCAAGTCGCTTGGCAATCTTGCCTATGCGTTCGGCGTTGGGGGCTTCGGGATTGTAGCCGCCAAACATGGGCTGGCTTATGGTCGAGCCGTCGAGCACGGGGTGGGAGTAGGGGTCGTTGGGATAGTCGACCTCATTGCCGATGCTCCACATGAATATCGACGGATGGTTGCGGTCGCGGCGCACCATGTCGGTGACATCGCGGTCGATCCACTCCTCAAAGAAGTCGTAGGTGCCGTCAAATCCGGGAGTGCCTTTGTTCCAACCCTCGATCCACTTGCGCTTGGGAAATTCCCACTCGTCCGAAGCTTCGTCCATAACGAGAAGTCCTATTCGGTCGCACACATCGTAGAGTGCCGGGGCCTGCGGATTGTGGGCGCAGCGTATGGCATTCACGCCTATTGACTTCAGATTGGCAAGGCGGCGCTCCCACACCTCTTCGGGCACGGTGGCGCCAAGCACTCCGGCATCGTGGTGCAGACACACTCCCTTGACCTTCATCCAACGGCCGTTGAGTGCGAATCCCTTGTCGGGGTTAAACTCGAGCGAGCGCAACCCTGCTGTGGTAGTGCTGCCGTCGATGCGCTTTCCGTTGGCCCACAGTTCGGTATTGAGCTTGTATAGATAGGGATTGTCTATGTCCCAGCGTTCGGGATTCTTTAAGCGCAGAGTCAGGGTTGACTTGCCGTTGTTGACTCCGGCAGCCGATTGCGACACGACTTTTCCGTCGGCATCGGTAAGCGTTGCCTTGACCTGTAGCTTCTTCGCCTTTTCGGGATTCTCGATGTCGACCGTCACCTTGATGTCGGCACGGTCGTCGGTAAGGCGAGTGGTTTCGTAGCCCACGCCCCATTGGGCTATGTGGGTTTCGGGTGCCTCGACAAGCCACACGTCACGGTATATTCCCGAGCCGGTGTACCAGCGTGAGTCGGCGTAACGGCTGTGGTCGACCCGCACTGCTATTACATTGTCGCCGGGAACGAGGTAGGGTGTCATGTCATACATGAACGACACGTAACCGTTGGGTCGCTTGCCGAGCAGGTGACCGTTGACATAGACCTCGCTGCGGTTGTACACGCCTTCAAAGTATATGTATTGGCGGGCGGCATCGCCGGCAGGGGTGAAGTGCTTGCGATACCATGCAATGCCTCCGGGAAGGAATCCGGTGCAACTTGCAAGTGACGGCGACAGCTGTCCTTCAATTGACCAGTCGTGGGGCAGGTCGAGCTTGCGCCACTTTGAGTCGTCGTAGTCGGTATTTACAGCGGTTGAATCGTCGGCGAGCTTGAAAAGCCATCCGTCATTGAATTTCGACGGCTCGCCAAACGACACTTGCGCTTGTGCCGCAACGGCGCACAGCGCAGCAATGAGTGACAATAAAAGGGTTCTTATCATAGTTGTTTACGGGTATTGATTTGGTCGTGATCAGTTTTGTGGCAATGGCTGTCACCTTGCACGCAGTTCCCAAAACGCCACCGCTGCCGCCGCTGCCACATTCAGTGAGTCGACGCAGTGCGACATGGGTATCCTCACCACATAGTCGGCATCGGCTATTACATCGTGAGGAAGTCCGTCGCCTTCGGTGCCCATGATAATTGCAAGTCGGGGCTGCTCGGCAAGTACAGGATGGTCTATAGGCACGGAGTTGTCGGTCAATGCCATTGCCGCGGTCTTGAAGCCGAGCTCGCGCAGAGTGCCTGCCGGAACAGTGAGCCTTGTCCACGGCACGAGAAACACCGAGCCCATCGACACCCTCACGGCGCGGCGGTTGAGCGGATCGCATGACGAAGGAGTGAGCAGCACCGCGTCGATGCCAAGAGCGGCCGCCGAGCGGAATATCGCCCCTACATTGGTCGAGTCGACTACGTTGTCGACTATCACGACACGCCTTGCGTCGGCGCAGATGTCGGCGATGTCACGCAGTTGGGGCCGCCGCATGGCACACAGCACACCGCGTGTGAGCGTGTAGCCCGTGAGCGACGACAGCAGTTCGCGGCTTCCGGTGTAGACGGGGATGTCGCCGCAGCGTGCTATTATGTCGGCCGCGTCGCCGGTTATGTGGCGATGTTCACACAGCATCGCTACCGGAACGTAGCCTGCGTTGAGCGCGACATAGATCACCTTGGGGCTTTCGGCGATGAAAATCCCCTTGTCGGGTTCAAGTCGGTTGCGCAGCTGCGCCTCGGTGAGGCTGCCGAACATCTCCACTCCGGGATGTGACAGTGAATCGATTTCGATTACAGGCATGGGCGATGGTTATTTACGGAACAGCCTGCGCAGTGAGTTGGCAAGGCAGTAACGAGCGTGCATCCAGGTGTGGCTTCCGCCGCGCTCCTCGGCCTGATATTTTATCGCCTTGTCGTCGAAGTAACGCTTGTTGCGCACTACATCGTTATAGAGGAAGTCGCTTGTGCCTACACACATCCACAGCGAGTTGAGGCTGTTGGCGTCATTGACGATGTTGGGGAAGTAGGCGTCGATTACTTCGGGGGTGAGATATGCGCTGTAGGATTCGAGCCAGCCGAATTTGTCGGGGCATGAGAAGGCGGTGAACATCGATTGTCCGCCTCCGCGTGAGAATCCGGCGATGGCGCGTGAGTCGCGATTGTTGATTGTGCGGTAGTTTGACTCGACATAGGGCATGATCGACTGGGTAAGCTCCTTGACAAACACCTGATACATCTTGGCGGCTTCGGGCGACGACGGACGAGGTGTGCCGTTGTTCATGTAGCCGTAGGGCATCACTACGATCATCGGTTCGGCTTCGCCTGATGCTATGAGGTTGTCGAGCAGCGTGTTGGCGCGACCTACCTTGAACCACACCTCTTCAGTGTCGGTGGTGCCGCTTACCAGATAGAACACAGGATAGCTCTTGTCGGGATTGGCTTCGTACTCGGCCGGAGTGTAGACGATGAGGTTGCGGTGCTGTCCGAGCACATCCGACTTATAGGTGTTGTAGTGTATCTTTCCGTGGGGAACATCGCGAACGGTGTAGAGGGCGTTGTCGTCGGGAATCTCGAGCACACTCGCCTTGAAGCTTTCATTGGGGAATATGTTGATGTTGCCCGGGTCGGCCACGCTTATTCCGTCGATGATGAAATTGTAGGGGTATATGTCGGGTGTGGGGGTGGGTACGGTCACGCTCCACACGCCCTTGTCGTTGCGTGACATGGCTACGGAACCCTGCATGAACTGTCCGGTGAGTGACACCGACGATGCGTTGGGTGCCGCTACGCGGAATACGATAGAGTCACCGAGAATGACGGGTGAGTTCATTACATCGAGAAATGCAAGGGGGTCGGCGGCGTTGGCTTGAAGCGACAACATGGCTGCGCCTAAAAGCAGAGAGCTTAGTTTCATAATTACGTGTAGTTTCAGAGGGTTATTTGGTTATGTTAAATCCTAACTTGATGATGCACTTCAGGGTTTCCTGCGAAGTGGCGCGGTCATACTCCTTTTCGCTGTCGGGGAGTGAGTCGTAGTCCACAAGGCACGGATGATGCTTGGCGGCATCGTCACGCACGGGGCCGTAGGTCCAGCCTTCGGCCATGCGGTTTTTGGCCCACACTTCATGTACGTTTCGGGCCATATCCTCGATTAGAGGCATGAGTTGAGCGGGCAGTTCAATGTCGGATGTGTCGACGGGCGACGGGATATATTGCTTCATTGCAGTAGGGTGTTATGTTATTTGTTGTTATTTTTGTCATCTTCGTCATCGGCTGTTCCTTTTTCGAAGGTGTATTGCTTTGGGTCGAAATATCGGAGAGCTTTCAGCATCATGGGTATGTTGCGTGAAAATCCGTTATCCTTATCCCGGGTTTCTTCGGGCAGGCGGTCAAAGTCCTTGATGTCGTAGTGTATCATGTTGCGGCGAAGCTCTTCGGCGCTATTGAATCGGCTGTCGCTGCTCAGTTGCGGCCTGAAGCCCATCATGAGTTGCTCGACATTCCATCGCAGATGCTCCATGCGGGCCAGTTGGGCCAATTGCTCCGTTGTAATTTCTGCACCCTCTTGGATGCCCAATGAACCGATCTTGTAATAGATGGCCGATGCGTGGTACATGTTGGACCATCTCATCGACATGAGCGGCTTGCCTTTGTTGCCTTTCATCTCACTCCAGCTCTTTTCCACATCATTTAAACGTAACTCTCCCGATGAAAATATCTTTGACAGATCTTCGCCGGGCCCCAGTCCGTAGGTGTAGTTTATGAGTTTGGCAAGCAGGTCACGCTTCTCGGTGTCGTAATTGGAGCGGTCGATCATGCCAAACGGAACCAGCTTCATAAGCGGATGCCCGTTTATTGCGTCACTTCCTTTGCGGATTGCCGACACAAGGGCATCGGTGGTCGATTGTTGCACGAGAATCTGATGACTACCGTGCAGCACCTTTTCAGGCAGATATATGGCAGCCGACACCGCTTCGGGAGTTACCGGCAGACATATAGCCAGATTGGTGACGGAATCAGGGTCGGATGCCGCATCGATGAGATAGGCCCGGATGTTGGGGTTGGATATGTCGCCTTCGATGAATTCCCAATCAATGTCGACAATTTTATCGCCAAGATTCTCGCCCTTGAACCGTGATGTTGAGTCGACATCATTCATCGGGTCCAGCCACTTGTGGGTCTTGCTTACCGGCGATGAGGGATTGGCATCATAGAAATGCTCCACGGTGTAGCCTCCCGACGGTAATTGATTGGCGTCCACATAACGGTGGCGCGATATTTCAAAGAGATTGGAGAATCGACCTTTGAAGAATGTCATTTCGCGGGCGGCATTGCGGTCGATAAACGTGATGAGTGTTCTCACTCCACGTGACGAGAAGTTAGGGAAATGAGCCACCTGTGCAGCTTCAATGGCCATGGCTACGCCCATTTTCGACATTCCTACGATGATGAGGTGCACACGCTTCTTCGATTTCGAGTCGATGGGCGTGTCGTAGAGCGGCTTGTAGATATTAGGCTTCTGCGACATCAAATCGGGCACCAGCACCTGCTGCGCCCAATTCTCGTAGTAGTTGAACGGAATGAAGTCGAGGAGGTGACAGTTGGCCTTGTCGATGTCGAAGTATTGGAATGCCGTGAATGTGGATTGATACTCAAACATCACATGGCATTTTATGGGCTTACGTTTTTTGTTGTTATCTGCCTTTTCGGCAATGTAGGCCGACAGGGTGTAGTAGGTTTCGAGGTTTACGGTGTCGTGGTCAAATCCGTCCTCGGGAAAGTTCTCGCCTATGATGTAGATTTCACGCGCTTTTTCGGGATTGAGTGAGGTGATGTTGAGTTTCGACGAGCGGTCGCCTTTGTACACTACAATACGTTTGCGATGATTCTTGTCGATAAGCGATTCAAAAATCTCCTTTCTCACTTCGTCGGTGTCACGTGAACCCAATATCACTATCCATCGCGGGATGTCGCCTTTGCTCAACAGCGTGTTGCACAGATTGGACACCATCTTGTGGGTGCCTATTATGGTCACAAAGTTTTTGGTGATGTGGTAGCGCGCTTCGCCGCTTTGCCAGCGCTCCTTGCGGCGGTCAACCCAGTTTATAAGCGTGGTAGTGAGCAGGCCGGTGAGCAGCAGCGAACCTATCATGGTAATTATGAAGCCTATTATTCGCTGCAGATGCGACGGCGTGCCTATTGTTTTGGCATTTTGGATTTCGGGATTTAGGCCGAAATCATATTGTGGATTGAAGATGTGGATGAATGTTTTGTAGGGATGGTCGGCGCCGGCCCACCATCCGAGCAGGCCGAGAATAATGAGAACAATCGATACGATAAAGAATATCCAGCAAAATTGCTTCATAAAGTTGCCCGAAAGACGGCGGTCGATTATGAAGAACAGCTTTCTGGGATGTCCGAATTTTTCCCACATGGCTGTCAGCCATGGCATAAGTTGATTTTGTTTCCCCGACTTATTCAAAATGTGATGCGAATGAATGGATTATTATTGAGGTTCAGCCGATAGACACGGTCAAGTATCTAAGGCGTTAGCCAAAGATACGTAAAATTGAAAGATTACGGCATTAAATTGCCAAATAAAATGTGATAATGTAAAAATTTGAGCGGTAATGCGTAACTGTGTGCCTTGTCGGTGTCGGGGAATGGAGGTGGAAAAAGAATCACCCCGTGACATCATGAACAGCGATTTTGTGCCACGGGGCGATCCATTACTTACCATAAGTATAATCTATGCCCGGTTTTTCCCTCACGTAGGAGGGCATACACATTCCGGTTACCGAACCAATATAGGTGGGATCGGATATGTAATAAGTTTTTCCGCCGTGATGATAGGCGTCGCCTTTGATGGGTTGTGACAGTTTCACCGATGCGCTTTCGTGACCCGGATAGTTGATGAGTTGGTTCTCTACGCCGAGCACATTCCACAGCAGATAGGTGTAGAATATGGCGCGGTCCTCGCAGTCGCACTTCGGGTAGTAAAGAATCTCCTCAAGGAAGTAGGGCTTTTCAAATCCATGCAGATCCTCATCGGTGGCGTATTCAAAAGCTCCCTGTACAAATTGCAACAGCGAGTTCACGGCTTCGAGCTCGTCCTTGTCTTGTAGCTGAGCCTTGAACTGCTTTACGATGTCCTCTCTCACATCGGCCAGCACGGTCGAGCGTGCGAAGTCGGCTGTAGGCATCTGGGGATAGCGGTATAGGATGGGGAATATGTTGGCGTTGATTTCGCCGCTTAGGGTGAGGTCCTTGAACCGGAGGTCGTATCGATGGGGTTTGTAAGGCAGGTTCAGACCGTTGATTTTTAGATCCATAGCCGAACCTGTGTTGGCGTTTTGCGGCAGCTCGCAAGTCGATATGCGCATGTTGATGATGCTTTGCGGGTTGACCGACTTGTCGGTGAAGATGTAGTATTTGTTGCCGTTTACCTTCATGTAGGTGCGGGCATATACGGTCTGCTGAAATGGAATCAGGAGCACGGCGGTGTTGCCCGACATGCCTACGCGCACATCGTAGCCCATGCCTACAAGCAGATAGTGCTTCAATGCCATGCGCGATGTGGAGTGAACCGAGGGGAAGCGGCTGTCGACATAGGCGCTCACGAGTTCATACTTCAGATAGTCGTTGAGCGACATCGATGCGGCGAGTTTCTCGATTGCGTCGATGAGGAGCTTGGTGTCGTCGTTTTTGTTGAGATTGCGCCACTGCGATGCGAAGTCACGGGGCGACGACAGGCGGTCGGTGATGTTTATGTCGATAGCGGGAATGGTCACCGGCAGGTCGTAGAACTTGAAATCGAAGTTGCCCTCGGGCATTCGCGTCGGTTTTGATGTCGGTTGAGGGGCGGCCTGTTGCGGTGTCACCTCGGGTTGGGGGACGGTGGCTACAGGTGCCGCCGGCGTGGCAGGTGTGGGGTCGGGCAGCAATACCGGTTCGGAGCTTGACTCTGGGAAGTCGCCCACACGCGGCACGCGGTCGGGCTTGGGTACAGTGCTGCTTTCCTCGCCCTTGAATTGCTGGAAGTCGCTCCACACTCCGTCAAGAAACTGATCGTAACGCTCCATCACCCCTTTACGGTAGGCATTGTAGTCCTCAAGCAGTCCTTTGCGAAATTCAGCGAAGGAGCCTCCCGGTGACTGTGCCACGGCTGAAGCGGTTCCGGCTACGGCGATTAGTATCGAGGTTATGACGCGATGTTTCATGACGAGATTGATTTGGGTGTTGTTGTGGTTGTGACAGGATTGGTTGTTGGTTGAGTTGAGAGGCGGTTGAATCGGGAGTGCGATGTGATGTCACACTCCCGACCGGTAGATATAGGTTCTTTTACTTTTGCCGTTTACTGCTGCTCAAAACCTTCACGGACAAATGAAGAGATCTTATCGGCGTTACGCTGAGCTGCTTCACTCTCCTTCAATGCGTTTTCGAGTGCGCGCAGGCGAGCCTTTGAAGCTGCGCTTTCGCTTACGATGTAGAATGTCTGGAGCTCGTAGGTGCCGTCGCCGTTGTCACGGATTACCGAGTAGCTCTCCTCCATCTCGCCCTTGATTTCCTTCTCGACAAGACGCTCGTAAGCTCCATAGAAGTGGTCGAATTCGCCTTCGGCTGATGTGCCGTCGCCGGCCATGTCACTCATCACGCGACCCTTGAGCGAGCTTCCTGCCTGCTGGGCGTAAGTAACGCATGCGTTGTTGGCAGCCATCTGCTTGCCTATGTTCTTTGACTTGAACTTGGAGGCCACGCCCACTACCTCACGGCCGTCGTCGCCGAGGGTGTTGAGCTTGTCATAGTGCTTCAGAAGGGCTACTTCGAGAGTGCGTGAGCTGGCAAAAAGTTTCCAATTTTCCTTCTTGTATTCCTTCATTTTCTCTTTTTTCTCCTTGTTCAACGCCTTTTGCAGCTGCTTGTTGGTATCGGCCATTGCCATGGGTGCCATGAGGCATGCGGCAACGATGAGCATGATTAACTTTTTCATTTTTGATAAGAATTGATTGTTAGTAGTTATTTTTGGATTTCAATATTCATGATTTTTACAGCCATGCGGGGATCATATTTGCGGCATTTCACGAGCCACTTTGAAAATTCGTCGTGGCTGAGCATTCGCGGCATATTTTCTCCGGCATAGTTGTCGACTGCCTTGGCAAATGGCTGAGGCGAGAACACCACGTAGAGCATGTTGTGTTCCAACTCGTCGTCGGCTGTCATTACGAGCTGATCGACTTCGCCGAGGTCGGGGTCGGCCGACGCGGGGTCGAAAAACACATAATCCTTGTTGTGCTTCACCTTTATCTCGCCTTTGGTGTTGCCCTGGTAGGGGAGGAGCGAGTACACGTTGTTGTGTGCGTCGACAAGGAATGCGGCGACATAACCGTCGACAGGACTCTTAAGGTAGAGATACATGTCGTCGCCCGAGCGGAAACGCGTGTCGGCGTTGACAGTGCGTGTGCCGTTGCGCAGCACGCTCGTGGCAAAGTCAACCGCGAGGTTGTCGATCTCGCGGGCTTTGCCTGTAACCTTGCAGGTGACGATGTAGAGGCCGTCGGAGTCAAGCTCGTAGGTGTAGACCGGCTCCTTCTCGTCGGCTATCCATTCGCCTTTCAGGGCCGACTCGTTAAGCATCGAGAAGTAGGTCGACTCACCTTGCGCCGACACGACATCGCGCTGATAGGTGTCCTGAGTCACCACGGTGCCGAATTTCTCGGCAAGGGCCTTGGCTCGCGCGCCGTTGAGTGCGTTACGCTCGCAATCGGCACGTGACTCGGTCTTGGAGCCGTAGTAGGTGAACTCGCCGTGCACCGTCACAATGTCGGCAGCCGTCAGCGACATCGACATCATTACGGTCGACATGAGCAGCATGATCAATCGCTTCATGGCAGGCATCAGTTACGTATTTTGCGTTTGGTCCACTCGACAGCCATGTTGCCCGAGGTCGACACCTGAGGAGTCTGCGGCTTCTTGTTGACGATTGTAGCCTGACGGCGCACATTGTCGATCACGTAGTCGCTAAGTTCCTTCAATGTAACGTTGCCTTTGCTCTCCTGAAGCTTTTTCAGCAGATAGTAGGTGAACAGGCCGTGATTCTTCTCCTTGTAGGGCATTGCGGTTTCCTGTCCCGATGCGGCCGAAAGGGTGAACATGTTGCCCTTGGGTGATGTCTGCTTGGGCTTTATCGCAACGCCACGGGCGGCAGTGAGCATACCTCCCGAGCGATTGCCGCCGCTGAAGCAGGCGTCGAGGAACACCATGACCGAGTTGGCTCCCATGTCGCCGAGGTCGGAGTAGAGTTTTCCGAGCGAAATACAGCTTTCCGACACCATTGCGTCGCCGTCGACGGGCAACAGGAATGCATCCTTGGTGCTTTCATCGGGCATTCCGTGTCCGGCATAGTAGAATATGACATCGGCGTTGCCGTCGACCGACTTGACAACGTTGCGTATGTCGGCTATGGCACGCAGCATTTTTCCGAGGGTCGCATCCTTGTAGACGCGGATGTTCTCCTTGGGAATGCCGAGGGTGAGGTTACAGTATTTGCTGAATGTTTCTCCGTCGTTCAGGGCCGCTTCGACGCGCGGAACGTTGGCGTAGGATTCGTTGGCGATGATGACGGCGAATGTCGACTTGGAGGGCTTGTTGTTGTAGGGAATGTTCTCGTCCACATCCGAAGGCTTGAAGGCGGTAGACGTCGAGGGTGCCACTGTGGGGCGTGAGCCGTCGGGTGTGTAGATGTTTATTCCGGCAATGTCGATGGGCGGCACGTAGTGGGTAACGCCTTCGGTCTTGCTGTAGGAGTACTCCTTTCCGTAGGGCGTCACGAATGTGATGCCTGAGATGAGCACTTCGTTGTCCTTGATATAGTAGGAGGGATTCTTGAAGTGCACGCCTTTCCAGTTGGCCTTGAATGTTTCGGCCTCGCTGTTCTCGCGCGGAATGTTCAGATAGATGGGGCCGTAGGACGACTTTATCATGTAGACTTCGTTTTCGGCATCGTAGGGCTCAAGCGAGAAGTCGGTGACGCGCAGTTTCTTGCCGTAGGCGGTGAGATACTCGTCCTGGGCTTTGCGTGACAGGCGGTCATACTCCTGGCTGAGTGTCGTTTCGTTGACGCGCTTGCGATAGTCGTCGTTGGTTTCAAATTCACCTTTCTTGGCCCATGCGTTGAGGTTCTTCTCTACGTAGCTCTTGGCAAAGTCGGTGTAAAGCGGAGCCTTTGAACCGATTGAGGGGGCGTTTTTGCCCGAGCTTGCAAAGTTGGGCAGGTCGTTGGCGTTGGCCGTGATGAGGTCGGGCATCGACTTCTCGGCGATGGGATTGTCGCCGAGTGCGCGGATGCGCACGTTCACGTTATCAAACTTCTCCTTGTTGCCGAGGCATCCGTAGCTCACGGCGAGAGCCTTGAGATATTTCAGCGATGTGGGGTCGTTGGCCACCACCTCCTCAAGTTTCATCGAAGCCGCGTCGAAGTAGGTGTTGCTCTGTCGGCCATATTTCTTGGCAATCTTATCGTCCTCCTCGTAGATGGACTTGTTGTAGAAGTCTACGCCGAGATTGTAGTAGCAAAGGGCTATGTGACGGGCCACGCCGAGGTTGTCGGGGCGTATCTCCTCAAGTTTGCGATAGGTGTCGAGCGCTTTCTGGTACTGTTGCATATCCTCATGCAGCTTTCCCTGGATGTTGAGCAGCTGCTCGTCGAGCGGCTTCATTGCGAGAGCCTTGTCGAGGAATGTCTGCAGCAGTTCGGGGTGACCGCCGTCGATGCAGCCCTGGATGCCTATGAGCATCATGTTGTAGTTGTCGGGGTAGAGCACGAGTGCGTCCGACATGGCCGTGATGGCACGGTCGTATTTGCCTGTATTTATGCAGGCCTGACCGAGAAACATGTAGATCTGCTCGCGTGACTTGTCCTCGCCGGTCGATATGTATCGGTCGAAGTAGCCTATGGCGCGGTCGTAGTCCTTGACATTGTAGGCTCCCGACGCAGCGCAGTAGACTATTGACGGATAGACCGATGTGAGGGGGAAATCCTCGCCCTTGAATGCATCCATCATGTGGGTGTCGACATAGGCTTGTGCAAATTTTGTCAGTCGGTCGTTGTCGCCTGCCGATGAGTAGTGGAACGCTCCGGCTTCGAGGTCCTTGTTGATGTCACGCAGGATGCTCTTGCAGCGGTCCATGTCGGGGTAGTTTTTGGCGGCGAGCTTCATTGCGTCGACACACACGCTGTAACAGTCGAGGGCTGTGGTGTAGACTTCGGTTTCGGGCTGATTCTCATATTTCAGCCATTTCAGGTGCTTGTACAGGTCGGCCGCCTTCTGGATTTTGCTTTCAAGTCCGGCCTGCTTGAGGCTGTCGCCGTCGAGCAGGATTCCCTGATGCATCATGTCGTCATCGGGCATCAGCGACCCGATACTCATCATGTCGGGAGTGTCGGGCATCGAGGCGGCCGAGGGTGTGTTGCCGTTTATGGCATAGGCGGTTATTGCCGCCGAAGCCGTAAACAGCATTGATAGGTTGATTAATATTCGGTTTTTTCTCATTATTAATGTCTTTAGACTTTAAAATGCATCAATGAATGTGAATTCGGTGGTGATGCGGCGGAATTCGCCACCCTTGCCTTCGGATACGGTTATGTAGTAACGGTAGTCCGACTTCATTTCATTGAGATTGGATACGTTCTTCTCAAGGTAGTCCTTAACGCCCATTGCGCGGATGAATGCCAGCTGCTCGTTCTGCTTGATTCCGTCCTTTGTGTTGACGCTGATGCTTGTGAGCTGGTCGTTCTGATAAACGGGCTCGTTCTCGAAGTCACCGTAGGCTCCGTCATACTTGATGCCGTGGATGATGGGCGAGCTGTCGGCGGTTCCCGAAATCTTGACATTGAGCTTCTTGCCGTCCTTGACATACTGTGCAAGGTCGCCTTCAAATGCCTGCTTTACAATAGAGAGCATCGATGATGCGGCTCCCGACTCCTCGACATGATACTTGCCGGGAGCGAAGTCCTCTTGAACCGAGAATTCGGGCTCAACCTCGTAGGAGAATTTGACGATGTAGTTGAGTATCTTCTCGCCGTTGGCGTCGAAGTCCGAAGCCACTCGCGAATCCACGGTGATGTTGGTGTGGTCGGAGATAACGTTGCGGAGTTTTGCCTCCTCGATTACCTTCTGCTTGATTTCCTGTAGCTTCATTTCCTCCATCTGTTGCTGCTGGATGATTTCAAGCGAAACAACATTATCGTCGCCGTCCATGAAGTTGAGGGGGACGCGGTCGTGGTTGTCGTAGATGTAGGTTTCACCGTCGGCGCGGTTGTAAATCTGGGCGTAGATTATCTCGAAGTTGTCGTTGGCCATTACACCGTACTTAACATCGCGGAATTCAAGGTCGTCGGCGTTCTTGAATCCGCCGACCTTCTCTTCGGGCACGGGGATGTAGATGGTGGGCATGTTGCTGAAGTCGACGGCGAGTATGTTGTTGCTGCGGTCATATTTTCCGAGCTTTACCTGCGACATCGAGAGGGGATTGCCGGCGAGTCCGGTCGAAATCTCGTCCTCGAAGAGCTTGCGCTGACGGGCGCGTGACTCGTCGGTGACACGAGCGCGGTACTCTTCCATAGTTTCACCCGGCATCATCTTCAACCACTCTTCCATTCGCAGGTTAACTTCGTCGGAGATTAGCTTGGCGTAGTAGGGCTCAAGCTTGGTCATGCGCTTTGCGTTGATGGCGTTGGTTGAGTTATAGGCGAGCAGGGTGTTCTTGCGCGAGTCGGGGAGGAACATGATCATCGACACATTGCCGTCGGGCACATCGATGAAGTCACGGTCGCTTTCGTCAAGAAGGTTGATGATGGTGATGAGAATAGGCGAGGTGGCCACGGCTATGTATTTTCCGTCGAAGTTGTAGGAGCATCCGAGTGCGTCGCCGAGATTGTCGAGAGTGCGCTTGATGATGAAGTTGCGGGTGTCGTAGATGTTGAGCACTCCGTCGGCGGTGAGGATTGCAAATTCGGTGTTGTCCTCGTTGAAGGCTATGTCGTTGACTTCGATGTCAAAGTTCCAGTCCTTGCGCAACTTGTGTTCCTCGAAGTTGTAGACGGCCACTTTCTTTCCGTCGGATATCACTAGGTAGTAACCGTTGTTGCTGAGAAGTATCTCGGTGGGCGTGAACGGAATCTCGAATGATTCAATTTCATCAAACTGCTTGGCATCGAGAACGTGTATGCCTGTCGATGTGGCAAGTATCACCCTGCGTGCGTCGGGGGTGAATAGAACGGCGGTGGGATTTCCCAGCTTCTTGGTCTTTAACTTAAACAGCTCGGTATCGTAGGTGCCGAGATCATATACGGTGGCACTGTTCTTGTCCTTTTCTTTTTTGATGACAATATAGTTTATTCCCGACGGATTTATGGTTACGTCCAGCAGTAAGTTCTTTTTGCCCAGTTCACACAACGGTTCTTTGCGGCAGGTGAACAATGAATGGTCGTCATAACCGTATATTGCAAGTGAACAGCGTGTAAGACCGGTGGGTGTGGTCAATTGCGGGAATTTGTATTCCATACGTGTCTTAGGCTGAGCATTTTGTTCATTGTCCTCAGCGAAAGTTGTCGAAGCTGCACATAGCACAAGCGATAAAGCAGCAGCTCGAATAAAGGTAGTCTTTCTTAAGTGCATAGTTTTTTATGATTTTGATTGATTATATTTTCCTTTTCCTAAAGGAGGCGCATGTAGACCGGAAGCTGGTTGTCCGATGCCACTTGGGTGCCCTCCTTCATCAGTGATTCCATGTTTTCAATAAGTTCGTCGATGTCAAAGTAGCAGTGGGTCATGATCAGGATGTGCTTTCCGGCCGGATTGAGCCCCTTTGACTGGCTGCGTACAATCGACTGGTTCTGAAGCACTACATAGTTGCCGGTTGGCTGTCCGAGTTCCGAAATCTCGACTTTGCCCTCCTCGGGAATTATGCGCAACACGTTGAAGTAGACGGGAAAGTTGAGTGTGTTCTCAAGCATGAATTTGAGTCCCGATTCGTTGACAGGCGCATTAAGCAGAGTGGTGGGGAAGTCGGATGTCTTCAGGGCCTCCAGGTCCTTCAACGCATTGATTACATTGGCGCTCAGCTTCTTGGTGTCGACCTGTAGATTGTCGCCTTCGGGGTCGTAGGCTTCCATTGACCGTCTTACGAGTCCTTTTTCCACATATACCCGGTCATCGCCGCTTGTCGATGACTTGCCGAATCGGATTTTGTCATGTATCGCGGCGCGATTGTCGCTTGATTGCTCCTTTGCATCAATCATTATGCGTGTCGTAGTGAATGTTCCCGATGTAGTGGACTTGTAAATCTGGGAGTTGATGGAGTTCAGAATCTGTATTGAAGAGTTGTCGCCTATGGTAATCATGTCGGTGGCGTTGAGCTTGAGCCCCTTTTCAGGAGTCACGGACTTGCCTCCGCGCTTTATGGCGACATTGCCGCTATAGTCGTATAGCGAGTACTGGGCCGTGGCTGTAGCGACGACCGAGAGCAGCAGAATCATAAATGTGATTAATCGGTTCATTGTGTATAAATGTTTTCGGTGCGTGATTCTCTTATGTGATTGATCTTATTGTAGATCCATGTTATTATCGTGGTCATTCCTATCCAGATGTCGCCGGCAAACAGCCCGAAAGTAAGCATCATCAGCGAGTAGGAGAAGTTGATGATGATGTTGTGCTCGATGAAGAAGTAGTAGCCAAGGCGTATGGTGAGATATAGCAGCGTCACTTGAACTATGCGCATTATCAATCCTTTTACGCCGATGTTTATCATTAGGCTTATCATGATTACTATGAAGCAGCTTATGAAGGCGATTGCCCAGTTGGTGTAGCGGTGCAGTTGATAGAAGTAACGTCCCGAAAGAATGGTGGCTACGGTGTAGGCATGGATGTTTATGCCCGACATTGCGGCTGAAACCGGTGTCACGTGCAGGTCATAGGGGTCGTTGGCGGCTCCGATTAGCACTATTTTGTCGATCAGCTCCTCGGCGCGGTCGGCAAGCTCTTCGGGTGATATGGTCTTGAATATTCGGGAGTAGTAGGTTATGAATTCAAGATCGTTGCCTCGCTTCATGAAGCTGTCGACGATTTCACCCGATTGCTTGCGGCTCGTGGCGAGGGCAAATGAGGGGATTCTTTTTCCGTCGGTGGTCATGTAGTCGGGCTTGAATTCGCGGATGGTGCGGTTGCTGCTGCCTGTCGGGAAGTTTATTGCCGCCAACTCCACATTTTCAAGCTCGGGCGTGAAATAGGACGACTCGTCGATGTGGAATGTCTTGGCGGCCGAGTCGGCCTCAACCGACACGGCGAGCACAAGGTTGGGGCAGTTTTTTATTGCCTCGATGAGGCGTGAGTCATGCTCCTTGGGCTCGGCAAACACAACATCAAGCCCCACGGTGCGCGGCGAGCACAGGGATACTGTTTCGATGATTTCGGCAATGCCTTCCCTGTCGCAGGCTGCAATGTCGACGATGACAATGTTGCTGTCGAGAGTGGTGACATGGCGGCTGTCGGCCACCTTATTGTAAAAATCGTTGATTGTGAAATCGTTGCCGTCGGCCGATGAAAGAAGCGATGCGGCCGAAAATGAAAACGGTTGCATTAACACAAACGACAAGCCAAACGCCAGAAAGGTTATACCGAGCGTCTTTAATATTAAGGCCTGAAGCTTTCCGACACTGAATGTGATAGGATTAGGCAGTAACACCACTCTGTAAAAAACAATAATTTACGATTAGGCAAGCATTCTCTTGCTATGAAAATACTTAATTTAAAACAAAATTATACACTAATTATGAAATATACAAGTAATTACTTTGATTTTAACATATAGGATGTTGGATAATGTTAAACTTTTGTTGGCTCGACATGGCTTTTTTATTGGGATGCGTCATTTCCCGGGTTTAGAAATGATGTGATGCCGGGAAAATAGGTTTTAACATTGTTAATTTGGCTATTCGCGACATTATGGGGTGAAATCGGGTACTTCGGCCTATTATCTTTGCTGAAAAAATATAATATCATGGAAAACAACGGAACCAAGAAAAGCAAGAGAGTCTACAAGCTGAAGTTTGACCAACTGTGGGTCGATGCCATCAATCAGATACCGGTGTGCTATCACAGCGAGATATACTACTGGCTCGATTATTATCAGAATCATAACCACAGCGATTTGATAGGCACTATCAAGGACGACCTTGTGCGCTCGCTGTTCATGCTCATCTATCCCACAATCAGGCGTCGCCGCCTTGCACGCGAGCGTCAGCGCCGCTATCGTGCACGCAAGAAAGCCGCCCGCCTCGCCTCAATGGCTCAGCCGGCGGCTTCAATGAGTTCACAGTCGTTGAAGGATGGAAACTGCGATTCAACAACCGCTCAATCAGGCAAGTGTGACCTGAAAGCTGATGATGCGGTTAATGTCGGTCGACAGTCACCGGTCATCGGTCGCGAATCGATTCGCGCTTCAGTCAATTACCCTGCTGACGGTTATCGATCTTCTTGAGTACAAGCACGTTCTCGCCGTCCTTGTCACGCATGATCACGGTGCCCGATTTGCCTCGCTGTGCAGTTTCAACGCGCTCAAGTGCTACGAGAAACGCCGTTTCGGTTTTGGCTTGCTCGTCGGGGCAACGCATCTTGGTAGTGGCGAGGTTGTTAAACTGGATTGAATTGGATTTCTCGGGGTCGATAATCAGCGAACCGTTGACGATGTTGCAACCGGTGTTTCCGTGAATGGTGTGTTCCGGAATGTCGATTACGAGCTCCACATCCTCGTTATTGTTGTAGGTTCCGGTTATCTCCTTCACTGTCCACGCTCCGTTGAGGTAGTCCATGTTGTGCTTTCGCATCACCATCTCGACGATGTTGTGCTCGTTGCGCAGGTCGAGATAGTATTCATGGCCTTTCTTCGTTACCGAGAAGGTGCGTGTGCGTTCGAGAGCCTTGTTGATCAATGCCTCGTATTGCGAATCCTGACAGGCCATCATGGTGGAGATGACATTGGATATACGCAGCGACGAGCCTTCGTTGACGAAATCGCCGTTGATGTAGTTGCATCCGTTGAAGCCGTAGATGCGGTGGTCGGCCATGTTGAATGTTACATAGGGGTGGGTTTCACCTGTGCCGGTGACGCGCTTGCCGTTTACCTTGTAGACAGTCCACTCTCCGTCGAGGGCCTCCTCCTTGTTAATGGTCGGCTTGGGCTTGGGGTTAGATGCGGGTTTTTCAACCGGAGCCGGAGCTTCGGGTTGCGATTGATTCTTGAATATTCCACAGCTCGACATCCCTGCTGCGAGAAGAGATATTGCTAATATTTGGCTTAAGCTTTTTTTCATACTTTTGTTCAATTTAGTGTTTGGAATAAATGCCTCGTTTAGATATATGACAATCGGCGCGCATTAAAGTTTAATGGCGCGGCTTTTCAGTCGGGTATGTCTATGATCAGGCTGTCGTAGGCTATGTGTACGTTGGGCGGTAGTTTTGCCGCCATTACTGATTGCAGTCCGAATCCGTGGCTTAGATGGGTGAGATAGGCCGCTCTCGGATTCACACGGACTATTATCTCCAGTGATTCGGGCAGGCTCATGTGGGATATGTGCGGTTTCTGTCGCAATGCGTTTATGACGAGGGTGTCGACTCCCTGCAGCAGGTCGACGGTGGTGTCGGGGATGGTCTTGGCATCGGTTATGTAGGCGAATTTTCCAATGCGGAATCCCAGGATGGGCAGATTAAGATGCATTACCGGCAGCGGAATCACTTCTATGTCATCGACCATGAACGGACGGCTGTCGATTTCGTGGATGTCAAACGACGGAACACCGGGATAGGGGTGCTGACGGAAGCAATAGGGCACGCGTTCACGCAGGTCGCGGGCCACATCGCTCTTGCAGTAGAGAGGAAAGCTGCGGTGGTTGGCGCAATAGGGGCGCAGGTCGTCGATGCCGCCCACATGGTCGTAGTGGCTGTGGGTGAGCAGCGCACAGTGCAGCTGAGGGCATCCGGCGTGAAGTATCTGCGTATAGAAGTCGGGCCCGCAGTCGATGAGCAGGTTGCGCCCGTCGTTCAGTTGGATTAAGGCCGAGCTGCGCGAGCGTTTATCGTGGGTGTCGGTCGAGGTACACACCTCGCACTTGCACATCAGTTGAGGAACTCCCGAGGAGGTGCCTGTGCCTAAGAATCGCAGTCGCATGGCTAAATGACGTTTACTTCAGGTGAAAGCATTATTCCGAATCGGTCGTAAACCGTGGCCTGTACACGCCGGTAAAGCTTCACCACATCGTCGCTCGTGGCATTGCCGGTATTGACGATGACGAGGCACTGGCGCTGATAGACCATGGCTCCGCCTTCGACCGCTCCCTTGAGTCCCGAAGTTTCGATAAGCCATCCTGCGGGAACCTTGACAAGGTTGTCGTCGACATCGTAGTGCGGAGCTTCGGGATAGGATGATTGAATGTGCCGCCACATTGACTTGTCAATGACGGGATTCTTGAAGAAGGAGCCTGCGCTGCCAAGCTCCGAGGGTTCGGGAAGCTTGGATCGTCGTATCTCTATGACTCGATTGCGCACTGTGGCCGGTGTAAGATAAGTCACTTCACGCAGCTCCTTAAGAGGGCCGTAGTCGAGCGTATAGCGTGGCGTGTGCCACAGCCGGTAGTGGACGGCAGTGATGATGTAGCGTCCTGCCAGGTCGGGGCGCTTGAAGAGGCTGTCGCGATAGCCGTATCGGCACTCGTCGGCGGTGAATGTCACCATTCCGGAGGTGAAGGTGTCCAATGCTTCTACCTTGACAATCAAGTCCTTTACTTCGACACCGTAGGCACCGATGTTCTGTACGGCCGAGGCTCCCACCTCGCCTGGAATGTAGGATAGATTTTCGGCTCCGTACAGGTTGCTGTCGACGCAATGTTGCACGAAGTCGTCCCACACGATGCCTGATTCGGCACGTATTATCACGCTTTCGCCGTCGTCGGCCACCGTCGACATTCCTTTCATGGCCGAGTGCAGCACAAGTCCGTCAAACGACTTGGTGAACAACAGGTTGCTTCCGGCTCCAATGTGGAGTCGCTTCATCGTGGCAAACTGTGAGTCGGCAAGAATCGAGCGCAGTTGATCGACCGAATCGTATTCGGCCATCCATCGAGCCCGTGCGGGGAGGTGGAATGTGGTTGCGGATGACAGGTCGAAGTCTTGAATCAGTAGCATTGGCAGTGTCGTTTATTATAATCGGAAGCTTTGAAGCAGTCCGTCGTCAAATATCAGGTAAACTCCGTTTTCATAGTTCCATAGCTCGTGCATGGTGCTTATGCCAGGACGGCGGTCGACCGAAGTGGGCGCGCCTAGTGCGAGTCGGCACTCCTCGCGGGTCATGTACTTCACTATGCGTCCGTGAATTATGTTACGCCAGTTTTCGTCGGAGATTTGGGGATATTTCAAGTGTGGATCTTTGAGGAAAAAGAGTGAGGCGAAGTTGCGCGATGAGTTTCCGCTGTCGCCTACCGACATGAACACGTAGGCCGGCTGACCGTTGTCGAGCTCGGGGTTGCGGAATTTCACCATTACGGGGTAGACGGAGTTGCCGGGCAGCACATCCATCACCTCCACAGGAATGAATTTCAGTCCGTTGCGGGCTTTACCGTCCTTGTCATACCACATCGAAGTGCGGATATAAAACTTTTTCCCTTTTATGGCTTTCATCGTGCTGTCGACGACGCTCAACTCAATGGTGAAAGGAATTTCGATTTGGCTGCGTCGGGCAAGCTCTTCAGGCGAGGAGTTCAGTCGGTAGACCACCTCGCGCCCCTTGGAGTCGGCAAACAGCAACTCGGTGTCGGCTTCGCCCGTGAGCGACGGCACCGTGCGGTATTTGCTGAATGAAAGCAGGTCGCCTTGACGCGGCGACGGAGTAGACGAGGGCTCGAGGGCGAGGTTGATTTTGTCGTCGGTGACATAGAACAGCTTGCCTTCGTGCCACTTGTCGAGTGGAGCGTGACGCACATTGTCGAGGTAGCGGTCTTCCTCAGTTACCGCAACTTTTTCGCGCTTGACATCGGATGCGGTAATTTTGGGAGTGCTCTCAATGCCGGTAAAGCATCCCGACATTGAGAGCATTATTGCTGACGCCGCTATGTAAGTTGCAATGCGCGACATTTACTTAGTGACGGGTGTTATTCCCAGGTTATAGAAGATGAACGAATATATGTCGGCATACTCGTCGAGCACCTTTGCAACGGGCTTGCCGGCTCCGTGACCCGCCTTGGAGTCGATGCGGATGAGCTTGGGAGCGTCGCCGGTGTTGCTTGCCTGAAGCTTGGCGGCATACTTGAACGAGTGTGCGGGAACTACTCGGTCGTCATGATCGGCTGTGGTGACAAGTGTTGCGGGGTAGGGTGTGCCGTCGTCCTTGATGTTGTGCAGTGGCGAGTAGGAGAGCAGGTAACCAGCCATTTCGGGAGAATCGGCGCTTGTTCCGTAGTCGGAAGCCCAGTTCCAACCGATGGTGAACAGGTGATAGCGCATCATGTCCATTACGCCTACACGGGGAATGGCCACCTTGAACAGGTCGGGGCGAAGGTTCATTGTAGCGCCTACGAGCAATCCGCCGTTGGAGCCGCCCTCGATTGTGAGGTAGTCGGGCGATGTCCAGCCTTCCTTGATCATGTACTCGGCAGCTGCGATGAAGTCATTGAACACGTTCATCTTCTGCTGCTTGGTACCGGCGAGGTGCCAGGGTTCGCCGTATTCGCCGCCTCCGCGCAGATTGGCCTCGGCGTAGATGCCGCCGTTTTCAAGCCAGAACAGACGCTGAGCCGAGAAGCCGGGATTGAGCGACACGTTGAAGCCTCCGTAACCGTAGAGGTAGACGGGGTTCTTGCCGTTGCGTTCAAGGCCTTTCTTGTAGGTGATGAACATCGGTATCTTGGTTCCGTCGGCCGAGGTGTAGAACACCTGCTCGGTAACGTAGTCGTCCATGTTGAATCCGGGGATTTCAACTGCCTTGTAGGGCTCCGACTTGCCTGAAGCGAGGTCATACTTGTAGATTTCCGACGGATAGGTGAACGATGTGAATGCATAGAACACTTCATCGTGCTTGCGACTTGACGACACGCCTGCCGAGCCGAGAGTGGGCAGCTCGATTTCGCTGAGTTGTTTTCCGTCGAGCGAGTAGACATAGAGGCGGTTGGAGGCATCGATGTCGTAGGTGAGGATGAGTTTGTCGCCGGCAAAGTTGACACCCGACAACACGCCTTCGCCCTCAGGCACGAGCTCTTTCCAGTTCTCGCGTTGGGGAGCCTTGACCGAGGCGGTCATGAGGCGGTAACGCGGTGCGCCGTAATTGGTGTAGATGTACATCGTTCCGTCGATTATGTCGAGGATTGATATGTCGTAGTCCTGTGAAGGCTCTACAGTCACCCATTTGGCATTGGGATCTTTGAGGCTCTTCATGGTGATTGACGAGCCGAGTCCCTCGCCGCCACCGTAGATTATAAGAGCCGATTCGTCGTCGGGCACTGAAGCCGAGTGGAAGTGCAGGGGATGATCCTTGTCCTCATACACAAGCTTGTCGTCGCTCTGGGGAGTTCCTATCTTGTGATAGTAGACACGATGGTTTTCGTTGGCATGGGAGAACTCCTTGCCATCGACGGGTTTGTCGTAGGCGCTGTAGTAGAAGCCGTCGTCTTGCCATGCGGCATCGGTGAACTTGGCCCATTCGATGTGGTCGGGCAGCAACTCCTTAGTTTCGGTGTCCATCACATAGATTTCGGTCCAGTCAGAGCCGCTGCGCGAAATGGTGTAGGCGGTGTACTTGCCGTCGTTGGAAGTGCTTATGCCGGTCAGGGCCACTGTACCGTCGTCGCTGAGCTTGTTGGGGTCGAGGAACACCTCGGGTTTCTCGTCAAGAGAGCGTGTGCGGTAGAGCACCGACTGATTCTGCAATCCGTCGTTCTCGTAGAAGTAGTACCATCCGTCCTTCTTTGAGGGCATTCCGGGTTTCTTGTAGTCGTAGAGCGTTTTGAGTCGCTCGCGGATGTCCTTGCGGAAGGGTATCTTCGAGAGGTAGCTTTCGGTGAGTGCGCGTTCCTCTTCCACCCACTTTAGGGTGGCTGCCGAGGTGTCATTTTCCAACGGACGGTAGGGGTCGGCTACTTGCACACCGAAGTAATCGTCGACAGTGTTGTCGGCGGGTGCTTCAGGATACTGAAGTTTGTTGGTCGAGCATGATGCCACTATTGCCATAGTTGCTAAAGATAGAAGTATATGCTTCATAATGTGATAATTGATGATATTGATTTATTGTTAAGCATTTCGACCGTGGCAGTTCTTGAACTTCTTGCCCGAGCCGCAGGGACAGGGGTCGTTGCGGCCCACCTTAGGCCCGTTGATAATGGGCTGGGTGCGCTGTTGCTCGCCCTGTGGTGCCGAAGCGGCCTGACGCTGTGCGTTTGAACCGGGATATTGCTCGCGGCTTGCGCGGTAGCGGCTGTAGTCGTTGGGACGGTCGGGCATAGCCTCCTTCACCTCGGGCTGACGCTGTGCGGGCTGCTGGCGATCCTGTTCGGAGCTGAGGCGAGCGTCCTCGGCGCGCTGCTGCGGGATGAATATCTGTCCGCGCATGAGTGCCGACACGGCCTTCACGTTGAGCGTGTTCATTGCGTTCTCAAACAGGTGGAATGATTCAACCTTATATATTACAAGGGGATCCTTCTGCTCGTAGGATGCGTTCTGAACCGACTGACGCAACTGGTCGAGCTCGCGCAGGTGCTCTTTCCACACTTCATCGATTGTGACAAGCATGATGGCCTTGTGCCACTCCTTGAGGAGCGCCTTGCCCTTGCTGTTGTAGGTTTCGGTGATGTCGGCCGGGATGTTGAACACACGCTTGCCGTCGGTGATGGGAACGAGGATGCGGCCCTTGGCATCACGCTTCTCTACCCATTCCGAAATCACAGGCATGGCTATTTCGATGATGCGGTCGGACTTGCGGCGGAAAGCTTCGTTGACCGATGCATGGATGCGGTCAAACACTTCGTTCTTTGGCATCGAACGGAACTCCTCCTCGGTGAACGGAGTTTCGACAGCAAACACTTTCAGGAGCTCGAGCGAGAGGTCGGCATAGTCGGCCGGCGAGTCATAGGTGTTTACGATGTTCTCCACCGTGTCGTAGAGCATGTTGTTGATGTCGATTCCGATACGCTCACCCATGAGTGCGTGGTGACGGCGACCGTAGATGTACTGACGCTGCTTGTTCATCACGTCGTCGTACTCAAGAAGACGCTTACGCACGCCGAAGTTGTTTTCCTCGACACGTTTCTGAGCGTTCTCGATAGCGCGGTTAACCATCTTCGACTCAATCATCTCGCCCTCCTTGATGCCGAGTGTGTCGAGCATCTTGGTTACGCGGTCGGTTGCGAATAGACGCATCAACTGGTCCTCAAACGAGAGGTAGAACACCGAAGAACCAGGGTCGCCCTGACGGCCTGAACGGCCTCGGAGCTGACGGTCGACGCGGCGTGACTCGTGACGTTCGGTACCGATGATGGCAAGACCTCCCGCCTCCTTGACTTCGGGCGGAAGCTTGATGTCGGTACCACGACCGGCCATATTGGTGGCTATGGTGACGGTGCCTTTCTTACCGGCCTGTGCCACGATTTCGGCCTCACGCTGGTGCAACTTGGCATTGAGCACATTGTGGGGAATGCGGCGCAGTGTAAGCATTCGCGAGAGCAACTCCGATATTTCGACCGAGGTTGTACCCACGAGCACCGGGCGGCCCTGCTCGACGAGGTTGACGATCTCGTCGATTACGGCGGCATACTTCTCCTTCTTGGTCTTGTAGACGCGGTCGTTCATGTCGATACGTGCCACCGGCTTGTTGGTGGGTATTGTCACGACATCGAGCTTGTATATGTCCCAGAACTCGCCTGCTTCGGTTTCGGCCGTACCGGTCATACCCGCAAGCTTGTGATACATACGGAAGTAGTTCTGGAGGGTGATTGTGGCGAATGTCTGTGTCGCAGCCTCGACTTTCACGCCCTCCTTGGCCTCGATGGCCTGATGGAGTCCGTCGGAGTAGCGGCGGCCTTCCATGATACGGCCTGTCTGCTCGTCGACAATCTTGATTTTGTTGTCGTCGATTACGTATTCCACATCCTTTTCAAAGAGGGTGTAGGCCTTGAGCAGCTGGGTCACGGTGTGTACGCGCTCGGCTTTCACCGCGTAGTTCTGCATCAGCTCGTCCTTGAGCTGCTGACGCTCGGCGGTTGAAATCGACTGGTTGCCTTCGACTTCCGAGAGCTGCGAAGCAATGTCGGGCAGAACGAAGAACTGCGGATCCTCGCTTCGTCCGGTGAGCTCGTCGATACCTTTGTCGGTCAATTCTACCGAGCGGTTCTTCTCGTCGATTACGAAATAGAGGGGCTCGACAGCCTTGGGCATCTCGCGGTTGTTGTCCTGCATATAGAATGCCTCGGTTTCGAGCAGAAGCGGCTTGATGCCTTCCTGCGACAGGTATTTGATGAGCGCGTTGTTCTTGGGAAGACCCTTGTAGGCCCGGAACAGCTGAAGGGCACCTTCCTTACGCACTTCCTTGTCTTCGCTTGCGATTTTTTCCTTGGCTTCGATCAGGAGTCGGCCCACGAGCTTGCGCTGTGCCTCATATACTTTCTCTACATTATACTTGTATTCGTTGAAGAGCTGATCCTCGCCCTTAGGCACGGGACCTGAGATTATAAGCGGTGTACGGGCATCGTCGATGAGCACTGAGTCGACCTCGTCGACGATTGCGTAGTAGTGCTTGCGCTGAACCATGTCCTGAGGCGACATGGCCATGTTGTCACGCAGGTAGTCAAAGCCGAATTCGTTGTTGGTACCGAATGTTATGTCACATGCATAGGCTTTGCGACGCTGCGGCGAGTTGGGCTGATGCTTGTCGATGCAGTCGACCGTCTGTCCGTGGAACATGTAGAGCGGACCCATCCACTCGGAGTCACGTTTCGACAGGTAGTCGTTGACGGTTACCACGTGTACGCCTCGGCCGGTGAGTGAACGGAGGAATACGGGGAGGGTTGCAACGAGTGTCTTACCTTCACCGGTTGCCATCTCGGCGATTTTGCCTTGATGCAGCACGATACCGCCAATGAGCTGTACATCGTAGTGTACCATGTCCCATTTGATTTCGTTACCGCCGGCCATCCAGTGGTTGCGGTATATGGCTTTGTCGCCTTCGATGCTCACGAAGTCCTTGCCGGCAGCGGCGAGGTCGCGGTCCATGTCGGTTGCTGTTACCTCGATTGTTTCGTTGGCTGCGAATCGGGCAGCTGTTTCGCGCATTGCGGCAAATACGGTGGGCAACACGCGATCGAGTTCCTTCTCGTAGGTTTCGAGGATGTTTTTCTCTCGGTTGTCAATGTCGTCCCACAGAGGCTGACGCTCATCGAAGGGGAGTTCCTCGATTTTATCCTTTATCTCGGCAATTGCGGTTGTGTCGGCCGATGTAGCGTCGGCGAGTTCCTGCTTGATGCGGTTGATTGTATCACGGAGTTCATCGTTGGTCAGCTCCTTCATGCGGGGGCCGAGTGCGTTGATTTGGTCCACTATCGGCTGTATTTCCTTCAGGTCGCGCTGCGACTTGTTGCCGAATAGCTTGCTTAAAATAGAGTTTAATGACATTTATGTAGATTTTTTGATTTATCGAATTTAGTAATATAGGGGCCCGGTGGGGCTGTGTAATGATTGATGCGTTGTAGCGGGATTGAATAATCCGTAACCGCCGGCCTATTGAGAGTGACCGGATTATCGGTTGAAGCGCATCGGAGGCAGTTCGGATGCGTTGGGTGATCGTATGCGCAGAAGTCGAGCCACGGTGGGGGCTATGGTGCGTGCGTCGATTTCCGATGTTATGCGCTCGGCCTTTAGGTCGGGCGACAGGAAGAATACGGGCGACGACATGAAGCCTGTGCGCACGGTTGAGCGTACTTCTTTCTGGTTATTGGGATTTTGGTCGACGATTTCCCATCCGGGTGTTACTTCGATGAATACATCGCCGGCATAGTTGACCTGGGTGTTGCGCTTCAGTGCGTCGGCATTGTGTCCGGCACGTCCGGCCTCGATGTCGTCGATTGTCCACACACGGCTTACTCCGCTCATGCGCAGCAGCAGATCGGCGGCTTCGGTGCGGATGGTCTTGGGGTCGATGCCGTTATCCTTTATCAACTTGTGGTTGAGGAATATCTGTCCGTTGTGGTAGCCTGACACCCATTCTCCGTTGCCGTATTTGGGAACGAAGTAGACATTGAGCAACGACACTGCACGACGGGGGATGAACTCTCCGTTGGGGATGCCCCACTTTTCATCGTCACGCTTGGTGCTTGGCTGTGCGGGAGTGCCGGCCACCATTATGAATGTGTTCTTTAAGCCTACATTGGTGTCGATGGCGCGGAACAGGCGTGCAAGGTCGGCATCGAGCTTGAGGTAGCTGTCCATCGTTTCGATGCGATTGTCGGCATCCTTGGCTGCTGCAAAGGGGGCGAGAGTGTAGCCGAGATTGAGCATGTCCATGGCATCGTGTGTGCCGAGGCGCAGACCCTTGATGTAGTCGGCCGCGATGTCGGTCACCTCGGTGTTGACGGGTGCCGATGTCTTATAATTGCGGAAGCGGTCGATGTCGTTGCGCAGGAACTGATGGCGAAACGGATAGTATTTCTTGTAGGCGGGCAGGTCGGGATAGCTTTCGGGTGAAAGCGAGGGCTTCCATGTGAGCGTATCGAGCCGCGAGGCGAGCGACCTTGAGAAGTTGCGTGCCTGCATGGGTTGCGGCACATCTTTATAATAGGCGGTTGTGGCCCATCGGCCGGTCACGTCGTTAATCCAGAATGCACTGTTGCCTGCATGTCCGGCAAGTATTATCGATTGGGAAGGGGAGGGGGCTACCGAATATACATTGCCTATCCCTCCACCGTCGATGCGAACTTCATCGGAGAGGGTGCTTACCCTTATTGACTTCGGTGAGTAGGTTTCGTCGGTGTAGTTGCCTATCTGCGAGGGGTCGAGTACAATGGGGTACTGTCGGCGCATCTCGGCATCGTAGACAAATGCCGCCGGGATGCCGTTGACCGAAGGTGACGCTCCGCTGTAGATCATGGCTGTGGCGGCTGTGGCATCGAGCGCTGTTCCGTAGTTTACGTTGTCGAGCATTACGCCGTCACGCATCAGCAGCTTGAATCCGTTTTCGCCGAAATAGCCTTTGAGCAGGTCGAGATAGTCCTCACGCAGCCCGTCGATGACTATGCCCACGACCAGTTTGGGACGGGGTGACGGAGCCTGTGCCGCAACGGACAGGGTGACCATTGAGGCTATGAGAGCCGTGACTAATCGCACGGTTATGCGGGGGTCTTTCTTTCGACGCATGTGATATAAATGTATCGTACCGATAGCATGGCATCGCTTATCAACAGCGGGATGAATGCACTGTTGCCGGACTGTCCGGTGAACGGCCACGTTACTGATAACAAAAATAATGCTGCAAAGTTAATTATTTCATACCATTTTAACAACCCGGCGCACTTTTTTGTGTAGATAAAGAGCGGAACAATCAGGCAGAAGGGATTGAGCCAAACTATGAGCCAGTTGGGTGAAGTGGCTTCGTGGGATGACACAAACACAAGGAACGTGATGACGCATCCCGCTATTCCGAAGAGGGTGAAAAGGATTGAGTCGAACCAGCGCGTCACTCTCCGGCGAATGCAGTCGTGTATCGTCACTATTGCCGTTGCGGCGAGCAGGCATAGGGCGACAAACATGGGGGTGGAGTGCCAAGGCGATGGCGGCAGAGGACCTCCCGACGGCTCACCCTCCCACAAGGTTTCGGTGGAGCTGACAAGAGGCACCTGATTGCCTGTCGAATCGCGAAGAGTAGCGGTCGACATGAGCGCGAGGAGCATCTCGGGTGCGAATGACTTTTCGCGTGTCGACAGCTTGTAGTCGATGCCGCTTCCGAGCGCCAGGTCTATGCCGAATTGATACCACGGATAGTTGGCGTGATATTGTCGCATGGCGTTTCTGAAAGTCCAGTCGGCAGTGTGGTCGGGCGCGGTAAACGAGAGGGTGTCACCTATCGCGGCCTCAAGCATTGCGAGTGGCCTTGTTGCACAGTTGTCCTTTACGTAGTTGTAACGGTAGGTGCGGTTTTCGGGCTGCAGGTTTTCGCTCAGCAGCTCGGAAAGCCTGTGGGCCTGGGGTTGGGTCAGGCCGAGGTGCTGTTCGACTACACGCCGTCCGTGACGCATGTAGTCGGCCATGAAGTATTCAAAGGGATAGGCCGCCACCATGTAGTCGGTTTCGCCTTTTACAAAACGGTATATGAAGTTGGGCGAGTCGAAGTCGAATATCCCGTAATTTACGGCGAGGTCGTTGTCGCCACGCTTTATGCGCAATGCGGTGTGACCTTCAAGCTCGTAGACCTGATTGCCGGGGAGGCAGGTTATCAGGCTCACACTGATCGAGTCGTCGGGCAACACCTCGTTACGGGCCTGTAGGTCGCCGAAGGTTGCTGCAGTAAGCAGCATTGCCGCAATGGCGGCCGATACTTTATTTATTATTCTCATTTCGGATTATTCTCACTCCGTAGATTTGTCCCACCTGCTTGCCTTTATGGGCTTGGAACTTCACGCGCACTTCGTTCTTTCCGTTCAGCATCGAGGCCGGTATTGCATAGTCGACAGTCTTGAACTGTGTCGTGCGCCAGCGGTGGGTGTTGTCGGCACTTGCCATCAGCTCGTCGTCGATAAGAATGTCAAATTCCGATGTGCGCCATTCGTCCTGACCCCAGAATGTGAGCCTCAGTGTAAGATCGGTTTCGCCGTTGGTCTTCATAAGGTAGCTGAAGTGGTGTCCGTTGCGTGCGTCACGATAGAACACACCTTCGGTTGAGCCTTTTTCGGAACGGCTTGTTTCCATTCGGTGGTCGGTTTCGGGCTGTTGCTCTCCGGGCATCACTTTGTCGATTGTGCGCGCCTCGAGTGCGTGACGCTCGGCCTCCTCGTCGGCGAGCTTTTGCAGATATTCGCGATGTCCTTTTTCGCTAAGTGCGAGCCAGTACATCATGTAACGCGAGTCGTGTATCTCGAAGAAGGGTTGCAATTCGCCGTCGATGGGGTTCTCCATGCGGGTTGTGAGAGTGAAGTGCAGCGGCTTTCCTTCTACGGGACGGAGGTCGCGGGTGATGTCGTTGATTTCCTTAGGCAGGAGGATGGGAGCCTTGTCGAGCGGAAGGCGTTCGCCGCCGGCATATTGTCCGAAGCGGCTGTCGTCGGCTATCAGCGATTGAAGATCCTCAGTGCCGGTCTTCATGCCGAGCAGAATAGGCCCGTAGGTCAAGGCTACGTATTGCGGAACATTAGGCATTGGCTTAACTGCGGCGTGCATGGGCATGCTGATTTCAAGTCGGTCGCCCTTTTTCCATTTGCGCTTGATGCACACAAATCCGTTTTCTTCATATTGGTCGGCGTTGAATCCCACGCCTTTAACCTTGAAGTCGTCGCACCATGAGGGTTTGCGTATCTTGAGCGTGAAGTCGCCTTTGCCTTTCACGACGCTTATCTGCGATGATTCGGCATAGGGGAATGCCGTTTCCTGACGGAGCACCATGCCCTTATCACGCCAGTTTAGCTGCGAAGCCACAAAAAGGTTGAGGTAGAGAGCGTCGTCGGAACTCTTTGCTCCCTTTGAACGAGTCCACACAAACTGGCCGTACTTTCCGTGATTTTCCATTCCCGTTCCTACGCAGCACCACATGGCCATGTTGGGAGCGGAGTAGTTGCGATAGTGACGCGGACGGGCCGATGTGAAGTAGACATAACCGCCATGCTCCGGATGCTGGGTCGAGAGAATGTGATTGAACATTGCAATCTCGTAGAAGTCGCCGTAGGCTCCGTCGGGATTTGCTCTGTTGAGAAATTCGGTGAGCTTCAGCATATTGTAGGTGTTGCACGACTCGGGGCCGTCGATGTCGTTCACGTAGTCGATGCAGGTTTCCTTGGTGGGGAAGTGTTCGCGTCGGCTGTTTCCGCCGAGGGCGAGTGAACGCTCGGAGGTTACGATGTCCCAGAAGTATTGGCTTGCATCGTGCATCTTGTTGTCGCCGTCAAGCTCGGATATGCGCTGGAATCCCACTACTTTGGGTATCTGAGTGTTGGCGTGCATGTTGTCAAGGCAATCGCGATGCTCTTCCATGGGGATGAGCAGCTGACGGTGGGCAAATCGTCGGGCGCAGTCGAGGTATTTCTTGTCGCCGGTCATTGCGTAGGCATCGGCTATGACCTCGTCCATGCCTCCGTGTTCGTTTCCGAGCATCCTTTCCATCTGCTCGTCGGTCAGTCCCGAAGTGATGTCGACAGCCCAATCGCAGAATTTCAGGAATAGCCGGTGTCCGGTGGCGTTGTCGCAATAGAGCCAAGTGTCACGCAATCCGGCAAACATTTTGTGCAGATTATAGAATGGAGCCCATGCGCCGAAATAGGTGCTGAAATCGCCTTCACGGAATGTCGACCACAGTTTGGCGCTGTTGGGGAATCCTCCCACATAGTTGCGGCTCCAAGGCTCGTTGCGCTTGTCGTTGGCCTCGGCGCAAAGATTCAGCTCCTCGAGCATGTATTCCATTCGTCGGCGACACTCCTCGTTGCCTGTAGCGGCATTTATTGCGAGGGCCGACAGATAGTGACCTCCCACGTGTCCGTCGAGGCCGTCCCAGTTAGGATAGGTGGGCTTTCGCGGTTCAAGCCCGGCTTCCTTGCGATAGGGAGCGAGCATTCGATCGCAGTCATATTTCAACAGTGTTTCGATGTTCAGGTCACGAGCTTTTTTCAGCGGACCGTCGAGCAGCTCGATGTCGCCGAGCGGAAATTCGTCGCTGTATAGTTTATCCTGAGCCTGTGTCGTTATGTTATGTGATGAAAAGCCTAAAAAGGCTATGGCTATAAGTACTTTTTTCATTGAGGTGGTCATTTAAGAGTGCGATATTTTGCAAAGTTAATTATTTTGTCGTAAAATCATGGGTTATGCTCCAATAAATCCACCGTTTTATGTGTCGGCAAATATTAGTGCAGACGCACTTTAGTTACCTGTAAAAGATTATGAAGGATTTTTTGTGGTTATAGATAATAATGCGTAAATTTGAAGTCATTTTTGAAGGTATTTGTACAATCTGTTATTAATATGTTATTTAGACAGTTACATAGATATATATTTTTGTCGTTTTTGTGTGTTGGCGCATTTGCCGGAGCAGTGACGCTTGACGAAGCTAAGGAGATGTATCTTCAGGGCGACTTTGCCGGAGCGCTGCCAGTGTTTCAGGAGGCTCTTGCATCCAAGCCCAAGGATGCCTCGCTCAACCACTGGGTAGGGGTGTGCCTGATGCAGGAGGGGCGTGACGATGAGGCTGTGCCTCACTTGAAAATCGCCGATACCAAGGGCATTGCGGAGGCTCCGCGTTATCTTGCCGAGATCGCTTTTCGCAAATATGATTTCGAAGCAGCCGAGAATTACATAGCAAAGTATGAGAAGGCGCTGAAGAAGTCGCGCAAGACTATGCCCGAGGGTGCGCAGGCTATGATTGACCGCATCGATCTCGCAAAGACGATGCTTGACCGTGTGGAGCGCATCGTTATAATTGACAGCGTGACTGTGGACAAGGAGGATTTCTTCAAGGCTTACAGGATGACTCCTGAGAGCGGATCGCTCAACACTGCCAAAGTGCTTCCCGAGGGGGCGGAGGCCGCTTACCCTACTGTGGTGTATATGCCTGAAACGCGTACATCGATGACCTGGGCGGCTCCCGACACGCTTGAAAACTATGTGCTTGTGTCGTCAAATCAACTGTTTGACGGCTCCTGGGAGAAGCCGTCGCGGCTCCCCGGAGCATTGAGCGACAGCGGCGACAGCAATTTCCCGTTTTTCATGTCGGACGGCGTTACGCTATACTATGCCAACGACGGAGATGAATCGATAGGAGGTTACGACATATTCATATCACGAAAGGGAGAGGATGGATTTCTCCAGCCTCAGAACATAGGAATGCCCTACAATTCGCCTTATGACGATTACATGCTTGCCATCGACGAGGTGACCGGTGTGGGCTGGTGGGCCACCGACCGCAATCGCCTCGGCGACATGATAACGATATACAAGTTCATCCCTTCGGACCTGCGCAACAACTATCCGGTTGACGAGGAGGGGCTTGCCGCCAAGGCCATGATAACCGATTACCGCTCTACATGGGAGGAGGGAAAGGACTATTCCGACCTTCTTGAGGCGATAAACGAGATTGATCCCGACAAGAAGGTGAAGGTCGATGATTTCCGCTTTGCGCTGCCCGGCGGTCGCATATATACCTCGTGGGACGACTTCAAGAGCCCGCGTGCCAAGGAGTTGATGGAGCAGTATGTGGAAAGCGACAAGAATTTTGCCGACAAGCTGTCAAAGCTTGCCCGACTGCGCGACAACTACCGTAACGGCAACACCGAGGCTTCGGCTGCTATATTGAAGCTGGAAAAACAGATAGATGCCGACCGCACAACGTTGCGCAAGCTTGCCAACGAGGTGATAAAGGCCGAGAATTGATTGCGGCGTGTCGCTTGACGACTGACGCTTGTCGGTGGATGGCGATGTGTTATTTTTACAATGGAATAAAGTAATAAACGACATGACATTATTTTTAATAGCGCTCGCCATACTTGTGGGAGGCTATTTCATTTATGGAACATTGATGGAGAGGGTCATCGGTTGCGACCCCCTTAGAGAGATGCCCTGCTACACCAAGCAGGACGGTGTCGACTACATTCCCATGGCTACATGGCGAGTGTTTCTGATTCAATTTCTTAACATAGCCGGGCTCGGACCGATATTCGGAGCCATAATGGGCGTTATGTTCGGCCCTGCAGCGTTTCTGTGGATCGTTTTAGGAACAATCTTCGCAGGGGCGGTGCATGATTTCCTGTCGGGCGTTATTTCGATACGTTCCGACGGTGCATCGCTTCCCGAGATAGTGGGCGAGCAGCTCGGTGTGGGCGTGAAGCAGCTCATGCGTGGTTTCTCGCTGCTGTTGATGATGCTTGTAGGTGCCGTGTTTGTGCTGACACCTGCGGGACTCATCGCCGACATGACCCCCGACTGGATGAATGTCAACTTCTGGATAGGAGTCATATTCCTATATTATATACTTGCAACCTTGCTGCCCATCGACAAGCTTATAGGCAATCTCTATCCGGTATTCGGATTTGCATTACTCTTCATGGCTGCAGGAATAATGGGCGTTCTCCTCTTTGGTGATGTCACGATACCCGACGGAGTGTCGGAGGGCTTCTATAACCGCTCGGCCAATGCCGACTCGATGCCCCTGTTCCCGATGATGTTTGTGTCGATAGCCTGTGGCGCGATATCGGGATTCCATGCCACACAGTCGCCCATGATGGCACGATGCCTCAAAAACGAGAAGCTTGCCCGTCCGGTGTTTTACGGAGCAATGGTGGCTGAGGGCATAGTAGCGCTTATATGGGCAGCTGCGGCGATTGCATTCACAGGCGGATACGGTGAACTTGGCGAATACCTTGCCGAGAACGGCGGAACCGGCGGACTTGTACACAACATATCGATAGAGTGGCTTGGCGCGTTTGGCGGAATGCTCGCCATACTCGGAGTGGTTGCCGCTCCCATCTCGACGGGCGACACCGCACTTCGTTGCGCTCGACTCATAACCGCCGACTTCATGCATTGCAACCAGAAGAGCATTGTAAGGCGTCTTGCCGTGTCGGTGCCCATTTTTGCCGTTACATTCTTTATAATGCAGGTGAATTTCGATGTGCTGTGGCGTTACTTTGCCTGGTGCAACCAGACACTTGCCGTGTTCACTCTATGGGCCATAACGGTGTATCTTGCCCGCAAAGGCAAGCTGTATTGGGTGACACTGTTCCCGGCCATGTTCATGACATGTGTGTGTACGACTTATATACTTTTTGCACCCGAAGGTCTTGGGCTTGACTATATGCTGTCGCTCGGTATCGGCATCGCTGCTGCTTTGCTTTGTGCCGTGACATTCGCCAAGTCGGTCTATGCTGTCAAGGGGCGAATAACAGAATATTGATTATGATTGATTTCAGTGCGATAATATCGACTACCGACCGATATAATTTCCACAGTCACACTCAGTACTGCGACGGACGAGCCTCAATGGAGGAGATGGTTAAGGCTGCCATTGACGACGGCTTTGAGCATTGGGGATTTTCACCTCACTCGCCTGTGCCTATAGAATCACCGTGCAACATGTCGCACGACTCGGTCAAGTCTTATTTTGACGAGGTGACGCGCCTTAAAGAGGTGTATGGCGACCGCATATCGCTTTACGCTTCAATGGAGATAGACTATCTCGGGGCGGAGTGGGGACCGTCAAACCCTTATTTCGACACGCTTCCGCTTGACTATCGCATAGGGTCGGTGCATTTTGTGCCGAGCGCCGACGGATTGGTCGATGTCGACGGCAGCGAAGCCACGTTCATCAAGAAGATGGACCGTTACTTCAATAACGACATACACTATGTGGTCAATTCGTTCTACGACGAATCCATAAAGATGGTCGAGGCCGGAGGGTTTGACATAATAGGCCACTTCGACAAGATAGGGCGTAACGCTGCGGCCTTCAAGCCGGGAATAGAGAGCGAATCATGGTACATCAAGCGTGTCAACGACCTGATCGACGCAATAATCGAGCATGGCCCGGCGGTGGAGATAAACACCAAGGCGTGGAATGACGTGCGCAGGCTTTTCCCCCGTGTCGAATATCTGCCGCGACTGTTTGACGCGGGAATAACGGTGCTGGTGAACAGTGACGCCCATTATCCCGACAAGGTCGATGCCGGACGAGCCACCGGACTCGAGGTGCTCAACAAATTAGAGGAAACAAGCATTAACAGCAATATATTATGCCAGTAAGAGTTCCAGTACTATTGCCTGCCGTGGAAACACTGAAGGCTGAAAACATATTCGTGATAGACGAGCAGAGGGCTTCGTCGCAGGACATAAGACCGTTGCGTATAGGCATACTCAACCTGATGCCGCTTAAAATCATGACGGAAACCGATCTGCTGCGACTCATATCCAACACTCCGCTTCAGATAGAGCTTGACCTTATAGACACCTGCACCCACGTGTCACGTAACACTCCACGCGAACACATAGAGGAGTTCTACAAGACATTTGAGGACATACGGAACCAGAATTACGACGGATTCATAATTACCGGCGCTCCGGTAGAGAAGGTCGACTTTGAAGAGGTTGATTATTGGGATGAACTGTGCGAGATTTTTGACTGGGCACGCACCCACGTGACATCGACTCTTTATATATGCTGGGCTGCATTTGCCGGCCTCTATCATCACTATGGAGTGCCCAAGCGTGTTCTCGACCGCAAGATATCGGGAGTGTTCCGTCACAAGCTTAACGACAACCGCAATCCCATATTCCGAGGATTTGACGACGAGTTCTATGTGCCTCACAGTCGTTTCAGCGAGGTGATGCGCGAGGATGTTGAGCGTGTCGAGGGACTCGACATCATAGCCGAGAGCGAAGAGAGCGGCATCTACATGGTTATGGCCCGCGGCGGCAGGGAGTTCTTCATAACCGGTCACTCGGAATATTCGCCCAATACGCTTGACTTTGAGTATCACCGTGACCTCGAAAAGGGAATGAATCCTGATGTGCCGGCCCATTATTATATAGACGACGACCCGTCGAAAGGGCCGATTGTGCGTTGGCGCTCACATGCTAACCTGCTGTTCAGCAATTGGTTGAACTATTTCGTGTATCAGGAAACACCCTATGACATACGTGACATACATCAGTAAAGTCACGCTGATTGACTATGAAATAAAAAAGCTCACTGAAGCACAGGCTTCGGTGAGCTTTTTACTTAATCGCATGTAAGTTGTGTCAAGGTTTGTTCTGTCGGGTTTTTCGCAACTATTCGGCCCGAAGGGTCGATGAGGAAAGATTGCATACCCGATTCGAGGTGATAATCATTGATTAATTGATTTGCACGATTTCCCTCGATGTGAAATTGTGTTTCCGCACTAAGGCCATCTCTACGCACTATCTCACGAAAGAGGCGCTCACTACGGTCCATATTGACCGATAAGAGATGGAATCGTTCTGCCGACTGTCCATCATTAAGCTTCTGCTCAATAGCAGTGTATTGCTTTCCGGCTATACGCGACCGCGCGTCGCTTGACGACCAGAACTGCAGAAGCACCCAGTGTCCCCTCATGTCATCAAGTGAAACGACCGAATCGGTGCGCTCGACCTTGAATATCGGAGCCTGAAATCCTTTTACGCCGTCGATGGCGTTGTTGGTGGCTGCCGAGCCGAGGAGAAGCAGAACGGCGAAGAACACAATAATAGACATTGTTTTCTTCATTACGTTCATTTAAAATTACTACTACGAAATCCTGAACTGTTAAAATTTTGAGTCGAATTTCGTTGCCGATTTTCGGCATCAGTTAACCTCTGTCAACCGAATGATAAACAATTTCATCGCCACAAAGTTAGTGCTTATGAACGAGAATGACAAAATTTAAGCGTTCACAGCCATGGGTTTAGCTGTTGGTGACGCTTGGAACCCCTTTGTTTATGCGGTTTTCGAGCGATTGTTAAATAGTTATAAAACTATGTTTTGTAACATACCGAATGGCGCGAAACAGGCAAATTCCTGCTTGAAAAACGGTCGAAATTCATGGGGTGTCGGAGTGTTATTTTGAAGTAGAAATCAGGTGCAGAAAGGCTTTAACAGGTCGTAGGGATGTTAAACGGGTTAACTGCATGTAACTGAAAAATTACAAATAATATAAAATTATGCTTAAACAAATGTATTAAACTCAGTGTTTTTATTTATGTAATTCGGGTGAGTCCCTAAAATAATACGCTTTATGAATATTAGATTATTGTTAGTTTCATTGTTGTGTTCGCTTTCGTTGTCGATGATGGCTATAAGCCCTTCGGAGAAGCAGGTAAAAGAGTTGCAGAAAAGTCACCGTATAATAACTTTCGGCGACGGACTTGAAGCAGATTCTGTGACTAAATTGGATATGATCAATCAGTTTTATTATGATCAATTTAGAAACTTCCAGGACCCTCAGGCACCATATTTCATGCTTATGAGCAAGGATGCGCAGCTTGCCATGGGTATGGGCGGCTTGGTGAGAATGAGAGGATGGTATGATTGGGGCGGAGCGTTGAACAACAGCGGTTTTGCTCCCTATGACATATCGATACCCACCAATCCTGCGCGTGACCGCTGGCTTGGAAGCACTCCTTCGGGAACGGCATTCTTTGTGAGAGTCATAGGACACGACAAGAAATACGGCAATTATCAGTTATATATCGAGGCCAATTTCAACGGATACTGTTCGCGTGACTTCCACCTGAAGAAGGCCTACGTTCAGTATAATGACTGGACGCTCGGTTATGCCAACTCGTCGTTCAGCGACCCGTCGGCACAGCCGCCTACAGTTGATGCACAGGGCCCCAACTCCGAGATAAGCGACACCAACGTGTTGTTGCGCTGGATGCGTACGTTCAAGACCAATTGGGTTGTGGCCGCCTCGATTGAGAGTCCCGACGCCCAGGTTGATGCCGACGGTACCACAACATCGACACGAAGCAACTATCTGCCTAATTTTGCAGCATTCGGTCAGTATGAATGGGGTGCGGGTCAGCACATAAGACTTTCGGGAATCATACGCGGACTTCCTTACCGTGACCTCGTAAACGGCACAAACCACACTGTAGTGGGCTGGGGCGCACACGTAAGCTCCATCTTCAGGGTGGTGGATCCGTTGACCGTATACGCATCGTTCAATGCAGGCAAGGGCTATCAGAGCCTTACCAACGACCTGCAGATGACGCCGCTCGACTTAATTGACGACCCCGACACGAAGGGCAAGATGTATGCTCCGTTCAGCCTTGGATGGTATGGCGCACTGCAGTATCATTTCCGTCCCAATCTATTCTCGACGATCATGTTCAGCGAGATGCGCTTCCTTCCGAAGCAGGAGATGGCCGACATGACCTATAAATACGGATTGTATGCAACGGCCAATGTGTTCTGGAACCCAACACCACGCGTGCAGTTTGGCGCAGAGGTGAATCTGGGCAAGCGCCAAAACAACGACGGACAGCACCGCTGGGCACGCCGCGCATGCCTGATGGCCCAGTTCTCGTTCTGATTTATTTTGCAATGTGTGGAAATTAGCGTAACTTTGTCACACTACAAGCCGAGCGGGACGGTCGGTCGCTTGTCGACTACGAGAGCGACAAGAGGAAAGTCCGGGCAACATAGAGCACCATAGTTCTTAACGGGAACCTATCGGTGACGGTAGAGTAGCGTGACAGAAAATAACCGCCGCCGCCTGTTACGGATTGCAATATATCCGCAGCATGCGGCGGTAAGGGTGAAAAGGCGAGGCAAGAGCTCACCGGGACCGGCAGTGATGTCGGTCGCCGCACGCCTTATGGGTTGCAAGGTCAAGTATACCGGCATTTAAGGGTTGCTCGCCCATTGCCGGGGGGTAGACTGCTCAAGCCGCGTGGCGACATGCGGATTAGATAAATGACCGACCATGCAGGCGGCGAGAACATCGAGTCAACTGCATGACATAACCCGGCTTATAGCCCCGCTCGGCTTTTTTATTTTCATTTTAGAAAGATTTGTTGTAGATTTGTGGGGTAACCAATCAGCATTCAATTATGAAAATCAATCGATTATTCATTGCCGCAGCTTTGGCTGTGGCATCGCAGCTCAGCACTGAGGCTGCTGAAGTAAAAACAATTGAAACGCCCCGCATGAAAGTATATCTTCCTGATGCCGACAAGGCTACGGGACGAGCTGTTCTTGCCTGCCCGGGCGGTGCCTACATCATGCTTTCAAACAGTCATGAAGGACACAAGTGGGCTCCGTTTTTCAACGATCTCGGCATAGCATACGCTGTGGTCGACTACAATCTGCCTAAAGGTAATCACAAAATTCCCGTAGGCGAGGCTCAGGCCGCCATGAAGGTGCTGCGTGACAGCGCCGAGGTGTGGCACCTTAATCCTAAGGACATAGGCATCATGGGCTCGTCGGCCGGAGGTCATCTTGCCTCGACTGTGGCTACTCACTACGATGCTTCGACGCGCCCCGACTTCCAGATTCTGTTCTATCCCGTAATTACGATGGATAAGTCGTACACCCACATGGGAAGTCATGACAATCTTCTCGGAGAGAATGCTTCGCCCGAGCTTGAGGTGGAGTTTTCTAATGAAAAGCAGGTAACGCCCGACACTCCGCGCGCATTCATTGCGTTCAGCGACGATGACAATGTGGTGTCGCCGCTGAACGGCACAAGCTACTACAACAGCCTGCACAAGGCCGGAGTGCCCGCTGTGCTTCACATTTATCCTTCGGGAGGTCACGGCTGGGGTTGCCTTGACATGTTCCGCTATCACAAAGAGATGGTAGCCGACCTCACATCGTGGCTGAGCAGCTTCTGATGTAACGCATAGTTCACTCATCATGGCTCCGCATCGTGGCGAAGTAACGCCACAGCGGGGCCGCCATGAGTGCCTGCTTCATCTCGTCGTTCAGGAGAAGCGAGTAGACCTCGTCGGGTGTCATGAGCACCACCTCGATGTCCTCGGTGCGGTCGAGATGCCTTGCTCCGGAATATGTCAAGCCTTGTGCTATGAAGCAGTAGGTGAGATTGTCGGTTGTGCTGGGATTGCCCGATATTGTCATTAACTGTGTCCATGTGCCGCCTACGTAGCCGGTTTCTTCTTCGAGCTCCCTTCGTGCCGCTTGTTCGGGTGTTTCTCCTTCTTCCATCACTCCGGCGCAAAGTTCAATGCAAGTTTCGCCCAGTCCGTGACGGTACTGGCGTTCCATAACAAATTGCCCGTCGTCGGTAATAGCTATCACGTTTACCCAGTCGGGATACTCAAGCACATAAAATTCGGGATTTATGGCTCCTGTGGGCAGGAGTACTTTATCGCGGCGCACGGTGAGCCAGGGGCGTCGCATCAGATGCTCGCTTTCGAGCACTTTCCATTTTTTCGGGTCTTCGGTTTCCATATATAAGGTGAACGCACATGGTGGCGTAGTTATTTTTAGGGAGTGTCGAATTTTTTTAGTGAAATGTTTTTGGGAGTTCATGAAATTGTGCTTATTTCGCACATTACTTTGTCAACTCGCTATTGCTAATACCGAAGATGGATAAATCGAAATTCCAACTTGAATTTGAAATGAAAAGCGTGCCGGTGGCACTGCTTTGGAACTATATATCGTCAATCAACGGATTGACGGAATGGTTTGCCGACGAGGTGTCGATTTCGGGTAAAACCTATACTTTTTCATGGGACGGACAATCTCAGACCGCTCAATTGCTGAGCATGCGCACCGAAGTGTCGATACGTTTCCGATGGAGCGACGACAACTCGCGCTGCTATTTTGAGATGAAGATTTCAGTTAATGAGCTTACTGATGAAACGATATTGACCGTCACCGACTTTGCCTCGGAGGATGAAATGGATGATGCGAAGGAACTGTGGACGGCTCAGGTCGATACCCTGCGAAGGGCTCTCGGCTGTTGAGCGAGTCACTATCCGTGCTCTTGTCGCCCTATTGGCGAACCGGCTCTAAAACTATTGTAGCCGGAGATTGTTATATTGTATATTGATATAATTAATCAACTGTTTATTTTCAAGAATCATGAAAAGGGAAAGACAAGAGAAGGTAAGCCTTTGGATTAAAGTGGGAGTGACCGTGCTTATAGCGTTGTTGCTTCTGTGGCTTACGATTTTTGAGTACTGGAACTCATAAATCGACAGGGCTTAAAATTTAATGTTTAATTAAAATTATAGAAATTATGGGAGCGACACTTTGGATTGTATGGGCGATTATAGGAGTAATCGGCGGATACATGGCCGGAAAGCTTCTTCACACTGCCCACAGCGTTGTACTCGATGTGTGTGTGGGTGTGTGCGGCGCACTGCTTGGCGGATGGCTGCTGGTGGTGTTCTTGGGCAATAACGAGAATATGCAGGTGTTTTCGCTCGTGACTTCAGCGGTTGCGTGTGCGATATTGCTGTGGGCTCTGTCATTGATTCTGCCCGGCAAGCCCGATGACGATGATGACGACTAAGTTGTAGGCTGACATTTACATGATAAAAACGACGAGTCCCGCCTGCTTGTGCATTGGCGGGACTCGTTGTGTAATTGTATACCGTAATAATCGGCAGGCGTCATTACTTAACGCGACGTTCCTTGATACGGGCCTTCTTACCGGTGAGTTTACGGAGATAGTAAAGCTTGGCGCGGCGAACCTTACCATACTTGTTTACAGTGATTGAGTCGATGAAGGGTGACTCGATGGGGAAGATACGCTCAACACCGATATTGTCGCTCATCTTGCGAACTGTGAAGCGCTTCTTTTCGCCTTCGCCTGAGATGCGGATAACCACACCGCGATATTGCTGGATACGTTCCTTGTTACCCTCCTTGATGCGGTAAGCGACTGTGATGGTGTCGCCGGGACCGAAGTCGGGGTGCTGCTTGCCTGTTGCAAATGCCTCTTCAGCAATCTTGATTAAGTCCATTTTCGTTCTGATTGAATTTAAAAATGTTAATAATTACGCAATATAGCAAGCTGCATGTCTTGCCAGAGATTACGAAAAGCGGTGCAAAGTTATGGAAAATTACTGAAATAGACAAATCAAGCGTTGATAATTTGTCATTTATTCGACGGATTATGTCGTTGTTGCGTGTTTAGGCCGGCGATTTATACGGGAATCACCATCATGGGGATGTCGGAATGGAACAGCAGCCTGTGGGCGAGCGACGGATTGAACAGGCGCGCAAAGATGTTTTTCTTTTTGTTGGGTACAGCAATGAGGTCGACGGGCTGTCGCTGCTGGATTGCGTTGAAGTCCTCGACGATTGAGCTGAGCGATAGGTCGGCCACGGTAAATGTGAATCTCGGATAGTGTGACTCGCAGTATCCTTTCAATGCATCGGCAGCCTGTCGGCCGCTCTTGGAGTGCTTCTTGTCAGGAACGTTGATCATTGTTACGTTGAAGTGCTCGTCGGAGAAGAACCGGTATATGGCATCGAGCGCCAGGATGTCTTCCTGGTCGAGGTTGCTGAACAGTACTACGTGCTTGATGTCGTCGGCTTTGCTGAGATTGACCGATTCGGGCACTGTGAGCACCGGAAACCGGCATGAGTCGAGCACTTCGGCTGTTACGCTGCCTATGAGTTCTTTCTCTTTTTTGCCTTTTCCGCGAGTGCCCATCACAATTAGCTGGGGCTTGTTTTCTTTTGCGTATTCGGTTATCGCCTCTTCGGGAACGCCTTCGGTGATTTCAGAAGTTATCTTTACTGGCGGAATTTCGTTGAGCTTCATGCGGTTTCGCAGCTTGCGGATGAAGTCGTCCATTAGGCGTCGGGCTTCGGCATCGAGTGTGCGCCGCATTTCCGACTCGGCTATGTCGTAACTTAGAGAGTCGCTCAGCTGGATGTTGCCCGACAGATAGGGATCGAGATAGGTGTTGAGGAGCGTGATGTGGGTTTTGTGTCGGCTTGCGAGATGAAGGGCTATGTCGCAGGCTTTTACGGAATAATCACTGAAGTCGATGGGCACAAGAATCATGGGATTCACGGCTCCATCGACTTCAGTTGATTTTAACGATCCGAAAATATCGGTGTTTTCAATGATTCTCAAAGCAAGAGGGAGGTCGCTTTCGTGGATGCGCACTCTAACTCCGCTTGACACTGCCGGATGATTAAGATTGACATTCTGCAACACGGCATTTACACCTTCGCTTTCAAGGAGATTCTTGAGTGCGACAGCATGATCGTAGGTGTGTATTGCTACGGTAATCAATCGATCGTCGGGCATTTCAGGATAGTTGAATTGTGATATTTTCAGTTAAATGTGTTGATAAGTCCAAGACTTAAGCATCCTTAGCGGCCTGTTGCTCTTCAAGAATGGCAATGGCCATGTCGTAAATTGTAGTGTCGTCAAGCACCACGATACCTCCGTGAGGGCCCGGCTCAATGTGAACGCCACAATTCTGACCAAACTCGTAGTTGCTGCCTCCGAAGTAGTTGCGAACTGTCTGCACGGTGCAGTTGAGCTGATCGGCGATTTTGTGCATTGAACCATCGGGCAAACTGTCCTTGATGCGGCGGAGGTCGTTGAATGAAATAGTTTTAGTCATGATACTTATAAGTTTTAGAAAGTTAATAATTCAGTTATTTGATGTCGTTAAAATTAGCCTTTTCGTATCAAAAAAGCAAATTTTGTGAGCATAAAGTTATGTGTTATAAAACATATAGTATCAATTTGTACGCGACATCTTCAGCTACTTGCCGATATTGCAATGAGTTGATGCTGCGACGGGCTTTCAGATGCGCTCTACGGCTGAAGCGCGTACCCATGCTCGATTGTTGTTGTCGACCTTGACATCATACCACCGAGTAGTCACAGAGTCGATGCGCGTGGTGACGGAGTCGAGGATTTCGAGCTTTGTGCCTTCGTGGAGCAGCATTGCCTCTTCGCTGCGGTCCTTGGGTGTGCGCGGCGAAGTGCTGAGCAGGGTAGAGGGCTCAATGATTATCGCTTCGTTGTGGGAAGTGGAGTAGCGTGTGGCGATGGATGCCATTATGTTGGCCAGTACACATGCCCCGAGCAGCAGGATGCCGCCGAAGAACCCGGTCTTGCGCAAGCGCACGTTAGATGAAAATACGTAAAGAGCTATAGCACCGAGCAGCAGGACAAAGGAGCCGATGGCAATCAGCGACCAGGTGTTGGCCGGGGTCTTGCAGGCAAATCCGTTTACGGTGTTGGAGATGAACATTCCGCGGTCGCCGGGTTCGTCGGTTATCTTTGAGTTTACGAAAGCGAGATTGGTGCGTGCGTCCTTGTTGGATGGGTCGAGTCGAAGCGCGCGCTCGTAGTTCAGAATGGCGAGTCCGAGCTTGCCCTGGCGGTAGTAGGCGTTGCCAAGGTTGTAGAAGAGATTGCTTGAGGTGCCTTCATTGGCGGCAATCTCTTCGTAGAGCTTCGCGGCTTTGATGAAGTCGTCGTTCATGTAGGCAGAGTCGGCTTCCTGAGTCAGCGAAGATGCCGAAATCATGTTGAACACGGCTGTTAACAGAATTAGAGTCGATATGATGCGTTTCATTTCGTTTCTTTTTCGTGGATGTGAATGAGTGATTTAGTTATTGACGCTTGGCGCGCTTTATACCTTCCATGGCGTTCATGGCCGAGGATGCCTGATTGAACAGTTCCTCAATCTGCTCGTCGCTCTTTGCGGGGGAGTAGCGTGCCATTTCACACTCGTCGATTATGTTGATGAAGGAGTCGGTGAGATTCTGCGGTGCGCCGTACTCGGTGAGTTCGCGGTCGATGTTGTCGCGCGTGAGCTGCGATGCCTGCAGACCGAGCTTGTCGCTCAGATAGCCCCATATAGCACGGAGCATCTCCTCGTAGAACTTGTCGTTGTCATGAGCCGACATGAATCCCTTGGCAATCTTGAGTCGCTTTTTGGCGACTTTGTTGGCGTTGGCGAGCCGACGGCCCTGAATGTCGGCGTTGAGCTTAACCTTCTTGCTGTAAATCCATATTATTGCCACGAGAATGAGGGCGAGCACTATATAGGCAGGCCAGTACCATGCCGACGAGTAGAAGTAACGGTGTACCTTCGCGGGGTGCAGGTCGCCCATCTTTATGTGGAGGATGTCGGTGTTTTTGCTTGATATGCTCTGCTTGTTGACATCGGCGGCGGCCGATACGGCAGCTCCACGTGCCACCTTTATATCATAGGTGGGCGTAGTGAGCGTGACATATTTGCGGCTTTCGGGATTGAAGTAGACAAACTTGTCGGCGCCTATGTGGAAATCGCCCACGCTTTGAGGCACGAATGTGTAGTCGATTTTCATCGTTCCGCTTACCGATGAGCCGTTGACCTGGGCCGTTATTTCGTTTTGCGGGGTGTATTGCTCAAATTCGGTGGGGAAGTCGATTACCGGCTCCTTAATGTATTTTATGTTGCCTGTACCGGTGATGGTGTATATGAGCGATGCCGCTTCGTTGGTCTTGAACGACGATGTGCTCAGGCGGCTGTCGATGGAGAATGTACCCACGGCACCGGTGAATCCTTCGGGCTGAGGCGAGGGCAGGGGATCGATGTTGATTGAGGCGGAGTTGGAGCTTACCTTTATCTCTTTCTCCACAGGTCGCGAGCCACCCCAGAATCCTGAGAAACGCTCGTGTTGCACTACCGTCACATCATATTTTCCCGAGTTGATGGTGAGCTTGCCCGACTTCTGGGGGAAGATGATGCACTGCTTCAACACGGCGGTCATGTAGTTTTGACCATTGTAATGTTCTACCTCGTTAAGCTGAGGCTGGAGGTTTACCTCCTCGATGAGGAATCCGTCAAACGACGGCTGGGTGGTGGGCAGGAACGAGCTTATGCTGTACTTAGTATAGAGTTTTATCGTGCAAAGGATAGCCTCCTGCTCGTAGGCTCGTGAACGGTTCAGGATAATGCGCACAAACACATCGTTGGCCGACACGGATCGGTCGGATGTCTGGCTGCTTATGTCGTCTACCCTCACGCCTTGATTGGAGCCTTGGGCTGCTTGGTCGGGAGGAAGTACCTTGAACGTGGCGGGCTTGGTGGTGTAGGTCTTTCCGTCAACCGTTATTCGGGCTTCGCCAATTGTATAGGTGCCGGGATTGTCGGCGCGATAGGTGAATGAATAGTCGACTGTCACCGAAGAGGTCGATTTGCCGTTGACCCACTGATAGTTTTGCATTGTGGATGTCGAGGGACCGAAGACGAGGGTACAGCCTTTTATCTCGGGTGCTTTAAGTCCCGAGCCTTGTCCGTCCTTCAGCCTGAAGGTGACATTGAACTTGTTGCCTGCGATAACCGTGCGCGGCGGGATGACCGTGAACGATGTTTCGGCCGATGCCGACGCGGCGACGCCGAGCAATAATGTTAATATCAACAATATTCGTTTCATATTCACTCTATTCGTTTTATTCTGTCAAGTTGCACAATCGATTAGGGAGCGGTTACCACTGGTTGCCGGTGCGGCGACGTGATGACTCTTCCTCTTTCTTTTTCAGTTCCTGAACCTTTCGGCGGGTGGCATTCTCCTCGTTTTCCATTGTCTTGAGGATTTTAGCCGCATTGGCGTCGCTTATGCCGCCCTGCTGCTGTTGAGGCGGTTGCTGATCCTTGGGCTTTTCGTTTTTCTCTTTGTCGCCCTGCTGGTCCTGATCCTTATTGTCTTGATTCTGGTCCTGATTTTGCTGTTGGTCCTGATTCTGTTGATTTTGTTGCTGGTCCTGATTTTGATCCTGGTCCTTCTTGTCCTGATTCTGATCCTGATTTTGCTGCTCCTGTCGCTTCAGCTGGGCGAGGCGCAGGTTTTCGCGGGCCTTGTCGTTGTCGGGATTCTTGCGTAACGCCCCCTTATACATGTTTATAGCCTGGTCATACTGCTGCTGGTTGAATGCCATGTTGCCGAGATTGTAGAAGGCGTTTTCGACAATCTGCATGTCACGGCTGCTTTGGGTCAGTCCCTGCAGAAGCTGTTGCGCCTCGGCCATGGGGTTGTTGCCCGAGTTGGGGTCGGCGGTTCCCGACTGTCGGATGAGCGATGCCGCGAGATTGTACATGGCAATGTCGCTCAAGGCATTTTCCTCAAGAGCCTTTCGATAGGCCACTTCGGCGTCGGCATATCGCTTTTCTTTGTAAAGGGAGTTGCCCTCGCGTATGTAGTTGCGCTCCTTGCGTGTTGAGTTGTCGTCATCGGCGGCATAAGCGGTAAAGGCCGATGTCGATGCGGCAAGCAGGAGCAATAGGGATAGAATTCGATTCATCGTCAGCATTGTTTTTATTTGCTAAAGAAGTTGATTTTTTTCAGCCAGCCCACTTTTCGGTCAAGCATGAATATGTCAAGGATCAGGAATGCAAGCGCAATCCATGCAAATACGGGGAATTGCTCGGCGCTTGCCGTGTAGTTGATTTTCTCGAGGCTGCTGGTGGCGAGAGTCTTGAGCTGCTCGTCGACATCGTTGACTACTGTCGACGCGGCTCCCGACACGTATATGCCGTCGCCTTCCTCGGCTATTTTGCGGGCCATCGTTTCATCAAGACGGGTTGTCACGGGGTTACCCGAGTCGTCCTTCAGATATTGACCGTTACGGCCTATGGGTATAAGTGCGCCCTTTGTCGAGCCGAGTCCTATCACATCGACCTGAATGCCGCGCTTGGCTGCTTCCTGGGTCGCTGCGAGCGGATCGTCCTCGAAGTTCTCGCCGTCGGTTATCACGATTATGGCACGCTGCATATCCTCATCGGGAGTAAACGAGTTCATAGCCATCTGTATTGCAGCGCCTATGGCTGTTCCCTGGGTGGGGACCATTTCGGTGGAGATGCTGTTGAGGAACATCTTGGCCGACACGAAGTCGCTCGTTATGGGCAGCTGGGTGTAGGCGTCGCCCGCAAACACAATCAGGCCCACCTTGTCGTTGTCGAGCTTGTCGATGAGCTTTTCAAGCACGAGTTTGGCTCGCTGAAGTCGCGACACGCCGCGCGGATCGTCGGTCGATGAAGCGAGCATCGAGTTGGATACATCGAGGCATATCATCACCTCTATGCCTTGTACTTCGCTCACCTCCTCCTTGGCACCGGCACGTGGACGCGCCAGCACGATAACAAGTGCGGCTATTGCTATAAGCTGAAGAACCAGCTTAATCCCGGGCTTGTAGTGTGAAGCGTCGGGCATGAGCGGCGTCAGGGTTGCAATGCGGCCGTAGCGCATGAGCTTGCGTCGCCGTGCAATCCTCGCAATGATGTATAGCCCTGCAACAACGGGAAGCAGGAACAGAAGATATAGAAGGTGTGGATTAGCGAAACTGAACATTGTTTTGGCTATATATTATTATAGTAAATTGTCATGGAATTGTGCGCAACACGGTGTGACGCAGCAGGATTTCCAGCAGGAACAGTCCGATGGCGAGCCATGCCCACATCATGTAGTTGTCCTCGGTGTGGGAGAAGTGGCGTACATCCATTTGGGTCTTTTCGAGTTGGTCGATTTCAGCGAAGATGTCCTTCAGCACGTTGTTGCCTGTAGCGCGGAAATATTTTCCGCCGGTGGTTGAGGCGATTGTGCGTAGGGTGTTTTCGTCGATAACGACCGGCATGTTTACGTAGTCGATGCCGCCGAAGTAGTTTTGCTGCGGCATAGGAGCGGTGCCGTTGCGACCCACACCTATGGTGTAGACCTTTATGCCGTATTTCTTGGCAATCTCGGCAGCCGTTACGGGTGCCACGTTACCGGTGTTGTTGGTTCCGTCGGTGATGAGTATGATACTCTTCGACTTAGCCTTTCCGTCCTTGATGCGGTTTATCGATGTGGCGAGTCCGTCGCCTATTGCGGTTCCGTCCTCAAGCATTCCCATTTTTATGTCGTGGATGTAGTTGGCAAGCACCGATCGGTCGGTGGTCATGGGCACGGCAGTGAAGCTCTCGCCGGCAAAAATAACCACGCCTATGTTGTCGCTTTCGCGTCCGGCGACAAACTTGGCTGCCACATCCTTGGCCGCCTCGAAGCGGTCGGGCTTAAAGTCACGGGCGAGCATCGAGGTCGATATGTCGAGGGCTATGATGATGTCGGTACCTTCGGTCGACGATGTGCGCCAGCTGTCGCGAGTCTGGGGTCGTGCAAGCACTATGATGACGCATGATATCGCCGCGAGCCGCAATAGAAACAGTCCGTGCAGCATGTACTCCTTTATTGAACGCGGCAACTTGTTGTAGGGCGTTGTCGTGGATATTTCGAGTGCGGGATAGGCGTTACGATATTTCCACACGTACCATGCAATCAACGGTACGAGCAGAAGAAACAACCAGAGATATTCAGGATGAGCGAGTTGCATTATTTCTTGTCTTTAGGTTGTGAAGTTTCGTCGGTCGGCTTGTCGTCGTCGGTTTCTGATGACTCTTCGGCCGAGGGTTCTGCCGGTTTAGTATCCTCGACAAACTGCACGGCCATGTTGAGGGTCTTGACATTGTCGTCGGGGAGCGGACGCACCTTGGCAAACTTTACAAAGTCGGCCATTTCAAGAATCTGCTTCATGAGCTGTGTAGTAGGCTTGGTGTCGTCGCGGTGACGCAGGGAGTTGAGAATCTGTGTTGATGTCATCTCCATTGCGTTTATGCCGAAACGCTTGTCAAGGTAAACACGAAGAATCTCGGTGAGGCGGGTGTAGTACTCTTTTTCCTGTCCGCGCTCGCAGAGTTTCTCCTCCTTAAGCTTGTTGAGCTGCTGCATAGCCATTTCGTAGGGCGGCACGGGTTTCTTCTTGGGAAGCACGGCTGCTATTACTTTCTTTTTGAAGAAGAGGAAGTAGGCTGCTACGGCTATGCCTATTGCAAGGACTATGGCATATATCCACCAATAGTCGGTTATGAAGTCGGGCAGATAGTCCCAGATGCGAGTGTGTGGCGCTATCGTTCCGGCGTAGTCATGGACTGTGGTCATGGTGTCGACCGGGACGGGGAGTACCTTGAGAGCGAGGTCGTTGGACGCGAATGTGTCGCCGTCGGCCACGTAGACAAACGGAGGCAGAGTATAGAGCCCCGAGTCAAATGACTGGATTATGATTTCACGCACAATCTCTTCGCGGTTGGAGCCTATGTCGGTAGTGTCGCTGCGGAGGAGGCCAATTATTTCGACTTCGCGGGTGAGCGTGTCGCCGTTGTTGGTTATGAAGTAACCCTGAGTGCCTTTGTCCTGCACAAGATTCACTTTCAAGAGCGTTTGCTTGCCCATTATCAGGTAGGTTGAGTCAAGCGACGCCTTTACGCTGACAGGAGCCGCCGCGTGGGCTGTGGCGCACGACAGTAGCAGTGCTGTCAGTAATAAGTGAATGCGATTGATAACTTTCATATTCTGCGATATTGAATTGTAGGTTGGTTGTGGAGTGTTGCCGTGAAGGCGGCGGTTGATGTCATCTCACGCCGCGTTTCTGGAACAGACCCATGAGCGATTTAACAAAATCCTCGTCGGTGGCAATAGAGGTGTAGTCGACGCGGCATCGATTGAAGCGGTCAATCATCTGCTGCTGACGCTCATACCACCACCGGTTGAATGCCTGCCGCACTTTACCCGATGAGGTGTTGACCCATCGGTCGCGTCCGGTTTCGAGGTCGATGACTCGCATGAATCCCACATCGGGCAACTGAGCGTCACGCTTGTCATAGACCTGTATGGCCGTGACATCGTGCTTGTTGTTGGCGATAGATAGCGCCTTGTAGTAGTCGTGTGAGTCGATGAAGTCGGAGATTATGAACGTTGTGCAGCGTTTCTTCAGCGCATCGGTCATGTAGCGAAGCACCTCGGCCAGGTCGGTGCCGCGTTGCTCGGGAGTGAAGTCAAGCAGTTCGCGGATTATGAACAGGATGTGGCGTCGACCCTTTTTCGGGGGAATGAATTTCTCGATTTTGTCGGAGAAGAATATCACGCCTATCTTGTCATTGTTCTGTATAGCCGAGAAGGCCAGCGTCGCGGCTATTTCGGCTATCATTTCTCGCTTGTCCTCGCCCATGGCACCGAAGTTGCGGCTACCCGACACATCGATAAGAAGCATCACGGTGAGCTCGCGCTCTTCCTCGAAGACCTTGACATAGGGATGGTTGTGACGGGCGGTCACGTTCCAGTCGATGTCGCGGATGTCGTCGCCGTACTGATATTCGCGCACCTCGCTGAACATCATGCCGCGACCCTTGAACGCCGAGTGGTACTCACCGGCGAATATGTTCTGCGACAGACCCTTGGTCTTGATCTCGATTTTTCTTACTTTCTTAAGAAGCTCGTTGGCATCCATAAGCGTGACTTTCTACTTAGGGTACTTCTACCTTGTCAAGGATTTCTGAAATTATTTCATCGGCGGTGATGGTGTTGGCTTCGGCCTCGTAGGTAAGTCCGATACGGTGACGGAGCACATCATGGGCCACTGCTCTTACATCCTCGGGCACAACGTAGCCGCGTCCGCGGAGGAATGCGTAGCTGCGTGCGGCGCGTGCAAGGCTGATTGACGCACGGGGCGATGCACCGAAGGCGATGATTGTAGTGAGGTCGTTGAGGTTGTATTCGGCCGGGAAACGGGTTGCGAATACGATGTCGACGATGTAACGCTCGATTTTCTCATCGATGTATATCTTCTCTACGACACGCTGGGCCTCAAGAATCTCTTCGGGCTTAAGAAGCGGGCGTATCTCCTTCTTTTCGTTGGTTATGTTCTGGCGTATGATGACTTTCTCCTCTTCCTTGGAGGGATAGCCTATTACAACCTTCAAGAGGAAACGGTCGACCTGTGCCTCGGGCAGAGGATAGGTGCCTTCCTGCTCGATGGGGTTCTGGGTGGCCATTACGAGGAATGGCTCGTCGAGGGGGAATGTGCTGTCGCCTATTGTCACCTGACGCTCCTGCATGGCTTCAAGCAGTGCGCTCTGTACCTTGGCCGGCGCACGGTTGATTTCGTCGGCGAGTACGAAGTTGGCGAATATGGGACCACGCTTCACCTGAAACTGTTCACTCTTGACGCTGTAGACCATAGTACCGATTACATCGGCCGGCAACAGGTCGGGGGTGAACTGGATGCGGCTGTATTTGGCATCGATGATTTGTGCCAAAGTCTTTATTGCTAATGTTTTTGCCAGACCGGGCACGCCTTCAAGCAGTACGTGGCCATTGGAAAGCAAAGCTATGAGCAGTGAGTCGATGAGATGCTTTTGACCGACAATTGTCTGGTCCATTCCTCGCTGAATGAGGGTGATGAAATCGCTCTTTGCGGCAACGAGGTCGTTGAGCTCTCTGATGTTTACCGTGTCACTCATAATTCCTTTTTTGAGTAATAACTTTTTTTATTTGATTATTTATGTTTATTCGCTTTTTGTTTACGCTTGGGCATAATTCCCCCGTGAGTGCAAATTTATATATTCCAACAACTTTATAGTTAAGACCGATTGTTAAAATTAGCTATATATCCTTTATCTTGTTAAAAGATTAAGATTATTTGTCAAAACGGGAGTAAATTTCACCTATTTTGGATGAAGCTTTCTTAACGCTCTCGGGATCGTTAACATCTATGCCGTATTTTTCGGCGGGCGGAATGACAACCACTGTGCCCGGGCGTATTTTGTCGGGATGACGGAGTTTCGGGGCATTTTCTTCGTAGATGTAGACCCAGAAACGATGGTCGCCGTAATATTTTCGCGACATGGTGGTGAGAAATCGTGTCACCGTTATGGTGTCGGTTATTGCTTCGGGCACAACGGCGATCGGTTCTACTACAGCTGATGAATCGACAGTCACGGCCGACAGGCTGTCGACATTGACTATAACTGAGTCGAGAGCCTTGTCGGCATAGATTATTGTATCGGCTGCTTGCGGCTCGTATTGCGTTGATGTCACCCAGGGGTAGTATTGCCAGCGATAACCTGCGTAGTATCCCGCCACAAGACCTATGGCTAATCCGATGATTAGCGCAAACCATGGATTGAACCGCTGTTGCGGGGCGTACTCCTCCTGATAGTCAGGCATTTCATCGGTTTCGGGAGCATCGGCGGGTTGATCGTCGGAGGTTGATTCGTCTTGTTGCTGAGCGTCATCTACAGTCGACGGCTCTTCTTGCTCTTGTAGCGCTTCGTCCGATTCTTCATCGGGAGCTTCGGGCGACTCTTCGTCATCGCTTGTATCGCCGGTAACCTGAGTGTCGTCGGATTCGGGGGCGGGTAGGGTATCGTTGTCGTCGGTTTTAACCTCCGATACTGCTGCCGGCTCATCCTCTTTTTTGTCGGTGTCGGTTGACGGTGGTGTCGACAGAACCTCCTCGGTCACGCCGTCGTTCAGCTCTACAGGCTCGAAAAAGGCGAATGGCTGGTTTACCGCTTCGGCAAGCTCGGGAGCGGGCTGCCAGAGTATGGGATTCTCGGGCGACATTCCTAATGTGAAGGCTCCGAGTCCCTTTATGCTTACGCTTCGTCCCTGCAAAAGCTCTGATGATATGTAGTCAAACAGCTGACGGATGAATGTTTCGGCTGTGGATTGGCTGCTGCCGGTGGCTTGTGCCAGTGCGGCGGCGAGTTGCGGGAATGTGATTGTGAGATTCATCGGTCGGAAATTTTACGGCGTAATAGGGCGCTTGACTTGAATTGTACGGTTATTTCAGGAGGCAGCAAAAGCCGCTTTCCGGTCGATAGGTCGTTTTGGATTCGTTCGTCCTCCTTGACCGGCTCGAAAGTGCCGAATCCGGGTATGGCTATGGAGTCCATTGCGCTAAGCTTTTCGCGCATTATGGCGGTTATTCCGTCGAGAAGTGCCGCGATGTCCTTGGCATCACGACCCATACTCTTGGATAGTTCATTCACAACAGCGTTATTGTCCATTATCTAAAATTTTCTACAAATTTAAGAAATTTCCCCACATTGCAATAATCATTCGTTCCGATTCCTTATTTATAAGGATGAAACGAGATACGCCGCGGAAGTGTTCTCGCGGCGCATCGTAATATCAGTGTTGCATTGTCCCCGGGCGTTACCAGATGATGACGCGTTGGTCGACCGGCATGTACATTTTGTCACCTTCCTTGATGTTGAATGCATTGAAGAACGGCTCGATGTTACGCAGGCTTCCGTTGACGCGCCAGCGGCCGAGCGAGTGGGGATCGGTCTTGGTGCGCAGCAGTATCTCCTCGTCGCGGATGTTGCCGGCCCATACGTTGGCGTAGGAGAGATAGAACCGTTGGTCGGGCGTGAAGCCGTCGATTACTTCTCCCTTGCTGTCGCCGAGTGAGTTATGATAGGCGGTGTAGGCCACTCGCAATCCTCCTTGGTCGGCTATGTTTTCGCCGAGCGTGAAGCGGCCGTTGGCGTGGGTGTCACCGAGGACGATGATGCGGTTGAACTGCTCGGCAAGTCCGTCGGTGAGCTCGTTGAAGCGTTTGCGGTCGTTTTCGGTCCACCAATTCGACAGGTTTCCATCCTTGTCAAACTGACTGCCCTGGTCGTCAAATCCGTGAGTCATCTCGTGTCCTATCACTACGCCTATCGCGCCGTAGTTCTCGGCCGGGTCGGCGTCGGGATTGAAGTAGGGAGCCTGAAGTATTCCGGCGGGGAAGCATATTTCATTTGTTGTCGGGTTATAATAGGCGTTGACTGTCTGCGGTGTCATGAACCATCGGTCGCGGTCGACGGGTTTGCCCCAGTCCGACAGGTTGTAGGCCTGTTCATGCTTTATCGCTCCTTTTATGTTGTCCCAGTAGGATTTGCGTCGATCAATGTCAAGTTTGCTGTAGTCACGCCACTTGTCGGGATAGCCTATCTTCACTGTGAATGCGTCGAGTTTTTCCCTTGCGCGGGCCTTGGTGGTGTCGCTCATCCAAGTGAGTGCGTCGATGTGCTGTCGCAGTGCTGTCTTCAGGTTGGCAACAAGGTCGAGCATCTTGTTCTTGGATGTCGGCGGGAAGTATTTTTCGACATAGAGCTGACCTACAGCCTCTCCGAGAAGCGAGTTGGGGACACTCACGGCGCGTTTCCATCGGGGCAGCGGCTCCTGAACACCCGACACGGCCTTGGATAGTAGGAAGTCGGCTGTTACGAAGTCATCGCTCAGATAGGGGGCGGCCGAAGCTATGTAACCTGCCGTGAAGTAGTCATGCAGTTCCTGCTCGGTGGCGTTGGCCAGGATGCTGTCGACAGCTGCAAGTGATTTGGGTTGTCCTATGATTACCGAATTGATGTCGTTGATGCCCTGCTTGGCGAAGTAACGCTTCAGGTCGACATTGGGATAACGCTCGGCAAGCTCCTGCATGGTCATGGGGTTGTAGGATGCCGCAGGGTTGCGCAGCTCTTCGCGTGACATGGCCGCTTCGGCGAGTGCGGTTTCGATTTTCATCACGTTGTCGGCTACTCGTTGTTGTGCTGCTTCGTCATAGCCTACAAGGCGGGTGAGCGTCATCACATATTTACGATAGGCGTCACGTAGGTCACGCGCGTTTTCGCTATCTTCAAGATAGTAGTCACGGTCGCCGAGTCCGAGTCCGCCTTGCGACCAATACATGGCATTGGCATTGGAGTCCATCATGTCGGCTTCAACTCCGGTGGCGAAGAACGCCGATATTCCGGGCATCACGGCTATCAGGTCGATGAGGTCGGCCTTGGGTGTCTGATTTATGGCTACTACATCGCCCATTATGGGCTGGGCTCCGTCGAGGTTCAGCTTTATGCTGTCGAGCCCCAGCGCATAGAGGTCGCCTATTTTTTGTGCCATTGAGCCTTGTGGTGCGTTCTTTGTGTCGAGGCCGATTATGAGGTCACGCACCTGTGTGCGGTTGTTTTCACGGAGTTGGTCGAATGTGCCGTAACGTGAAAATTCGGGCTTGAGCGGATTGGCTTTCATCCATCCGCCGCAGGCATACTCGTAAAAATCCTCTTGTGGCATCACCGATGGGTCGAGATTGTTACGGTCGACGCCTTTGGGTTGTTCTGCATTCATGATTATCGTTGATGTAAAAGCGATAGAAAGAACTGCATACTTGATTTTACTCATGATTTAGTGCTTGAATTATATAATTTGGTATAAAGTTCTTATCTATGTATTATGTATGTGGTGCAAAAGTACAAAACTTTATCGAGCCGACAAAGCTTGTGAGGTCAAGTGACAAATTAAGGGGTAATAATAGGGCGGCGTATTAAAAAGTTTTTTAACTTTAGGGCGTAAATATAGAAATCGATATGAATACCTTGATTAAAGCTATTGCAGCCTTAGCGGCTGTCATTTCGTTAAATGTTTCAGCATTTGCGGCCGATGACGATTTTTCGGGAAAGACAATGTGTGTGTTCGGCGACAGTTATGTGGCCAATCATCTGCGCTCCTACACCGAGGCCTGGCATTCAAAGGTGGCCGAGCGAATGGGCATGAAATACATCAATTTCGGACGAAACGGCAGCTCGATAGCTTTTGACCGCAGCAAGGAGGGCTTTGGCCGGGAGATGACCGAGCGTTACAAGGAATTGCCCGACAGCATCGACATACTGCTTGTGATTGCCGGACATAACGATGCCGACTGGGTGGCCAAGTACGGCGGCTGGGACAAGTTTACCAAGAGCCTCGACACGTTGTGTCGCAGTCTTAAGGAGCGTTACCCCGATACTGCCATAGGTTTTGTGACACCGTGGAATGTCGATCGTCCCTATTTCAAGGAGGTGATCGAGGAGATAATCTTGACTTGCGGGCGTTACGGTATTCCTGTGCTCGACGCAGCCCACACAAGCGGCATTGATGTCAACAATCCCGAATTCCGAGCCAAATACTTTCAAGGCGGCGGTGTCAACGACACGGCTCATTTGAATGCGGCCGGACATGATTTGCTTCTCGACTATGGAGAGAAGTTTATACGCTCGCTCGTGAAGTAAATCGTATTTGTATTTGTAACATAATCGGGTGGACAGGGGTCTATAGGGTAATCATTCAAAAATGGATTACCAAAATGAGATTCTTGTTTACATCATTAATTACATTAATTGGAGGCACTGTGGCGATTGCTCACAATGAAGTGCCCGATTCGATTGCTGCCCGTGAACTTGACGAGATAGTCGTTCAGGCTCCAAGGGTTATACGAAAGGCCGACATGGATGTGTTTTATCCATCGCAAACGGCTGTGGAATATTCTAAAAACGGCATGCAGATGCTCCGTAATCTAATGATTCCAACACTTAACGTGGATGACTTTTCCGGTACTGTCAAGTCATCGGGGCAAAGTGTGCAGCTGCGTATTAACGGTCGAGTAGCCACGACTGAGCAAGTCCAATCACTATTGCCTGAAACAATCAAGAGAGTTGAGTGGATTGATAACCCGGGATTGCGTTACAATGGAGCTAACGCGGTGGTGAATTTCATTGTCACAAATCCCGATGCCGGAGGTGCGTTTATGTTGTCGGGAGATCAGGCGCTGAACTGTGCATGGGCTCCATGGTATGCGTCGCTTAAATTCAACGACGGCAAGTCGCAATGGGGGCTGAGTATGAATTATAAGCTGACAAATAAAATAGGTTGTACACGTGAATACTATGAAACATTCATCTATCCCGACGGACAATCGCTTACCCGTAAGGAAACCCCTGTGGGCGGATATATGGATGAGAACAGAGGAAACTTTCAGCTGGACTATAGTTACATCAATCCTGACACTACCGTGGTGTGGGTGGCATTAAGTGGATTTAAGCAGTGGGCGATAGCTTCATTATTTGACGGAGTGATGTCGCTTAACAACGGTTTTAGCGACATTCGACTTCGGGATTATAACGGAGTCAAGGGGTTTACACCGAGTTTTTCGGCATATTTGGAGCAGCACTTCAGTCACAATCAGGTCATAGCCGTTGATTTTAATGCGTCACTATATAACGGCCGGACTCTCCATGACTATACCGAAAAAGTTAAAGATAGCGGTGATGACATCACAAATGTGAGCACATCCATAAGAGATTGTAACCAAGCCTACGGCATAGAGGCAGATTACATTAAAAAGTGGAGCGGCTCACGATTAACGGCAGGAGCTTCTTATAGGGCCAACCGTAACAAATCAACTTATGAGAATTTTTCAGGAGAAGTGTTTCATCAGCGACAGGACAGGTTTTACTTATTTGGCGAATACTTCCGTAGAATGAACAATGTCACGGTGACGGCTGGCATCGGCGCACAATATACATCATTCAGGTTTATGGAAACCGATGATGGACGCGATTCATGGGGCTTGCGACCGCAGTTGTCCTTGACCTACAGTCGGACACAGCGGTCACAATTCAAGCTTAATTTTGCCACATGGCAATCGGCCCCGTCATTGGCTGAAACCAATATAGTACCGCAGCAGATAGACGGTTTCCAATGGCGAATCGGCAATCCCGACCTTAAGACTTCCTCGTCCTATCGACTTACATTGAGTTACAACTACAATATACCGCGCTTAACGGGTTCGATGGGGGTAATGGCCTTCACAAGTCCCGATGCAATAGCTCCATATATCGAATGGCGAGGGGATAAACTCGTTACTTCCTATGAAAACAGTGCAGGATTGCAGAATATAGCATTCTACATATCTCCTCAGATTGATGTTATACCCGATTGGTTTTTTGTAAACGGCACATTGCAATACCGAGCCGAAAGGATGAGAGGAACCGGTTACAAGCATTACAACCATTGCTGGTCGGGCGATGTCACGGCGATGCTCAGGCACTGGAACTTCGCGTTACTTGTGCAATATCGAAAGGACCAGGTGAGCCTTTGGGGTGAGTCGCTTACATGGGGCGAAACTTTTTCAGTCCTGCAGTTGAACTACAACTACAAGCAATGTGCGATAGGAGCCGGTGTGTTCTGTCCATTCACCAAGTATGACAAGGGAAGCCGGTCTATAAGCCGATATAACATAAATGAATCGCGTACGCGCACCGATATATGTCCGATGCCATTTATCGAGATTAGTTATAATATTCAATGGGGAAGGCAGAAGCGCGGAGCAAGCAAGCTCGTCAATGCCGACGCCGAGGTTGACCGTTCCACAGCCAAAGGACGATGAACGGGCGCTTAAAAAAATTAAATATTTTTGTAACAAAAAATCATTTTTAGGGTCTATTGATTGTAAGCCCCGATAAACGGGGCGGTTGATAAAAAAATAGAGATTATGAAACAAAGATTATCAATTACCATCATCGCGTTGCTGCTGGCGGTTCAGGCCGGTTATTGCCGGGGATTTGACAGCGTTTTTAATGAGTTCAAAAAGAAAGAGGATGTCACGTATATAAACATGCCTCCTTTTGCGACATGGCTTGGTAAAAAAATAGGAGGAGTAAACGATGTCCCCATGGCCGACAAAGTCAAAAGCGTGAGAATGCTCGTTTCCGAAAGTCGGTGTGAACCGCTTGTAAACAGTATTAACGACACCGATAGTGGATGCGAGGAGCTTTTGCGCATGAATGATGACGGTGATATCATGAAAATCTGGATGGACTCCAAGGGCGACAAGATAAAAAAGCTTTATCTGCTTAACTACTCCGATTCGGAATGTACGTTCATGGAGTTGAAAGGCGATTTCAAAAAGAGCGATATTCTCAAATTTGTAAATGAATCCAATAATAAGTGATTGCAATGAACGCCGACACGTTTAAACGACTTATGATGCCGAGCCACCGACGCATGTATGTGCTGGCATTCAGGCTGACGGGTAATGCCGTCGATGCCGAGGATGTGGTGCAGAATGTGTTCATGAAGCTCTGGGAGAAGCGTGACAAGCTGTCGGCTCTTGAAAGTCCTGAAGCTTATGCTATGACACTTGTGCGCAATGAGAGCATAGATCTCGTCAACAATCGCCGACATGATGAAGTGATTGATGATGTGAAAGCCGGTGAACCCGACTATGACATGGCTTCACGACTTGAGAACCACGATCGTGCGACTAAGGTGCTGTCGATTATCGACACACTGCCTGAAATGCAAAGGCGGGTCGTGACATTAAGGGATGTTGAAGGATGCGAAATGGAAGAGATAGAGGCGGCCACGGGGCAATCGCCCGGTAACGTGAGGGTGCTGCTTAGCCGTGGACGCATGGCGATACGAAAACATTTTTCAAACTTTTAAACTTCTTAGACGATGACTGTAAACGATATAAAATCAATGCTCGACCGCTACTACGGCGGTTATACAACCGAGGCCGAGGAGAAGGCGTTGCTCGACTATTTCAGTCAAAGTGGGGTTGATGAGGAGCTGTTGCCCGACAAGGAGCTGTTCATGCAGCTTGCAGCTGTAAAGGTGCCCGACGGACTGGAGCGGCGGCTGTGTGACATGATCGACGAGCAGGCTGCCAAGTCAAGGGGCGATGTCATAGGCCGTCGTTTGCGCAAGTCGCTTACCTGGGTATCGGCTGCGGCAGCATGTGCCTTGATTGTATTCGGTGCCACGACCTATCATAACACGGTTCCGGCAGAACCTCAATCGGAGATGACACCTGAAGAGGCTTATGCCCACACTAAAATGGCTTTGACCTTGTTGTCAACAACTTTGCAAAAAGGTATGGACGGAATTGAATCCGCTGAAAAGACAACTTGTGATGCTACAGAATTATTATACGAAGAACTTAATAAAATATAGAATTATGAAACGACAAATTATTTTCATGCTCCTTACGGTGTTTTGCGCCATGGGAACTTTTGCTCAAAGCAAGTTTTTTGAGAAATGTGAGAAGATAAAGGGTGTAACTACCGTTTATGTGTCAAAGGCCATGCTTCAGATGGCAGGCGACGCGAATGTGACCGACGATATGAACCTGTCGGCCGTTATAAAGAAGCTTAATAGCCTTGAGGTTATTAATGCCGAGTCGTCCGCTTCGGTAGTCGAGCTTAATAAGCTGATAAAAGAGCTTAACCTAAACGGGAAGAACGGTTACGAAATTATGATGAGTGTCAATGACGACGAGCAGAATGTGAAAATCTACATGAAAAAGATGGCAAACAATACAAACGAGTATGTCATTTTGGTTGAAGAGAGTGATGAAGTCCTGGTTGTTCTAATGAACGGCACATTGACTCTTGACGAGGCAACAAAGGCTGTTAAAGTCGGCGACAAAAAGGGAAAATAACGACTTTTTAGTCGATGACAACCATCGCGGCTCCTCACTTGTTATATGCTTATGATATGGAGTATTGTAAGCATATTTATAGCCGCCGTTGCCTGCATGGCCGGCAGCCGAATGTGGGGAGCCGCGTTGAAGATAAGGGCGCAGCACGGGAGTGATGCGTGGGTGAGATATAACCGACTACTCTATGCCATACGCTATGCCGGCTATGGCTTGTTTGCTTTAGGGGTGATAGCTTATATTACTTATGGTGAATAGCTAAACAGTAACGGTTATGAGTGTGTACAAGATATTGGGGCTTGTATTGTTGTTTTCGGGATTGGGGCTGCGACTCTATGTGAGGCTGAAGAAGCTCTACCGCCTCCAGCGCATAAAAATTCATCCGCTTGTCCCTCAAGCCGAAGTGGCCAACTATCGGCTCTATCTGTGGATAGGCTTCATCATGCTGGTAACTGGCCTGTCGCTATTCATCTACAGCATGCATTGACAATTACTTAGGGATGGTTGAGGATGTTGTTGAGGGCGGTGCCTCCGTCGAGTGACGGGGAGAAGCGAAGCAGCACGTTGAACATGTCACGGCCGAATAGGTCGATGCCGTCGCAAAGTGTGTTGAGAACGCACACATCGCCGGCAAGTCCGCAAATGTCTATCTGATTGATGCCCTCGTCATTTATTATGCTCACTATGCGCACCTTGGCTTCCTGATTCTGAAATATCGAATACTCCTCGATGTCAGCCGACTTACCTTTGTAGAAAAATCTTACATCTCCGGCAGTGAGGTATAACGGATTTACAAGTGGCGGCCATATAGCCGCACCCACAGTGTCGTGAATGCAATGTGACGGCCAACGCCCTCCGAAATCCTTGAATGAGAAATGGTTGAACGGATGTCGGTCGGCGGTCACTATCTTAAGCGTGTAGTCACCGTTGGTTTGCGTTATGTATTCGGCAAGGTCGTTCATTGCGGCTTCGGCACCGGGTACCGGGAGGGTGCCGTTAATGAAATCGACCTGCGGGTCGATGATCATCAACAGCTTGCGTGAAGGCAGCGATTCTGACAGATTAGGCGGGCATGTCATAGTGAGCGATTGTTTTTAACAAGATAATGGCTGAAGTCGCTGCAATGTTCACTCGGCGTGCTCATGTCTGAACGACTTCGTGACGGTTGAGATGAAAATGTCGGATAACATCCTGCGCATCGGGTCGATGAGCATAGCCGCAATGTAGACGACAATCATCAAGCCTGTCATCATCAATGAAAATTCCCACAACGAGTGCTCCTGCCACCATTGGTAAACTGTGGGTTTCATCAGATGTGTCCATATAATCGGCGACTTGTGAAGAAGATAGACCGCAAATGCCGAGCGTGCGATATAGTTTATCGCCCTTGATTGCATGTGGAGATTCATGAATGTGATGAACAGGGCTACCGATGCGCAAATTACAAAGGGAGCGTTGTAGGCAAATGCTTTCAGCGAAGGCATATAGAGCGATGTCACGAATATTCCGGCAGTGGCGGCGACATAACCTGTCGATGCCATGGTGAGGTTGCGTCCGCAACCTGTGGCGAGAGTGGGGAACAGGCTAAGCGTGCGGCCAGTCATGTACATCATTATAAGCTGGGCTATTGTATAGCCGTTGGGGTTGAATTTGCCTCCCCACCACCAGCCGGCCCATATATTAAACAGGATGAACAGCAACGTGACTCCTACGGCGCTTTTGCGTGACATGGCCGAGAATCCGGCATTCAGGAACGGGCTTAGCAGCATCAGGGCAAAATAGGCGGGCACATACCAAAGGTCGGTATGGGTCAGCACAAGCCAGCTTTCAAGCCATTGGTCGTAATTTATCAGATTGGGAGCCGTTATGGCCGTAACTGTCGCGATGCCTACAGCGTAGAATATACATTGAAACAAGTAGGCTGCTACCGACTTGACCCTGAGCTTTATGCCGAAATATCCCGAAAGGAGCGTAAAGCAGTTTACGCCTATTATCGTTATGGATTCGGTGGCAAGCTGCCATGCCTGACGCCCGTTCATCCTGTCGACATCTCCCGACAGCTGAGGCAATCCCAACGAAGCACCGTCGAAGTGCACGGCGAGCACCATCAGCATGCTGATGATGCGCAGCAGTTCCATGTTGGATAATCTTTGTGAGGCGTGATGGACGGGTTGCATTTTGGTCAGAGGCGTTATAAAATCGGAGTTATTGATTGCATTATCGGCGTGGAGCCACGGGAGGCGGTCCACCTACGGGAGGTGGAATTGTGGGGTTGCCCACGTTTTGGAATGACTTTCCTCGCGATGATCGGATGATGTTGTACAGGATGCCTCCCACATCCACTCCTATTTCAGCCTTTTCCGAGAGTCGGTAGTAGGGAATGACCATGGGCTGTGTGTGCCAACGGCCGGTGTCGGAGGTGCGATAACTTTGTGCTCCGACTTTTACTCCCCAGCGTTCGCTGAAACGATAATCGACATAACCGCCGAATGACGGCAGAGAGATGTATCCTGCCATGGCTGGGTTGACATTGCCCGTCGGAGTGTAGTAGTTGCCAAACATTGTTACGCTCAATCGGTCGTTGATTCGGTAGGATAGCGAGCCACCTATTCCGTAGGATGTGGTCAAGCCGTTGAAGTAGCCGTATTTCACGGCATCGGCATGGGTTGTGAACGTGAACCGCCCCAATTGCTGAACTAACGTTATGCTTCCGCTCTCGATGCCCATCATTCCCGGCATCTCGTTGACAGCTATCGCTCCGAACACTCCGCCGTTATACCACATTGCGATGCGCCCGTCGGCAGGCATGCTTATATGCAGGGGTTGTATGCGGTGGTACTTGTAGTTCTCGACATCGTTTATGCGTGACATTACCGGCGACATTGTTACAGGAGTTTTCATGTATTCGGGCTTGTCGGTCATAGCTGGAAGTTCCCGGAATTCAATGTCGGGAATAAGAGAATCGGTCACTTCGGTTTGCGCCGTGGCGGTGAGCGACGACATCACACAAAGAGCCGATAAGATGACATTGCGAAGTTTCATTCAGGTCATGCTATAATCATTACTGCAAAAATAGTCGAAAAAAGCATACAGGCAATAGACAGAGGCTTATTTAGTCTTATTTCGGGATGATTGCAATCTTGTTAATGCAGTTAGCGTAAATCGGCTCGATTTAAGATATTTGTCATAAAAACATTATTTTTAATGGCAAAAGGTTAAGTGTGTAGCGAAAATTTCTTACCTTTGCATGGTTTTCACGATAGAAAGCCTGTGAATTGTGACACTTATTTTTCCTACATATTATTTTCTATCGTATGCGCGAAACAAAAAAAGCAGTCCTTGTTCTTGAGGACGGGACCACTTTCGAGGGAAAATCCTTCGGTTATGAGGCCTCAACTTCGGGCGAGGTCGTGTTCAACACCGCGATGACGGGTTATCCCGAAAGTCTTACCGACCCTTCCTATGAGGGGCAGATATTAGTTACCACCTATCCCATACTTGGAAATTACGGCGTTCCTCCCCGGCGTGAAAAGAATGATGTGAGCGAATACTATGAGAGCGACCACATTCATTGCAAGGCAATTGTGGCTCAGGATTATTCGTGGGAGCACAGCCACTGGCAGGCCGACCGCAGTCTTGCCGATTGGCTCAAGGAGGAGCACATCCCCGGAATCTACGGAATAGACACCCGAGAGCTGACGAAGCATCTGCGTGAGCATGGTTCGATGTTGGGAAAAATAATAGTCGAGGGCAGTGAGGATGTTCCTTTCTACGACCCTAACGCCGAGAATCTTGTAGCCAAAGTGAGCTGCGACAAGGTGGAGGTGCACGGCGAAGGCGAGAAGACCGTAGTGCTCGTCGATTGCGGAGTGAAGCACAACATCATACGCTGCCTGACGCGCCGAGGCGTAAAAGTGATCCGCGTTCCCTGGAATTATGATTTTACATCCATACCCTATAACGGATTGTTCATATCCAACGGCCCGGGCAATCCCGACATGGCCGCTGAAACAGTCGACAACCTGCGCAAGGCCATGGCGATAGGGAAGCCTATATGCGGTATATGCATGGGCAACCAACTGCTTGCCAAGGCTGCCGGTGCGAAGACCTACAAGCTTGCCTACGGACACCGCAGCCACAATCAGCCCGTGCGTCAAGCGGGAACCGACCGCTGCTTCATCACGTCGCAGAATCACGGGTTTGCGGTCGACAACTCGACGCTGCCCGATGACTGGGAGCCGCTGTTCATCAACATGAACGACGGAACCAATGAAGGAATACGCCACAAGAGCAAGCCTTTCTTTTCGGCTCAGTTCCATCCCGAAGCTTCGTCGGGTCCCAAGGACACGGAGTTCCTCTTTGATGAATTTGTAAATATGCTTTAACGACACGCACTTAATATATACATGACGATGAATCCACATTCGATAAAAAAAGTGCTGCTTCTTGGCAGTGGCGCATTGAAGATTGGCGAAGCGGGCGAGTTTGACTACTCAGGTTCGCAGGCTCTTAAGGCAATGAAGGAGGAGGGTATAACAACCGTGCTGATAAATCCTAACATTGCTACCGTACAGACATCCGACGGCTTTGCCGACAAGATATACTTCCTTCCCGTGACGCCCTACTTTGTGGAGAAGGTTATCGAGAAGGAGCGCCCCGACGGCATTCTGCTGGCGTTTGGCGGACAGACCGCGCTCAACTGCGGTGTCGCATTGCATGAGAGCGGAGTGCTCGACCGTTACAACGTGAAGGTGCTCGGAACTCCGGTGCGTGCCATCATGGAAACCGAGGACCGTGAGCTGTTTGTGAAGAAGCTCGACGAGATAAATGTAAAGACCATCAAGAGCGAGGCTGTCAACACCACAGCCGATGCCATAAAGGCCGCCAACGATCTGGGCTATCCCGTAATCGTGCGCGCCGCTTATGCGCTCGGCGGACTCGGCAGCGGATTCTGCGACAACGAGGAGCAGCTTATTGCCCTTGTCGAGAAGGCGTTGTCGTTCTCGCCGCAGGTGCTCGTGGAGAAGTCGCTGAAAGGTTGGAAGGAGGTTGAATATGAAGTGGTGCGTGACCGTTTTGACAACTGCATAACGGTGTGCAATATGGAGAACTTCGACCCGCTCGGCATACACACCGGCGAGTCAATCGTCGTGGCTCCCTCGCAGACTCTTTCCAATGAGGACTACCACTATCTGCGCAAGCTTGCTATAAAAATCATACGACACATAGGCATTGTGGGCGAATGTAACGTGCAGTATGCCTTTGACCCCGCTTCGATGGAGTACAGGGTCATCGAGGTCAATGCCCGCTTGTCGCGTTCATCGGCTCTTGCATCGAAAGCTACGGGCTATCCGCTTGCTTTCGTGGCTGCAAAGCTCGGACTCGGTTACGGACTTTTCGACTTGAAGAATTCAGTGACCAAGGTGACATCGGCGTTCTTTGAGCCGGCCCTTGACTATGTGGTGGTTAAGATTCCTCGTTGGGACCTTGGTAAATTCCACGGCGTTAAGCGTGAGATAGGTTCCTCGATGAAGTCGGTAGGCGAGGTTATGGCCATAGGCCGCACATTTGAGGAGGCGATTCAGAAGGGCCTCCGCATGATAGGACAGGGCATGCACGGATTTGTTGAAAACAAGGAGATCAAGATTCCCGATATCGACCATGCACTGAAGGAACCTACCGACAAGCGCATATTCGTCATATCGAAAGCCATGCGCCAAGGCTACAGCCTGGAGCGTATACATGAGCTGACCAAGATTGACCGCTGGTTCCTCTATAAGCTGCACAACATTGTGATGACTGCCGATGAGCTGGAAACATTTGACTCGGTCGACAAGTTGCCCGAGGCGCTGTTGCGTCAGGCCAAGGAGCAGGGCTTCAGCGACTTCCAGATAGCAAGAGCCGTCATGAAGGATGCGTGGAGCTCATCGCACGAGGCATCGGATGTGGTGCGTGGAATGCGCAAGAGCCTTGGCATTGTCCCGGTGGTGAAGCAGATTGACACGCTGGGCGCTGAATATCCGGCCAAGACTAACTATCTGTATATGACCTACAATGCATCGGCCAATGATGTCAAGTATCTGCATGACCACAAGTCGATTGTGGTGCTCGGCTCGGGAGCCTACCGCATCGGTAGCTCGGTTGAGTTTGACTGGTGCTCGGTCAATGCGTTGATGACTGTTAAGCGCGAGGGCTGGCGTTCGGTAATGATCAACTACAATCCCGAAACGGTGTCGACCGACTATGACATGTGCGACAGGCTCTACTTCGACGAGCTCACCTACGAGCGAGTTATGGATATTCTCGACCTTGAGCAGCCTCACGGAGTGATATTGTCGGTGGGCGGTCAGATTCCCAACAACCTTGCCACCCGTCTTGACGCCGCCGAGGTGCCCATACTCGGTACATCGGCCACCTCGATTGACAATGCCGAGGATCGTCACAAGTTCTCGGCCATGCTCGACCGCATCGGAGTCGACCAGCCTCGATGGAGGGAGTTGACCTCGTTTGACGACATTCACAAGTTTATCGATGAGGTGGGATTTCCCGTCCTGGTGCGTCCGAGCTACGTGCTGTCGGGTGCTGCGATGAACGTATGCTCCAATAATGAGGAGCTTGAACGCTTCCTGCGACTTGCTGCCAATGTGTCAAAGGAGCATCCGGTCGTTGTCACCGAGTTCATTCAATTTGCCAAGGAAATAGAGATGGATGCCGTGGCCCAGAACGGCGAGATAAAGGTCTATGCCATATCGGAGCACATCGAGTTTGCCGGCGTTCATTCGGGCGATGCCACAATCCAGTTCCCGCCTCAGAAACTATATGTCGAAACTATTCGCCGCATAAAGAAGGTGAGTCAGAAGATAGCCAAGGCTCTCAACATATCGGGCCCGTTTAACATCCAGTTCCTTGCCAAGAACAACGACATAAAGGTGATAGAGTGCAACCTGCGCGCATCGCGTTCGTTCCCGTTTGTGAGCAAGGTGCTTAAGCTCAACTTCATCGACATTGCCACTCGCGTCATGCTCGGTCATGATGTCGAGAAGCCTCACAAGAATGCCTTCGACCTCGATTATGTGGGCATCAAGGCCTCGCAGTTCTCATTCTCGCGTCTTCAGGGTGCCGACCCCGTGCTTGGCGTTGATATGTCGTCGACCGGTGAGGTGGGCTGTATAGGCACCGACACTGATGAGGCCATAATGAAGGCTATGCTTTCGGTGGGAATGAGAATTCCGTCAAAGGGCAACGGCGTGCTGCTGTCGACCGGAACACCCAAGCAGAAGGCCGATATGCTCGATGCCGCCCATGCGCTCTACAATAGCGGCTACACACTCTATGCCACCGGCGGTACCCATCAGTTCCTTACCGACAACGGCATCCCCGCCATAAAGGTTTATTGGCCGAGCCAGCCCGACATGGAGCCGCAGGCACTATCGTTGTTGCATGACAAGAAGGTGGACCTTGTGGTCAACATTCCAAAAAACCTCTCGGAAACCGAGTTGACCAACGGCTATCGCATACGTCGTGCAGCTATCGACCTGAATGTGCCACTGTTGACTAATGCTCGATTGGCTTCGGCCTTTATCGGCTCATTCACTCAAATGACCGTCGATGACATCGAGATTCGCTCGTGGGATGAATACTAAAAATAAGTAAAAATAGGCATAAAGGTTTGCAAAGGTAGGATAATATTCTTACCTTTGCACTCGCTTAAAGGCATTCGGGGCGTAGCGCAGTCCGGTTAGCGCACCTGCTTTGGGAGCAGGGGGTCGCGAGTTCGAATCCCGCCACCCCGACAACCTTGTAACGGGCTGAAATACATTGTATTTCAGCCCGTTTTTTTTATGTCCGTTCGCAAATCTACGCGCCAGCCCCTATTGGGCAGCTACGCAGCCCGTGGGGTTGTGTGAGGCCACACGTGACCTCACACTGCACGCACCTAAAGGCGCGTTTGCATGAGGCTAACCTTATTGAGCAGCTACGCAGCTCTTGCGCTAACGCGGGGATTTGATGACGGAGCGCGTAAGGTGACGACTGGATGGCGGATTGTGTAGCGAAGTGATGTGCAACCCACAAGGGGTAGCATCCGGAGGTGGCGCACCCAAATCCCACAACCCCTTGTGGGTTACATAAACCTGCTCCTTCATTGCCAAGCACAATAAGGGCTGCGACGCAATTAACGTTGCGGCGCAGCCCGTTTTACTTCACAATTCTGTAGCTCGATGCTATCGGCTTAATGTTGGCCTGATTCTTCGTTGCTTTGTATTCGATGATGAATGATGCCATCACTGATGTTCTGCACAACACTGCATCGCTATGCGACAGGCAAGTGCACATCCTCATTTTCCGGAAGTTTTCAAGGTCGTAGAGATGGCTTCGATGAGGGTGGGTGCGTCTTCCGATTCGGAGAAGCGCGATTCCAGGAGTGTGCCGTCACTGCCATAAAGGGCTATGGCGGGTATGATTATATAACCATTACTGCCAAATCGGTTGTATACATCCTCTTTGAAACTTGGAGGCATTATTAGGTGATTGCCTTTGAGCCCGTATGATTTGACGAGTTTGCGCACCGCCTTTTCGCGGTTGCTGCCTTCGTCAATAGAGATATACAAGAGTTCGATGCCGTTTTCACGGGCAAAATCCCGTATTATGTCGGCATGCTCGAAACTTTTCCGGCATGGTCCGCACCATGTGGCCCACACATCAACGAGCACCGGCTTGCCTTTGAACATTGCGATAATTGAATCAAGTGCCTGACCCTCAGTTGGCTCAATGAATCTTATGTCCGGATCGAGTTCATTGGTGGAGTTGATAGCCATATTTTTGGTAACAGCTTCTTCAAGAATCGGTGTAATCTCGCTCTGTGGATACATAGACCTGAATATGGAGAAAAGACTGTCGACTCCCTCTGTGAAAACAGCATCCTTGGTATCCTTATATATAAGATTCGCCAGCAGGTATTCGCGGTTTTTGCCGGTGTAGTTCCTGGCGAAATGGTCAAACCGGGCAAAGAATATCGACTCCTTGCCCAGCTTTCTGAGCGAGTCCATCCGGCTGGATGTAAGAGCTTTTGACCATTGTGATGACGCTATGTCGTCAAACAGGAGCGACAGGGCGTTGGCTTCATTATCGAGCTTCGCCCAAGCAGTGATGTTTTTATCAGCCTGCTTCCACGCGGTCGCTTCCTGAGTGTTTTTGTCGGCTCTGCGGTTCATCCATCCAAAATAAAGCTGATTCCACAGATATAGGGTGTTCAGTGCCATCTCCTGACGCAATGCATTGCGCACCGGCTCCGGTACTTTGTCGATTATTGTGGCTAAACTGTCGGCGAAGTGCATGAGTTTGCTTTCTGCCGAGGCTGCGACTGTGTCATCTCTCAAGCCAAGACGGTCGCCGACTCCGGTCACATAATCTATAAATAACTGATACGGTGCCTCTGCCGCTTTTGTCGCGGCACTCTGCGTCGCAGTTTGTCCGGTCACTTCAAGCAATCCTTGTTTCGGGTCAACGGTGAGGAGCATGGACGCATCGGCAGTATACAATGACAAGCTTTCAGTAGCATCTTTTGCGTCGTTACCTTCAACCAGTATCAAAACATGCTCGGGAGTGTCATTGCCGAACCTATAGCAGACCAAGCTGTCGGCATCAAAATCGATGGTCTGTTGCAGCGGCATCATAATCCCTCCGAATGACCGACTGACAATTACCTTTCTATGACCGAGGTTATTGGCGGATACGGTGAATGTGTGCTGTGCACCGGCAATTTCAGGCATAACGGCAAGGAACATGCTCAGAACTATTGTTTTTATTGACATATATTTGAGCTTAGATTAGATACAGCAGTAAAGCTGCGAAAAAAATGAAATATCAATTCAGTAGCTCGATGCTGTCGGCTTAATGTTGGCCTGATTCTTCGTTGCCTTTTTTGAGGCCGAGTTTGTATTCGATGATGAATGATATTATCAATGATGCTCCACCGAAGATGAACAAGCAGCAGGAATAGATTACGCTTGTGTAGGTTGAAAGCCACCATTTGTCGGCATTAAAATAGTCGGGAATTGTGTAGATGCACATTATGTAACCAACCAATATTCCTAATCCGCATCCAAACAGTAGGCATCCCCATCTTAGTGCATTGAATTTTATAGGAGTCGAGCCGTAGTTGATTATCGGAAGGTTGACGATAGGCTGCCCTTCGGATTTACATTCTGCTAATCGGGCCATGTTCTCGACGAGGATTAGTCGCTCTTTGCGACATACAAATAGTTGAATGATTTTAAAGATTCCGTAGAATACAATTGCTGTGATAGCCGGTGGAATGATGAAATTGAAATCCATAACTGTAATTATTTTTTGAGTTGTTAAAAATTATTTGTTTTCGTTGTTGTATTCGGTTAGACGCAGCTTGTATTGAAAGGTTACACTTTCTGTCAAAAAATTTCATGATGAAAAAAATTTTTGCGATTTTTGTAACCTAAGTTTCAACCATGCGTCTAAAGGGATGTAATGCGCGATAATGAGTCACATATAATAGATGAGATACTTAACGGACGCACGTTTCGCTACGAATATTTCGTGGAAACTTATAGCCGTCAAGTGTTTGCTACTATTGTACGCATCATCGACAAGCCTGAGGATGCCGAGGAGCTTACTCAAGATGTGTTCATGAAGGCATTTGAGAATTTGTCGAGCTTTAACGGCAAGAGCACTTTTGCCACATGGTTGTACCGCATTGCCTACAATACGGCCATTTCGGCTGCGCGCAGGTCGGTGCCTGTTGAGTCGCTTATCGACGACCGGCAGTTGACGCTTATTTCCGATAATGCTGTCGACGAGGCTCTCGATGACGACAGTGAGGAGCAAATTGAAAAGTTGAACGATGCAATTGCGCGGCTTTCGGCCGATGAGCGTGCGTTGGTCAATATGTTTTACATGGAGGAGCAGTCGGTCAGCGACATTGCCTACATAACCGGACTTTCGGTGCCGAATGCCAAGACCAAGCTCCACCGAGTAAGAAAGAAATTGTATTTGTTAATGACTGAAACGAAGAAGTTATGACAGGAAAGACACATGACAACCCGGCTAAAGCCGGTGGCCTTAAGCAAGGCGACAAGGCTATTCGCAAGGCATTGAGCGGCAAAACGCTTGAGGCTAAGCTGCCTACAAACTTTACATACACTACGATGAATCGTGTGCAGGAGTTGTCGCGACGCATGGAGCGCAGGAGCGACCGCCGTACATTCATCGTATCTATAATAATAGCAGTGGCATTCCTGGCTTTAGGGGTCCTGACTATACTCCGATTCTATGGAGCGTCGCTTAAAAGTGAGTTTTTAGGAGTTTTCAGCAACGTTACCGTAGATATGCCGTCGATGTCGGATAATTTCCGTGAGTTCGGTGAAAGTCTTAGCCGAATACCGGTGATTTTCATCATGGCATTCGGCGTCATGGCTGTTTTGCTTATACTTGACAAGGTGATGCGCAATGTCATTGCGCGTAAATACGGTACTCGCCGATAGGGGAACCTTGAATGCCGCTTATTCGGGATTTTTTGGCCCGCGACGACGATGGTAGTAGCGTCGTTTCTTAGGCTTTGGCTGGGTTGCAGCGGCCTCGGCAGGCTTGTCGGTCGCTGCCGGTTTTACGGGATTCTGCGGCTGTGAGTCGCTCTTGGGATGATTGTTTTCAGTCGGACGGTTGTTTTGAGGCTGTCGCGGCTTTCTGTCACGTGAATGACCTGAGCGTGACTTGCCTTTATTGCCCGGCTTGCCTTTACGGACACCGCCTTTTTTCTTTTCGGGATGATATTCGGGCGCTTCGCCTAATTGGCTTGGCATAGGCTCCTTGCGTACTTCGTAGCCGAGGAATCGCTCTATGTAGCCGAATTTCGACTGCTCGCGCTCGCTGATGAATGTCACCGCCTTGCCCTCGGAGTTGGCGCGTGCCGTGCGACCCACGCGATGCACGTAGTCCTCGGCTTCGTGTGGGACATCGTAATTTACCACCATTGTGATTTCGTCGATGTCGATGCCTCGTGCCACGATGTCGGTGGCAACGAGTATGTCGATGCGCCCGGCGCGGAAGTCGAGCATTACCGATTCGCGGGCCTGCTGGTCGAGGTCGGAGTGCATTTCGCCGGTTTTCCAATGCGATTGGCGTAGGGCGCGTGACAGCTCCTTTACTTTCAGCTTTGATGAGGCAAACACGATTACGCGGCGTGAGTGACAGGTCTTGAAGAGATGCTTTAGAAGATCGGTCTTCTGGCCTTCGTAGCACACGAATGCCGATTGGTCGATTTTTTCAGTGGGCTTCGACACCGCAATTTTCACCTCGGCGGGGTCATTGAGTATTGTCGATGCAAGTTGCTGGATCTTGGGAGGCATTGTGGCCGAAAACATCAGCGTCTGACGGTCGGCGGGGAGTTGCTTTACAATCTGTAGGATGTCGTCGTAGAATCCCATGTCGAGCATTCGGTCGGCCTCGTCGAGCACGAAGCATGACACTCTCGACAGGTCGACATAGCCCATCTTCATGTGGGCGAGAAGTCGTCCCGGGGTTGCGATTACCACATCGGCTCCAAGCTTAAGGCCCTGCTGCTGACGGGCAAACTCCTTGCCGTCGGTGCCGCCGTGTATTGCCACGCTGCTTATCGAGAGGTAGTAGGAGAATCCTTCGAGTTGACGGTCGATCTGCTGTGCGAGCTCGTGGGTAGGCACCATGATTATGCAGTTTATGGCATCGTCGGGGAAGTTGCCTTCGGCCAATCGGTTTATTATAGGCAGCAGGTAGGCGGCGGTTTTTCCGGTTCCTGTCTGGGCAACGGCTATAAGGTCGCGTCCTTCAAGGACTACGCCTATGGCTTTTTCCTGGATTGGAGTACACTCCTCAAATTGCATTGCATCAAGCGCATCGAGCACGTCGTCGCTTAGGTCAAGCTCGTCAAATCTCATCGTTAATTGTGTCAACTTACATTATTTCTGCAAATTTACACATTTTTGGCGAGCTTATTGTAGTTATTTGATACATAGTGTCACCTGATTGCAATTTTCACAGGCGATATTCCGCGTCCGGTGAGTATGTATATGTCGGGCGACAATCCGTCAATCGACAGCGATGAAGCGTGACTTGCTCCCCTGACTTTTCGTCCCGAGAGTGTGTAGAGGTCGGCGCGTTCGAGTTGACGGCTGAACGTAAGCGTCGTTCCGTCAATGCGGTAGGAAAATTCCTCGGCTTCGACATCGGCTATTCCCAGCGGGTCGGGCTTTACCTTTAGGCGGTAGACAGCCATGCCGCCGTTGGCAACATAGATTACAAGATGTCCGTCGAGGCTTTCCCCTCCGTCGGGAATGAATTGCACTTCACAACCCTGCTTCATGTCCGATGAAAATCCTACCGGATTTATCTCCCACAGCGACTTGTGGCCCGAAAAGTTGTCGGTAAACGACGGTGTTTCGACTATTCTCACCGCCGATGCGCCGCTCATCGGAATGCCGTAGGCGATAAGTGACGCTCCGTTGACATCGAGCATCGACATCCCCGACGAGAAGGAGTAGTCGCTAAGCGCGAGTTTCGGGTTGTTGCTCACCGAGCCCACTAAAGCGCATCGGCCGTTGGGGGTAAATCGGTAGAGAGTGGGGTAGAAGAAGTCGTGGTTACGCTGCTCGCGGTTGTTGTGCAGATAGAAGTAATCATTGTCGACGGGATAGACCTTGGCCAGCGCGCCCATAAACGATGACTTGTTGTTGAGCACGAGTGCTGCATCGCTTATAGTTGCCTTCTCCTCCAGCACTTTGCGTCCGTCGACGCTCCACCGGTATATGTCAAACTCCATTTCGTCCCATGTCATCAGTGAAGTGATGCCGGGCGACATCCACATTTGGTACTGACGGTTCTTTATGCTCCCCTTGACCGAGAAGAACATCGCGCCTTTTACGTTGCCGTTGAGCGAAAATTTCAGCTGTTCGGAGGCATAGGCCACCTCTTCGTCTTCGCCGAGCAGATTGTCGAGATCGACTGTGTAGAGGGAATAGGCTGTCGATGCGGTGGTGAAGTATTTGGCCGATGTGAAGTAGACGGTGCCGTCGTCATCCTCCCTTATCCAGGGCATTACATCATCGCCGGTGAAATCGGCATCGCCCTGAAGCTTTATTCTGAGGAATGGAAGTTCCTCACCTGTCGCGAGGTCGTAACGGTCGAGCCACAACAGGCTTTTGTCATGATCCCATGAGCTGACATTGAGCGATCCGCGGCTCACATATATGACACCGTCACGCACCACAAATCCATGATTGAAGCAGTGTACCGATGTCATGCTGAGATGCTTGTCATGACACTTGTAGAGCCCGTTACCTATATTTTGCGACCTTATCCACAGCGATTCGAGCGTCAGCTCACTCTTGTTTTCAAGTTTGGCTTTGGGGTATTTGACAGCATCCTTTACGGGGGTGTATTCATCGGGCTCGTTACCTTTGGTCACGTAGAATGAGTTGCCCTCGTCGTAACATTCATCGCCGGCAATAACCCTCCAGTAGCAGAATCCGTTGGTGAGTTCCGAGAATTTGACGGTCCACACGTAGGTTTTACTTGAAAGCACACCGGCATCGCTTGAGTACATGATGCGGCTGAAGTCGGAGTGGGACGACAGTTCAAGAATCGGGGTGGACTGGGATGTGACATCCTTTATGGCAAATTTCACTTCATCGTCGCCCACAATCAACTGGCCGGTTATGGCCGAATGGCAGATAAAAGGCAGCAGCACACACAGCAATGTGACATTACGTAATTTTCCAAGCATATAATTTACGATTATTGATTTTGGTATCAGGCAAATATAGCTAATATAATCGTATGTTTTCAAATGGGCGATATGTTATACAACATGATGTGCGTAATATCAGCTGTGTATTCAGAATTTATATCGGCATTGGAACAGAAATTCTATGGGACGGAGTGTAAAAGAGTAACGATATGTGTCATACTCATTAAAGACGGTGTAGGCATACTCCCTCTCGTCGGTTAGATTCTTAGCGGTCAATTCCAGCTCAAAGGCTCCGGCCATGTAACGCGCTCCACCGTCGATGTATATTGCCTGCCGATATTGCCCCTCGGTAAGTTTAACCCGACTGTAATAGCAGCGGGTAAATAGCTCAAGGCTCCTGACAGGGAATGCCGACAGGTCGAAAGTGCCGTTAAGTCCGTCGATCAGATTATCATTTCCGTCACCTATTCGGCGGTTGGACAACGAGTAATGCACACCGAGCCCGAATGACACTATATCGTTTAGTATATTGCTCTTGGAACTCAACGACACCTCGTAGTTGTCGGTGCCTACGCGTGACAAATTGCCTTGCCGCTTCATGTCACGCCACATCAGGTTGACCATGCCACGAAGCGTGAAGGTGGTGTGCAGTCGCCGCACATTCTTGCTTATCTGTCCGTAAGCGTCACATACATCGATGTTATTGCGTGACGCTTCGGGTGTGGTCACCGTTTCATCGGCACTTACGTCGCTGGATGAGATGCGGTGGGAGGTTGTGCGCCTGAAGCTCGCGCGAGCATTCCAGAAAAGCCCCTTGACTATGTTGCGGAAACTGAATGAAGTGGAGGCCGACAGGGTGGTGCGCACGTTGAGCGATCCGGTGCCGAGCACGGTGCTGTTGCGATAGGAGGTGAAGATGGGATTGACGATGAAATCGGTCAATGTGCCGACACGGCATTTGCGACCCAATGTCACGCCCCATCTCACGCCATTGGAAAATCGGAAATTGAACGAAGAGCTCGCCCCGAAATACAACCGGTTGTGCCTGTAGCGGCTGTCGGCGATTAAGTCGGTATATCGGATGTTGTGTAGCGACACGGGAATCTCGGTGCGCCACACCCAACGGCCTTTTTGCAGCTTGTAGTAGGGCGATAGGGTTGTGACAAGCGCGTAGCCCGAATTGTCATTGGCCGACGAGCTGTCGCCGTCACGTGAAAGACGCGTGACGATGCTGTTGTAGTCCGACTCAAACGCTATGTCGACACCCGTCATCGACTCGCTTGAAAACGCATAACCGAACGATGTGCTGTGACGCGTGGCAAACGCCTGTCCTGTGGCTGTCTGGTCGATTGTCGTAGTGCCCTGCGGTGTCGTCACCTTCATTGCGTTAAGCGGAGTGGTTGAATAGACTATCTCGGAGTTCAGTTGCCACAGGTTGTCGCCGTGACGCACTGTAGTGTTGAACGTATTGGAGAGCGTGACATCGTTGCTTCGCAGTGACTGGCCGAGCGTCGATGTGCCTGATAAGCCGTAGCGGTTGCGATTGAATTTGCCTTTAATGCTGAGTGCCTCGGCGAAATAGTTGCCTGCCGAGTTGTTTTCAAGCCGCAGCGTCACGTTGCCGGTGTTGTTGTGCAGCATGGAGCTGCTGTGCTCGTCGACCGACAGATTTTCGTCATCGTTCACAAAGTAGGTCGTTACATTGGATGCGCTGAATCGGCTGTGGTCACGCTTGTAGTCGGCGTTGACCGTCAGTGTGAGGTCGGTGCGTAATTTTGTCAGCGCATTTACCGACGCGGCGGTCGATTGGTTGTCGTTGTAACGCGTCGATGGCAGGTCGGGCACTCCGAATGGAGTCGACGGGAAAATGCCGCTCGCTATTGTGGAGCGGTCAAACATGCCGGCAGTGAGCACTTGCATTTCGCCCGAATAGCTTGTGCCGAAGTTATTGCCTTTTCCCGTAACGAGCGACTGATTGGAGGGTGAAATGAACATCGAATATAGCTCGCCCGACCACTTCACATCATCGCCGTAACCGGCTCCTGCGCTCACGTAGCCTATAGGCTTGAGCATGCGCTTCTTTTTCAGCGTGAGGTTGAGTGCCGCTTTCTCGGAAAATTCAATGCCCTTGAGCACTCGCTTTGGCTGGTGATTCTCGTAGACATCGACCGATGATATGTCGTCGGCCGAAATATTCTTTGTTGCGAGAGCATATCGGCCTGAAAGCATGTCGAGCCCCTCGATATAGAACTTGTTGATATTCTCGCCCTGATAGGATATCGTGCCCGAAGCGTCGACCGACAATCCGGGAAGACGCTTTATGACATCCTCGATCGTGCGGTCGGCAGCACTGCGAAATGCCGCAACGTTATATTTTAACGTGTCGCCCGACTCCTTGATGGGAACAACTTTCACCGTCACCTCCTTCAGCTCAAGCGGAGCCGTGGACATGACTACACGCTTCATCGAGGCCAGACGCTCCTTGGTGAGCGACTGTTGCCGGTAGCCGATGAGAGCGAAGTCGACACTTTTCACCACTGCCCCTTCAGGAATCTTCAGTGCATAACGACCTTGTGAATCGGAAGTCCCGAAAGCAACCGGACGACCTCCGTCACTTCCATAGGCCTTTATCACGACCCCCGGCAACGGTTCTCCGGCATCGTCGGTCACTGATCCTGTCAGTTGGTTCTGACAATGCATCACCTCCGGCACCAGTAGACATAACAATATGACCCACAACAGCCGTGTCATGACTAATCAAGTTCCATGGGATTGAAAAATAGCTTGCGTTTAGGCAACGTTTTTTCCGAGCCGTCGGCGTTGCGCGGAGCAAGATCTGAGCCGCTTATTGATCCTGCCGGGTTGTTCATGTATTCGGCAAGACTGCGGTTATACTCTTTGCGCTCTATTGTGAACGGGTCCTTTACATCACGATAAATCGGTCGGTCGCTGCGGCGCACCGTTATCGCCAAAAATTTGTGGTCGCCGGTAGCGTCTTCTATCTTCAGTATCAGGCCGGGCAACCCGTTGAATTTCCACGGGCCATCGCTCAACGCTATGTCGTCGGCATACCATGCCGTCCATCGCCGTCCCCGGAAATCGCACACCGCTTCATGGCACACGTAACCGCACACCGTGTCGACGCCTTCGGCCATCACCCATTCAATCTCGGGAATCTCTTCCTTATAGATGTAATTGTCTATGAACACGCGGCCGTGAAACGTTATGTTGCGTTCGGCCAGATTAGTGAACATATATTCTTTGACGGCATTGGGCCCGCGCCAGCGTGCATACAATCTTCCGAAATCGTTGTTGGTTATCTTTGTTGAGTCCATTGTACTTATCACTGAGTCCAACCGATAATTGCTGTAGCCGCCATACTTTATGATATTCTTTCCCACTTCCATTATTTCGTATATCGACCTGGGCTCGGAATAGGTGGGAGCTTTGATGATGTGCTGATACACAACATCGAGCGCACTGTGATCGATGACTTCCGATTTTCCCAATCTGGTGATGCGGTTGCCGGCCTCGCCCTCATACTCAATGCGTCCGTCGGGATGAACTGTTACCCGGTTTTGACAATCGGCGGTAATGGCAAGACTCATAAATGCCATTAGAAGAAACAATACTTTTTCCATGCAAATAAACTATATTTTTAAGTTGATGTGCAAATAAAGCAACAATCACTGATATATGCAAGGATTTTCCCTAAAAACTTTAGTTGATAGTTTTTGCTCCGGTTTCTACTTAATACAAATTGACACTATAAAACATCGATTAATAGTGTTTTATCTGCTTCTCTACTCCTTTTCTATAGGATTATGAAACAGCCTGCGTTTAGGTAATTGCTTTTCTGTTCCATCAGCATTGCGTGGAGTGAGTTCAGTTCCTTGTATAGAGCCGCTCGGATTCATTTTGTACTCAGTCAGGCTTTTATTATATTCTTCCCTATTTGTTTCAAAACGATTGTTGCTCTGGGTCAATAATATAGGAAATTTTAAACCATTTATTGTTATTGCCTCAAATTCATGTTCTCCGGTTGAATCGACAAGTCGTAAGATAACACCCGGTAAGCCATTAAATTTCCACGGTCCGGCATTGATGGGTATATCCTCGGAATACCATGCCGTCCAGTCCCTTCCACGAAAACGACCCATGGCCTTATGGCATAAAAAGCCACAAACAGTATCAGATTCAGATGTCAATGTCCAATCAATTTTGGGAAGTTTTTCCGTATAAATATAATAATCAATAAAAACTTTCCCATAAAAATTGATATCATTACTTTTCATATCTCTAATCAAGAACTCTGATTTAGGAAGAAAACGATTGAATATTTCACCATGTTCCATGAATGTAATAGAGGTTGAATCAACACTTAACATTACAGAATCAACACGAAAACGATTGTAATCATCATATTTAATATATTTATCGCCAATCTGCATGATTTCATATTCTTCCCGCTCTGTTGATAATACCGGATCCACAATGGAATGTGAATATATGATGTTCATTTTGCTTATGTCAATACGCTCTGATTTCGAGAATCTCAGCTGAGCATTAAGTATTACAACAAAAAATAAACATATAACAATATTAAGAAACCTAATCATACTATATAAAATTATTGTTCGTAATCAATTCAGCCAGGATTTTTCAATCCCGACTGAATTTTCATTGTTTATTCTAATTGAAACGTAACTCCATTGAAGTATCAGACTTGAACTTCACAGGACCAGGAACTCCACATTCAATTTCATTTAATTCGAGCAAATAATCCCAAAATTCATTTGGATTATCGACAAAATAACTTTGATCGACTGTATATCCTTGTTTCCCACAAGTAGTCGTATATTGAATAGTTGCAAACGCTGATACGCATATCGTGATAAACCCAAATGACATTAAAAATTTTTCATATTTACAGATGTTAAATTATTGTTAAATTATCGAATATCGCATCGAAATCGCGCTTAATGGCCAATAAGATTTTTATTTATATCAAAAATATTTCAAAAACAAAATTCACCTATATAGCTTATATCATCAATAGACAAATACAAGTAGTAGCATTGATTGGATTCAAGTGCTGTGAGATTGAATGTCACAATCATCTCATCGCCTTGGTAAGTATTGTTGGCGACCGGATTTTGACAATCATCATACACTTCAATCGATACCTCCTCAGCTTCTCCGAGCAGATAGATTGTTAACTTGTTTCCTTCAATTGTAACTTGAGGCAATCGCGCAGGCGATCGCTTTAATTTCAATTCTGAGCTCTCAGTTATTCTGATTTCCACATCGTCAGCATAACATGAAAATCCAATAATCAAAGACAGTAGTAGCAATAACTTTTTCATATTAATTAAATTTTTGTTATTGCAAAGAGAGCTAAATTAGCCTTAATATCCAAATTTTCGATTTCTCAAATAATTTACATATAAGTTTTTTAAGGACAGATTGATTCGCAAATAATTCACATATTGAGTGTAAGTTGCTTATAATAAGCGTATAAACTCGTCCCAATCTTTTGGAGATGAAGCGTCCTTAATAAGGATGCTTTCACTTAATCTTTTGCGAGTAGAAGATATGGCAACACGTGATTTACATAGCAATGTCGCAATTTCACTTGGAAGAAATTCAATTTTAATCAATAATGAAATTCTAAATTCATTACGATTAATTCCACATATATCAATTAATTTATGAGTAAATTCAGGATAAGAACTATCTACTGCTTTAGATAGTTCATCCCACATTTCTGGGGATATATGTTTTTTATCATTATTCAAACAATTCTTAAACTTAGTTACTATGTCTGAATTCATTAGCTTGAAGTGATTTTCGGCTCTCTCTTCAATTGAAACATCCATCTCCTTTAGTTGTAATTTCGACTTAGCGAGTTTTAATACTAATTCAGACTTATGGTTACCAACTATAGACAATTCTTCAGATAATTCATCAACATTCTTCTGTAGATTATCGCGATATTCAATTGATGTGATATATGTAGACTTAAACAATGATCTAAGAATTATATTCCGATAAGATAAAATAGTCCGTTTCCCTTTGAGTTCACGTATAATTGATAGTGCTATTATCGCTATTGAAAAAAGAATTGATGATAAAATAACAATTATCATTGTTTTTCTTGAATTTTCTTGTTGAAGTTTGTGATTGTCTTTTTCACGCAATGAATAATTGTAATTGCCTTGGGCTTTTGCTAAAGCATCAGTTTGTATTAGTTTGTTAGTGCTATCCAGCAATTCAATGTATTTATTTAAATATTTTACAGAAATATCGGAATTATTGGTTTGTGATAAATAATAGTTTGCTATTGCCGCATTGGAATAACATTTGCTGTGTATATTGCCGCTATCGGCAAGCCAATTCAAATATGGCATCGCTGAGTCGTAATCTTTGAGGGCAATTTTTATCTTAGAAATTAATGAATAACGTTGATTCTTGTCCGGTGGCAAATATTTTATCCCATTAATTGAGATTATTGAATCTGCCGCTTTATAATTTTTGATCTTATAATAATGATTGGCAATCTGATCCCTGGCTTTATATACCATGCTTATGCTATTTTGCTCTGAAGCCATCTTATAGGCCTTGTCATAGAACATAAATGCACTATCGTGTACACCCAATGATGAATAGGCTGAGCCTATAGCTAAATAATCGAAAGGTATGATTGATTCATCGTTCCAATCGATAGATTTTATTGCATATTCGAGAACATAACGAAACAGGCCTTGATATCTGAAAAGTTCCGATATCTGAGCATTGCATACTTTGTATAAGCCGTAGTGCTTTATCGTGTCATCGCCGATTGCGTTGACTGCTTGCTGGAAGTAGTCGAGGGCGCGGGGGGCGTCGCCGAGATCGCTGTAGACTCGTCCGGCGTAGTATAGGGCAAGCGGTGTGAGATCGGGGTCGGAGTGGCCGGTGAAGTACTCGACCACGGGGGCTATCATCGAGTCGTTGCGGTGCTCGATGTAGGCCTTGTCGCGTGACTTTATAAGCATCAGGTCGTAACGCATCCTCGTTGCCTTGTCGGCTTGATTGATGGCGGGTGACAGTGAGTCGAGGAGCGCGATTGCGCTGTCGGGGCAGGTGTCGGCGAGCCTTCCGGCTCGGTCGATTTCGTCGCGCAGACGCGAGTTGTCGGCACACCCGGCGACGACGGCGATGCACACGACGGTGATGAATATGTGTAACAAATGCTTCATAGCTTCCGCGAATATACGAATAATCCGCGACATTCGCCCAATAAAAGTGGCGGGCGGAGGGGATTTGCGGACGCGGGTATGCGCTTGTGCGTGAGGTTATGGTGGCGGGGTTAGGCTCCGCAGGAGCCGTCGCGGAGGAGTTCTTCTCCTCGGTAGGGTTCAATGTGGGTGGTTATTATGGTGGAATCGTTGCCGAAATCGTTTTTGAGCTTGTTTTCAACTTCAGTTGCTATTGAGTGGCCTTTTTCCACTGTTATATCGGGGTTTACTTTAAGATGCACTTCGATTATGATTTTGGATCCGTTGCGACGGGTGCGTAGATGGTGATAGGTTCTTACGCCTTCCGATTCGGCGATTATGTGTCGTATCTGGTCTTCCATCTTTTCGGGCAAAGACACTTCAAGCAGTTCGTTTATTGCCGGAATTGCCATTTTTATGCCTACGATTATTATGAATATGGCCACAATCATTGCCGCAATAGGATCGAGTATTCGTCCGTTCTCGCCAAGAAACATCGCTCCTGCCACTCCGACAAGGGTAGCTACTGAAGAAAATGCATCGGACCTGTGATGCCAGGCGTTTGCAATGACGGCCCCTGACTGGATTCTTACTCCTACGCGTCGAGTGTAGCGAAACAACCACTCCTTTACCACTATCGAGGCGAAGCATATAGCGAGAGCAATCCATCCCGGCCTTGCGAGCTCTTGGCCTCGCAGGGCGAGTATCACATGCTTTATCCCGTCGATGAATATGCCTATACCTACTATAATCAAGGCGACAGCAATGAGCATCGTAGCGAATGTTTCGTATTTGCCGTGTCCGTATTGATAGCGTGCGTTGGGTCGTCGACGCGCAATGCCTACCATTACCAAAACTATCACATCGGTGATGAAGTCGGAAAACGAGTGAATACCGTCGGCCACAAGTGCTCCCGACCGCCCCACGATGCCTGCGATGACTTTGGCCGTGCCAAGCGCGGCGTTGCACCAAAATCCCACCCATGTTACATGGCGGGCTTCCTTCACGGCTTCTTCGGGCGTTACGGAAGGGTGTTTTATTGAATCTGAATTATCCATAATGACGCAAATATAGACATTACTTATTAAAAATGGAATAATCGGTTGCCTTTTCATCGAATATTCTCGCTATATTTGTCAATCGTTGATAAATAATGCATTTTCAATGGAAAATAGTGAGAAAATATTGCCCGACTGGGCCAAGGCGATGAATTGCGCGGTGACGGTGTGTGATGCCGATTGCAATATAATATACATGAACGATAAGGCTCGTGCCACATTTGCGGCGCATGGCGACTTGATAGGCCGCAATCTGCTGGAATGTCACAATGAGCGTTCGGTTGCTATAATAAAGGAGCTGCTGGCAACGGGAGGTGTCAATTGCTATACGATCGACAAGAAGGGCGTAAGGAAGATGATATATCAAACGGCATGGCGCGATAACGGCTCAGTCGCCGGCCTTGTTGAAATATCGATGGAGATACCTGAGAAGATGCCCCACTACATAAGGTGAATGTCGACGGATTGTCCTGGCTTCAAGCGTAGTTTCCTGGTAGTTCCGTTATAGTGCAGCTTTGTCGAGCCGCCGGAACGTGAAGTGACTGTGGCCGACTTTACTTTGCCGTCCTTCCACGCGAAGTCGACCGTGAATCCGCCACGGGCGCACAATCCTTTTACTTCACCCTCGCTCCAGTCGTCGGGTATTGCCGGAAGCAATGTTATGCTCTCGTGTGTTGACTGGATCAGCATCTCGGCCACACCGGCGCTGCCTCCGAAGTTGCCGTCGATCTGGAATGGAGAGTGAGCGTCGAGCAGATTGGGGTAGGTGCCGCCTCCACGGCGCGCGTCCTTGCCCCGATAGTTGTCGGGCGATATGTAGTTAAGCAGTTTGCGGTAAATGTGATAGGCGTTTTTGCTGTCGCGGAGCCTTGCGTAGAGGTTGACACGCCAACCGGTGCTCCATCCGGTTGTTTCATCACCTTTTATTTCAAGTGTACGAGCTGCAGCCGCAGCCAGTTCGGGAGTGTCGTCGACCGACAGGTGATGACCGGGATATAGCCCGAACAGATGGGACTGATGACGGTGTCGCGGATCCTGGTCGGGCCAGTCGTTATACCATTCCTGAAGGTTGCCGTTGTGTCCTATCTTGTAGGGCTGAAGGCGCGAAAGGGTGGCCGACAGTTGCGATGCGAATTTCTTGTCGATGCCAAGCTCGCGTGTTGCTGCCAATGCGTCGAGCAGGCACTCGCGGGTCATTGCAATGTCGGAAGTGTTGCCGCAGGATGTAGCTCCGGCATATCCGTCGGGTGTCATGAACTTGTTTTCGGGAGAGGTTCCGGGCGAAGTCATCAGCTTGCCGTCCTTTTCAATAAGCCACTCCATGCAGAATTCAGCGGCACCTTTGAGCAGCGGATAGTTACGCATGAGAAACTCCTTGTCCTTGGTGAACTGGTAGCGCTCCCAGATGTGTGTTGCCACCCATGCGCCGCCCATGTTCCATGAAGCCCATGACGGGTCGCCGCCGTTTAGTCCCACGGGGCAGGTCATGGCCCAGATGTCGGTGTTGTGTCCAAGACACCACCCCCTATTCACTCCGTAGTAGTTGCTTGCGGTTGTCTTGCCGGTTTTGCTGAGATTTTCAATGAATCCTAACAAGGGGTCGTGCATTTCGCTCAGATTGGTGACTTCGGCACCCCAGTAGTTTTCCTGTAGATTGATGTTGCTTGTGTAGTTGCTGCTCCACGGAGGAAGCAGCTTCTCGTTCCACAGCCCTTGCAGATTGGCCGGCACGCCGGGTGTGCGAGAACATGATATGAGCAGATAACGGCCAAACTGGAAATAGAGCGCTTCGAGTTCGGGATTGCGCTCGTTGAGTTCGGTGTATCGGCGAAGCTGAACATCGGTGGGGAGTGCGGCAATCTGTGGATCGGTGGCTCCAAGGTCGAGGTTCACGCGGTCGAAGAAATGGCGATAGTCGGCAATGTGAGCCGAGCGCATATCCTCGTAACTCTTTTTTGATGCGAGCTCCATGCGTCGATTGGCAATCGCTTTGTAGTCGCGACCTTCCTTGACCGGGTCTTTGTCAAAGCCGTTGAAGCTTGTAGCATCGGTAATCAGTATCGTGACTTCGCGAGGCCCGTCGATTTTGATGTCGCCGGTAGGATAGGCGGTCACGCCTTTGCCGTCGGGCGTTATGGCTTTTATGACGGTGAGGAAGTGTATGCCTCGGGCCGGGTCATAGAGATGCTTGTCGGAGTCCTTAAGCCCGTCGTAATAGTTGGGATAGGATTGGTAGGCGGCATATCCTTCAGCTTCTATGGCATTTCCGTGTGCCCGAGTTGAATGGGGCAGCAGGGAGTCAAAATAGAGGCGCGCCTTTATGCCGTCGGGATTATCGGTGGTAATCTTTAGGGCTATCACCGAGTCGGGGGCCGATGCCAGGTATTCGGTGCTGAAACTGTAGCCGTCGCGTGTGTATCGGGTAGCGGCGACCGCTTCGTTAAGGTCGAGAGTACGCTTATAGCCCGAGATGCCCTTCGTGTTGTCATATTGAATCAGCAATCGGCCGAGTGGCTGATAGTTTTGGCTGTAGTGTCCCTGAATCTTGCGGTTGGCCATGTCGGCTTCGCGATATTTTGCGCTGTCGAGCAGAGAGCGTATTTCGGGCAACGCTTTATAGGCGTCGGGCGTTGTAACGCCGTTTTCAGGCTCACCGCTCCACAGGGTTATGTCGTTGAGGGATATTTGGTCGGATGATGTGCCTCCGTATATCGTAGCTCCCAATGTCCCGTTGCCTATGACAAGTGCTTCCTCAAAAAATTCGGCCGGTTTGTCGTAGTGCAGGGTGAGGTTGCGGGAGAGTGCCGATGCTGTAGAGAGGAGGACGGCGATGATTAGAAGTGAGATGTGACGGTTGTGATTCATGACAATGACTATATATCCAATTCCAATTTTGAAGTTATAAGCTCCAAAGCCTGTTTATATGCGCTTTCGGGATTCAGTTTTATCAGGTCGGGGTCGCGTTGCAGCCATGTGAGTTGTTTCTTTGCGTATACCCTCGTGTTCTTGGCGATGCGTGGCACTGCAACATCAAGGGTCATCGTGCCGTCGAAAAATGCAAACAATTCTTTGTAGCCTACTGTGTTAAGCGAGTTAAGGTGCTTCAGGTGATATACGCTCCGGGCCTCTTCGATGAGCCCCTCCGCGATCATGTTGTCGACGCGACGGTTTATGCGGTCAAAGAGCGTAGGACGGTCGTAATCGATCATCATCTTGATGATGTTGAACGGCCGCTGCTTGGCTTCGCCTGTGCGAAGGGAGGAGTAAGGGACACCTGCTTCAAGGCAAATTTCCACGGCATGAACGAGTCGGCGATGGTTGGCCGGGTCGGCTGTGCGCAGATATTCGGGGTCGAGGTTGCGTAACGTGGCTCTAACTCCTTCTATTCCTTGGCTTTCGTAGAGTTGCATTGCATGGCGGCGGATGTCGTCGCTTATGGTGGGCAGTTGGTCGATGCCGCGTGTCACGGCATCGATATACATCATCGAGCCTCCGCACATTATGGCGATGTTGTCGTCGTTCCACACCTTCGGTAGGAGCTCCATCACATCGCTTTCGTAACGCGCCGCGCTGTAGTAGTCGTCAAGGGCGAGGGTGCCTATGAAGTGGTGGCGTGCCGCAGCAAGCTGCTCGGGTGTAGGAGCTGCGGTGCCTATGGGAATATCGCGATAAAGCTGGCGCGAATCGGCTGAAATGATGTCGCATTTCAGGGTTTGCGCCAGCTTTATGGATAAATCGGTTTTCCCGGAGCCTGTAGGTCCGGTGATGATTATAAGGGTAGGGCGGGTGTCGGTTGACACGTGCATTCGCTTATCGCTGAGCTACAAGACGAGCTATTTCAACAATGACATCGGTGGCCTTCTCCATCGATTTGACGGGTATGTATTCATAGCGTCCGTGGAAGTTCAGGCCGCCTGCGAATATGTTGGGGCAGGGCAGACCCTTGAACGACAGCTGGGCTCCGTCGGTGCCTCCGCGTATGGGCACAACGTGGGGCGTTACATCAACATTGCGCATGGCCTCTTCGGCGATGTCGATGATAAATTTCACCGGCTCGATTTTTTCGCGCATGTTGTAGTACTGGTCCTTGATTTCGATTGCGGTGCTGTTGGGGAACTCGTTGTTTACCTTTCTCACGAGGTGCTCAAGCTCCTTTTTGCGGCGTTCAAAGCGGTCGCGGTCGTGGTCGCGGATGATGTAGGTAATCGTAGTCTGCTCCACGTTGCCTTCGATTGATGTAAGGTGATAGAATCCTTCGTAGCCTTCAGTGTGCTCGGGAGTTTCCCAGCGAGGCAGCATGGCCATGAACTGGTTGGCGATGCGGATTGAGTTTATCATCTTGTGCTTGGCATATCCGGGATGCACGTTGCGGCCTGTGAACGTTATCTTGGCCTGTGCGGCATTGAAGTTCTCATATTCAAGTTCGCCGATTTCTCCGCCGTCCATGGTGTAGGCCCATTTGGCGCCAAACTGCTCGACATCGAATTTGTGGGCGCCTTGTCCTATCTCTTCATCGGGATTGAAGGCAATCCTTATCTTTCCGTGTTTTATTTCGGGATGCTTTATGAGGTAATCGACCGCAGTTATGATTTCGGCGATGCCCGCTTTGTCATCAGCTCCGAGCAGCGTGTTGCCGTCGGTCACGATGAGGTCCTGACCAACGTAATGGTCGAGCTCGGGAAATTCGCGCGGTGACAACACGATGTTTTTCTCTTCGTTAAGAACTATGTTGCCGCCCTTGTATTGCGTGACAATGCGGGGTGTCACATGATGTCCCGACATGTCGGGCGATGTGTCAAGGTGTGCGATGAAACCTATTGTGGGAATGGGCTTGTCGGTGTTGGCCGGAAGGGATGCCATAAGGTATCCGTTTTCGTCCAGTGATATCTCCTTGAGTCCCATTGCCTGAAGTTCCTTCTCAAGATGTTGGGCGAATATCATCTGCCCCGGAGTCGAGGGCCAAAGGTTGGTAAGTTCGTCACTTTGAGTGTCAAACTTTACGTATTGCAAAAATCGGTCAACTACATTCATGGATTACAATGTATTATTTAGGTATATAATGACTACAAAGTTAAAAGAAATAACGCAATAAAAAAGTGTTTTGGCATAAAACATCTGCCGGCGGTCGCAATTTTTCGCTTTTGGATTTGTTTATTAGTGAAAAATCATATTAGTTTGCATAAATAATCTATTCATCTTTATTTAACTTAAATATTCTATATGGAAAGAATCTACAAAAGTCTTATTGAATTGATAGGTAACACTCCTTTGCTTGAGGTGAGCAACATCGAGCGCGAGGAGGCGTTGAAGGCGCGTCTGCTCGTTAAGGTGGAGTCGTTCAATCCCGGTGGCAGCGTTAAGGACCGTGCCGCTTACTACATGATCGAGGATGCCGAGAAGAGGGGTGTGCTGACTCCCGGGGCGTTGATTATAGAGCCTACAAGTGGAAATACCGGAATAGGACTTGCCTGGGTTGCTTCGCTGAAGGGATACAAGCTGGTGCTGACGATGCCCGACACGATGAGCGTCGAGCGACGCAACCTGCTCAAGGCATTGGGCGCGTCCATCGTGTTGATTCCCGGAGCCGAGGGCATGTCGGGTGCAATACGTAAGGCGATGGAGCTGAAGAATGAGAATCCCGGTTCGGTTATATTGCAACAGTTTGACAATAAGGCCAATCCTGCTTCTCACGAGAATACTACCGCCGAGGAGATTTGGCGTGACACCGATGGCAAGGTGGATGTGTTTGTTTCTGCCGTAGGTACGGGTGGAACCGTAAGCGGAACCGGACGAGGTCTTAAAAAGCATAACCGTGACATCGAGGTGGTGGCCGTCGAGCCTGAGGGTTCGCCTGTGCTTGAGGGCGGTAAGCCGGGGCCGCATAAGATTCAAGGAATCGGAGCCGGATTCATCCCCGAGAATTATTATGCCGAAGTGGTTGACCGTGTAATGGCGGTGTCGGATGACGATGCGATACGCGGCTCGCGCATTTTGGCGCAGCGTGAGGGATTGTTGGTGGGCATCTCGTCAGGTGCCGCTTTCAGTGCCGCGCTTAAGCTTGCTAAAAAGCCCGAATACAGCGGAAAAACGATTGTTGTGTTGCTGCCCGATACTGGCGAGCGTTATTTGTCGACCGTACTTTATGCATTTGATTCATATCCACTTTAATGAATATATGGTTAATTTGTGTTAATGAGGCGTATGTTTTATGTATATGATATGTTCTATATAATAGAAAAATGCATATCTTTGCAACAGTTTTTCATGGTATTAGATTTAAGGTAAAAAGATTATTCGTCGTGATGACGGGTAATTTTTTTATGCCTTTACGGAAGCCCTGACTGTTCACGCGTGGCAAAAACAAAATAAATTTTGCTTTTTGCTCTCAGCTTATTTGTATCTTTGTGGGCAAAACATTGAATCCAGATGACGACTTATAAGCCATTGCGCAAGATAGAGCTTCTTGCACCGGCCCGTAATTCCGATATAGCTATTGAGGCGATAAAGCATGGAGCCGATGCGGTGTACATTGGCGCCGATGCATTCGGGGCTCGTGCGGCTGCCGGCAATTCGGTTGAGGATATAGCTAAAGTGGTCGACTTTGCCCACTCTTTCCTTGCCAAGGTCTACGTGACGGTCAACACTATTATATATAATGATGAGCTTCATCGCGTGGAGAACCTTATCAAGGATCTATATCGTATAGGTGTTGATGCCGTGATTGTGCAGGACATGGCCGTGCTGAGGCTCGATTTACCCCCGATTGCTTTGCATGCCAGTACGCAGTGCGACACCCGCACTCCTGAAAAGGCCCGGTTCCTGCAGGATGTGGGATTTTCCCAGATTGTGCTGCCTCGCGAGATGTCGCTCGATGAAATACGTGCGGTTCATGAGGCTGTCGATGTGCCGTTGGAGTCGTTTGTGCACGGGGCTCTTTGTGTGAGCTACAGCGGCGACTGTCAGGCGAGCTATTCGCTTAAAGGACGCAGTGCCAACAGGGGAGAGTGCGCCCAGATATGTCGTTTGCCTTTTGACCTGTATGACGGAGCCGGAAATTGTCGTCGCCGAGGACAGCATCTGCTTTCGCTGCGTGACCTTAATCTGAGCGACCGAATCGAGAGTATGCTTGATGCGGGCGTTTCATCGTTCAAGATAGAGGGTAGGCTGAAGGATGCGTCCTACGTGAAAAATGTAGTGGCCCATTATCATAGAAAGCTTAACGAGGTGATTGCCTCATCGGGCGGGAAATATGTCAGAAGTTCCGTTGGCGAGGTGCGTCACTCTTTTGCCCCTCAGCTTGACAAGAGCTTTAACCGAGGATTCACGCGTTACTTCATCGACGGAGCCGATTCCCGGCTGTCGATTGCATCGATATATACGCCTAAGTCACAGGGTGAGCGTGTTGGTGTTGTCAAGGCGGTTAAACCCGGATGTCTGATTGCATCGCTTGACTGCGTGTTGAGCAATGGTGACGGACTGGGGTATTTTGACTCGCGCAACTGCTTTGTGGGGTTCCGTCTTAACCGGGCCGAGGGCGATAGGTTGTTTCCGGCATCGAAAGTGGATGTCGCACCCGGCACAGTGCTGTATCGCAACAGCGACAAGGCTTTTGACGATATGCTTTCCCGTGACAGTGCCACACGCAGTATCGGGGTGACGATGGCGTTGAACCGCTCGTCACGCGGCATAGTGCTGAAGGTGGACGACGAGAGGGGCAACGGTGTCGCTGTGACGCTCGACATGGATGAGATGCAGCCCGCCAATACTCCCCAGGATGCGGCGCGTCGCAATGCCCTCGGAAAGTTGGGCGGTACTATATATGTATTGAAAGAGCTTGACGACTCGCTCGGCAATCTGTTTGTCCCTGTGTCAAAATTGGCCGAGCTGCGCCGTCGTGCGGTTTCGATGCTCGATTCGGCCAATCGAATTCGATACGTGGCCGATCGAAGGCGCGATGAGATTCCTGATGCGAAGTTCCCCGGCAACGGGGTGCTCTCCTATCATGATAATGTGGCCAACGACAAGGCGCGTGACTTCTATGAGCAGCACGGTGCAAAGTTGGGCGAGCAGGCGTTGGAGGTGGGTAAGTCAAAGCCCGGTCATCGCGTTGTCATGACTACGCGTTATTGTCTGCGCAGGGAACTCGGATGCTGCCTGCGTGACAACGGTGAGGCGCGAATGCCTTCTCCGTTGACGCTGCGTAACGGCGGCTCCTGCCTTGAGTTGGAATTTGATTGTCGCCAATGTATAATGAGGGTGATAAATGTTGGTGTGAATAAGAAATTTTCTTAATTTTGCATCAATCCAAATAATAAACCATGTAGACATTAACTTATACAATTTTATAATATACCTATCACAGTCATGAAGAAGGATATGATTTTGGTTACGGGTGGAACCGGATACATTGGTTCGCACACCGTGGTTGAGCTCCAGAAAGCGGGCTATCCTGTAGTTATAGTGGATAATCTGTCAAACTCCAACAAGGAGGTCCTTGACGGGATTGAGCGTATTACCGGCATCCGCCCTGAGTTTGTTGAGGCTGATTGTACCGATATGGCCGCTCTCACAGCTCTGTTTGACAAATATCCCGGAATCAAGGGAATAATCAATTTTGCTGCAAGCAAGGCCGTGGGCGAATCCATGCAGAAGCCTATTCTCTACTATCGCAACAATCTTAACACGCTCATGAATCTGCTCGACCTCATGGGTGAGCGTGGCGTAAAGGGCATCGTATTCTCTTCGTCATGTACAGTGTACGGCGAGCCTGATGTTAATCCCGTGACCGAAGCCGCTCCCATCAAGAAGGCCACTTCGCCTTACGGCAACACAAAGCAGATTTCGGAGGAGATTATAACCGATGTAATCAACGCCGGAGCTCCTTTCAAGAGCATCATCCTTCGTTACTTCAATCCGGTTGGAGCTCATCCGAGCGCCGAAATCGGCGAATTGCCTAACGGAGTTCCCCAGAATCTCATCCCTTATTTGACTCAGACCGCCATTGGCGTGCGCAAGGAGCTTAGCGTATTCGGCAATGACTATAATACGCGCGACGGTTATTGCATCCGTGACTTCATCGATGTTGTAGACCTTGCGCGTGCTCATGTCATCGCTGTAGAGCGTATGCTTGAGGACAAGAGCCCCGAAAAGATTGAGATATTCAACCTCGGAACCGGCAACGGTCTGTCGGTTATGGAGCTTATCAATGCTTTTGAGAGTGCTACGGGCGTAAAGGTTCCTTATAAGATTGCTCCCCGTCGTGCCGGTGACATTGAGCAGGTGTGGGCTAATCCCGCCTATGCAAATGAAGTTCTTGGCTGGAAAGCTGAAACTCCGATTGAGGACACGATGCGTTCGGCATGGGCTTGGCAGCTTCGCCTTCGTGAGCGCGGAGTCATGTAATAGTACTTTATATACCGTTTTTTTTAAGGTCGTTGTCGTTGGATGGCGACCTTGATTTTTTTTCGTGTTCTGCAGGTGTTGATCCCCAGGCGATTGCGGATTTGTTTGGGATTTTGATTGAAAAAAGTGGTGAAAAAATTTGGCGGTTACGGACAAAGGGCGTAACTTTGCACTCGCTTTTGAGAAAGCGGTCATCCGGCGGAGGCCGGGACGCTCCGGAAGGGCGGCAACAAAATTTTGAACAAAAAGTTTGCGGGAATGAAAAAAACGTTGTAACTTTGCAACGCTTTTCCCGGAAAGCCCGAGAGAGCGAGGACATTGAAATTATTACAATAGACAAGAAGTAGTACAAGAGAAGGGTCATGTTAAACATGATTGCCACTCTGTCAATTCTGCGATAGCACAACACTCCGGCCAGGGGGTCGAGATGGAAGCGTTTCCGTCAAGACACAGAGAAAAATAAGAAAAAAGATACAAACAACGAAGAGTTTGATCCTGGCTCAGGATGAACGCTAGCGACAGGCCTAACACATGCAAGTCGAGGGGCATCGGGGCGAGGAGCAATCCTTGCCGCCGGCGACCGGCGCACGGGTGAGTAACGCGTATGCGACCTGCCCGTTGCAGGGGGATAATCGGGAGAAATCCCGTCTAATACCGCGTAACGCCGCGGGGCTGCATGGCCCTGCGGCCAAAGGGAGCGATTCCGGCAACGGATGGGCATGCGTGACATTAGCTAGTTGGCGGGGCAACGGCCCACCAAGGCGACGATGTCTAGGGGTTCTGAGAGGAAGGTCCCCCACACTGGTACTGAGACACGGACCAGACTCCTACGGGAGGCAGCAGTGAGGAATATTGGTCAATGGACGCAAGTCTGAACCAGCCATGCCGCGTGCAGGATGACGGCTCTATGAGTTGTAAACTGCTTTTGTACGAGGGTAAACGCAGATACGTGTATCTGTCTGAAAGTATCGTACGAATAAGGATCGGCTAACTCCGTGCCAGCAGCCGCGGTAATACGGAGGATTCAAGCGTTATCCGGATTTATTGGGTTTAAAGGGTGCGTAGGCGGTTTGATAAGTTAGAGGTGAAATTTCGGGGCTCAACCCTGAACGTGCCTCTAATACTGTTGAGCTAGAGAGTAGTTGCGGTAGGCGGAATGTATGGTGTAGCGGTGAAATGCTTAGAGATCATACAGAACACCGATTGCGAAGGCAGCTTACCAAACTATATCTGACGTTGAGGCACGAAAGCGTGGGGAGCAAACAGGATTAGATACCCTGGTAGTCCACGCAGTAAACGATGATAACTCGTTGTCGGCGATACACAGTCGGTGACTAAGCGAAAGCGATAAGTTATCCACCTGGGGAGTACGTTCGCAAGAATGAAACTCAAAGGAATTGACGGGGGCCCGCACAAGCGGAGGAACATGTGGTTTAA